>Ga0065165_1000451_pt1 | contig 64388 bp, 39 predicted proteins | sample AraplaMF_Cvi_mMF_FD_63813 | JGI IMG/M metagenome (GOLD analysis project Ga0065165, IMG submission 63813) | Arabidopsis root microbial communities from the University of North Carolina, USA - plate scrape MF_Cvi_mMF (version 2) (version 3) | ecosystem: Host-associated > Plants > Roots >...
CTCTATCCAGCTGAGCTGATAACGTTACGATAGCATAAAAAAAGCGACCATGAAAATCATAGTCGCTTGATATTCAAGTGATCCCGTTTGGATTCGAACCAAAGACCTACTGCTTAGAAGGCAGTTGCTCTATCCAGCTGAGCTACGGGACCGGTCATAAAAAAAGGCAGTCAGCAGTGCAGTTTTACTGCATACGGCTTACTGCCTTTTTGCTTTTTCGTCGGGGAGACAGGATTCGAACCTGCGACCCTCTGGTCCCAAACCAGATGCGCTACCGGACTGCGCCACTCCCCGATAATTTTCTCTTTCTACGTTAAGAAAGAGCACTTTTCAGAACGTTCGGAAACCGCGTGGAGGAAGCGGGATTCGAACCCGCGGTACCCTTGCGAGTACGGCAGTTTAGCAAACTACTGGTTTCAGCCACTCACCCATCCCTCCTTCGTCCGTCGTTCTTGGGTGCAAATATAGCGGGTTCGTTTTCAGAAAAGCAAACATTCCAAGAAAAAAAAACTTCACCAGAAGCGCGAAATGCCTATTTTTGCCCAAGTTTAAATCACACAATACGTTCATTATGAACTGGAATTACCCCTTTGAGAGCACCGAATATTTTTTTATATTTTTTTTCATTTTCGCTTACACAGCCTATATCATACGCACTGTTCGGGTCGCCCGACAGCTGCAAACCACTGCCCGGACACTCATCATCAAACTCTTTTTACGCACCATTACCTTCTCACTTTTGATCATCAGCCTGCTCGGACCTTCGTTCGGGGAGGCCGAGCGCGATATTCAGGCGAAGGGCAAGGACATATTTATGGTGGTCGACCTTTCGAAGTCGATGGACGCCGCCGACGTGACGCCCTCGCGGCTGGAAAAAGTAAAGTTTGAATTAAACCGCTTCGTCGAGAACGAGCGGGCGAACCGGATCGGGATCATTATTTTTTCGAATGACGCGTACATACACGTACCGCTCACGTACGATGTGGCCGCGCTCGAACTTTTCATACAGTCGCTGCAAACGGACTTGCTCCCGACGAATGGTACCAATATATGCGGCGCAATCGAAATGGCCTACAACAAGCTGATGAACGCGACCGCCCCGACGAGCCGCGCCAAGATGATGGTGCTTTTCACGGACGGCGAAAACAGTTCAGGGTGCAGCAATGCATTATTTAATAACCTCCGCCGCTTCGGAATCGGAGTGTATTCGGTGGCCGTAGGGACAAAAGTCGGTATCAGCATTCAGCAGAACGGCAAGCCGCTCATGGACAAAAACGACAAACTGGTGATCAGCAAACTGGATGAGAACTTCCTTCGCGGCGTAGCCAATTCGGCTCGCGGATTTTACTATGAACTCAACAATTCAAAGAATGACGTCCAGAAGCTGATCAGCGACATTAACCAGGCGGAAGGCGCGCTGGTAGATTCGCGGACGATTACGGTGGTTTCCAATAAGTACTATTATTTCCTGGGCGCGGCGCTGGTGCTGATCCTGCTCGACGTTTTAATTACCATTGGAACGTTCCGACTCTAAGCGCAATTCCCTATTTTTGCACGCAAATGTGAACCGATATGACGTCTCTGATCCTTTATGTCCTGCTCTGGCTTTGGGATAACCGTACGTTCGATTCCATTACCAAGGCGAACCAGAGAAAGCTGGATGCCGAGCAGGCATTCCGGAAAAAGGAGTTTACCAAATCGGCCGAGCTGTACCGGCAAATTACTTACGGCTCGATCTTTTCAGATCCCGCCGCAAGGTTGAACCTGGCCCATTCCTTATATAAAGCAGGCGACTACAAGCAGGCTTTGAAACATTACCGGCTGCTGAGCGACATTGAAAATAACAGCATTGCCTCGGTCGCAAACGCACAGATCGCATTGATCCTCGTCAACAAAAAAGATACCGCCCGTGCACTAACGACCCTGAGAACCGCATTGCGCCTAGAACCGGGCAATGCACTTGCAAGGACCAACTATATTATCCTGAAAAAAAGCTTTTCCGGTGTCGACGACCCGTCGGACATGACCGCCCGGAAACGCCAATCGAACCAGCAGCAGACGAACCAGGTGCAACCGGCACCTCCGCCCGCCCCGCCGCAGGAAATACGCGAGGTGAGCGAGGATGTCAAAAAGGAGGAATTGCTGAAAAGTCTCAAGGCTATGAACATGTCCGAAGAACAGGCCCGGGCGATCCTCGATGCCATGAAATCGAACGAATCCCAATATATTTACCAGCTCCGGCGCAAGCAGTACAATACGAAGCCCGGACAAAAGAGCGAAATCGAGTGGTAATTTTACCCATAATCTAATGAACAGCATACCAGCAACCAACTTCCAGTTCCCCGGCCAGACGGCCTTCTATAAAGGAAAAGTCCGTGACGTTTATTCGTTTGAAAAACGTCTGGTCATGATCGCCACCGACCGCATTTCGGCATTCGACGTGATCCTGCCGCGTGCTATCCCTTATAAAGGGCAGGTTTTGAACCAGATCGCCGCACACTTCCTGAACGCCACTTCCGACATCGTGCCCAACTGGCTCGAAGAGGTGCCGGATCCGAACGTGAGCATTGGTATCAAATGCCAGGCTTACCCGGTGGAAATGGTGGTGAGAGGTTACCTCGCGGGCCACGCATGGCGCGAATACAAAGCCGGCAAACGTGAGGTATGCGGCGTGGCATTGCCAGAAGGCCTGAAAGAAAACGACAAACTCCCCCAGCCTATCATTACGCCTACCACCAAGGCGCATGAAGGCCACGACGAAGATATTTCCCGCGAGCAGATCCTCGCGCAGGGGCTCGTGAGCGAGGACGAGTACGAGCACCTCGAGCGCTACACGCTCGCATTGTTCGCGAAAGGCACCGAAATGGCGGCCGACCAGGGATTGATCCTGGTGGATACCAAATATGAGTTCGGCCAGCTGGATGGCACGATTTATTTGATCGATGAGATCCACACGCCCGATTCCTCACGATACTTCTATAAAGACACTTATGAGGAAAATCAGCGCGCAGGTGTGTCCCAAAAGCAGCTTAGCAAGGAATTTGTAAGGGAATGGCTCATCGAGAACGGCTTCCAGGGTAAAGACGGCCAGACCGTGCCTGAAATGACCGACGAAAAGGTGACCTCGATCTCGGAGCGCTATATTGAGCTGTTCGAGAAAGTGACGGGCATGAAGTTCCAGAAAAACAACCTGGACCACCCGCTGGAAAGAATCGAGAAGGCCATTCTGCGCGCGATTGCCTGAGGACCGCTACTCACTTAACAAAATATCTGTTTGACAAAACGACAACCGAAATGGATTTTAAACTGGAAAAGAAAGAACAATACGTTTACATCGAAACGGATGCACCGGCATTCGCCGGCGATGTACCCGCCTCTTTCGAAGAAACAGCCCGCGGCCTCTTCCGCGAGGGCTATCATAGCCTGATCGTCAATATGCAAACCGTGAAATCACTGGATGCGACCGGGATCACTACCTTAAAGAAAGTAAACCGCCTTTGCGCCAACGACCTCGGCCTGCTCGTGATCGTGACCCGTGACGACGATTTCATGGATACCCTGGAAGACCTGCGCATTCCCGACCTCACCGTTTTGCCTACGAAAGAAGAAGCGATCGACGCTATTTTTATGCACAGTCTTGAAAACGAATTCGGTGCGGGAGACGACGATTATGACGACGAAGATTACGAAGGCGTGAGCGAATCGAAAGAACCTTAATATTTGAATAATATAATTTTCAGTTACTTAGGGAAACGTCCCGCCGGGCTTCGGCGGGACGTTTTTTTGATGTCATTCCAACATTTTTTATATTTTCCTTAGGCGCTTTTTGTAATCCTCCAAGTCAGCAAAAACGGCGTTTGCGGCTTTTCAAAATGGTAACCAATACGGGTATTCGTTACATGTTTATCAATATTCTGATAATAATTGTAATAATTCGGCCAAATGCATATTAGTGATAGAAAATTTTGCCATTCCCATAATAAGCCAAATATTTTTTATGGGTATATTGCGTGGCTTTACCCAAAACATCACACACTGGCGTTTTCGCTTTCCTTTTAAAGTGCTTATTTAAACAGATTCTAATTACGAATTTGTTAATTACCTACAATTCGATAAATGTCGCAAATGTCTGAACAAATGGTAGAAAATCAGGGACTGTACCGCCCGGAATTTGAGCATGATGCATGTGGAATCGGTTTCCGGGCTAACATCAAGGGTCGTAAGTCGCACCAGATCGTGGCTGATGCCATTCATATGCTCGAAAGGATGGAGCATAGGGGTGCAACTGGTTTTGACCCTAACACCGGTGACGGTGCTGGTATTTTAATTCAGATCCCTCACGAGTTCTTTGTAGAAGAATCTACCAAGTTGGGCTTCCACTTGCCGCCGGCAGGTGAGTATGGTGTAGGGATGATCTTTTTCCCGGGCAATGAGCTTGCCAGGGAAGAAAGCAGGGATATCCTGAACCGAAAGATCAAGATGCTGGGCTTGCAACTGCTCGGCTACCGAAAGGTGCCTACCCTGAACAACACCCTGGGTGAAGGCTCTCTCTCCGTTGAACCGGCAGTAGAGCAGGTTTTCATTAAGCGTCCGGACGACATTACGGACGATATGGCGTTTGAACGCAAGCTGTTCATTCTCCGCCAGGTCTCTGCAAGATTGATTAAAGACACGGTAAAAGGCGCGAAGAATTTCTATTACTCGTCGCTTTCATGCCGTACGATCTCATACAAAGGACAGCTTACCACTGCCCAATTGAAATATTACTTCCCGGACCTGGAAAACGAGTCGGTCGTATCTGCATTGGCAGTAGTACACTCCCGTTTCTCGACCAACACCTTCCCTTCATGGGAGCTGGCCCAGCCATTCCGCTACATCGCGCACAATGGGGAGATCAACACCGTGAAAGGGAACGTGAACTGGATCCGTGCCGGTGAAAAATCTTTCGAGTCGAAATTCTTCACGAAAGAAGAAATGGATATGCTCCTGCCTATTTGCGACAGGAACCAGTCCGACTCCGCTAACCTCGACAATGCGATCGAATTGCTGCACCTCTCGGGCCGCTCATTGCCGCACGTAATGATGATGCTGATCCCCGAGGCATGGGACGGCAACGAGCAAATGGACGCTGAGCGCAAGGCTTTCTACGAATACCACGCTGCGATTATGGAGCCATGGGACGGTCCTGCGTCGATTTCCTTCACCGATGGTAAAATGGTAGGCGCTACACTCGACCGCAACGGTCTGCGCCCGTCACGCTACTGGGTACTCGACGACGATACCATCATCATGGGCTCGGAAGCGGGTGTATTGGAAGTAGATCAGTCACGCGTTGTGACAAAAGGCCGCCTGCAACCCGGACGTATGTTCGTGGTGGATATGGAGCAGGGCCGCATTGTTCCTGACGAAGAAATCAAGAAACAAATCTGTACCGCGCAGCCTTACCAGCAATGGCTGGACGAGAACAAGCTGCACGTGGACGCGCTCGATCACCCGATCCGCACTTACCGCGCGTACGACGAGAATGCATTGCTGAAACGTCAGGTAGCATTTGGATATACTTCGGAAGACTTGCGCATGATCCTCGGACCGATGGCCCAGACAGGTATGGAAGCGATCGGTTCAATGGGTACTGACTCTCCATTAGCAGTTCTTTCGGAACAGAGCCAGCATTTGTCTACGTATTTCAAACAGCTGTTCGCACAAGTTACCAACCCGCCGATCGACTCGATCCGCGAGCGTGCGATCATGTCCCTGATCTCTTTCGTAGGCAGCACAGAGAACATTCTCACAGAAACGCCAAAACATTGCCGCCAGATCGCATTACCGCACCCGATCCTTTCGGTGCAGGAATTCGACAAGCTGCGTTTTGTAGATAAAGACGGCTTCCAGGCCAAAACCATCAATACCTACTTCCGCGCCGACGAAGGCGGAAAAGCACTGGAAAGAGCATTGGAAAGAATCTGCCGTTACGCGGTAGACGCTATCGAAGACGGATTTGAGATCCTGATCCTCTCCGACCGCGCCATCGACTCCGACCACGCGCCGATCCCTTCATTGCTCGCAACGGCAACCATCCACCACCACCTGATCCGCGAAGGATTGCGTGGCCGCGTGGGCTTGCTCGTGGAAGCGGGAGACGTTTGGGAAACCCACCACGTAGCGACATTGATCGGTTATGGTGCTGCGGGTATCTGCCCTTACATGGCATTCGAAACGCTTTCGTACATGAACCGGAAGAGCATGATCGAAGGCGAGTTCACTGACGAAAAACTGCATTACAACTACATTAAGGCCGTTAACAAGGAGCTTTTGAAGATATTCTCGAAAATGGGAATCTCTACCCTGCAATCATACCAGGGTGCGCAAATCTTCGAATGCGTGGGCTTGAACAAGGACGTAATCGACAAATATTTCACAGGAACCATCTCGCGGATCAGCGGTATGGGCATCCCTGAAATTGCACGCGAAATCCTGACCCGCCATAAAGTGGCCTACCACGAAAGCGCGGAGCAGAAGCCAAGACTCGAAGTAGGTGGTGTTTACCAATGGAAACAACGTGGTGAAGCACACATCTTCAACCCGCAGTCGGTGCATTTGCTGCAACAATCAACCCGCAATGCGAGCTACGAGCAGTTCAAGAAATACTCTAAACTGATCGACGACCAGAGCCACAAGGCGCTGACATTGCGTGGATTATTGAGATTCAAAAAAGGAAACCCTGTTCCTTTGGAAGAGGTAGAGCCGGTTGAAAATATCTTCAAACGCTTCGCTACCGGTGCGATGTCCTTCGGATCGATTTCGTGGGAAGCGCACACGACGTTGGCGATTGCGATGAACCGCATTGGCGGTAAATCCAACTCCGGTGAAGGCGGCGAAGACGAACTGCGCTACAACCCACTGCCGAACGGCGACAGTATGAATTCGCAGATCAAACAGGTTGCTTCGGGACGTTTTGGCGTAACAAGCCACTACCTGAGCAATGCGGGCGAGCTGCAAATCAAAACTGCGCAGGGTGCAAAACCGGGCGAAGGGGGTCAGCTGCCAGGCTTCAAGGTGGACGACTGGATCGGCCGCACGCGTCACTCGACGCCGGGTGTGGGCTTGATCTCTCCTCCTCCGCACCACGACATTTACTCGATCGAGGATTTGGCACAGCTGATCTTCGACCTTAAAAATGCGAACCGTGCCGCACGTATCAGCGTGAAGCTGGTATCCGAAGCCGGTGTAGGAACAGTAGCATCCGGTGTAGCGAAAGCACACGCCGACCACATCCTGATCTCGGGTTATGACGGTGGTACCGGTGCCTCTCCATTGAGCTCGATCCGCCACGCGGGTCTGCCTTGGGAGCTTGGCCTCGCTGAAACGCACCAGACTTTGGTAAGAAACAAATTGCGCGGACGGGTAACCGTTCAGGCCGACGGACAGCTCCGTACCGGCCGCGACCTCGCGATCGCAGCATTGCTCGGTGCCGAAGAATGGGGTGTAGCAACGGCTGCATTGGTAGCCGCGGGCTGTATCATGATGCGCAAATGCCACCTGAACACCTGCCCGGTGGGTGTGGCAACGCAACGCAAGGAACTCCGCGCATTGTTCTCGGGCAAACCCGAGCACGTGGTGAACATGTTTACCTACATGGCGGAAGAGCTGCGCGAGATCATGGCACAGCTTGGTTTCAGAACAGTGAATGAAATGGTTGGTCAGGCTCAGTACCTCGAACTGCGCAATGATATCAAACATTGGAAATACAAAAACCTGAACTTCGACGCGATCCTGTACAAAGAAGGCGACCTTTCGGTAGCTCAATTCAAGCAGGAAGAGCAGGATCACGGTATCGACGCCATTCTTGACCTCGACCTGATCCGTTCGGCACAGCCGGCGCTCGAAAGCAAGGAAGAGATTTATGCAGAATTCCCGATCAACAACCTTAACCGGTCGGTGGGAACGATGCTTTCGAACGAGATCTCGAAGAAATACGGTGGCGTGGGCTTGCCAAACGGCAATGTACACTTCAAATTCCGTGGTACTGCGGGACAGAGCTTCGGTGCATTCAACACATTGGGTGTACGCCTCGAACTCGAAGGTGACGCGAACGACTACTTCGGAAAAGGCCTCTGCGGCGCCGAACTGATCGTGTACCCCGACCGCGACGCGAAGTTCAAGCCGGAAGAGAACATCATCATCGGTAACGTGGCATTCTACGGTGCTACTTCGGGTGACGCCTACATCCGCGGAACGGCGGGCGAGCGCTTCTGCGTACGTAACTCCGGAGCGAAAGTAGTAGTGGAAGGTGTCGGCGACCACGGTCTGGAATACATGACGGGCGGTCTGGCGATCATCCTCGGCGAAACAGGCCGCAACTTCGCGGCAGGTATGTCAGGCGGTGTGGCTTACGTGCTCGACAAAAACGGAACCTTCGAAGAGAAAGTAAATAAAGAAATGGTGTCGCTCGAAGCGCTCACGGATGAAGACAAAGGCATCCTGCGCGAGTATTTGGACAAACACTTCCAGTACACGACCAGCAACATCGCTTTCCAACTGATCCAGAACTGGGAAGAATCTGTGAAGCAATTTGTGAAAGTAATGCCGTCCGACTTCCGCAAAGCGCTGGAAGGACGCGGTATCACGCTCGCACAACAGATTGCCGACAAGAACGTGGTGTACAAGGACATCGTCGTAGACGTGGTACACCAGTAAATTTCAGTTTCAAGATCAACTATCAGAATTTTTTAAATCAGTAATAAGAATGGGAAAACCAACCGGATTTTTAGAGTTTGAAAGGGAGTTGCCGAAAAAAAGAAGCGTAGAAGAGCGCTTGAAGGACTACCGTGAGATTGAAACCGCACCGACCGACTCTAATTCCAAACAGCAGGCAGCCCGTTGTATGGACTGCGGAATTCCTTTTTGCCATAATGGTTGTCCGCTGGGCAACATCATCCCCGAGTTCAACGACGCGGTGTATGATGAAAACTGGGGACTGGCCTACGAAATATTAGCGTCTACCAACAACTTCCCTGAATTCACAGGCCGCATTTGCCCCGCTCCTTGCGAAGCATCCTGCGTGCTGGGTATCAACAAGCCGCCGGTAGCGATCGAGTACATCGAGAAATCGATCATCGAAAAAGCATTTGAATTAGGTTTGGTTAAACCACGCATTCCAAAAACCCGCACCGGCAAGAAAGTAGCCGTGGTAGGTTCGGGACCTGCGGGTATGGCAGCCGCTTACCAGCTCAACCAGGCCGGTCACTCGGTCGTATTGCTCGAAAGAGCGGACAAGATCGGTGGCTTGGTACGCTACGGTATCCCCGATTTCAAGCTCGACAAAAGCATTATCGACCGTCGTATGGAGGTAATGGCAGCCGAGGGCGTTGAATTCCGTACCGGCGTGAATGTGGGTGTGGATATCAAAGCCGAAGAATTGCAAAATGAATTCGACGCTGTGTTGCTCACCATGGGATCGACCGTTCCTCGCGACGTAAAAATCGCAGGTCGCCAGTTCAAAGGCGTACACTTCGCCATGGAATTCCTGAGCCAGCAGAACAAGCGCGTAGCCGGTATCGACCGCGTGGTAGATCACCGCGGCGTAGCTTATGCCAACGGCGAAATCCTCGCTACCGACAAGCACGTAGTGGTAATCGGTGGTGGCGATACAGGTTCCGACTGCGTGGGTACTTCGGGCCGTCACGGCGCGAAATCCGTAACGCAGATCGAGCTGATGCCCATTCCTCCAAAAGAGCGCGATGCGAGCACCCCGTGGCCGAACTGGCCGATGATGCTCCGCACGTCGACCTCACACGAGGAAGGCTGCGACAGACACTGGTCTATCAACACCAAGGAATTCATCGGTGACGAAAATGGTAACCTCACCGCGTTGAAAATCGTCGATCTCGACTGGCAGAAAGACCCTGAAACGGGCCGTATGCAAATGAGAGAGGTGGAAGGCAGCGAGCGCACCATTCCTTGTGACCTGGCGTTCCTGGCAGCCGGCTTCCTGCACCCGCAGCAAGAAGGCCTGCTGAGCGACCTCGATCTAGAATTTGACGAGCGCGGCAATATCAAAACCAACGGGTACCAATCGACTTCCAACGAGAAGATCTTCGCAGCAGGCGACTGCCGCCGTGGACAATCGCTGGTAGTGTGGGCGATCTCCGAAGGCCGTGAAGCGGCGCGTTCGGTGGACGAGTACCTGATGGGCGAGTCATTCCTCGAAGCCAAGGCTGTATCGATGCTGAATCCTGTGTTTGCGCACGCGTAAGCGGTACAGGTTTAAGCCAGCCTCTATATATTGTTATTGCAAGAAGGCCGCCCTACCAGGCGGCTTTCTTGTTATCTGATTCATATATAATCATTCATAAAATTAAGAAACTGCCCAATCCGGCGTTTTTTTTTATTTTATTTGAGGATTATATATGAATCATATCCGCTCGTCTACGGCATGTTCCTGCACCATTCACCATTCTGGCTGAAAGCATTTTTCCCCGGTTTTACCTGGCATATTACCACGAAAGAGAAAACTATTTTCCTCACTTTCGACGACGGGCCTATTCCCGACATTACCGAAAATGTGTTGGAAACGCTCGCGAAATTCAATGCGAAAGCTACGTTTTTCAGCATTGGTGCCAATGTAATGAAGCATCCGGGCGTATATGAAATGGTGAGAAACGGCGGCCATTCGATCGGTAACCATACGTTCAATCATATGAATGGCTGGAAAACCGAAGATGCCGTTTATTTGGAAAACATTCAGCAATGCGCCGAGCAGCTGAACCTCGGAACGAAGCTCTTCCGCCCGCCTTATGGCCGCATTAAGAAAAGCCAATCGCGAGTGGTTTTGCGGGACAAGCAGATCATCATGTGGGACGTCCTCAGCGGCGACTTTTCCCCCCAGATCACTCCCGAAATTTGTTTAAAAAAATCCATCCAACACACCCGGCCCGGCTCCATTGTGCTTTTCCACGACAGCATTAAGGCGTCAAAGAATATGCTCTATGCATTACCAAGGTACCTTGAAACTTTTACGGAACGAGGTTACAGGTTTGAAGCGATGAAGATGCTGTAAGCAATAAGCTATAAGCTATAAGCCGTAGGCACAAAGCCGACTGCCGACTGCCGAAGTCCAACAAACCATTTCCTTTAAAACCAACCACAAAACTGCTTAAAGCTTACAGCCTAAGGCTTACAGCACAAAAAAATGATCGAAACCCACGCCCACATATACAGCGACGATTACGCCGAGGACCGCACCGAAATGCTCGACCGCGCCTGGAACGCCGGTATCGAGCAAATATGGATGCCCAACTGCGACCACGAGACCATCGACGGCATGCTCTCGCTCGCTGAAAAATATCCCGGCAAATGCCTCCCGATGATCGGCCTGCACCCCACTTACGTCAAGGAAGGCTTTGAAAAGGAATTGCAGATCATGGAAGAATGGCTCGGTAAATACGAGTTTATCGCTATCGGGGAAATCGGCATGGACCTTTTTTGGGATGTTACTTTTAAAGAACAGCAGGAAAAAGCATTTCTATACCAATGCGGCCTCGCGCGCAAGCATAACCTCTGGATCGACATTCACAGCCGGAGTGCGTTTTGGGAAACCGTGAAACTCATCGAAGATTTCGCCGATCCTGCATTAACCGGAATTTTCCATTGCTTCACAGGCACATTGGAAGAAGCGCAGAAGGCCATTGAGTTGGGTTTCAAACTCGGTATTGGCGGTGTGGCTACATTTAAGAATGGTGGGTTAGACAAAGTGATTCCCCACGTCGATATCGAGCATTTGGTGCTTGAAACCGATGCCCCTTACCTCGCACCCGTCCCCTACCGCGGCAAACGCAACGAAGTCGCTTACATTGATCTCGTAGCCCAGCGCGTGGCCGATTTGAAAGAAATGACCAAATCGGACGTGATTGCCATCACCACCGCGAATGCGAAAAGCATGCTCAAAAAAGTAGCACAATGAGTTATACCAAAATACACATTAACCCCATATCCCCCGAACCGACAGTCGGTTCCGTGCTCGTAATTTACACCGGAGGCACACTGGGAATGGTGTACGAAACGAAGGGTAAGCAGCTCGTGCCGTTCGATTTCCAGCAGATCATCGAGAAAGTTCCGGAAATCAGCCGACTCGATTTTGACATTACTTTCCTCTCCCTCCCGGAGCCGATCGATTCATCCAACATGCACCCGGCCATCTGGATAGAACTAGCCGGCATTATTGAGGAGCATTACGAGCAGTTCGACAGCTTTGTGATCCTGCACGGCACGGATACCATGGCTTACACCGCTTCTGCATTGAGCTACCTGCTCGAAAACCTGAACAAACCCGTCATACTCACAGGCGCGCAGCTGCCCATAGGCGTGGCGCGCTCGGACGCACGTGAGAATGTGATCACCGCATTGGAACTCGCCGCCGCCAAGAATGCAGAAGGCTATCCGATTATCACCGAGGTTTGCATTTACTTTAACTCCCATTTGCTCCGCGGCAACCGTTCCAAAAAGCAGGAGAGCTCCGATTTCAATGCATTTCATTCCGAAAACTACCCTGCGTTAGCGAACGCGGGTGTGCGCATTGAATATAACTTTCCGTACATTAAGCCCTACCAGCCCGGTTTGCAGCTGAAAGTGCACAAAGCATTCGACAGCAATGTCGCCTTCCTGAAGATGTTTCCCGGCATTAGCCCGCAAGTCGTGGAATCGATTTTAAATATTGAAGGATTAAGAGGCATCGTCCTCGAAACCTACGGCGCCGGCAACGCTACCACCGAACCCTGGTTCCTGAATGCGATCAGCAACGCCATCGAGCGCGACATCGTGATCTTCAACGTATCCCAATGCGACGGTGGCCGCGTCTCGCAGGGCCAGTACCAGACCAGCAAATTCCTGCAACAGATCGGCGTCATCAGCGGCTCCGACATCACCGCCGAAGCCGCCATCACCAAAATGATGTACGTTTTCGCCTGCGAAAGCCGCGGTGGTGCCTGCATCGACATGCTTGGTAAGCCGCTGCGCGGAGAAATGAGTGTCTGATTTTCCGGCACTAATTCTGCAATTTGCATTTGGAAACAACAATCCCTTTGCTATCTTTGCAGCCCGATAGAGAGGTGCCCGAGTGGTTGAAGGGGCTACCCTGGAAAGGTAGTATGTGGGTAACTGCATCGAGAGTTCGAATCTCTTCCTCTCTGCAAAATGCCTCTGCTGGTAACAGCAGGGGCATTTTTCGTTTACGGGACAATCAGCGGGACAAATTTATTTTCCGGGCTGATGAAAGATCATACACACCCTCCCTTCAAACTGGGGCAAATCCAGCCGCCCCTCGAACACATTTCCAATAAGCCACGGTCAGTTCGAAAGCCGTGAGTAAGATGCGGGCTGAGCTATTTATAAATAAGCCTGCTGAAATCAAACCACTCAGCATAGATTCGGAGGCTGGAACCGCGAGGTTTTTTAGCTGTTCTACCCGTTCAGCAAAATTATCGCATCCCGGCACAGTCTTTTCCCAAAGGCTTTTCTCTTTTTCCCAAAACCTTTGCCCGTATGACTCGCAAGCTCGTTCAAAAGTCGATTTCTATAAACACGTCCGCCGAAAGAATTTGGCGGGTTATTACCGAAGCGCAGTACAACGTAGTTTGGCTTGCCGCTTTGGGTAGACGGAAGATCGCACAAACCGACTGGCAGGAAGGAAGCAAGGCAGTTTTTGTCGATGACGATCAAACTGGTTTGATTACCCGGATCAGGGTAGCCCGGCCTTTTGAAAAAATTCGCATGCAGAACGTAGGCATGATCACGAATGGTGTAGAGGATTGTGAAAGTAACGACGCCGTAGCAAGCCGGGCGTTTTTTGAGCAGTACCTTCTGATACCCGAAGATGGCTCGGTTAGAATGCACGTAGAGGTGACTGTGGAAGACGATTTCTACAACGACGTATCGGATTGCTGGGCAAAAGCACTCGAAATAATCAAAGAACTGGCCGAATCGCAAACGCCCGTTGGCATGCGCTAACCCCTCATCGCCCTTCGGGTTTCCCGGATCCTGTGGCACGCTTATTTACGGGTTTGCCCGATCTAAACCCCCGAACGCGGGGGAGTAAGGAGTCGAAATCCATTCACGCCTATGATTTTCAGACCCAAGGAACGACTCTCCGAACAGGAGGTCCACAGCGGATTGAATACCATTCTGAAGGAAGGCCTGACTACCGAGGCCATGACCACCCTCACAGGTGGAACCTTTCTGGTTGCATTTGCCTTACTGCTCGGCGCCAATAACTTTCAGATCGGGTTACTGGCCTCCCTGCCTACGTTGACCAATGTATTTCAGCTCACGTCTATCTGGCTGATCCGAAAGTACAACAACCGTCGCGCGGTGTCGGTCATATGCTCCATATTTGCCCGCGTACCGCTCCTATTGATCGGCTTGTTGCCTTTCGTGTTTGGGAAAGAAGCGCCGGTGAACCTGCTGCTGTTTTTTCTTTTCTTCTTCTACCTGTTCGGCTCCATTGCCGGACCCAGCTGGAATGCATGGATGAAAGACCTTGTCCCTGGCGAAATGCTGGGCGTATATTTCTCTAAACGTGGCCGGTATGCGCAGATATTGAACGTGATCCTGAGCATTATCCTGGCGATTGCAGTGGATAGTATCCGTAAAAATTATCCCCAGTTTGAACTGACAACCTACTCAATCATGTTCGCGCTGGCGGGTATCATCGGCCTCTCGGGAGCATGGCTGCTCTCTACGGTTCCAGAGCCAATGTCGATTCTGGATCGCGACAATATTCTCAGAATGTTTGTGCGCCCGCTGAAAGACCTCAACTTCCGAAAGCTGCTGGTATTCAATTCGGCATGGCTTTTCGCGGTTAATATTGCAACGCCGTTTTTTACAGTGTTTATGCTGAAAACCCTTGGCCTCACGCTGCTGTACATTGTCCCGCTGACGATCCTCAGCCAACTGAGCAGCATTGTCACCATCGGATTATGGGGCGTCTTTGCCGACCGTTACAGCAACAAAACGATCATCGCCATTTGCGCACCGCTGTACCTGCTGTGCGTGATCGCTTGGTGTTTTGTGGGCATTTATTACAGCCTCGTTTCAAACATGGTTCTGCTGGCGCTCATTCATATGCTGAGCGGGGCCAGCAATGCGGGTATCAACCTCGCATTGACCAACATCGGGCTTAAACTCGCCCCATCGCGGGAAGCCATTGTTTACCTTTCTGTCAAAAACATCATCACCTCTGTATTTTCCTCTCTCGCACCCATGATCGGCGGCTTTCTGGCCGATTACTTTACACTGCGGCAGCTACGCATCATGGCCGAATGGACGGGGCCGACTCTGCAAAAAAGTTTCCGGTTGTTGCTCTTGCATGAATGGAACTTCCTTTTCCTGATCGGGGCGGTGTTCACGGTGGTGGCTATTCAGCTGCTGCCACGTGTCCGGGAGGAAGGCGAGGTGCACAAAAGCATCGTCAAGCGCATCCTGCGGACGAGTATTCGCAGCAATCTCCGCGATTTCTTCATCATCGATGTGCTCCTCAACTGGCAATCCTCATTGAATACATTGTTCAAAGGGAAGCGCGTCAGCAACGCACCTGTTCAACAACGGTCGGATGGGCCGCCTTTGAGCTAAGCAGTCTTTCCACCGCCTCCACAATCTCCGCCGGGGCCGGATACGGTACTACTTCATGATACAGACTTCGGGCAACGTGCCGGACAACGGCATTACGGCTTTGTAAATGAGCTGGGACGGAAAAGGGCAATACTTCGTGAAGACTTTTCCAGGGTGTATGCTGGGGATTGGTTTGTGCATATAAAACAACCACGGGCGTCTGCACGGCTGCTGCAATATGAATGGTAGAAGTATTCACGGAAACTACACCAGTTGCGTTGTCTACCAACGCTATGAACTCACCCAGCGACAATACTCCGGCTACCGACCGTGCGCCGCTGCCAATACCGGCAGCGATAGAATCCGCAAGCGTTTTCTCGGACGCCGACCCTGATATTAACAACGGCAAACCAAATTTTGCCGCCAAAAGCGTGCCGGTTTCGATCCACAATTCCGCCGGATATTTTCGTTTCTCCTCCGAAACACCGGGATGCAGCACCCAATAGGGCGCATGACAATGAATAGGGATGGAAGAAAGTTTGTCCTTCAATCCTTCCAGCGTTTGCGCATGTCGGGTCAAAAAAAGCCGGTCATCGGCGACGTCGGCACCAATGCTCCGAACCAGATGCAGGTCTCGTTCTACCTGGTGGCCGATCCGCTCGTAAGGCTCATGGTCGGGAAGCCAGGTAGTAAGCAGTGCATAAGGATTTTCCCTCGCGTAGGCAACGCGCACGGGAATGCCCGCCATGTACGCGAGCATTGCCGCGGGGAGCGCGCTTTGGCTGTAAACTGTAAAAATGATAGCCGCGTCGAAATGCATCGAAGCGATTTCACCCGCCAACGCCGGCAGGTCATAATCTGTGGACCCGGCATGCCCCGCCCAGGGTAAATCGGCTGTGATGAGCCCGTCCACACAATCAAGATAAGGCACTACCAATGCCCCCGCCCGGGAAGTGAGTAAGGTAATTTGGCTTCCGAAGGTTTCTTTCAACGCGCGCATGGCCGGCGACGACATGATAACGTCGCCCATATTGTCGGCGCGGATGCAAAGTACACGCCGTAGGCGCCCATTCTCAATCATGTTCGGCAATGGTTTGGGTGGTAATATAGTCGGCGGCGTCCTTGAAATAACGTGTGGTGTAATGCGGAACCCGGTACGGGCCATCCAACCATTCCGTCTCGTTTCCATTGTCGATCAGCACTGTGTGACAACCCGCCCGGTTACCCGCTTCCACATCATGGAGAATATCTCCGATCATCCAGGAATGTGTAAGATCAATATGCAGATCCGCGGCAGCCTGTATCAGCAAGCCCGGTCCTGGTTTACGACATTCGCACGCACGCTCTGCGGAAGCAGGTAAATGCGGGCAGTAGTAAAATCCCGAGAGTACTAACCCATTCTCTACAAAAACATCTTCGAAATACCTTATCAGTGCATCCAACTCGATTTGAGAGAATAATCCCATCGCCAGGCCGGGCTGGTTCGACACCACTACCAGGCGGTATCCGTCGGCCTGCAAAGTCCGCAGGCCTTCGAACACTTCGGCTTCGAAAACAACTTTGGCCGGATCAACATTATAGGGCTCGTCGCGGATCAGGGTGCCGTCTTTATCCAGAAAAACCGCCTTGTTAACGTGGTATTGCATAGGCTCTTATGCTGTTGCGGTAATCGGCTTGCCGCATGACGCCGGCATTCCGCATATAAAGTAAGGAAGCGGCTGGCCGCGACACCGTGCGCAGATTGACGCGGTGATAGAGATCGTCGGCTTTCCGCGCTACATGTTCCCAGGTAAAATATGCATTCACGCGTTTGAGCGCATTGCGGCACAATGCCTGGTATTTGTCGGGACACGAAATGCCCTCACGTACGGCCAGTGCCAGCGCCCGGGGATCGTGCGGCGGCACCAGAAAACCCGTTTCCCGATCTTTAACCGTATATTTAATTCCCCCTACCGCCGAGCCGATAACGGGCGTACCGCATGCCATTGCTTCTAATGGGGTAATGCCGAAGGGCTCGTACCAGGGTGTGGAAATGAAGAAATCTGCCGCCTGGTAGTATTGTTTGAGTTGCTGCCGGTTCCGGCGACCGGTAAATTCAACCTGCGCCAACACGCCCTCCGCCCGTGCAATGTCACGAAGGCGGATAAACTCCTGATCGTTTTCGAAATCCGGGACGTCCGTCGCTCCTCCGACTACGAGCAATCGCAGTTTGGGGATGTCGCGGAGGTAGCGCAGCGAGCGAATCACATTATCGATCCCTTTGCGGGGCACCACCCTGCCCAATTGCAGCAATACCAGTTCGTCCCTTTCCAGACCCAGTTGCCTGCGTGCGACCGACTTGGCTATCGGATGAAACTCGTCGGCACTGAAGCCGCACGGTATAACGGTAATATTTGACGGATCGGCCTGGTAATGCTCCACCAGGTCCTGCTTATCCTGCGGACATTCTGCAATGATATAGTCGGCATCGCCGACGATCATCTGTTCAATGCCGAGGCGCTCCTCGGGGAATGCGTCCTGCTCTTTCTGATGCAGTTTCCGGATTTTGCCCAATGCGTGGAACGTAATCACATAGGGAATGTCCAGCCGCCGCTTGACATACGATGCCACCAGGCCCGACATAAAGAAATTGGCATGTACCAATTCATATTTTATTTGAAATCGCTTCATGAAGCCGATCATATTTCTGCCGAATTCGTTCATAAAACCCAGCAGGTGCTCCTTAGGCACGTCCGTAGCAGGGCCGGCCTCGATGTGTATCACGCGGATGCCCGGCAACCATGAAACAACCTCGGGAAGCTCGGCGCGGTCCTTTCTCGTAAAGATGTCGATCACATAACCCAGTTTGGCGAGCGATTTGCAGAGCTCGGCGACATACACGTTTTGCCCGCCGCTATCCACTCCTCCTAATATCGCCAGCGGAGAGGCATGCTCACTGATAAATGCTATTTCCCTTTTCATAGTTGTGTTGAATAGTTTGTCTGAAAGTGTTTTCCCAATCCATCACGAACCGGGTAATGCTGAATTTATTTGTGGCTACCTCTCTGGCCTGTACGCCGAGCTGCCGCGCCCAAACCGGGTCGGCAATGAGGCTGTTCATGCCCTCGATCAGGCGGTCTATATTGGTATCTATTAATCCGCATTGACGGTCTTTTATCACCGTCACATACTCGGTCGTCGCCAATGCGACTACGGGCATGCCGGTCATCATGGCTTCGCAAACGGCTAAGCCGAAACTCGTGTAGCGGATCGGGTTGAAGAAAAAGCGGTAATGACTGATAAACTCCGGCAACTGCGGATTGAGTACTTCCCCCAGCCCGCCCGAGCCGCTGGTTCCCATCCCGACCAGGTCTAAGGGCACGTGCTTCCGCACTTCATCGAAAACATCCCAACCGGTGATCCGTCCGCGTTGCTCGATGTGATTGATCACTACGATGCCGCGCGGAATATCCCCACGGTAGGAAACTTCCGGAATGCATACCCCATGCTCGATCACGCACAAGTTGCGCGAGCCGCCATTGTCCCACATGAGCTTGTTGAAATGGGTTACGTGCACCATCTTCACCGCTGGGTCCGTCATTACGTGCCGGGTGTTGGTCGGGTGCTGCACAGGCGTGTTATGCTCCACATAGAGGCGCGGAAGCCGCTTCTGCCAGTCTGAAAGAATATCATGCTGGTCAATCAGGTAATTCCGTTCCGATTGGAACAGGATACAGTCGAACTCCCTATTACGCACGTCCGCAGCGTCCACTTCGATCACATTGGAACCGAAAGGAAATGTCTCGCCACGCCCGTAATACCCTTCGCTCCGGGTGCCGTTGACAGGAATAAAAATGTCGTAATTGCCTTTTGAAAGATAATAAAGATAACTCCCATGAATGTGCCAAGTAAAAATCCTTAACCGGCCGCTGTTATTCCCGTTCATATGTAATCGTTGATGTGAAACAGGCCGCGCCTTGTCAAAAACGATGCCATTGGCGACAAGCGCTCTTTTGTGCATCAGGCCTTTGGCGGCTGAGAAGCGCATAAACCGTGCGAAACGCTTCCAAACGCAACGTATATGAAGAGGTCCCGAAAATCCGCGACATGGAAGAATATCCACAGTTTGAACTGGCATGGTAGTTGTGCCCAGCGGCCAACATTCACAAACCAAAGACCTGCCTATGTACATCCTTGGGATCAATGCAGCGTTTCACGATACCGCCGCCGCGCTGGTGAAAGACGGAAAAATCATCGCTGCCGCCGAAGAAGAGCGTTTTACCCATATCAAACATGGCAAACGCCCCATACCATTCTCTACCTGGGAACTCCCTTTCCACGCCATCGACTACTGCCTCAAAACCGCGGGCATAACCTTGCAGGACGTGGACCGCATCGCCTATTCTTTTGATCCCGAAGGCGTCACCGAATCATCGATCTATAAAAGCGCATTCGACGACGCAGCCGATGTGCTGACCGCGCCGGATGTGTATCAGGATTGGGATACACTTTTCCTCAACTACATCCGCAAAGCGCCGGAACAGCTCCGCGACGGCTACCCGCACCATTTACAGAAACGGCTAGCCAACGGTGGCGACATTGCCGGTAAATGGGCGTATGTCAACCACCATGTGGCCCATGCAGCCAGCGCATTTTTCCCTTCGCCCTTCCATGAAGCCGCCGTGCTCACACTCGATGGCCGTGGCGAGCAGGCAACAACCGGCTATTTTATCGGAAAGGATAACTCGCTGGTCCAGATCGATTCAGTGGATATGCCGCATTCACTGGGGATGCTGTACGAAAAAATAACCACTTACCTGGGCTTTCTGCATTCGTCCGACGAATACAAGGTCATGGCGCTGGCGTCCTACGGGCGGCCGGTCTACCTGGAAGATTTCCGGTCGGTCATCCACGTAGGGAACGACGGCCAGTACACGATCGACGATTTCGACCCTGAACAATGGTGGGGAGCAGGGCGCCGGAAAGAGGATCCTTTCGAACAACTGCATTACGACATTGCGCATTCCCTGCAAAAGGCATTGGAAGAAACGGTTTTAAAGCTGGCCCAATGGCTCTACGACCAAACCGGCGCCCAAAACCTCTGCATGGCGGGAGGCGTTGCGCTCAACTGCGTCATGAATGCAGTGATCCGTGACCGGGGACCGTTTCAGCACGTGTGGGTACAACCAGCGGCCGGGGATGCCGGCACCGCATTGGGAGCTGCCCAATGGCTGGACGTGCGCCTGAACACCCGCGAAGAAGGCCCGCGCTACACCGCACCGATGGAACATGTTTACTGGGGACCCGACTATTCCGATGAGGAAATCGAGCAATTTATGCTTTGGGCTAAAATGCCGTACAAGCGCCTGACGAACATCGCGAAAGAAACAGCGGCGATCCTGGCTGAGGATAAAATTATTGCCTGGTACCAGGGGCGGATGGAGTTCGGTCCACGGTCACTCGGTGCCCGCTCCATCCTCGCCTCTCCGATCCACCCGGATATGCAGGCACGGCTCAATGATATCAAAGACCGGGAGGATTTCAGGCCGGTAGCACCCGTAGTCCTCGAAGACGATGCCCACGAGTGGTTCGAGGGGGTCGCGGTATCGCCATTCATGCTTTTTGTTTACCCGGTGAAAGAGGATAAAGCCGACCGCATTCCCGCCGTGCGCCATACCGACGGCACCGCGCGCGTGCAAACCGTCAACCGAGATCAGCATCCGCTCTACTATGACCTTATCAACGAATTCAAGGCACTTACAGGCGTTCCGGTGCTGGTGAATACCTCATTCAACACGCGCGGTGAACCGATCGTGTGCTCACCCAGAGATGCCATAGAGTGCTTCTGGACATCGCCATTCGACGCATTGATTATCAACTCATTTATCCTCGAAAAGCTATGATAACTGCCAGCATAAGCGTGATCATACCGACCTTCAAACGCCCTAAACTTTTGTACAGGTGCCTGACGGCGCTATGCAGGCAGGATTATCCGGGATGTTTTTTTGAAGTAGCGGTTGTATCTGATGGCCCCGATCCACAGACAGAGGCCATCGTACAGTTTTTTGCCAGTGAATACCCTGATTTTTGCATTACATTTCACAGTTTACCGGCTCGGCGCGGTCCGGCCGCCGCACGCAACTACGGCTGGCGCAGAACAGCGGGCGACCTGGTGGTTTTCACCGATGACGACTGCATCCCCGAGAACGGCTGGCTGGCCGCCTACTGGCGAGCCTATCGTGCCTACGACCGCCGTTACGTTGCCTTCACCGGCCAGGTGACGGTGCCCCTGCGCGATTGCCCGACCGATTACGAAAAAAATGTCGCCTATTTATCCACTGCAGAGTTCATTACCGCCAATTGCGCTTGCAGCCGGGACGCCCTTGAACTGGCGGGCGGTTTCGACGAGGCATTTCCCACGGCCTGGCGGGAGGATTCGGATTTACAGTTCAAGCTGCTGACCGGCCAGATCCCGATCTTCCGTGTGTCCGACGCAGTGGTTTGTCACCCCGTCCGAAAGACTTCCTGGGGGATAAGCATCGCCGAGCAGCGTAAAAGCATGTTCAATGCACTGCTTTTCAAAAAACACCCGGAATTGTACCGGAGCAGAATCGCCCGAGGCCCGGTGTGGAATTACTATGTAATCATCCTGGCGAGCATCGTTGCCGTGCTCGGGTTCGTGGCGGGTTCTCCCGCTGTCGGCGGAATAGCCCTGCTGGTATGGGCCGGTGCACTGCTGTGTTTTATGGCCAAACGTCTCAATGGAACCGACGCCTCGCTTTCGCATCGCACGGAGATGATGGTTACCTCTGTGGCTATTCCTTATTTGTCTGTCTACTGGACCATTCGCGGGGCACTGCGATACAAAGTCTTTTTCCTATGACATTTCCACCTCAAACGACACACCGCATTGCCGTTTTCAGGGCATTGCAACTCGGCGATATGCTTTGCTGCGTACCTGCGCTGCGGGCATTACGCCACGCCTATCCCGAAGCCGAGATTACGCTGCTGGGGCTGCCCTGGGCCAGATCCTTCCGCGAACGCTTTTCGGCGTACCTGGATGATTTTGTCCATTTTCCCGGTTACGAAGGGCTCCCGGAGCAAGCGGTTGTCCCTGACAAATGGGCGCAATTCGGGCATACCATGCGCGAGAACCCGTTTGACCTGATCTTGCAAATGCAAGGCAATGGCAGCATCGTTAACGAAATGCTCGAAAACCTGGGCGCGGGCCCCGTGGCCGGCTTTCATAGCGAAGGAAATTATCGTGGCCCCGGCCGATTCCTTGCATATCCGACCGGCATTTCGGAAATAGAGCGGCATTTGCGGCTGATGGAGCACCTCGGCATTCCGGCAATCGGCACACATCTCGAATATCCGGTTACCGAAGCAGAAGCAGCCCGATTTCACGCCCAAAATCCGATGCTCGAAGCAGGGCACTATGTGTGTGTGCATCCGGGCTCGCGCGGCGCATGGCGCCAGTGGCCACCCTCGCATTTCGCCTGCCTGGCCGATGAATGCGCGGGCATGAACTACCAGGTAGTAGTTACCGGTACAGCCGGCGAAGCCGATGTTACCCGGCAGGTTATCGAAGCGATGGACTATCCGGCCATCGACCGCACGGGTCGGACAGGGCCGGGCGAGATCGCGCAGCTGATCCGGGAATCCGCATTGCTGATCAGCAACTGCACCGGCGTATCGCATATTGCAGCGGCTACCGGCACGCCCAGTATCGTGATCAGCATGGACGGAGAACCCGAACGCTGGGGCCCTTTGAACAAAGCTTTGCACAAGACAATCAACTGGAACACTTGCCAGGATTTCAATGTGGTGCTGAACTCGATGCTGATGCTGCTGGAAGAACGCCATGTTTACGCCGGTTAAAAGCCAATCGCGGAATCTGCTTCCCATGCTTCCGGCATGGTTTTTAATCCAAAACACCCTTTCATTCAAATACGCGATATCATGGAAAACAATGGAAAATATGCCCTGATCACCGGTGCCACCAGTGGAATAGGACTTGAACTTGCGAAACTTTTCGCCCGCGACGGCTACAACCTCGTCATTACGGCCCGGGACATTGCCGAGCTGGACGAAACCAGCTCGCAGCTTCGCACATTCGGTGTGGAAGTACTACCGATTCCCAAAGATCTCTTTGATCGGGAACAGGCTTTCGCGCTCTATGCCGATATCAAACAGCGCGGCCTTGAAATAGACGTGCTGGTCAACAACGCGGGCCAGGGTGTTTATGGCAAATTTGATAAAACCGACATCGACAGGGAACTAGGCATCATCGACCTGAACATTGCCTCGCTGGTGGTCCTTACCAAATGCTTTTTAACGGACATGACAGCCCGTAAGTCAGGCAAAATCTTGAACCTCGCATCCATTGCCAGCAAATTACCGGGACCATGGCAGGCGGTATACCATGCCACGAAGGCATTTGTACTTTCCTTTACCGAAGCTGTCCGGGAAGAAGTGAAGGATACCGGCGTCACCCTCACCGCCCTGATGCCCGGCGTTACCGACACCGATTTTTTCAACAAAGCCGATATGCAGGACAGTAAGGCCGTTCAGGACGAAGACGATTTGGCCGACCCTGCCGACGTGGCCAGGGACGGTTACCAGGCATTGATGGAGGGAAAAGACAAAGTAGTGTCCGGTCTGAAAAACAAAGTACAGATCGCGGTGAGCAATCTTACGCCCGACAGCGTAGTAGCACATCAAATGAACGAACAACAAAAGCCGGTAGAGCAGCCATAACCGCGTGGAAAACATCGTGGGAATTACAATGCATGCGGCACGTCTGGGAGAGACGGCCGTGCTAACCGAACTGATCGACCGGGGGGCGGATGTGAACGTCCAGGACGAAAAAGGCTACACGCCGCTCATTATCGCATGTTATAACAACCGTTACGATGCGGCCGCATTGCTGCTGCGCCACGGCGCGGACGTCAATGCAGCCGACTTCGGCGGAAATACGGCCTTAATGGGCGCCGCCTTCAAAGGCTACGCCGATATCGCCCGCTTGCTCCTCATGTACGGTGCCGACCTCGACCGGCAGCATGGTAATGGTGGAACTGCGCTGATGTTCTCCGTGCTTTTCGGGCGAAACGAGGTGATGCGCCTGTTGCTCGAAAGCGGCGCTGATCCGCTTATTCAGGATTCACGCGGACTAACGGCGTACGACATCGCCATTCAACAGGGCAACCGGGAAGCAGCTTTTCTACTGGGTCAGGAAACATAAAGAAGCGGCTGCGTAACACGCAGCCGCTTCTTTATCATACTACTCCCATTCTCGATCAAGCGGGAACTTTTCTTGGCTTCTCGCGCTCCCAGAAGCGATGCTGCGCCAGCGCCAGAATGAACCGATCGGCGAGCGTTGCGGGCTTATCCCCTATAACTATCCCGTCCAGCAGCACCGATTCGTCGGTGCATTCGGCAGGGACCTGCTTTGCAAAATAGGTAGCATCGATCACCGGTATCGCAGCGGAGTCCGCCGCAATGGCTTTACAGTGTTTGAATGCTTCATTCAGGAAATGTACAGCATCCGCGTCTGCCGCAATAGTAGCGACGCTGTCGGCGCCACCCGGCACATATACACCATCGTAAAATACCGAAGCCGCGGTTAACAGGCTGTGATTGACCGGCACTTCTTTCTCCGTTTCGGAAAGAATAAAATTCTGCCGCGGTGCAATCACTTCCACAATCGCCCCGGCATTTTCCAGCGCGGTTTTGACGGTGTTTAAAGATTTCCCGTCGACACCATCAGCGGCGATAAATGCGATTTTGCGCGTTTGAATACTATTTTTCGGACTCGTTGCCATGCTCAGTGCAGGCGACGCCGCCACGGACGGTTCTTTCACCACAGGTTCATAGTCGGTAGGGTCGGCGTCCGCAGGAATGCTTCTGTTCATGGGCTGGTCGGGATTTTCAGGTACGGCCAGCCGCAATGCAAAGCCCACTTCGCCCGCCAGCCTTTTGTCCACCAGCGACAATATTCCAAGCATCCGTTGCCTCACCGCATTGGATTGTACTTTGCCCAGTTCGAAACTGAAAGCATCAATCATGTGGTTTTTCTCAGGTTCCGACTGGCTGTTGAAAAAAAGTTTCGCCTGACTGAAATGGTCCCGGAAACTCTTGCTCCGCGCCCGCACCTTGCGTGCGTCGATGCGTTCGGGGTAGGAAGCAAACCCGCCTTCGGAAACCTTCGCCTGCAACGGAAAATTATCGCCAATCGAGTTAGGGCCATAACTTACCTTGCCACGGTTGATTGTCTGTCGCATGTACCCGTCGCGCTGGTTGTTGTGCACAGGTATAATCGGGCGGTTAATCGGGATTTCCTGGAAGTTGGGGCCACCCAAGCGAATCAGTTGGGTATCGGTATAAGAGAAAAGCCGTCCTTGCAGGAGCGGGTCGTTGGTAAAGTCAATACCCGGGACAACATGCCCGATATGGAATGCCGCTTGCTCGGTTTCCGCAAAAAAGTTTTCAGGATTACGGTTCAGCGTCAGCTTGCCTACCCGCCGCACCGGCACGAGCTCTTCGGGAATAATTTTGGTCGGATCGAGCAAATCGAAGTCGAATTTAAATTCATCTTCTTCGGGCACTATCTGCAACCCCAGTTCCCATTCAGGGAAGTTGCCGCTCTCGATGGCATCCCAGAGGTCGCGGCGGTGGAAATCCGGGTCTTTGCCCGAAATGTTCTGGGCTTCGTCCCAAGCCACCGAATGCACACCCAGCAAGGGTTTCCAGTGAAATTTCACAAAACAGCTCTTGCCCTCCGCATTCACCAGCCGGAACGTGTGCACACCAAAACCTTCCATCATGCGGTAGCTGCGCGGAATAGCCCGATCACTCATGAGCCACATGATCATGTGTGTCGATTCGGGCATGACGGAGATAAAATCCCAAAACGTGTCATGGGCCGACGCCGCTTGCGGTATCTCATTGTCCGGTTCGGGCTTCACGGCATGAACCAGATCAGGGAACTTCATCGCATCCTGGATGAAAAAGACCGGCATGTTGTTGCCTACCAGGTCGAAATTGCCTTCCTGTGTATAAAATTTCACCGCGAACCCGCGCACGTCCCGCGCCAGATCAGTGGAGCCGCGCGAGCCTGCCACGGTTGAAAAACGCACAAAAACAGGCGTTTCGATGGAGGTATCGTTGAGAAACTGCGCTTTGGTGTATTCCGGGAGCGGTTCATAAAGTTTAAAAACCCCGTGCGCACCCGATCCGCGGGCATGTACCACGCGTTCGGGAATGCGCTCGTGATCAAAATGGGTGATTTTTTCGCGAAGAATAAAATCTTCCAGCAGTGATGCGCCGCGCTCGCCTGCTTTCAGCGAGTTCTGATCATCGTTGATATTCACCCCGGTATTCGTATTCATCAGTGCTCCTGACGAATCTTCCATGAATTGCTCAAGATCTCTGATCTTATCGTTCTCCGGCTGGTCGACTGCCGGGTCCTGTTGTGCTTTTCTTTTTGCCATGATGCCCCTTTTTGATTGTTACAAATCCGCAGAACGCCCGACTACCGGGTTTGTCCGACGCGAAATTTGAGGGCTGAAAGCAATTCCTGTTCCAACGGGCAGAACCGGATTTGCAGGGGTGGCAGCACGACAGGAATAGCAATGTGTGGAAATTCATTTACAACGGCACTCGCATACCGGCAATGCACTATTTACCCAGTATCCGCTTCAAAAACCCATACGTATGGATAATTCCGAGCCATACATTCCTTTTTATGGAATCAAACAAATTCGCCAGACCGACGTAAGGCGTCTCCCTGATCTCTCCGAAATGTTCTTCGATGTACGCTTTGGCATTTCTTTCGGCATTCTGGTAAATATCCCGGCTGGTATTGGCCTGGGTGCCGCTCCCGGTTCGATCGAACGGAGCGTGCAGCGCATAGTCCTCCAAACACAAATGTTTGAAAACATACCCTTTCTTATACATGTCGTGAGACCAGACAGTGGCTGTATCTACTCCTCCCCAGTTTCCGCCATAGCAACCGATGTTTCCGTTCGGGACTGTTTCAAGCCGGTATTTGTCCACATCGATAAGTGCACAATACTCATTTAACCGACATTCCGGCAGGATATGGATCCTGCCCCGCCCGATAATGTCCATCTGGAGTTTTTGCCTCGGCGTGTTGTAAGCCGCCGTTATTTCCAACGCTTCCTCCGCAGACGGAACATATTCCTGGTAGCTATTCGAGTTGCATTTATTCGCCCACGCAGGACCGGCAGGGCACGACCAGCATTGGCCGATTGACCCGACTCCGACTAAGTTGGAGGCACCGGTGTCAAACTCCCGGAGCATGTCGCCAACCATATCATTGGAATAGAGCATATCATTATGCATAATGCACAGGTACTGCTTGTCCGTAGTTTCCAACGCATACTGGTACATAATGCTCTGCCGCCAGCGTGTGTCGGTCTTTGCCCGCTCGATATCCATCACGCCCAACCCTAGATGATGGTAGGGATATTGAACGACCAGTCGCACGTCGGGATCATTCCGGAAATAGTCGATGACTTTGAAAATGCCGACATAGTCGTTGTGGGGCTGCTTTCTCTCCCTTGAAAAATAGATTTTATCAATGTGTGCACCACTGTGTTTCATGAGTGACTTTATGGTAACTATGGCCTGGTAAGGTTTACCATAAAATGCGATGCTGACATCTACCCTTTTATTCATATCGAAAACGTTGATCTATAATGGTCACAGTCCATCCGGAGCCTAATGGTCCCTTTGAGTGGTATTTTGATAAATAAGAGGTTGAAATAATGATCACGACCCGCTTCTTATCTCGGATCTCAATGGGCAGTCATTGTGGTCTTAGTTTGAAGAAAATGCTACTGAACTATCGTCGAAGCTCATCCGGCAATGCAAACTAATTAGGTGCTTGTCCCTAAATTTAGAAACTAATGTCGTTGTAACCAAATTTCACCTATACATTAATAATCAGTGCATTAAGCCATTGGATCAATTTTATTTCCCGATTGCTAATTTATGTCTGCCCCAATCACATCTCGCACGCCGTTTTCGGAGCGGAACTTTGTCCGAACATTCATACATTTGTAGATTATTTAATAAAAAATCTATTTTTCTTCTAAGTGTTTCGGGCGGTGAGAACGACATTACTATAACAGGCCGCCTGAACCGGCTTGCTGTCGGTACTTTTTAACCCGCTAATCATGGATAGTTTGGAATTGTCTGATCATCACGAGGATGGTCCCGGCCAGCCCGCACCTCCCGGCCAGGGCCCGGATAGGCTTTCGCGCCGGCCTGAGTTTCCGGCCGAATCGGAGATGTTGCTGAAGAAGGCATTTGAATCGGACACCAATACGGGAATCGAACTGCTTTTCCGCTGGTATTACCGGCCGTTGTGCAGCCACGTGGTGCGGTATGTCTCGTCGAAGGAAATAGCCGAGGATATTGTATCCGAAGTCTTCTACAAATTCCACAGGGACAAGGTTTTCGCGACTGTGGAAACATCTTTCCGCAATTACCTGTTTTCGGCCGTCCGGTATAGCGCCTTCGATTACGCCCGGCTCGAAATGAAGCGGAATACCTCGCTGGAACATGCCGAATATGTAACGCTCCAGCCCGAACAACAGCCCGACCATATTACGCAATATGAAGACCTGTACAACGACGTGCAGAACGCCATCAACACGCTTCCGCAAAAGCAGCGCCGGGTATACCTCATGCACCGGTATGAAGGTAAAAAATACAGTGAGATCGCAACGGAGCTGGGCGTATCCTACCGGACGGTGGAGTCGCAAATGTACACGGCGATGCAGGAACTGAGGAGGATTATCAAGGCCAAATGGTTCTTCGCGCTGCTCGCTCTATTCAATTAATCCCTGCCCAGGGCGGCATGGAACACATTATCGCAAAAATTAACCATGAAAGATTCAATAAGCAAAGAGCTGATTTTCAATTACTTTTCAGGAAATGCAACGGCATTTGAAAAGGACCTGATCGATGACTGGAGCGCCGATCCGCAGGCCAGGGAGCAATTGTTCATCTGGCTGGTGGAATGGGAAAATCAGAACATTCAGTACAATGCCGACATCGACCGTGCGATTTCCCGCCACTTCTCGCGCATCGACGACCAGGCGATGGAAGCCGTCGGTGAGCCCGCCCCAGTACCACCCAGGCTGAGGTTACCGGCCCAGGGAAAATCGTGGCTCATTGCGGCCGCGGTCACGTTACTATTGCTTTCGGGCGGCTGGCTCGCGCGTGACCACGTGCGTTATGAGATTTACACAACCGGTTTCGGCCAGATCGAGCGGCTGGTATTGCCTGATGGCAGCAAAGTGGTGCTCAACGCCAACTCCACGCTCCGGGTCCCGCGGTTCGGCTTTGGAAAAACCACGCGGGATGTGTACATGACCGGCGAGGCGGATTTCGCCATCACCCACACCGAGAACCATCAGAAATTCATTGTGCACACGGAAAAAAACTTCGATGTGGAAGTGCTGGGGACGGAGTTCAACGTATATGCGCGACCGCGGCGCTCGCGTGTGGTGCTGAACAAGGGTAAAGTAAAACTGCATTACCTGAAAGGCTCCGAAACCGATCAGATCTTGATGCGGCCCGGCGACCTGGTCACTTTCGACGCCCCCGGCCATGCATCCGTGAGGAAAACGACCAACCCGGCCAACTACTCCGCATGGAAAGCCCATCGCTTTGTATTTGAAAATGAAAGCCTGCGCGAAATATGTGATCTGTTTGAAGACAATTTCGGGCTGAAAATCCAAATTCCTGACTCTACCCTCGCCGCTCAGACGGTCTCCGGCTCTTTCACTGCATTGAATGCCGAAGAACTCTTCGAAATACTGGCCGACGATTCCGGACTATCCTATTCCCGCTCCGAGGATGGGAAAGTCATCACGCTCGATTACTAATGCCATTCATCTAAACCTATACTGCTATACCAACCCCTTAATCTTTTCTTACCCTGCTTAAAACCCATTTTCTATGAAAAGACCGTTACGATCCCTTCTATTCGTGCTGGCTGCCGCCGGTGCCGGTTCCCCCGGCCATGCGCAGTTGCTCGCCGCCATCGGGCAGCGGCAACATGCGTTCGTGGCCCAGCAATCCACCAGAAGCCTGAAATCAGTGTTGCAGGATTTCAAAATCCATTACAAAGTCGATATCCTCTATTTCGACAGCGTCGTACAAGGCTACGAAGTGCCGGTGAGTGCGCTGGATTTTCAGGCCAATGCGGAAAAATCCCTTGCCCGGATCCTGAAACCGCTCGGCTTGCAATACCGGAAATCCAAAACCGGCGGGTATATTGTGGTAAAGCCGTTGAAAGGTGACAAGAAATCCCAGCAGGCACCGGTATCGGATGCCGCCAGCCAGCCGGCCGACAGCCCGCTAAGCCAATTTTCCTTCGTCGCCTCGACGGGCGCACAAACTGCCGGCGCCACAGCCGAAATCGTGCTCAAAGGCAAGGTATCCGATGAAAAAGGCGCTGGATTACCCGGCGTAAGCGTGGTGGTAAAGGGTACACAGCGCGGAACGATTACCGACGAAAACGGCGAATTCAAGGTAGACGCGGCCGACAAGGAAGCGGTCCTTGTTTTTTCGTTCGTGGGATTTTTATCGCAGGAAGTGACCGTCGGGAATAAAACACGCATCGACGTGACCCTAGCAACCGATACCAAAGCCCTTGAAGAGCTCGTGGTTACCGGTTATAGTTCCCAAAAACGATCGCTGATGACCGGCTCCGTGGCTTCGATGAATGTCACCGAAGAAATGCAGAATATCCCGACGACCTCCACGGGTAATTTGCTCTCGGGTAAGCTCGCGGGCGTCTACATAGGCACACCCAACGGTATACCCGGTACGAACCCGCAAATCAGCATCCGAACAGGTTCCTCACTCAATGCGCAGCCGGTAACGTATGTAATCGACGGCATTATCAGAACCTGGGAGGATTTCAACAACCTGAGTCCGAACGAAATTGAAACCATATCTGTGTTAAAGGATGCCGCGTCGGCGGCTGTCTACGGATCGCGTTCTGCCGGAGGGGTCATCCTTGTCACGACCAAAAGGGGAAAGACGGGCGTTCCATCCTTCAACTATTCTTTCAACACCGGCTTCGATACCCGCACCAAAAATGTGCCTTTGACCAGCGCCGTGCAGGCAGGCGAACTGTACAACCGCATTAACGGCAATTCCGACCCGGCTGGCTGGGCGTGGTCGCAGGAGGAGATCGACCACTACAAAACTATCAACAACGGATGGGGCTACGATCAGCTGGAATCGGTATGGCGTAACCCTTCCACTTCCCAGCATAACCTGAACGTGTCCGGCGGCACTGAAAAAGTGAAATATTTCGCGGGTGCCTCTTATGTGAAGCAGAACGGTTTTTTGAAGCCGTTGACCTACGACAAATACAACATCCGTTTGAACACCACCGTCGACGCTACCAAGGATCTGCAATTCTTCGTCGGCCTGGGCCTCAGCAACAACCTTCAGGGGAATGTTACCTGGGAAGGGCCTCAGTCGCTTTACCGGAAATTGCTCGTATGGCAACCCGACCAGCCGGTGTATACCGACAGCGGTAAACTGCTCGATTACGGCTGGATCGCCAACGTGGGGGGAACCGTCAACGGGCACGGTGGTTACGACAAGAGCTATTTCCTGAGACCGCAGGTCGTCCTGAACGCTACTTATAACATCCCGGTCATCAAGGGACTTAGTGCGAAGGCCATATTCAGCAAAAATTTCAGCAGCTACCGCCGCAAGGTTTTCCAGAAAAGCTATCAGATGAATATCATGAAGCGGGACGGTGCCAACAAGCATATTATCCATACCGACGACGCGAGCATTATCGGCACCAAGGCTTCTACCAACATCGCCAAGGATTACCTGCGGACCGACGTGTCGTGGGGTCAGGATTACCAGCTTGACCTCCAACTGAATTATGAAAACACTTTCAACAACATTCATCACGTGCAGGGCATTCTGGTGTATGAAAAGGCGGAAACCAGCGGAAGCGGCATTTATGCGGGCCGTGAAACTTTCCCTGTGTACACGACCGACCAGTGGTGGGCGGCCAGCAGTGCACGTGCCGACGACTATGCAGGCGGAAGCAGCGATTATGTGAATGGCCGCGCGTCATACATCGGCCAGTTCAATTACGATTACGACGAAAAGTACCTCGCTACATTCTCGTTCCGGAAAGACGGTTCGATGAACTTCGCGCCCAACAGAAGGTGGGGCTTTTTCCCCGCAGGTTCATTGGGGTGGGTAGTATCCAAAGAACCATTCTTCCCGGTGTCTTCCGGCATCGATCAGCTGAAACTCCGTGTATCAGCCGGGCTCACCGGAAACGATGCAATAGGTTGGGTGAACGGCAACCCGGTATTGACCAGCTGGCTCTGGCAGGAATCCTACAAGCAGGGAACTTCCGCTTACTTTGGCACAGAACCTAAAACCGCAACGGGTATTACCTATGGCTCGGTAGTGAATCCGAACCTCACGTGGGAGAAAGCATTGACCTACAACGCCGCGGCCGATGTCTCCTTCCTGAAAAACTGGACAGCGACCATAGAGTACTGGAAGCGGAAGTCTTACGATATTCTCGGCCCCAGAACCCTCTCCATTCCACCGACATTCAGCCTTAGCTTGCCGGCAGAAAACTATGGGGTGATCAAAGCACAGGGATTCGACCTGAGCTTAGGTTATGAAAACAAAAAGGACAAGGCATTCAGCTACTACGGAGCCTTGAATGCCTCGTACGGATGGAACAAGGTTGTCACGCAGGATTACGCGCAGAACGCACTGGCTATTGATATCCCGACCGGCAGATCCATGACCGTCATCAGAGGGTTTCAGTTCGACCGCATCATTCGTACGCAGGCAGATCTCGACAAGTTCAACGGTGAACATCCGAAATATACCTACAACGGCATTGCCCCTGAGCTCGGCATGATGACCTACAAGGACCTGAGCGGCCCGCAAGGCAGTCCTGACGGGATCATCGATACCTACGACCGCGTGGTGATCAAAGCCAGCAATTTCCCGATCGTGTACGGGCTTAACCTCGGCGGCACGTGGAAGGGTTTCAGCGTGGACCTGATGTTCAACGGCAGCCTGAAACAGCAGAAGTCGTTCCGTGACCTGGCGGGCGGAGTGGAATGGAACCGGATGTACGCCGCCTGGTACGATGACAGCTGGACTCCCGAAAACCCTAATGCGACTTTGCCTAAACGGGTCTCGGCCAACCAATCCAACACCTACGGGGCAGAGTCGAACTACTGGTACCGAAACGCGGGTTTTATGCGTCTGAAATACCTCACGGTAGGCTACACCATTCCTAAACACCTGTACAACAAGACACTGGAAAGCGTGAAGCTCTATTTTTCGGGAACCAACCTGTTTAATCTCACCGGCTTCTCGTATTACGATCCCGAAATCGGCGACGGCACGGCATACCCTGTCATGCGGAACTTCAACTTCGGCGTCAATGTCACATTCTGATCTGTTTTAAAGGGCTTAATCATGCGAAAATATTTCAAAAACCTTCCGTTCTCATTGCTCTTTGCGGCCGTTATGATGGTACCGCAGGCATGCGAACCCAACCTCGACTACGAGAATACAAATGCGATCAACCCCGACAACGTCTGGAATGACGAAAAGCTGATCACCGCGTTTTTATCCGATATTCACGGCAACATGATTCCGTCATGGCCTGTCAACGGCAATAGCAGCGACGAAGGCATGAATGCGCCCGGTTCGATGGGCACTTACCTCCGGGGGATCATCAGCGTGGCTTCCGACGGGCAAAACCTGGTTTATACCAATATCGACAAGATCAACTTTTTCCTCGCACGAATCGCGAATGTGCCGCCCGCGGTACTTTCCGAAGAAAAGAAGAAGCAAATGACCGGTCAGGCGCTTTTCTGGCGGGCATGGGATTATTTCGGAAAGGTAGCGACATTCGGAGGTGTGCCGCTGATTCTGAAACCACAGGACCCTGCCAATAAGGAAAGTCTTTTCGTACCGCGGAGCAAAACGTCCGAATGCGTGACGCAGATTCTCGCCGATCTCGATGCCGCCATTGCCGCATTGCCCGACCAATGGGATAATGCCAACTATGGACGAATCGATAAAGGGGCAGCCATGGCTTTCAAAGGAAAAGTGCTGCTCTGGTACGCGAGCCCAATGTTTAACCCGTCGAACGACCAGGTGCGGTGGCAGAAAGCCTATGAGGCCAATAAAGCGGCTGTCGACTTCCTGAAAGCGCAGGGAAAAGGCCTGCTGGGCGCATACGGGCAGATATGGAAACAGGAGCGCAATAAGGAGGTGATCATGGTCAATCAATTTTCTTATCCCGACCATCCCTTCAACCAGGCGGGCATCCGTCCCCAGCCGCTCACCCAGGGCGACGCGAACAAAAACCAGCCCCTGCTACCTTTGTTGAATGCCTATCCCAAAAAAGACGGCTCGCCCATGCAGTTCGATGCGGCCAAATTGCTGGCCGACCCGGCTTACAATGAGCAATACCTGACCGACTTTGTTACCAACCGCGACGACCGGTTCTACGCGACCATTTTCACGGGCGGCACACCTTACCCCACGCCCGACCTTCCCACCGGCACCAGGTACTGGAGTGCATGGAGGAAAGCCGCAGATGCCTCCGCTCCCGGCGGTTTCAAATATGTTTCGCTGGCCAGTGACCAGAAATCCGTCACGATCGGCGCCGGTGTTTCAGGGTTCTTTTGTATCAAAGGCCTTGACAACACCCTCACCAGCACGGTGATCGGTAATGCTGCCACCGACTGGGTGGAAATACGGTTCGCGGAAGTGCTGATGCATTACGGCGAAGCTGCCAACGAGGTGGGTGAGCAGGAGGAAGCCTTGCAGGTATTGAAAGATATCCGTGCGCGGGCCGGCATTACGCCAGGCACGTCGGGCAGGTACGGCATTACGGCCACCACGCAGGCGGGCATCCGCGAAGCCTACATGGCGGAGCGGTTCGTGGAGTTCGCATTTGAAAACAAAAGGTGGGGCGATTTACGGCGGTGGAAACGGTTTGATATAGTGAATAAAACCGGTTTCCGCCAGGGTATTTACTTTGTGTTGAAGGACGGCGCCAAAATTGAGTGGACCGACGACATTTCCGATGCCTCCGTTCGCAAGAAATTCACGGCGGTATTCATCGAAAACCTCGACGGTGACCCGCAATACAAGTTCAATCTTGACACCAACCATTGGTTTTACCCAATCAGCCAGGCGAACCTCGAAGCCAGCTCCGCATTAAAGCAAAATACCGAATGGGGCGGCACATTTAACCCACTAGAATAAAAATTAAGTAGGTCCTGCGGGCGATGATGCTTACTCTGAAAGAATAGGCATCATCGCTTTTTTATAAAGGTTACCTTTTAGGAAGCGTGTTTATTAATCATTACCCAGCTATGCGATTTCAGATTCCCAAAACAGTTGTTCTAACCCTCATTGCCGTTTTTCTGGCATCCTGCGCCTATGCCCAGCATGATTTCAGCACCCGTTATTTTAAAATCCATATCAACAACAAAGGATGGATCACGAGTATGAAAAACGTGACGGGTAAAACGAATCAGCGCGAGTTCAGCCCCGCTGAAAAGCCGTCGCCGTTGCTATCCCTGTTTGACAGCCAAAAGAACAAATACTACCAACCGACCAAAGCCATTTTCAATAAAACCAAACAGGCATTTACATTGCATTATGCCAATGGTTCGGTGGCTACGGTTTCGCTGGTACCCCACAAAAAATACTTCAAGCTGACCCTGCAATCGCTGCAACCACGCAACGGGATCGACAATGTGCAATGGGGCGCGTATCATACCAATATCACCAATCTTTTCGGGGAGATCATCGGTGTGGCACGGGATACGAGCGAGGCGGTCAACTACGCCATCGGAATCCTGGCGCTTAACGACAACACCCTCGGTGGCACGTCCGAAACCGTGGCCGATGCGGCGCCTTTCCAGTACATTATCCATAGCCCGGACAAACAGCGTTTCCCGATTCCCGCGAACCTGCATGAAGGCCAGGTGTTTCCGATCGGCGGCGACGGTATCAGCGATGTAGCGTTCTACGCGCACAAGGAACCTTATTACCGGATCTTGTACGGCAACGCCGCGCAGATCGACCCGCAAGGCAGGATATCCATTGCCTACAATTCAAGGGACAGGGCACCCGAGCGGACCGTATTCTTTTCCCTGATCCCCAATATGGAAGCCAACATCCCGAACCACCTGGACGTGCAACCGTTGCCGGGCATCGACTACGTTGGTTCCTCGGTAGCATTCTGGGGCAGTCCCGACAGCACCGCGCTCCTGGATGTGGTGCAAAATATCGTCTTGTCCGAAGGCTTGCCCTACCCTACTTTCAATGGCAAATGGGTCAAAGATCCTTCCGCCTACACGCCCGACGTACTCACAAGCGGCAGCTTGTACGACAGCATCGTGCCTTACACCCATCAGTTGGGTTTCAAGGCCATCAGCCTGTACGACCAGGGTTTTATCCGCCCCGACCGGGGCAATGGAGGGTATATCGACGGAAAGAATTTTGAGAAAAAAACGTTGAAGATGGCGGCCGGGAACAAATCACACAAGGAACTTTCCGAAATCGCCGCCCGGCTGGGCATCATCATCGGCCGCACGCCCATTACCACCGCCCTCGCGCCCGGTACGCAGGATGCCAGCCCATTTCCGAGCGATAGCCTTTGCTACCAGCAAAAGCGCATTCTGACCAGGAGCATCGTCGCGTCCGACACGCTGATATTCGTCAACGATCCCAAATACCTGGATGAGATAGCCAGTTGGGAAGGCCATTGCAAGAATCTGAATATGATCAAGATCGGCAAGGAACTCATTCATTACCTGGGCATTTCCAAAGAGGCGCCCTACCGGCTGCTCAACGTGAAACGTGGCTACTGGAACACCGCTACCGCCAGTCACGCAGCCGGTGACACCATTTACAAGTTGCAAGTGACGATCAACTACGGCTACGACGGACTGATCCCCAATATGCAGTTGCAGGACCAGATCGCGGAGTACTACGCAACCCTTTGCAAGGTAAACGGCCTCGCCTATTACGATTTCGACGGCCAGGAATTTTTGTTCAACAACGGCCATGGCTACTATTCCGTCAAACGTTTTTTCCACCATATGTTTGATAAAGCCAAAGCGCTCGGCGTGCCGTACATCCGCTTCACGGGATCAACACTTTCGGAGGGCTCGTGGCATTATCAGAGCATCTGGAATGTAGGTGGGGGCAAAAACCTTTACGATGTGGAGACGCGGGAATGGGGCAGCAGCACCAGCCAGGGTAAGGACCTGCGCGACGTGACCTACGCCAATTTCTTCCCCTCCGGCATGGGCGGCAACTTCCCGATCAAGGCGGGTTCTACGGTGGCGCAGTATGAGCATATTCAGGCCATTTCCGTAGGCATTGGCTCTACTTACAGCCTCCAAATCAACCAGAAAGATGTGGAAGCCTGCACGGAAAAATATGCGATTTTCAAGGCCATCAGAACATGGGAAAATGCGCGGGCTGGCAATGCATTTCCAAGGTGGGTCAAAAAGCAGCTGGCCGATCCTGCAAACCAATTTCATCTCGAAGAACTCGACAAGGATACCTGGAAGCTTTACAAAACCGACCTGGACGGTAAAAACAGCAGGCCATTCTGCACTCTCAAACGATCGGTACATTAACAAATCAGGCCCGTGGCGAAAGCTACGGGCCTTTTCATTATAAAAGCCCGCAGGTCAAAGATCTGCGGGCTTATGCATCACCGATTAACCTAATGGACTAAATAGCATAAGCTATGTCATAACAGCCTTTAATTTACGATTACTTCGTCGACAAACAGCCAACCTTTATTGCCTTTGCCCGCATGCCAGGCAGGTATTTTTGCAAGCGGTTTCGCAACGAGTTTGATGCAGCTCAGTTGCTGTGGCTCAAATCCGGCTTCATACACAATATTCTCGGTACCCGGGATGTCTTTCGCGGGCACGCCCGGGCTAATTACTTTCAATAATTTCAGGGTTTTCGGATCGGCACCGCCCCATACTTCGATCCTCGTTGGCTCAAAAATAAAGCTTCCGAAGCTCCGCAATGTACTCACTGTCACCACACTGGCTTTCACCGGTTTTTTAAAGAACAGATAGCTCTGGAAATCGTTCTCGACATATCCCAGCCAGGTACCACTCACCCGCTCGGTGTCGCCGACCTTGCCGTCGGAGATCGAAGCGGCACCTTTTGCATGATACCGCTGGTCTACCGGTGTGATGAGCTGCGCGCTATCGACGTGGAAGCCTTCTTTGAAAAACAATTTGCTCACCTGTGTGCTGCCGTACCACCCCTTCCTGAATGCCCTTGCTTTGAGTTTTAAGTTTCCGTTGATTGCGATCGGCTTTTCGTAAACAGGCGAACTGGAACTGTCGGGCTCGGAGCCATCCAGCGTATAACGGATGACGGTACCGGCAATCTGGTGCTTCATCGCGACCGTTTCGCCCTTTCCTATCAACTGCTTTTCGTTGGTAATTACCGGCGGGTTGAGCGCCATTACCAGGGTATCGCTGCGGAAACCGGTTTCAAATGCAATTTTCTGGCCCTTTTTCAAAGTTTCCAGGTCTTGCGGGCTAATGCCCGTACTCCACAGGTAAACTCTTCTGAGCGCCGGGAAACCTTCGAGCGATTTGACATGCGCCATGGTAATGCCGGTACCGCTCAACGAAAGCTCCCGCAGATTGGCCAGCTTTTTCAGTTCCGTGAGGTTGCCACCGGTAATGTCGGTAAAGTTCAATATCAGCCTGCGCAGCTCGGGAAATTTGGCCAGTGCTTTGAGATCCTCGTCCTTCACAGGCATTTTGCTCAAATCCATGGAGACAATCTGGTCTTTCAATGGCAGCAGGCCTTCGATGTCCTGGTTTTTGAAATTAGCCCTGTTGTAAAAGTTCACGAACAATGCCGGAGATCCTGCCGACAACGGCTTGATGAGGCGATAGTTGGTATTGAGCTTCTGCACCTCGTCGGCCGATGCCGCACTGAATGCATATTGCTCCTCGGTACGGTCCCCGCCCAGCACATTCTGCGCATAGGAATACACGGGGCTCTGCGGCGATAGCGAGCTCACCAGCTGATCGAAGCGCGAACCGCTTTTGACCCAGGCGGCAAGCAGTACCACTTCTTCTTCCGTCAATTGTACTTTACCGCGCGGCGGCATATGCTTTTTATCATCCAGCGGCAAATGCAGGCGGCTGATCAACAAGCCCAGGTCCGCCTTGGTAGTGTCCCAGAGCTTGCCGCCTTTTCCACCTTTTTTAAGCAAGGCTTCTGTCTGCATTTGCAATCCCCCCTTCGATTTTTCTTCATTATGGCAGGAAAGGCATTTCTGCTCGATCACCGGTTTCACCAGATGCTCGTACACTTTGGCCTCCTCGAAGGCTACGTGCTGAACCGGTTCGGCCGACGGCCCCAGCGGGGATATCAGGAAGTCCTCACCGTGGGTAAGGTTTCCACCCAAATGCCCGCCTACAAAAAGGAGTACCAGGAATGCCCCGGCAACCACTTTTGCACCAACTGTCCACGGCAACAGGGACTTCCTTGCCCCGTACCAAACCACCGCGGCCAGCGAAATAGCGATACCCAGCCATTTATGCCAAAGCAATGTGTCCGATTCGTAACCTTCCTCGTGCGACAGCACAAACCCGGAGAATGCAGCTACCGCAGCAGTGAACGTACCGATAACCAGCAGGCTGTCGGCCAGGCCTTCATTCCAGGTATGAGAATCCGGCTTCCGCACAATCATTACCCACAGGCTGTAAAGGATTAATACAACCAACGGAAAGTGCAGCACAAGCGGGTGCACTCTCCCCAAAGCCTGCATCCATTGCGGGACGGCAAACCGGCTTTCGAAGAACAACAGAAATACGAGCAATCCATTCAGGAAAAAGGCAATGTTGTAGACGTACCCTTTCCAATCCGACAAAATTCTACTCACTGTATTAGAGGTTTGTACTTTACGCAATAATTCCTTTCACCAACTTACCGGCAACGTCCGTCAGACGATAGCGGCGGCCCTGATGTTTGTACACCAATTTTTCATGATCCAGTCCCAGTTGATTGAGGATAGTCGCATGAAAATCGTGGACATGGACAGGGTCCTTCACAATATTGTATCCAAACTCGTCGGTCTCGCCGTACACTATGCCCGGTTTGATACCACCGCCGGCCATCCACACGGTGAATGCCCTCGGGTGGTGATCACGGCCGTAGTTGTCTTTGGTGAGCGTTCCCTGGCAGTAGTTGGTACGCCCGAACTCCCCGCCCCAGATCACGAGCGTTTCGTCCAGTAATCCGCGTTGTTTGAGGTCGGTAACCAATGCAGCCGAAGCCTGATCCACATCCATACATTGCCCTTTGATTTCTGTCGGCAGCCCGCCGTGGCTGTCCCATCCCTGGTGGTAAAGCTGCACGAACCGCACCCCCTGCTCGGAGAGTTTCCGCGCCAGAAGGCAGTTGGCAGCATAAGTACCGGGCACAAGGCATTCCGGGCCATACATTTTCACGATCGATTCGGGCTCCTTGCTCATATCGGTAATTTCCGGCACGGCCGTCTGCATACGGAACGCCATTTCATACTGCTGTACTTTGGCGGTGATTTCCGGATCGCCGAAGTCGTTGAACGTGCCCTGGTTCAATTCGGCCAGATTATCGAGCATTTTGCGGCGCTGGGTGCGGTCCATTCCGTCGGGGTCATTGAGATACAACACCGGGTTTTCGCCACTGCTGAACTGCACGCCCTGGTGTACCGAATCCAGGAAGCCGTTGGTCCATAGTTTGGAATAAACACCCTGCCCATTGCCTTTCCCGCGTGAAAGCAACACGCAGAAACCCGGCAAGTTCTGGTTTTCACTGCCCAATCCGTAGCTGAGCCATGCACCGAAGCTCGGCCTGTTACCTACCTGCGCGCCCGTCTGGAAGAAAGTCAGCGCGGGGTCGTGGTTAATGGCTTCGGTATTAAGGGTTTTGATAATACAAAGATCGTCCGCAATGCCGGCCATGTGCGGGAGCAGCTCGCTCATCCAGGCACCGCTCTTTCCGTGCTGTTTGAAATTAAAAATCGAGCCCGCCAAAGGAAACTTGGCCTGGTTGGCGGTCATACCCGTCAGGCGTTGTCCACCCCGGATCGACTCCGGCAGGTCTTGCCCATGCATTTTGTTGAGCATCGGCTTGTAGTCGAACAGGTCGAGCTGCGAGGGGGCACCATTTTGGAACAAATAGATTACCCGCTTGGCTTTCGGAGCGAAATGCGGCAGGCCGGCCATCAGCTCGTTCACGTCCGGTTCACCGCCGCCGCCTTTGAAAAGATCCGGTATCAGCAGCGAGCCCAGGGCAGCGCTGCCGAGGCCGAGGCTGAGTTTGGACAAAAAATGCCTCCGTGTGGTATTGACTCCGTAATCAAATATTGGCTTTTCCATATTTTGGCTTTCGGCTGTCAGCAATCGGCTGTCAGCCTTTTTTTAGTAAAAACTTCGTTTTTGGGCTTTCGGCAATCAGCTTTCGGCAATCGGCTGTTGGCTGTTTAAAAAGAGCTGACAGCCGGCTGCCAAAAGCCGACAGCCGCATGCATCAACTCTTCGTAATCGTCTCTTCCATGTTATACAGCGTGTTGATCACGCGCATCAGTGCCGCCGCACGCACCGTGTCGGCTTTTGCCTCGTGCGGGAATTCACCTACATTCAGGACTTTGGCAGCATTGTCTTTTTGTTTCGAGAACATGGAAGCCTCTTCATTGTAATATTTTTTGAGCAACTCTACTTCCTTTTCGGTCGGCTGGCGGCAGACGATCGCCTGGAACGACGAACGGATATTACCCTCGATGTCGGTCGACTTCGCGACCAGGCGCTCGGCCAGCACGCGCGAGGCTTCGAGCACGGTCGGGTCGTTCAGCATCACCAGCGCTTGCAAAGGTGTATTGGTTTTGGAACGTTTCACCTCGCAATGGTCGCGGTTGCTGGCATCGAAAATGATCATCGACGGCGGCGGCACGGTGAGCTTGATAAACGTGTACATCCCTCTGCGGTACAATGCATCGCCTTTGTCCTGCTGGTAGGTGCGCAGGGTGCCGCGCCCCGAAGTAGCCGCCTCCCACAGGCCTTTCGGCTGGTAGGGTTTTACGCTGGGCCCTCCTATTTTGGGATTCAGCAAACCGCTGGTCGACAGCACCATATCCCGTACAAGTTCCGCAGGCAGGCGGTAGCGCGGACCGCGCGAGAGGTAAATGTTTTCGGGATCGGCTTTCAATTTTTCGTCGGTAACCTTGGCGGATTGCCGGTAAGTTGCCGAAGTGACGATCTGCTTGACGAGCCTTTTAATGTCCCAACCGTGGTTCATGAAGTCGACGGCAAGCCAGTCTAGCAATGCGGGATTGGTGGGCAAGTCGCCCTGCATGCCAAAATCCCCCGTACTTTTTACAATACCCCTTCCGAAAAACTCCTGCCATATCTGGTTGATGAAAACCCTGGCCGTGAGCGGATTACTTTTGCTGGTCGTCCATTTGGCTAGTCCCAACCGGTTTTGCGGTAGTTTGAGGGTGTCGAAACGCATCACCGCAGGCAATGCCGAGGCGGTAACCACCCTACCCGGCGCGTCGTACGAGCCGCGGTTGAGAATATGCGTCGGACGCAACGTATCGAGGTCGCCCAGTACCGATACCATCAGGCGGCTCGTGTCCGGCCGGTTGATAAACGACAGCAATGTCTTCGCTTCCTCGTCCGAAATGGTCATGATCGGATTTTTGGCGGGCTTTGTTTGCGAGATATCCCCTTCAAAGCCAAGCTCTTTGGAGTTATTAAAGAATGCGAACATCCGGTAGTAATCTTCCTGCGAAATAGGGTCATACTTGTGGTCATGGCATTGCGCGCATTCGACGGTGAGCCCCAGCACCCCGGTACTGAAAGTTTTCGTTTTGTCGATATTGTACTCGATCCGGTACTCTTCCGGGATCACGCCGCCCTCTTCGGTGTATTTATGGTTTCTGAAAAATGCGGTGGCCAGTATCTGTTCCTTGTTGGCATTGGGCAGCATATCACCCGCGATCTGCCACATCAGGAACTGGTCGTACTTCATATTCTTGTTGAACGCATTGATCAGCCAGTCGCGCCACGGCCATTGAGTACGCACTTCGTCGTCCTGGTAACCGTACGAGTCTGCATAACGCGCCACATCCAGCCAGTGAACGGCCATTTTCTCGCCGTAGGTTTTCTGCGCCAACAGCTGGTCCACCACTTTTTCGTAAGCCTTGTCGCTTTGGTCGGCTTCGAATTGCTTCTGCATTTCCACGGTCGGCGGCAAGCCCGTGAGATCCAGAGCCACCCTTTTCAACAAATGGCTTTTAGCGGCTTCGTCGTTGGGCGCCAATCCGGCACCCTCCATTTTCCGCAGCACGAAATGGTCTATTTCGTTTTTGGGCCAGTCTTCTTTCGAAACCTCGGGTACTGCCGGCAATACCGGTGTGGTGAAGGCCCAGTGCCGCTCGTATTTGGCACCTTCCTCGATCCATTTCTTCACCAGCCCTACTTCATTTTCATTCAGTAAACCCAGGTGCGACTCGGGTGTGGGCATTTGGTAAGACGGGTCCGCCGAAGTAATCCTCCTGTACACCTCCGACTGCTCCGGCTTGCCCGGGAAGATCGCCACACCTTTTCCGTCTTTCAGCTTGGCATAGGCACTTTCGGCCAGGTCGAGCCTAAGCCCCGCCTCCCGCTTTTTGGAATCGGGACCATGGCATGCGAAACATTTATCGGACAAAATCGGCCGGATGTCGAAATTATAACTCACAGCTTCACCACCCGACTGAGACTGTAACACGCCGTTCTTTTTGAAACAAGAAACCGCCAAAAAAGCAACGGCGCCGGATAGTACCCCCAGATACAAGAACTTCTTTTTCATTTGCAATTTTTTACACAATCAACCAATCTTTACTTCGCCTTTCACAGTCTCCGAACTCAGGAACTGTTCTATTTCTTCCAGCCGCTTTCCTTTCGTTTCAAACAGGTTCCGCTTCGCGTACACGTACGAGCAAACGCAGAAGAAGGAGAAAACGAAAAATGTATTAGCCACTCCCAGCCCATCGCGCATGAGCGGAAAGAGCAGGTTTACGATCCAGTCCGACACCCACATTGTCATAATGCAGATTGACAATGCGGTTCCCCTGATATGATTTGGAAATACTTCCGTAGCAATGACAAACTTCAACGGCCCGAGCGAGAAGGCGAAAAAAAGCAGGAACAGCATGATGCACACCAGCATACCCCAGCCATTAATGCCGTAAGCAAAACACAGGCCCGTTAATGCAAGCGACACCGCCGCGCCGGCTGAGCCCATCAGGTACAATGACCTCCGCCCCAGCGTATCGACCTTCCAGATGGCTATCAGGGTGAATACCATGCTCGCCAGGCCAAGCATTACCTGGTACAGCAGCACGTCGCCGATGACAATACCGGCGGACCGAAGAATCGTCGGGCCGTAGAATACCACGCCGTTGATTCCGCTGAACTGCGAAAGGGCGGTGAGGACCATCGTCATCACCAGCAAACCGCGCAACGGATATTGCATTAACTCTTTCACGCCCCCTTCTCTTTGCGTGAAGGCTTCCTTTATTGCCCCGAATTCCGTACGGGCCTCATCCTCCCCATTTATTTTTATTAGTATCCCCAGCGCCTCCTCGTTTCTGTTGTGTTTGGCCAGCCAGCGCGGGCTTTCCGGCACCGTCACGAGCAGTACACAAAACACTGCCGCCGGGATCACGCTCACAAAAAACATCCCACGCCACACCTCTTCCACAAACAGCCAATGCAAAACACCGCTTCCCGTGCCCGTATGTGCGAGCGAGTACCTGTGCAGGAACAAGTTGCTGATGTACGCCGCCAGCACGCCTATGGTGATAGCCAGTTGATAGAACGTAACGAGCCCGCCGCGTTTCGGCGCGGGCGCTATTTCAGAAATGTACAGCGGCGACACATTGGAAGCCACGCCCACACCCGCACCAGCCATGATGCGGAAGACAATGAGGATTGTATAAGTATTTGAAAATGAAAACCCTATGGCACTTACCAAAAAGAGCAGGGCCGCTACAAACAGGACTTTTTTCCGGCCTATTTTATCGGCCAGGTAACCCGAGAATGCGACCCCGATAATGCAGCCCAGCAAAGCGAACGAAACAAACAGCCCCTCTTCCGCAGCCGACAAGCCATATTGCGTCCTGACCGGCTCGATGATCCCGCTCACAACGGCCATATCGAACCCGAACAGAAAGCCTCCCAATGCCGCGATGAGCGTAATGAGAAAGGTAAAGTGTTTTACGTGTTGTGTTTGCAAGGTGTTCTTTGGTTAAGGGCTTTCTTCTAAGATCCGCTTTCGGTCACCAAACGGGTTTCGTTTCAAGGGTAGAATCGAGGTTCACGAGCTTTCCCTCCCAACCACACAAAGCAGCGCCGGTGCCGTAAACAATACACAAGTCAGCGGAAGTATCACGGCACAGCAGCCGCATTTTCTGATCATCTAATGAATGAAATCCATTCCCAAAATCTCCGGTTGGCCTTTCATCGGCGGCCGGGGTTTTAAGACAGGCATCTATGTCGTACCAAAGTACATTCCGCCCCGCCGCCGTCAGCGCGGTGTGCAGTTTCTGCCGTACGGCTTCCCAGGAACGCACTTCCAAACCATCGATCGCCGCTGTTTTCTCATGACGCAACCGTTCAACCAAAAGATCGGTGTCATAGGCAGGAACCGGAGCCCCGGCAGCACCGTCGGAGGCTTCCCCTTCCCGGTTTCCCAGGCAGGCAGCGCCCGTCAGGATACATGCTTCGGTATCATCACAAAAAACCACATGCACTTTACCATCAAGCGATTTCAATTCATTTTCTAATGCATTGAGAAACAAATGGCCCGCTTTTGCGATGTTCCCGCCTATCACCAGCTCATCGCACCCGAAGCTTTTCAGCCATGGAAGCAGAAACCCGCCCAGGTTAGCGCCGAATTCATGGAATATACTTTTCGAAACTTCCGAATCCATTTCAGCCAGTTCACGAACATTTCTGATACTCTGTCCAGCGGCGTGCTGATAGGCTTGGTGAAACCAGCGCGTCGAGAAATAATCGTCGGCAATGGATTCCCCGAAAGGCTCATTGTAGAATGCACCCGACGAGGGCAGTGCGGTATGATGTGTTACCAGTTCGCCATTCTCCATGAACGACGATCCAAAGCCCGATCCCAGCGTGAGGAAAACGGTCCGTTTACTTTCCAGCCCATTTTGCATATAGGCGCCAACGGCAAAGCAATGCGCATCATTAAAAAACCGGATTGCGGTGTCGGGCATACCGGTAGCGTCTTTAAGCGCCTGCCCGACGTGAAGTCCGAACATTCGCTCGAATTTCCCGCCTACGTGCAGGACTGTACAAATCCCTTTGGCATAGTTGAAAGGCCCTGGGAATGCGATCCCGATTCCGGCAACCGGTTCCCTGCCCGTGAGCGCCTCCGTGATACAATCGGCAATCGCAGCCACAATCTCCGTAGCAGCGCCGAAGCTATTTATTTCTTTTCGCACCATCGAAAGCGACCGCTCTCCGGCGACAGACATATCCACGGCACCGGCCGTAACATGACTTCCTCCGACATCCAACCCCAGACTTACATTTGGCGCTTTCATAAGGGACTTTGTAATATATGTTCAAATATACAAACATATCACTAACAGTCAAAAAAGTTGCATTAAATCAACATACAAAAACAACATATATTAACCATAATTAACTGATTTTAAAGTAATTATAAAAATAATATCAGATATCGTTTTGTATTTTAGTTCTACAAGCTCAAAGAAAAACAGAAATTTTTCGTCGAAATCTATCCAATATGTATGATATGTATATACATATTAAAATTCATTATATACATACGGCACAGGGCTCATTCTCGCCAGCCGGTGAAACCTTTCCACACCGGCGGCAGCGCGAGGTTTATTGAAAACGGCTATAAAAAACCAATGGCGGGTATGCCCCGCCATTGGTCCCCAATACCTCAACTATTTACTAATTCACTCTATGAGAATTTATGCCTGATCAATAGCCCGGGTTTTGTTTAAGCGCGCCATTGCTTTTCCGGATCTCCGTATTCGGGATCGGGAATAGGTAATAGTGGTCGCCTTTCCAGGGCTTCCGCACCTCGGCTTCGGGAATCACGCCGTAGGTATAGGATAGTTTCCCCAAAGCATCCCCCGGCTTGGCACCCGTCCAGTCCATGGTAACTTTTGTAAGCCCTCTCACCGCTATATCCACATTTCCGGGTGCTGCTTTCCAGCGCAAGAGGTCGAAGAACCGGGAGTCCTCCAAATGCAACTCGATAGCCCTTTCGTTGCGGTACACCCGCACCAGCTCAGCACCCGTACTTTTCACATCGGGCATGTGCACCGACGCCCGTTTTCTGACCTTGTTGATGTATTCCCTTGCAACCGCCTCGTTGCCCAAAGCCATTTGAATTTCGGCGTAGTTCAGGAAAAACTCCGTCAACCTCATGAACACCACCACCTGGTTATAGTCGTAATCAAAGCTCGCGCGCGGGCCGACAAAGTCGTCGGTCTTTTTGAATGTGTAACCGGTTTGCACCCGCCAGTGGAAAGGCGTGAGACCTTTCACCCAGTAGGTTTTCGAATCACGACCGAAGTCAAACAGGTTCTGGCCGTTTTTAGGGTCTACTTTATTAGGGTTGATATAAGGAGGCGCATTGTCCGCATTCGGATTGGCATCTTCCCAGTATTCGTACAGTCGCTCGGTACTTTTCGAACCATCTACGATATTGAGCGGCCCTGCGCCGGGATAAATCACCGCATCATAAAACCTCGGGTCCCGGTTTTTCTCCGGTTTCTGCGGGTCGTAACCCGAAGCCGCATTCACCGTCACGCCGTCGGCCAGGTAGGGATACTCCCCGTTGGTCATCTGAAACATATTGACAAAATTCTGCGTCGGCACGATCCTTTGCTGCGCATCGAAACCGCTGGGCCAGTAGTCGTAATTGTAGCCCCAACCGGGTATCCTGGTAGCCGGCGTGAACGACTTCCCGAAAATGGTTTCGTCCGTTTTCAGCGGCTTTTTGAACAGCGCAGCATATTCCGGGTGCAGCGTGAAGCCCAGGTCGAGGACAGCCTTGGTAGCCGTTTCGGCGGCTTTCCATTTGGCCATGTCGTTGGAAGGGTTATTAAGCGGGCTTGCCAGGAAAAGCAGCACCCTCGCTTTGAGTGCCATCGCCGCCGCTTTGCTGATCTTCCCGGTATTGACCGGCACCCCATTCAAAAATCCGATAGCCTTATCCGCCTCTTCCAGTACAAACTTCGCGCATTCATCGAACGTATTCCGGGGCACGTCAAAACTCTCCGAGTTCAACTGAAAACTGTTTGTAATAATGGGTACACCACCAAATGTTCGCATCAATTCAAAGTACATCCACGCACGCAGGAAATGCACTTCGCCCTTCATGGGATCCAGTTTATCGGCAGCGATGCTCGACTTCTCGATATTCTCAAAAAATACGTTGGCCTTTCTGATAAAGCCGTATTCATAATTCCAAAGCGGCGTGCCATCCTGCATCGCGGCCAGATCCGAAACATTGTCGGCGGTCATATTCCCTTCAATGTAGTTGCGGATACCCGCAGAGCGCTCGTGGGTCTCGGGTTGATTCACTGCAATGTCCGTCAGCGCATCGTAGCCACCGGTACCAGGCGCCCACGGCGGCTTGATACCATTATAGATGTTGTATACATAGTTTTGAAGAAAAACCGCATCATTAAATACCGCCTCATCCGATATCGCGTCCAGCGGCTTCTTGTCGAGCACGTTACAGGAAGTAGCCGCGGCAATGATGCCGACAACCGACATCGTGAGAGCCCGCTTCATTACCTGATTTTTTATAACTAAATATTTCATAGGTTATCTGAATTAGAAAGTAAGATTGAGGCCGAAGCTCAGGGTCTTCATATTTGGATACGCACCACCGTTTCCGCTCAGGAATTCAGGGTCACCATTGCCATACTTTTTAAGCGAATTGAAGAGCATGAATGCATTATCCCCGGAAACGTAGATCCGCAGAGCAGTAATCCTTGCTTTCGAAAGCAGGCTTTTGGGAAGCGTATAACCCAGCTGCATGTTTTTCATGCGCATCCAGGTCGCCTTGTGGTAATAGAAGTCGCTGTCCGAATTGGCAAGGCCGGTCGGAGCAATCATAGGTAACTCGGCATTTACATTCTCCTTAGAATAGCTGTTCAATGCTACGTATTCCAGACCATTACCTCCCGCACCGGAGTTAAATCCTGTGCTCAGCCGGAACTTGGCGCCACTTTGGCCTTGCAGCAACATCGTCAGATCGAAGTCTTTGTAGTTCAATCCTACGCTCACACCGTATTGTGTGCTTGGGAAAATCGTCGTGATATTCGTGACAGGATCCGTATTGTTCGTGGTATTGAACATGTAACGGTCGTTGCTGTCGATTTTACCATCGTTATTCAAGTCGGCGAAAATCAGCCCGCCCAAAGTGGCGCCCGGATACTTCACGCTGTTGTCCAGATCCTGCTGCGTCCTGTAAATACCGATGGCCTTGTACACCAGGCGGGAGCCGAACGGCTGCCCTTCCAGCTTTTGATAAGGCTCGGCCTGAGGGGTTTCATCGAAATAGACAATCTCGTTTTTGTTATATGAGATATTTCCATTGATACGTAGCGTGAGGTTCGAGAAGTTATGCCGGTACCCCGCCTGTAACTCGATACCCTGGCTATTCATCTTACCAATGTTCTCATCCGGCAGGATCAAACCGGTGTAGCTGGGAATCGAAGCCTGCCTTCTGCCGAGAATATTGGAAGTTTTGTTTTTGAAAATGTCGGCTTCGAAAGTCAAGCGATTATCCAGAAATGCCGCTTCCAGACCCAAATCGGTCTTTTCGCTCACTTCCCAGGTAATATTCGGGTTAGGCGTCGACTTCACGGCAATCCCGCGGGCATCCACCCCATTCACTACCCAACCGGCGTCATAGCCATAGGCTGCGATGTACTGGAACGGATTCACCCGGTCGTTGCCCAGTCGCCCCCAGGATGCTCTCAGTTTCAGGTTACTGATGATATTCTTCGGAATGAACGCCTCATTACTGATCACCCAGCCGGCAGATACTTGGGGGAAAAATCCAAACCGGGTTTCTTTCGGGAATATCGGCGAACCATCATACCTCGCGCTGAAACCGAAAAGGTATTTTTCCTTAAAGTCGTAGCTGACACGCCCGAAAAAGTTCTGACGACCCGATTCCGTTGCTGTTCCGTCGTTATTCCAGTTCGCCCGGTTGGTGCTACCCGCAAAAAGCTGGTCGATCAGCGGCGAATCGTAGCCGAGGCGCTGCGCCCAGAACAGGTTGTCGTTGTAGCTCATCTGCTCGTAGGCCACGAATGCATTTATTTTATGGTCCCTGGCGAATGTCGTGGCGTAAGAGAGCTTCACGTTTCCGGTGGTTCGCAAACTTTGTTTGAAATCCTCCCGCAAGCCGATATCCTCCACCGTTCGCGATTGCTTTTTCACAATCGATCCATCGGGAGCACGCTCATAATAGGGCCATACGTAGTTAAACTGCTTATTGTAATCCACCGTTTTAACCAGCGACAGGTAACCGTCCAGCGCCAACCCTTTCACGAATGGAATACTGTACTTGGCCCGCAGCGTTCCGCTGGCCACATCGGCCTTGTATCTGCGGTAGCCCGGGCTTTGCAGGCGTGCAGCCGGGTTCAAATGCGACCATCCTTCACCCGGATAGCGGTAATCTCCGCCGATATAGGCTTCCTGCAACGGGCTCGTGCTTGCGAGCGCACCTACTTCCCCGCCCGCTCCACCCTGGGGCGTTTGCGTATATTTTTCACGAACTGAAAGATCGAGCCCTACCTCGAAGTCTTTGGTTACCGTTACATCAATGTTACTCCTTACGTTGTATTGTCTGAGCTTCGACTTGTTATCACCCCGCAGGATACCACCTTGCGAAGCCGTACCCAAGGACAAGAAGTACCTCACCCGGTCGGTCCCTCCCCGCATTGTGAGCGAGTAGCGTGTTTGCCGCACCGGCGGGCCAATGAGGGCATTCCACCAGTTTTCCGGCCGTCGCTGGCCTGTTCTGAAGGCCTCCACCAATGCATCGGGAAAGTCCGGCGGCGTTCCTTCCAGCGCTCTTCTGTCGTTCAGCACCTTCATATACTGGAATGCATCGGCCGACTTCACTTTCATCGTCGGCGATTGCCATGATTGTGTGGTAGAAAAGTCGAATGCAGGTTTTCCGGTTGTCCCTCTTTTGGTAGTAACAAGAATGACCCCTCCTGCCGATTGCGCACCGTAAATGGCCGCAGATGCGTCTTTCAAGACGGAAATAGATTCAATGTCATTGGGATCGAGGCGGTTCAAGCCATCGGGATCGGCATTAGCCACCCCGTCGATTACGATCAGCGCCGAGGTATTGCGGTACGTACCGGCACCCCGCACGAGGATCTGTGAATCGTCGAAACCCGGCGCAGCGCTCCGTTGCGTCACATACACCCCGGCCATGCGGCCCGCAAGCGAGTTGGACAGCGACACCGCATTGGATTTCTTGATCTCCGCACCGGTTGTCTGTACAACGGCATTGGTCAGCTCCGACCGTTTCTGCGTTCCGTAACCTACCACCACCACGTCGTTCAGCTCCTGGGGCGACATATCCAGCTTCACCGCGATTGCCGACTGCGAGCCGACCTTCACTTCCTTGCTCGTGTAGCCGATGTAGGAAAAAACCAGCACACTGTTTTCGTCTTTCACCCGGATGGCGTAGTTCCCGTCCTGATCGGATACCACCCCATTGTTGGTCCCTTTTTCCAGGATGTTGACGCCCGGAATCCCGGCATTGTTTTCATCCGTGACCTTTCCGGAAACGGCTTGCTCGGCCCGGGTTCGGTGTGCAGCATGTGTAGCAATGCCGGACATTGGTGCGCCGGGCGCGCGACTGAGCGGACCGGCGTTCGCCCACGTCATGGGAGCGAGAAACCCCATCAACGCAATCCCCCACAAGGTACACGACGCTCCGTGCCCATTTTCAGTCAGTAGTTTTGGTTTCATAAAAGGCAAGGTTTAATTAATAAAGTCCCTCCCTGCTGGCCGAAAGGCCTGCTGGGTTATGATCGTCAATTCTTTGGGGTTTGCTGATGATACGTATAACGGTAATAAGTAAACGTCACCGCATTCTGCACAGCGGACACGCGGTCGTCATGCCGCAATTGCTCCACCAGGCAGCCCTTTCGGTCTTCTGCTTTGCCTTTTTCTAAAACACAAGCAATGCAGTAGCCATCGGAGCGGGGCTCACGTTATTCGGTTATGATATTATCGGTAATCGCACTTTAATATGTACAAACATATAAACATATATTCGAACATACAAATATTATCAATAATAATAATTCATTGATTTTGTATGAATTTTATAAGTATACGATGTTTTACAAAACGACAAACCCACAAAACTATACGCGCCGGAGGGCGATAAATGTATCTACAATTACCGTGACTGATTAATACTCCTTTGACCTTTTATGATAGCCTGTTGCCCAGTCGAAGTGATATGGATTCATAAAAAAGAGCCGCCTATCCGGCAATGTCCGGACTTGCGGCTCTCCGAGCAGAATTAAAGACTGTATCAGCTACTCTCTTACGCTTTCAACTGTATATACAAAGCTGTCGGCGCGGTAATAGCCGATATTGTATTCGATAGGCCGTTCACCCTGGTCGAACACGAAACGTTTTCTAAAAAGAATGGGACTTCCGGGTTCAACTTCCAGTTTGGCGGCGGTAAACTTGTCGGCAGCAATCGCACTCACCTCTTCCTTCGAAAGTGTGGCGATTACCATATGGTCTTTTTCGAGAATGTCGTACAATGGCCGTTTGAAATCCTCCTCGCCTGTAAGCCCTACTCTTGGATGGAAATAGGAGATAAAATATACAAACGGCCCTTCGGCTTTCCCCCGAAGCCGCTCCAATTTCAGCACCTTTTTGTCGGTACCGATGTCAAAGAAGTTGGCGATTTTCTCGTCGGGCGTCACCCAGGTTACATGCAGCTCGAAATTCTTGACGATAATTCCCCGCGCATTCATTTCCTGCGTAAAACTCAGCCAGTTTTTTGATTTTGAACTAATTACCGGCTCCGTCACTTTCGTACCGACCCCCTTTTTCCGGATAAGCAACCCTTCATATACCAGCTTGTTGAGCGCCTGGCGCAAAGTCGACCGGGAAATGGCCAACCGCTTTGCCAGCTCCACCTCATTCGGCAAGAACTTCCCATCCAGGTGCTCCGGAGAGTTGATCATGTTGCGTAATAGGTTCTCTGCCTGGATATGCAAAGGAACAGGACTCTTGTGATCGATACTAAATTTCATATTGACGGATTGCAGATAGACAAAAGCAAAAATAGCAATTTTGACCACGCCCGGAAATAATAAGCAAAACGAACCCACCAAAGTCCCGTAACCAACGGGGCATTATTCCAGCAAAAAGCTCGCAGGCTGGTACGCCCCGAGGGAGAAACGGAGCTTACCGCGCGTCACCGAAACAGATTTCCCCGCCACCTCTCCGCGAAGGTCGACCGGCGTGGCTTTTGTAAACTTTGACTTTTCGGGAAAAGAAACCGTTACATCCCCGGCCTCACCCGCCTGCTCCCACAGGCGCAGCACCGTTCCGGCACCATCCGGATTATCGCCGAATGCGGTTACCAGTGTGCCTTTTCTTGAAACAGCCAATCCCTCCTGTCGGGTCGGAAGCTGGCCTTTGGGACCGTCGGCCGCGCCTGTAAGCAAGGGCAGCCGCGCTTCCCACGCGTTACGTACGAAGGCCTGATTCGTCTCCGTCTTCCCGTCGATTCCCCAGATCCTCACTTTTTCACTCCACGAGCCACCCTGCCACAACGGAAAATTGGTGTTCCACATATTATTGTAAATGTTGACGAACACGGCAGCCTTCCGGGACATATTCTTCTCCGAATATTTCCACAAGCCCGGCTCTCCCAGGCTGATCAATGGAGAATCGATCGGCGAGAGACCCACACCAGAACGATCTGCCCCGGTAACAGCCACGCCTGAGCTAACCGCCATGAGGTGCCTGTTGGTGCCTGCAATGATATCCTTCGATGGATCAATTATTCCTCCGAGCCTTCCCACCGAGAAAACCGGTTCTTTCACCGCGAGCGGGAAACATAGCCAGCCACCTTCGGGGTGCTTTTCCGGCGTTTTGGAGTCCACAGACCACTCCACGTCTACATAACCTTCGTGCTTTGAAAATGTGAAGACAATCTTGTAGCCTTTGGCCAGGCCTCGGGTATCGGTCGGTGTCAACGTGGCGACGTCAGCCGCATCCGACCCGGCGATATCGATATGCCAGTTTTGCGGGGTTACCGCCAGGTACGGGACCTGCGCCGCATTGGCCATGCCGGGTTTCCCGAGGTCATTCAGCCCCCAGCCATCCTTGATCCGGCTGTATTGATTAAACCACGCGCCTACCTCGTTGCTACTGAATCGCTCATGTAAAAACTGCCCCGCCACGTACCCCTGGCTGCTGTCTATAAGCTCCTTACCGCTCTTTTTATCAACAAGTGACGAAATCCCACCTTTTTTCAAGTCAAAAACCACACTGAAATGCGGCGTTTCCAATGTGGAAACTGAGCTTGTAGCACCGGCAGTCTGCCCGATCTCCTTTTCCGAAAATGATACAAAACCTGATGCCGGCACATCGCGGGCCAGGAAGTATGCCCCCTTTTTCCAGGGTATTTCAACCATTCCCGACCGCTTCCACGGCAACGGGTTGTACACGACCATTCGCTTCCCTTCCATACCGACCGACTTCGCCAGCAGTTCGAGGTGATGGGCCAGCTCGCCATCCACAATCTGCGCTGCATTCATCATGTATTGCCGTTTCTCGTCATAGGAATGCAGCCATTTTCGCTTGCTACCTGTTTCCGGGTGCCGGGCCGAGCTATTCTTTAATTGAGAGTAATCACCATTAACGGGTACCGGTTCGGCCTCCGCTTCGCGCATCCATTTTTTCCAATCTTCGCCATAGCTGTAACGCGGCCCGTATTCCGCATTCATTCCCCAGGTGTGCTCGGCGTACAAGAGACTTTGCTCATAAGCTTTTGCCAATGGCCCCGAAATGGACCCGACCGGCAATTGCCATATTTTCATTTGCGTATTCAAGCCTTCCAGCGCAGGAGCCATCGGCCGGGCTCTCCTCGCGACGCTGGTTTCCCTCGGGTTGGCAAGAATGCCGTGTATCCAGGTATCGGGCATATCTCCCCTGATGACGGGGAGTTTCGGGTTCTCTTTCAAAACGGCACGGGCGAAATCGTCCAACGTACCCAAATGCACCCTTACACCGGGCAAATCGGTTGCGATTTTTTGAAGAATAGCATCCAGGTGCTCTTTTGACGGAGGCCCCTCATTATCGTTGGTCATGATCATCCCCAGGTAATTACGGCACGGCCAATCGGCCCCTGGCTTAATTTCCGACCCATAAAGCGCCGTGTACTGGCACAATATCCTCGAACCATCGGCCCCTTCCCACCAGAACAGCGGCGGCACCCGCGGGTATTGGCTCGCCGGGTTGCAGCCCATTTGAAGAAATTTCACGCCCGCGCGGTTCAGCAATGTCGGCAACACCCACGAATGACTGGGCACGTCCGTCAATTTGGCGCTGATAGGCAATGGCAATCCGTAGGCGCGGGCTACTTTTGAAGAAAATCCCAACCCGCGGACCAGATCTTCGTAGTCGAGCGATTCGGTATGGGTCGTGAACGGATAGGCATGCACGGCAATCGCACCTTCCCGGATCGCCTTTTCGATTTTCCGCTTACGGTCGGGCGTTTGCAATGGCCCCAGAATCTGCTCGCTAAGCGGCCAGCCCGGCACCGTCCAGGTAAAGCGCTTTTCAGGCGGCAGTTTCGCATTATCGTCAATGATTTTCATCGCCCCATCCATCATTTCACCCCGGTACCTTTGAAATACGTTTTCCGGCAAATCAGTAAAACCGAGGTCAAAATGGGTCTTGAAAACCAACCAGATATCCGTCACCTGCGGATGTTCCACCGCACTCTTCTGGGCTGACGCGGGCAAAGCCAGCGCCATTAGAAACAATAATTTTGCTCTTTGTAACATTTGGATAATTGAAATCCCAACCCCTATTTTCTCACGTAGGCTTTCAGTGTAGCACATTTCTTTCCTGTGCTCTTGCCCGACGGCGTAATTGTGTACGACGGCACGTCTGCCGGCACGATGAACGTCTCCGCATAATGGATTACATATGGCTCAAAAAGCCCGTCGGGGCTTTCCACCACGGCTTCGTCACCTTCCACGAGATTGATCACATTCAGGTTTCCGTTGGTATGATGAGTCACTTTGCTGTCGAACCAGTGCCTCCTGGTTTCTATAAACTGGGTATTGAACAACCCGGTCGATTCTTCCATCGAGTGGCCATTCACCGAAATCTGCTCGACGTTATTAAAGAGGTTCTCTTTCACCCAATCTTCGTCCCTGCCCCAGTCGATCACGTTTTTACCGTGCTCGATATTGATCGGCCGCGGCTTTCCGTCGAGACCCAACCTGCCCCAGTCCCATAATTTGAAAGTAAAAATGTAGGGAGTAGCCGAAATTTCGAGGACAACCGCATTCTTGCCCGAACAGTGGATCGTACCCGCGGGAATCAGAATGTGGTCATGCTTTTTGACCGGCAGCTTATTGACATACTTTTCCGCATCGAAATCCTCCAATCCACCCTGGGCTTTTTCAAGGTCAGCGATCATATCTGCCGCTCTCACGCCCCTGCGCGTACCCAGGTATACGCAGGCATCCTCGTCGGCTTCCAGAAAATAATAGCTTTCGTCCTGGGTGTAATCCATTCCAAAATGCTCCTTGATGTACTGCCTCGTGGGGTGTACCTGCAGGCTCAGGTTACCGCCATCCATGGTATCCAGGAAATCGAAACGGATCGGAAACTCGGCGCCAAAAAGGCCATAAACATGCTTCCCAAGCAATTGGCGTGGCCGGGTAAGCACCAGGTTGATCGACGGCAGCTCGAAAATACATTCGCCAAACTTGAAGAGCAGGCTGTTTTCTTCCGGAACACAGTCGAATCCCCAGGCATAGTTTACTTCCCCGCGGTCCAGGTCGGCGACTTCTTTCAGCCATTGCCCTCCCCACGGTCCCGGATCGAAAAACGGCACAACCCTGAATGGCCTCCTGACAGCCTCATCGAGCCCTTTTTGGTAAAGCTGCGCATCCACCATTTTGGGTTCGTGTTCCTGACAGGCATCAATGAAGAAATCTATTTTGTCAAAGAAAAGGAGTTTATGCCGATCGAATACCCGCCAATCGAGGAAATAGCCTTGCTTGTATTTCAATGCAAACTGATCGCCGGCATTGTCCATTCCAAAGTTACCGACTACGCCGCGCTTCATTCTTTTCTGGATTTCCCAGCGCGCCAGATCGGCGTAAACAAGCAGGTCGGCATCCGCAAAAAGCGCAGCGCCCTCGCCGTAGACGATCACCAGCCCCGACTCGATGGCGCGAATTTGCCCGCGCACCCGTTCCAGCTCATCTGTATCAAAAAAATCGACCATTTCCAGGTCATTCATTTTCCCGAAGACCTGATCATCGGTCACAAACGGATACACCATTGCCCCGATCTCGGATACGCTTTTAAGCGCATCGCCGGTATGGATCACCGTAGCCGCAGGCACATACCGCCCGATTGCCTCACGCACCGGGCCGGTATCGACCCCGTGGTACACATCCATGCAAACCACGCATTTCAGCTGATCTCTTTCCTGAATAAAGCGCGCTATCTCCCCAAAAATATCGACCCAGCCCACAAAGCACTTGTCGGATGATTTGCTTACTTCTATAAAAGGGTATTTATCGTAATTCGAAGACATTTCTATTTTGATTTGGAGCTTTGGCTAAATTGGATCCGCACAAAGCGCGGACGATAAAGGTTGGGTTGCTTGGGCAAAACTTCCAGAAATTTGAAAGTATTAACATTATAGGAAATGAGTAATTCGCCGGGCGCCGACAATGCCGGGTGCGCTTTGGCATTGTAGGTAAACAGGTCAGGATCGCGGATATCCTCGGACGTTTTGTACAATATGATTCTCGGCCCGAATGGCCCGTAAGGCGTTGGCCCTACCTGCATGCAGATTTCAGGAAAAATGCTGCTCAGCTGGTACACCAATGCATATTTACCAGGCGCCAACATACTCACACTTAGTTCATTCGAAACCGAGTCACTTAAAGCAGCGACCGCCCCTGCGTTTTTCGACCATCCCTGCTCTCCCCGGAATTCCCATTGATCAAACGACGTAAGCCGGTCCGACTTGACCCTGGCTGCAACCAGTTTTTTGGTTGGTCCTTTGGTACCATAAATGTAAACAAAACCATCGGGCGAAGCCTCCCCCGCTGCCCGGCTGTTGTTATAAATGCCCGCTCCGAATGATATGGTTTCGCCGCCCGCATGATAATCATTGAACGGCAGTGTAAACTGCTCCTGGTCCGCATACGGAAAATGGCTGCCTGCCGGTATCCTGATCACCGCGTTCCCGGTTTCCTTAAACGGGAATGCCGAATTATCGTGTGTGTTGGTGATTTTGTAAGCAAAAATGAAAAGATCTTTGCCCGCGTCCGGGTTCACGAAACCGTCGCCCAGCCAGAAATAGGTATCCTTGTCGGGCTTGTCCGATTTCGGGACAAATACGGCCCGGTGCCCTTCGCCGCTGCTCGCAATCCTGAATGCGATCTTGTCCGGATCGGGTGATTTCCCATTCAACAATGCCACCGAATTGTTCACCAGCGAGAACCCGGCTTTCAATGCAGCTCCATCAATTTCTCCCAGTACGGTATCGCTGAAAAGAAAAAGAATGCTGTCCCCCTTCTGGGCATCACGGCCGGAAAGCGGGATCGCAAATATGCCATCGCCGCCCAGCCAGCCCGATTTTCTCAGGAACAAGTCCGACCATTCAGGCGCCGACGTGGCTGTGAATTCGTTTACATTCAGCCCACGCATGCCTGCCCGTCCTTGCCCGGACGCGTGCCCGAGACAAGATAATGTGATCCCTAAAATCAGAGTGGTATTTCTCATCCGCTGCCCAATTTTTCCTAAATATAGTTTATATGTACATATGTATATACATTATTTCATTAACCGGCATCTTTTCGTTTTCCTCCACTGCTCCGCCGGATACCGCCCTCAGTCCCTATGTTACCGGAATATTACAAAAACCTTTGGAACTCTTACATTCAGGAAATACTTTTGCGACACTCAAATTATAATAAGTCTAAATAAATGAAATATCTATTATCACTATCCATTTGGTTGCTTTTACCTTCACTGGTGCTTGCGCAAACGGGAAAAGTTAGCGGAAAGGTTGTTGACAATACGCAAAACGGCTTGCCGGGTGTGAGTATCGTTATCAAAGGTGGCAGTCTTGGCACTCACACCGACGAAAATGGCGCATTTGAAATATCCAATATCGGCGATGGCAGCTACACTTTATCCGTTTCCTCTGTCGGATTTAAAACCCGGGAATTGCCGCTGACTATTTCACAGAATGAAGTCGAACTTGGGGCGATTATGCTTTATGAGGGCGACGAGATTTTGCGGGAAGTAGTCGTGCAAGGCGAGAGAGAGGACAAATTCTCGCGCAGCAACACAGCGTACGTCGCCAAGCTGCCTTTAAAGGATTTTGAAAATACGCAGGTATACAGCACGATCACCAACTACCTTTTGAAATCGCAGATCATTACCAATTTTGACGACGCGCTCAAAAACGCGGCCGGGGTCGATAACCTCTGGACTTCCACAGGCCGCGGTGGTGATGGTGCAGGTTACTATTCGCTTCGCGGGTTTTCCGTGCAGCCAAAACTCGTGAATGGCCTTCCTGGATTAACCAACGGGACGATTAACCCGGCCAATATCGAGCGGATCGAGGTGCTGAAAGGGCCTTCGGCGACGCTGTTTGGCAATGCCGTGAGTTCCTATGGCGGGCTCATCAATGTGGTTACCAAAAAACCTTACATCGGTACGGGCGGCGAGCTATCGTTTACCACCGGCTCTTTCGGCCTAAACCAGATTACCGGCGATTTCAACACAGCCCTGAATAAGGAGAAGAACCTTTACTTCCGCCTGAACACCTCTTATACGACCGAGCGCAGCTTCCAGGATGCAGGTTTCAGAAAGTCGTTTTTCGTGGCACCTTCCCTTTCCTATAAGGTAAATAACAAGTTATCGTTCTCATTTTACGGCGAAATTACCCAGGCCGAACAGACTAACCCGATGTTCCTTTTCCTGAACCGGAGTGCTCCGTCGGTCGCGAAAAACATGAAGGAATTGGGATACAACTACAAACTGTCTTTCACCAGCAACGACCTGACCTTGCAGAACCCGACCCAAAACTACCGGGTTGAAATGGATTACAAACTGTCCGATACATGGCAATCGCAAACGCTGGTTTCCAAAAGCGCCACCTCTACCAAAGGCTATTACACCTATCTTTTCGATTACGGTATCCTGAAAGGCAACACATTCTCGCGCTTTCTGAACAAACAGAATGAATACACCGGGACATCCGACATCCAGCAGAACTTCATCGGGGATTTCAAGCTGGGCTCGCTGAGAAACCGCGTCGTGTTAGGTTTGGATTATTTCACGGCAACTTCTACCAGCAACGGCACCGGCTATGCGTTTTACGGAAATGTTACTGCCGACGGAGGTTCCAACGGCGACAACCCATTTACGCCCGGCGTGGAAACGACCGCCTATCCGCTTTCCTCAGCGGCCGTCGACGCGGTGCTGGCCTCACAGCCGGTGGCTAATGCCAAATCGAAATACAATATTTACAGTGCCTACGCTTCGGATGTATTGAATATTACCAAAGCATTGTCGGTGATGGTGGGTCTCCGCCTCGACCATTTCGACAACGTAGGCAGCGTATCCAGTTCCGACGATGATTACAACCAAACTACCCTTTCGCCGAAGTTCGGGATTCTGTATCAGCCACTGGTCGACAAACTTTCTGTTTTCGCCAACTACCAGAACGGCTTCACCAACGTGGCCCCTGAACTCGTAGGGAACCCGGAAGACGGCCCGCAGACCATCAAGTCTTTCCGCCCCGAACAGGCAAACCAGATCGAGTTCGGTTTTAAAACCAATATCATCAAAAACAAACTGAACCTGACCGTCAGCTACTACGACATCAAGGTGAAAGACCAGGTAATCACCGACCCAGCCTCGCCTTTCAACAAAATCCAGGGCGGGGAAGCTTACAGCCGGGGATTTGAAGTAGAGTTGAATGCCAATCCGGTGAAGGGGTTCAATATCCGGGCAGGATTCAGCAACAATGAAAGCAAAACGACCAAATCCGATAACGAGCAGATTTTGAACAAGCGTCCGTTGGGAGCCGGCCCCAAGACCCTCTACAATATGTGGGCTAACTACGAACTACCGGCAGGAAAATTGAAAGGCTTCGGCATTGGTGCCGGGTTCAACGGCGCGAGCGAGCGGTACGCGATCAACTACGCCTCGACGGGCGACTTTATGTTGCCTGCTTACACCGTTGCCAATGCGTCGCTCTTCTACCAGGCCGCACATTACCGCATCGGGTTGAAACTCAACAATGCATTTGATAAGGAGTATTACAAAGGATGGTCTACGATTGCCCCGCAGATGCCGCGGTCATTTCTCGCCAACTTCACCTATACCTTCTGATTTTTGATCGAGGACAATACCAAAGAGTAACCGAAAGTCGCCTTACAAGAGGCGACTTTTTCTTTATCCGCACTTTGGCACAATATTTCTAACCATATTTGCCAAAACAACCTTGATGCTATGAAAAGGATTTCTGAATGGATGAGTGGTATCTTGTTTACACTTCTAGTGGTTTCATTGTCTGTTTCAGGACAAAATCCTGGTCTTCAAATCACGACCACATCTTCCAGCGAGTACAACAAAAGCCCCAAGACTTCGATATATCCCGCATTTGTTGATAATATCATCTACCAGTCGTGGACGGAGGCGGGGCCATCCCCCTTCTTTCAACTGACAGCCGAGGGCGGCACGCCGCCTTATACCTGGGCCCTTGCCGACGGCGAATTGCCGAAAGGGCTCCGGTTGGACAAGACCGGAAAAATTCAGGGTATGGCGAGCAAGGAGGGTAACTACGCATTCACCGCCCGCGTAACCGACTCGAAAGGTGCTTCCGCTACCAAGCCACTCGTTTTTGAAGCCGCCCCGTTCAGGTCCAAATGGTTTTCCGACGCCAAATTCGGCATATTTATACAATGGGGAATCTTCACGCCGCCGTCGCTGAAGGGCAAGGACGGCATCGCACAGTTTGAGAAACGAATTACCAAGTTTAATGCGGACGAGTGGGCCCAACAGGTCATAGACCTGGGAGGCAAGGTATTAACGGTTACGATCAACACAGGGGACGGGGTGCGCCTCTGGCCTTCGACGACGCCTAGCAAGCTCGAATTGAAAACAAAACGGAACATTGTGAAGGAGCTGGTAGATGCCTGCCATAAAAAAGGGATCAAGTTTGTGGCCTACTTCGCTCCCGACAAGGGCTGGAACAAGGACATCGTCGATACGGGCCTCGACGGTACCTACGGCACGCTGAACCTGGGATTGATCAAAGAACTTGTGCTGATGGGCGTCGATGGTTTCTGGATCGACATGACCTCTGCCACAGAACTTTACCAGGGCTTCGACTATAACTGGTTTCCATGGGACAAGATGATTCCGATCATGCGGGCCAATAACCCCAAAGTGATATTTGCCAACAATACCGGCCTGTACAATGGCGGCACGGTACTGCAATACCCCAACACCGACGTCATTATTTATGAAGGTGGCACGTCGCCACACGAAACAGCGCTGGAAGTAGCGAAACCGACTACCGTCAAGAAAAAGCTGGCCATTGAGGTCGACAATTTGCTGGACAACACCTGGTCATGGCGGGAAGACCCTAAGCTCAGGTCTCCGAAACCGGTGGATATGATGATCCGGAACATCAAAAAAAACTGGGAGGTGGGCGCCACTTACATTCTTAGCTATCCAGTGCCTGCAAATGGGGACATTTTTCCGGAAATCTACCGGGAAAAACTGAAACAGATCGCCAGTTTTGTCAAGAAGAATCAGGGATGGAGTGAAACGCCCCGTGCCTCTCTGTCCGACACGATTGACTACGATAAAGGACAGAAGTTGGTATTGACTGCGTCAGCGCGTTCAAAAATATACTATACCATTGACGGAAACCGGCCGACTACCACATCCAAGCTCTACAAAACGCCGATTCCGATTAACAAGACTGCTCGCGTCCAGGCTATTTCGGTTGAGCCTGGGAAGCCTGCCAGCAAAGTCTTTGACCAGACATTTACCGTTTTGACGAACTCCAACAGGATGGCGGCCAATGCCCGCTCAGCCGCACCCGCTCCCAACCTGGCGGCCACGGATGTCGCCGGAAAAACCGAACCAAAAGGGTTTTACAGGGGAATGCGTATTACGGTGGGCTCCACGCCTATCCGGCTCACGGATGTCGGCCGGAAATATTTCCAGGGTAACAATGGCCGGCATTCAATCATCATTACACGCTTCACAGACGACCGCCCCATATTGACGGCTTCGTTGAATACGGCTTTGCTCCCTGTGGCGGAT
>Ga0065165_1000452_pt1 | contig 64313 bp, 60 predicted proteins | sample AraplaMF_Cvi_mMF_FD_63813 | JGI IMG/M metagenome (GOLD analysis project Ga0065165, IMG submission 63813) | Arabidopsis root microbial communities from the University of North Carolina, USA - plate scrape MF_Cvi_mMF (version 2) (version 3) | ecosystem: Host-associated > Plants > Roots >...
CTGTTGATGCGGATGACCGATCAGGGGCTCGTCGAGGCCGAGTGGCACGAGCCTTTGCAACCTGGCCGGCCGGCGCGCCATGCCTATCGACTGACGGCTGCAGGCTTCGCACTTGCGCGCGATATGCAAGGCGATAGCGCGCCTATTCCTCTCAAAGGAGCGATCGCATGAAGGCTCCGTTGGCGCGCGCAGTGATGGCGCTGGCTGTAGCCAGCATGAGCGAGCGCCGGCGAGAATGGTCGCTGGCGATGCGCGCGGAGTTTGAAACTGCCTTGTCCGAAGGGCAACCGCTGCTGTTCGCGGTGGGCTGCCTGGGCGCTGCGTGGCGCGAGATGATGACCCGGGAGGAGGGCCGTTTCCTCCTGACCAATTACGCGCTCGCGCTCGGGCTGATGATCCCCATGGCCGCGCTTCAGATCGGCTGCGCGGTCATCGGGCTTCCCTATCTCTATCCCGGCCAGACCGGCCTTGCTGGCGCGGTGCTGCAAGGCGGCACGCAGGAAATCCTTTTGCGCGGGGTCTATCAGGCCGCGATTCCCTCGCTGTCGCTCCTCCTGCTTTTGCTCGGCCTGGGGCATCTTCGCATCGCCTGGGCGCTGCTCGATCGCGACTGGCCGCGCGTCCAGCGTACCGTGATGCTCACGCTGGCAGCCGCCGCGACCCTCGTCATCTTCATGGGCACGCTCTTCCTCGATAGCAGGCAGGCCATGCTGCAGGCGGCGGTGCTGGTAATCGAGCTGGCAACCCTGTCGGTCGTGATGCGCTGGCACGCGCAGATTTATCCGGCACGGCTTGCGGAACCGCCGGCCCGGTAGACTGCTGGGCCGCGTCGGCGAGGTCCACACACGGTGAAAACGGAGATGACGCGTGCCGGCAGGGCTCGGACGCGGCGCTCGAGCCTCCAACCCAATCCTATTCGCAAATAGAGGAGATGCCGCGTGGCCATTCGAAGCGCACGCTTGATCGCGCTCGCCCTTGGCGCAGTCGGCACCGGCCCGATCGCCGGCAGCGCCGCTTTTGCACGAACGGACCAACGAAGCTGTCCGGTTCCTGCCGTTGCAACGGGCGGGCCGAGCAATGCGCATAGCCGGAACGTCGAAGCCAATTTGAATCCACCGGTCGTCCAGCCCGGCGCCAGGCCCTATAGTCTTGCCGAACGTATGCGAAGCTATGGCGTGCCGGGGATCAGCGTCGCGGTGATCCATGGCGGCAAACTCGCCTGGGCGCGGGGCTGGGGGGTTCGTGACACCGCCAGCTGTGCTGCGGTCACGCCGGACACGGCGTTCCAGGCAGCCTCGATCAGCAAGGCCGCCACGGCCGTCATTGCGCTGCGACTGGTGGAGCAGGGCAAGCTGGGGCTCGATCAGGACATCAATCGCTTCGTGCGTTCGTGGCAACTGGTGCGCGATCCGAAGCTCGCGCCTGGCGGCGTCACGCTCCGACAGCTCTTGAGCCACACCGCGGGGCTCGGGATCCACGGGTTCGGGGGTTATCTGCCTGGCGAGCCGCTGCCGACACCTGTCCAGATCCTCGATGGCGTACCTCCGGCCAACAGTGGCGCAGTGCGCAGCATCCAGCCCGCCGGCGGGCAATGGAGCTACTCGGGTGGCGGCTATGTGCTGACGCAGCTCGCGCTCTCGAAAGTGAGCGGGATGCCCTTCGCTGCCCTGGCGCAACGCGAACTGTTCGGGCCGCTGAAGATGCGGCGGAGCGCCTATGCCCAGCCGCCGTCCGCTACGATACGCGCCGACATCGCTTCGGCACACGCGGGGGGCGTGCCGATCGCCGGCAAGTATCGCGTCTATCCCGAGCTCGGGGCGGCCGGCCTGTGGACGAATGCGGCCGACCTGGCGCGATTGCTGATCGACGTGCAGGCATCCGCCGCTGGCCGGGAGCATCACCGGTTGTCGCCCGCAATGACCCGAGAGATGCTGACGCCGATCAAGGGAAATTGGGGCCTGGGGCCCGCCATCTACTCGAGCGGCGCCAGGCGCTTCGGACATGACGGGCTGAACGAGGGCTTCCAATCGTTCATGGTGGCTTATGTCGACCGCGGCGACGGCGTGGTGGTCCTGGTCAATGGCGGCGAGGGCAGAAAGCTGATCGACGAAGTCGTCCGCGCGATCGCGACCGATTATGGCTGGAGCGACATTGCAGCGCCTGCGGCCGTGGAGAAGACGCTGACGCGCGCCCAGCTTTCGCGCGTGGCGGGCACCTATGCCGGTGGCGGGCTTTCGGTGGTGATCGAGGCGCGCGCCGAGGGCCTCTTTGCCGACACGGGCGACCCGCGTGCCGAGCGACTGATCGCGCTTTCGGCCACGCGCTTTCGCAGCGAGCAAACGGGAATCGTGGGAGAATTCGCGCCTGATTATTCGAGCTTCGATATCGTGGAAGGCGGCCCACCGATCAGGCTGATCCGCGCAGCGCCCGCGGCCGCGCCGCCTGCCCAGCATCGCTGATGAAGCGGCGTTACAGGTCGGGTAAGCACTGGTCTGCGCGGCCCCATCCGGAGAGGGCCTTCGACGTCGCTCGCCTAACGAGCTCGGCAGCGTTGCCGATGTGAAAGTGCGAGGGCTTGTCGATCGATTCCATTTCCTTCCAGGTGATCGGCGCAGCGACGGGCGCCTCGGCGCGCGCGCGTACGCTGTACGGCATCACCGCGGTCGCGCCGCGCTGGTTGCGCAAATAATCGACGAAGATCCGGCCCTTGCGTTGTGCCTTCGGCAGTGCCGCTGTGAAGTTCTCGGGGTCCGCCTGCGCGACTGCTTGGGCCAGGCGATGCGCGAAGCTTTTCACTTCCGGCCACTCGGCCTTGGGCACCAAGGGCGCGATGACATGGATGCCCTTGCCGCCGGTCGCCATCGGGAAAGTCTCGAGCCCGATCGACTTCAGGATGTCTCGGAAATGGAACGCTGCCCTGCGCACGGCCTCGAAGTCCAGGCCTTCGTCGGGGTCGAGGTCGAAGACGAGCCGGTCGGCCTTTTCGACATCCTCGATCCTGGCGCCCCAGCCATGAAATTCGATCGTGCCCATCTGGACGCATGTCATCAGGCCGTCCGGTGTGTCGATGAAGAGATAAGGCTCGTCATGCCCATCCTTCTCGCGGATCGGCACGTGCTTGACCGCATCGCCGAAGCTGCCGGCGTCGTGCTTCTGGAAGAAGCACTTCTTGGCGCGGCCTTGCGGGCACCGCACCAGGCTTACCGGGCGACTGCCCGCCCAGGGCAGCATGATCGGTGCGACAGCCGCGTAATAGTCGGCGAGCTGGCCCTTACTGATGTTCGATTCCGGGAAAATCACGCGCTCGCGGTTGCTGATCCGGACGTTCGATATCGTCGGTGCCGTCTCGCCGACGGGCTTCTCGGTTTCGAGTATGACGGCCTCGGGTTTCTTGTCCTCGCGCAGCCCCAGATAGCTTGGATGCCGGAGCGTGCCCTCGTTGGTCATCTCGGTATAGGCGATCTCGGCGACGACCGCCGGCTTCAGCCAGCGCGCGCCGCGGACCTCGGCGCGCGGCGCCTTCACCGTGGGCGCCTCCTGCTCGAGCGGCGTCATGATCTCCATGAGGCGGAGCAGCTCGGCGGTGTTGAAGCCGGTGCCAACCTTCCCGGCATAGCGCAGCACGCCGTTCTCGTGGATTCCGAGTATCAGCGACCGGAAGGTCCGCGACTTGTCCGACGGGGTCCACCCGACCACGACGAACTCCTGCCGCTTGATGCACTTGGTCTTGACCCAGCTCCCGCTCCTCGAGCCGACATATTTGGCGGTAGAAAGCTTGGAAATGACACCTTCGAGATTTGCGGCGCAGAAGCTTGCAAGCAGCTTCTCGCCATTGCCGCGGATGTGCTCGGAATAGCGCAGATGCGTGCTCCCCTCGGGCAGGATCGCCCGCAGGCGTTCCTTCCGCTCGAAAAGGGGAAGCGCAGTGAGATCCACACCGTCGAGCTCGAGCAGGTCGAACGCATAATAGTCGATCGTGCCGGGCGCGCCCTTCAGCGAACCCTGGAGCGCCTGGAAGCTCGATCGGCCGTCAGCGTCCAGCACGACGGCCTCGCCGTCGATCAGCGCCGACCGAACTGGAAGCTTCGCGGCCTCGGCGAGGATCGACGGGAACCGATCGGACCAGTCGAGTCCGGACCTCGTATGCGCGCGTGCCTCGCCGCCGCCGACAGCGACGAGCGTGCGATAGCCATCATATTTCATCTCGTGCAGCCAGCGGTCGCCGGCCGGCACGGCATCCACGAGGGTTGCTAGCTGGACCGGACGGAAGGGCGGGGGGCGAAGCGCCCTCTCGGCTGAGCTGCGGCGACTACGAGACTTGGAGGCCGTCATTTCCCCTGCTTCTTCCGGCGGGTGACCCAGCCCTTGCGGGCCGCGGCCGAGCGCTGTTCGGCCGATCCCGACTTGTTCGCCTTGCCCCCGCGCGCTGAAGAGACATGCGTGTCGGGCCTGCCGCGACCCGAGCCGGACTTGTTGCCGCCACCCGACTCCTTGTTAACGGTTGCCCAGGCGCGCGCTTCAGCCTCCTTCTTTGGAACCCCACGGTCCTCGTAGCTTTCCTCGATATGCTCGGCCTTGCGCTTCTGCTTGTCGGTATAGGCACTCTTGTCGCCACGCGGCATCGTCCGGCTCCCGGTTTGACAATTCCCTCTCGAAAACGCCGGAAACGGGGTGAAGATGCAGCGGCTTGCACGTTCTATTTATGTTCTATATGTCCCTCTCGAGGCTGCTGCACGGAAACCACGCATGTTGTTCGTCGAAAGCTCGCAGGAGTGGCTTGCGACCGAGGTGAATGCCGAGGAGCGTGCGCGTGTCGAGGCGCAGGCCAATCCGTCCGGCGGTGCGGTGACCGCGCTCAACGCGGTCGTCATTACCGGCCCGCAGCTTCGTGCTGCCGCCGAGATACTCGAGGCGGTTCCCGGCCGTACCGAGTCGGACATGATTACGCACCCACGGATGCTGAGCGAATTTTCGGGCGAATGTGGCTTGAAGCCGGCGCTCTATGCCGGCCCGGCACTGCGTTGCCGGGAGATGGCACCCAGCGCACGGTGATTCGCCACGATCCCTACGACATGAGGAGCGAGGCAGCCTGCTTCGAGGGTGCAGCGCGCGCCCAGCTTGTCGAAACCGCGCAGGGGCCGTCATTCGAGCCAGCCGCCTTCCGCGATCTCGTGGCCTGTATCGAGGAACTGCCTTTCTGACGACGCTGTTCGACCTCTTTGACGCACCCCTGATTCCGGGGCTGACCACGGTTTCCGACTTTCTGAGCAGCGCCGAGGAGCTGGCGCTGATCGCGCGCATTGAAGGGGAGTGCTTGTCGCCGTTCCGGTTCCACGAGTGGACGGGCAAGCACCCGACGCACAGCTATGGCTGGAAGTACGATTTTGAGACAAGAGCGCTCAGTCGGTCGGCGCCGCTGCCGGATTGGCTGGAACCGATCTGCGGCCGAGTCGCCGGCCATGTCGGACTGCACCGGGCGGCGATCGTCCAGGCCTTGCTGATACGTTATGATGCGGGAGCAGGGATCGGCTGGCACAAGGATCGCCCGATCTATGATGACGTAATCGGTATTTCGCTCGGCGCGCCGGCAGCGATGCGCTTTCGCCGACCCGGGCCCGGCGGCTGGACGCGCGCTTCCACGCCGCTCTACCCGCGTGCGCTCTATCGTCTCTCCGGCGAAGTCCGACACGAATGGGAGCATAGCATCGCGCCGATGGACCGGACGCGCTACGCAATCACGCTGCGCAGCTTCTCGGCACAGGGGCGGCGGCTCGCAGCGCAAGCCCGAGCCCCCTAGGCAGCGGCATCAGTCGCCCCGGTCGCCTTCGCCCTTCGGCTTCCTTGTCTTGGCGTGCTGGCGCACATCCTGGCTGAGCGACTTGCCGACGTCGTCGGACTCCGAGAATTGCCCTTTTTCGTCGCGACGGACGTAGCGTTTGTTCGTACCGGTATCGACGAGTTCCCGCTTCGACATGACACGCTCCCTTGTGATGGACGAAACAAGAACGCTCGGACGATCCGAGGTTCAATTCCCGCCGCATTGGGGGCACCAGCCGGCTGTCGCCATCAGCCGCTCGGGCCGGTCGTGCTGCCTTCGCCGGCGATTTCGATATCGTTCGCGTTGCCGGGGATTGTACCCGGCTCGATACTGTCCGAGCCATCTTCCTCGGGCTGTCCCCGATCGAGCGTGTCGCTGGGGAAGCGAGCGTCTCCCTCGCGCTGGTGCTCGGGCGAAAGATTCTGCGCCCGCTGATGCGTGCTCTCGCCGATATCAGACTTTTCGCCAGGCTCGCTAGACAGGTTGGTTCCTGCCTGATCCGCGTCCGTGTTTTCGCCGTGATCGTCTCCTCTGGGGTCAAACCGGTTGGACCGCGGGGTCGTTCCGCAGGGCTTCCGGCTCAACGGTCCAGCTCGTTTGTGAAGGTGGGCGAATTGGCGCGCGTTCGATTGCGAGACGCCCTGGTTTGCGGCGGATCGACCCTAGGGATGACGGCGGCAAGTTTCCGGGACAATGCGTCTTACGTTCGTCTTGCGCTTAGGCGGTGCGTGCCGCATCCTACCGTTGCCCTACATCTTGCACGACCTGGACACGGAACCTTTGAAGCAGTCGCTTCCCGCGGATGTGGTCAAGTCGCGACGGCGTGGGCGCTGACATTCGGCTAATCCGGTGAGCGGAGCATGCTGGCCGCTAGCTGAGCGTCCGCTTCAATCCGAAATTCGGGATAGGTGACGCTTACCGCTGCCCAAAGGAATGGCCGCGGTCACCCCGCTTAAGGACGGCGTTATTCACCTCGCCCGGCGTCGCCACTCTCCTCACCGGAGGTCGCGGCGTAGATGAGGGTGCCCGCGGCAGCCCAAGGAAGACCATAAAAGGCGATGATCTTCGACAATAGCCAAGATGTGGACTGTTGACTCATCCGCCCGACAGCGTTGTTCTGAGACGGGGGAAGGAATGGCGAACAATCAAGAAGGCAGTTGCTTCGGTGCGGCGCTAGTGCTTGGCGTCGTCTTTATGATGGGCCGGTGCAGCATTTCGGAGACGCTACCCGTTTCCTCGCCGACGGAAGCCTATGCCAGCGACACCTTCGCAACCAGTTTCGACGCTGCGGCGCCCGTTGAGACTGGCGATATCGTCGCGAACATTGGTGTGTTCGAGCCTCTGCAGGCAGCGGCCGACCTGCCGGAACGCATCGAGGCGGAGCCGGAAGGGCAATCGGTCCATTACCCGAACTGCTCTGCAGCCCGCGCTGTTGGCGCCGCACCTGTCTACGAGGGCGACCCAGGATACGCAGCGCATCTTGATCGGGACAATGACGGGGTTGGCTGCGAGTAGGTGAACCTTGGGGACAACCCTCGGGCGGTGCGCTTGCGTCTTCGGAAGATTGCACCGCCGAGCGAACGGAAGGTATGTATAGCTTGTGGAGTTCCTCACATATCTCGCGAGCGAATGGAGCACGATCGGCCGAGCGCCGCTCATCTTCATCTCCGCCACAGTGCTCGCCGGCATCGTCGCGTATGGACTGGCGCGCTGGGCATACGTCGCGCGACTCGACGCTGCCGAAGATCGCTTGACACTCAAGGACGAGCAGATCGCGGATCGTGACCGTAAGCTGGCCGAGTTGCGGCGGCTCAGCGAAAGCCCACCCCCCAGGGTCGAGCCACACGGCGACGGCATAGAGGACTATAGCGCCGTTATCCGCCAACTGGTGCAGCTATACGTCTTGGGTCATGATGGGCTCTCGCCTGCTTTGCTTGCCGGCACGGAATTGCCACCGCGCGACTGGATGAACGTGCAGCTGGCAAAGATGGGAAAGGGCTGGCGCGTCGGCGCCGTTCTTGGTCCCACCGCCGAGATAAGGGCGGCGTGAAGCGTTGAGGCTGAGCGGCGAAGCCTGGACATATGCTGCGGTGGTGCTTGACGCTGCCCCGCTCGTGTCGGGCGCCGTTTGGACCGCTAGCCAAATATAGTGCCGCTCGGCGATAGCTGAAGTCCGCTAAGGTGTCTTCGCCGTCGGTTCGCTATAAGAAGGCTATGTCTGTCGTGGTCCTCGCGAGGCGTTCCGGGCGTTCAGGGACGGCAAGGCCGGATGCTCAGCGGTTAGCCATTCCATGATCTCATTCGCCGCCCACCGCCCACAGTCCGGCAGGCGCAGCAGCGCGATGAAGGTCGCCTTGGGATCACGCTTCAACATTGATTGCCACTCGGCGACGCTGTGGGACGATGACTGCAGGATACCTATTGATCGCGCGCTGAGCTCGCCTTCTCGCTTGGTCTGCAGCGCGAGCGCACGGAGATAGATGGCGCGGGCTCGAACCGGCGTAACGCCTAGCTTCTCGCCGATTGCCCGATACGTCTCGCCAGCCTCGCGCATTTCAATCGTGAGCAAATGGCGCTCGGTTAACATCGAGTATCCCCAACCGATCTATAGGGGCGACTACACTCACGCGCCGGCGCCGCAAGTAGCGTTGATAGAGAACAAGTAGCGTTGATAGAGAAGTTGCGAGGACGGGCAAGGCGATAGCGCACTCTTGCACATGGCGCAGTCGCTGCACTGAGCAAGTGTCGCGGCGGTGGCCACTTGTCAGGCGCCGTAACCCGTGTGATGCTACCCGCGCCGACTTGCTGTCGTGAAGCCCGGGAGCAAGCGGTGGCCGGGGGCGCGCCTTCTGGGCCAGTTCGCTCCCGGCTATTCTACAAGCAAGTGCGGCGACGTGCTGCCAACTTGCGAAGTCTTGCAATTGCACGCGCGAGGGCGGAGAAGTGCTCTCCGATTGGGTCGACCTGCGCAGAGCTGCTCGGCACGCTGATAGGGAAGGCTGCTCAATCGGGTTGTGCGTCGCGCGGTAGTCACCGCGCTACTCCTTCGGGCAGCGAGGGAGAAACATCAAAAGGGGCAACCGCTATGACTCTATCCAACCGACTCATCCTTTCCGCCGTCGTGCTGATTTCGAACGCGTCGATCTACGCCGCACCTGCTGCTGCGCAGGCGACACGAACTTGGGTCTCCGGCGTCGGCGACGATGTCAATCCGTGCAGCCGCACTGCGCCGTGCAAGACCTTCGCCGGCGCCATCTCCAAGACCGCGGCGGGTGGCGAGATCGACTGTCTCGACCCGGGCGGATACGGAACACTCACGATTACCAAGTCGATTACGATCGACTGTACCGGCACGTTCGGAAGCACGCTAAATTCGGGTGGCATCAACGGCTTCGTCATTAATGACAGCGCCACGGCAACGCCCGGCACGGTGAAGGTAATTCTTCGTGGTCTCTCCATCGACGGAGCAGGCACCACCCCCGGACTAAACGGCGTGCGCTTCATCTCCGGCGCTTCTCTGGTTCTGCAGAACATCATAATCCAGAACAGCGCCAGCGGGTTTGGCATCTCCTTCCAGCCAAGCGTCGCAGCAAGACTGGTCGTCAACGACGTTACCATTACTGGAAACGGCTCTGGCACATCGGGCGGTGGCGTGCTCGTCCAGCCGACCGGTACCGGATCTGCCCGCGTTCAGATCAAGAACACGCGGATTGCCAATAATGGCGGCCAAGCCGTGCGGATCGACACGACCGGCAATACCGGCCCCGGCAGCCAGGTGACGATCGCCGATAGCGTTATGAGCGAGAATGCTTTCGGTGTCGTAGTCGTGACCCCGGCCTCGACGACGCTGGGCTTCGCTGCGATCATCGACTCGGTGATCAGTCACAACACGAACAATGGCATTGTCGCGAATGGTGCGACCGCGCAGGTGCGTGTGAGCGGCACGACGATCACCGGTAATGGCAGCGGCGGCGCCGGCCAGGGTGGCCTGTTCGTCGGCGGCGGCGGCAATATCGCCACCTACGGTGACAACCTGTTGTTCGGCAATTCGCCAGACGGTGCCTTCACAGCCGGGCCGATCGCGAAGAACTGAACGCCGGGTCTCCGCGGCGTGCGCATACGCCGCGGAGATCGCTATAGGATTGATCCGACTCTCGTCGCGAACCCGCACCGGATGGCATTTTTCCAAGTGCCAATCGCCTGTCAAGGAATGCTGCGGCGCAGCATATCCGATCCAATGATCGGATTGGAGCAGATGGGGCGCTTACGTCCAATCCCCCGGTTGGTCACATCGATGGCCGGCAGAAGATAATCTGTCCGGAATCCGGTCAGAGTTCAGCCGCTCGGCCACTGCGGCCGAGAAGGCTCCTCCCGGGTCGATGGCTGTCCGACAACTGTCGAGAAGCAGACCGCACATCGGACGAGGCGGGAGGCGGGCGATACTCGCGCAGGATCCGGTCGCGCGCGGAAACCGCTCCGGTCACGTGCCTGCTAGCGACGACCAGATTGATTGCGGACGAGTGCCACTCCCTGCAGGATGCTTCTCGCGACGAAAGCGGGATCTTCGTGCGGCAGGCCGTGCCCGGCTGTCGCCGCCACGTTCTGCCGGGTATTCGTCGACAATGAAAGGAACTGCTTCTGCAGTTGCTGGGTCGCCGCCTCGAGTTCGATCGCCAACGGTTCGGACAGGCCGGGGACCATGCGATAGCGCGGGCTATGCGTCGCGACGACCACCGGTTTCGCGCCGAGTGACTTCAATCTTCGCGCCTGCGCGGCGCTGGAGCGGAAATCCAGCATCTCCTCGTTCTGCGTCGGATCCTCGATCATGCCCGCTAGGAAGGTGCGCGCTTCTGTAACTGCCTTTTCCTCGCCGCGCCTGGCGGGTGGCAGCAATGCCAGCCAGGTCGGGACCCGGTCTGGATGCGTCGCGGAGATCAGAACCATGCCTGCGGTAGCTTCCGGGTAACGGCTGGCGAACACCTGCGCGTGCAGCCCGCCGATAGAATGGCCGACAAGCAGGTATGGTCCATCGATCCGCGCCTGACGCAAGGCGCCATGCAGGTCGTCGGCTGCATCCATGCTGGTGCGCGGCCCTTTTGGCGCGGGATCGCTTCCGCCGAGGCCGGCGCGGTCATAGAGGCAGATGCGAGCGCTCGTCGCGACCTGCGCGGCAATATGTTGCCAGCCTTGGTCTTCTGCAGGCGCGGTCCCCAGGCCTGCGTCCACGACAACCGTCGGTGCGCCTTCTCCGTAACAAGCGATGCGGATGGATCGGCCGCCGATGTCAAATTTACCGTCGGTACCATCTACTGCGGCACCTGCACCGGCTGTCAGCAGGGCGACGGCGCCTAACGACAGCAGGCCAAAGATGAAGCGGCGCATGGTCTTTCTCCTGCGAGATGTCCGAAATTGGAATGCGAGGTTCGACGCAATCAGCAGGCAGAGGTCGAAGATCAGGTCAGCAACCACAGGATCGGGACGGCAGTTGCTGCCAGCAAGGACGCCAGCACCATCGGCGGGGCCGCCTGGGTCGCGGACGCGTCACCAGCAAGTACGAACGCGACACAACCGATCGCACAGGCGGAGCCTAGATCGACTGCCCACCGCCGATAGGTTGCCGAGCGTCGCCGCTCGAGGGCGATATCGAGCTCGATCAGCCACTCGATATCATTCACGAACGCCTCGTCGGCAGGTCGCTGGGTATCGCGGAGCAGGGCGGCCAGATCGCAGAATTTTTCGTCCATCACTTCGCATCCATCAATGCTCGGCATTTCGCGGTCGCGCGGGCAACCCGCGACTTCAGCGTGCCAAGCGGAACCCCCAGGATCTCGGCCGCCTCACCATGAGAGCAGCCTTGCCCCAGGCACAGAGCCAGGCAGGCGCGTTCCTCGGGGTCGAGCGCAGCCATCAGCCTCTCCACGTCCATCTTGGCCAAGGGGTCTCCGGCCGAGGAAGCTGGTGCAGAATCCAGGACACGTCGCCGGCCGAGCTCCGCGCGCTGCCGTTTGCTGGCATCGAGGAATACATGCCAAGCGATCGCCAGAAGCCAGCTGGCATAACTACCGGTACCGCGGAACCGTCCGGCGTTGCGCCAGGCGCGCAGGAAGGTCTCCTGCGCCAGATCGTCCGCCGCGTCGCGCCCAGCCGTGCGCACGAGGAAGGCCCGTATTCTCGCCTCATGTCGGCGGACCAGCGTGGAGAATGCGCGTCTGTCGCCCTGCGCTGCCTTCGAGGAGAGCTCGAAGTCATCACTCACCGCTGACATTCTTCTTGGCGACGGAACGTCTGTACGTCGCATGGCGCAGGAGAAGCGCAGCGCCGACGAACAGCGGAAACAGCGCGGCTCCCAATATCGTCCTGAGGGATGCATCGTCGAGGATCAGCCCATATCCAGCGGTCGCCAGTCCGATCGCGACGAGCACAAGACCGGCTCGATCATCTCCGCGCGGTTCCGTTCGCTGCCCCACGATATCGAGCTTGCCGGCAAGGTCCTCGGCCAGCTTGCGATCCGTCGCCATCGCCGCCCTCAATGATCGGTGGATCATCCAAGCCTGTATGATCCGGCCGAGATTCATTGCGGTCACGGCAATCCCCAAGATGAACAGGGTTGCAATCGAGAGCATTATGGCAGGCGGCATCGCTATCCTCCGAGCGGTTCTACAACGATAAGACGGTGGCTAGGGTCGGTTTGGATGATCAGCGCGACAATTTTTCCGCTCGTTCAGCCCGGCATCCGCGTGACCGCAGCCTTGGGACAGTGCCGCGAACGGCCCGAGCCGACTGCACTTGGCGCGCAAATTCTGCGGCTGATGGGCGACCTGCCTGCCGCCGGGCCAAGGGCACCGAGCAAGCTGGCTGCGCAAAACTGAAGTGATGACTTGACTAATCGCCGGCGTGAGATACAGAAGCGTCCACTTCAGCATTGCCAGGAGCCTTCAATGCCCGATTCCGCCGTCACGCATGCCACCTTCACGCTGGAACGCAGCTTCAAGGGTCAGCCCAATGCCGTGTTCGCTGCATTGACCGACCCGGCCGTCAAGCGAGGCTGGTACGCCGAGGACGACACGCACGAGGTGGTCCGGTTCGAGAGCGAGTGCCGCGTCGGAGGCGTCGACCGACTGCACTATCGCTTCGGTGAAGGCTCGCCGTTTCCCGGCGTGCTTCTTGCCAATGACGGCGTGTATCAGGATATCGTGCAGGATCAGCGCATCGTAACGACCAGCACCATGTCGATCGCCGATCGTCCGATTTCCGTATCCTTGACCACCTTCGAACTGTTCCCGACCGAGTTGGGGACGGATCTCATCTGCACGAACCAGGTTGCCTTTTTTGAAGGGGCGGATGGTCCCGTGTTGCGCGAGCAAGGGTGGCGTATCCAGCTGGACAAGCTCGGTGAGGCGATCGATAGCCAGGCATGACCGCAATCGACCGGCTGTTTCATGCACTTGGCGATCCGACGAGGCGCGCAATCGTCGATCGCCTTGCCGCCGGTCCGCAATCGGTCTCGGGCCTGGCGGAGCCGCTTGGGATTACGCTTACCGCTGTTTCGCAACATCTGCAGGTGCTCGAGCAATGCGGCGTCGTTGCAACCCAGAAGAGCGGTCGAGTTCGCATTGCCAGCCTCATACCCGACGGTCTTCGGCCGCTAGAGATGTGGGCGCGGCAACGCAGGTCCACGCTGGAGCGCCAGCTCGACCGCCTAGGTGAACTGCTAGGGCAGCCCGAGCGATCGGGCCGGTCATAGGCTGCGGGACCGTACACTCCCTGCGAAAATTCTGGCGTCGCTGGGTATTGCCGCTTTCAGGTCTAAGCCAGTCCCAGAGCGCAATACCGACGTTGGGCGATCAACTGTCCCTCATTCTTGCCCTCGCGCGCGTGTGCTCAGCGAACCACTTCCTTTTCAGAGAGATAGCGTGGTGGCGCACTATGCGCATTACGAAGGGGTCGTCGCCTTGTCGTGCCAAGCCTCTGAGACCAAGCTTGGACTTCCGGGCCTGTTGCTCAGCGCCAACAGTTAGCGCAGCACCGCGGCGACGCGCTCCGCGCATGCAGCATCGATGCTAGCAATGTCGATCGGTCTCCCGCCCAAAGCTTCGTCGAAGCCGTTGAGGAATTGCAGCGCTGCCTCTCGATCCGCGAAATATCGAAACGCAAGCAGCGCAACTTGCGATTGTCGCGCTAGCACCTCCGGCGACAACTTCGTGCGCGAGGTTGCGCGAAAGCGCCTGCGAGGAACTTCTTCGGATGTCTCGCCGACCGCGATATGGGTAATGCCCGGCATCAGAGCGCTATCGCCGGCGAACGCGTGCCGAGAAGTAGCTGCAAGTCGCAGATTCTCTGCGCATACTCGGCGGCGAATGCGCGGTGCGTAGCGCGCGAGGCAACGCACGGTGCGGCGCTGGCGCGCATCAGCGATACCTGGTGTCGCGAAAGAAGATAGTTGAGATCCATACAAAGCCTCATGCGACGCAAGCGAGAACATGACGGACCCAGTCACCGGCGCTTACGGGGTCGAAGCCGATGATCAATAATAGATGGTGGCATCGAGTACGTTTCGCAACCACCTCGTTTCTCGTATTTGCAAGTACCCGGACTGCAGCGAGGACAGGCTCAGTATCTTCTGAAATTTCTCAAGGCGGCAAGGTAGGCGTCGCCGGATTCGGCATCTGAGCGTTGACAGTCTCGAGACAGGTCATTTCTTGCGATGCGTCTCCCACAGCTCTTAGCTCCAAAAAGCCTTGTTACGGGATACTGCGAGCACGGTCTCGGCGCGCAAAGCTAGGACTGCGGATGCGCACCGAGCCGATCACGCTCACCGCGGAGGAAGGACCCAGGCAGGGCAATGAGAGCAGTGGCTCGGCAAGGCGGCCGCGGCTTGAATGACTGTCTGGCTAAACAGCTGGTGACGGTGATCTTGCTTGCGTCAGTGGTGAAATAAGCGCGGCTTCACAAAAGAGCTGTCGCGCGCAACAGGGCCCTGCCGATCGGCTCTCCTAAGGTGCCGAGTCTAGCCAGACTGGCACTCTGTTGGGACCTAGAACGATGCGACTTCAACGTCTGATGATGATTGAGCGTCTGGACGATTCGGGGACGGAGCAACGCAGGTCCAACAACCGGCCGGGTACCTGCGGACTTCAGCTGGCGCCGGCTCAGTCCTGGGGCGTGCTATCGTTCTGTGTCAACAACATCGAAATGGCGGTCACGAGCTGCGCGTTCGCAAACGGCTTTTGCACCAACTGGCTGTTTGGGACGCCCTTAGACGCCCATTCTGCGGCACTGTCCGCGGTCATATAGACGATCGCGGTCGAAGGATTGGCCTCACGCGCACGGCGCGCGATTTCCCATCCGGTAATCTTGCCCTCCAATCGGATGTCGGTGATGACACCCGCGAACCCGTTTGGATGCTCGACAAGTCGACACTCGGCGTCTGTACCGTTGAGCGCAGTTATCACCTCGAAGCCTCCGTCGATGAGGGCCTCCTCGGCGTCCATCAAAATCCGTGGCTCGTCCTCCACAAGGAGAAGCAGGATCGTCTTCGTCATCGGAGACCTTCATGTGGGTGCCGGCAATGGTATCAGCCGCGGCGACGCCACGGGTCGCTGCCGAATTGCCCGTCGGCTCAGACAGCAACAAAGTGGAAATATTCTAGCTTCCTGCGTCAATGCAAGGTGAACTTTGCGTACGGCCCGCCAACGGAGCGCGACCATATTTTGCGAACGCCCCTATCGGAGCGCGTAGAAAAGGCGATCGCAGGCAGAACGATCGAGCGCTTGCGGCTAAGAGACAGAGCGCTCCCGCCTTTTGGCTGGAGCATAACATGCTTCGCTACTTTTTCACGTTCAGGACGGGGAGGATTACCCGGACCTAGAAGGTTCGGTGCTCGGCGACCTGGGCGCTGCCCGAAGCGATGCCGTGCGATATTCTGCCGCAATTTCGGCCGAGCGCGTGAAAGTTTCTGGGACACGGCAGTGTGGTGATGAAGGTGGCTAACGGGGAGGGGCTTACTCTCTTCCGGCTGACGTTCTTCGTGACAGAGGGCCGGCTAGTTCGAACAACTGGCGATCGAGCGGGAGTTCATTTGCCATACCATATGCCCCGCTCGCAATTTGCATGGCCGCTCCATGCCCAATCGGTTGCCCATCTGAGAAGCGGTGAGACCCCTTGATGCTACCGGTATGGCCAGCTCAGATCTGCGAGTAGAGCGTCGGCCTCAGAATTTGATTATCGATTCCTGTGGTGATCTCGGGATCCGTGAGTCCGGGCGTCGCGATCAACTGCCGCCAAGCGGGATCTGCGCCGAACCCGCCCCAGCTTCGGTCGCGGGCCGCTAGATCTGGGAAGGTCAGAAGATATGTCAGACTCGGCAGACGGGGGCCTGTAAGATCTTGGGCGAAGAACACTGGCGTCAGGCCGTTCCGGCGAAATATCTCGATCTCTCCTCCGGTGTCGAACATCCCCATCTTCGTCATGCCCGCTTTGTCGCTATGGCTGAAATATGTCCTTAGCTCGAATATGCGGGCCTTGTTGCTTCTCCTGGCCTCCGGAACCTCGACGGAAGGAAAATGGGGGAAGGCCTGCATCAGCTTTACATCGAGGGAAGCATAAGACGGGGCCTCGGGCGCTGCGTTGTCAAACGGCTGGGCGGCCTTCGCATAGGTCGGGTCAGCGGCAAGCCGTTCGGGCAAGGAGACGAAGTCGGCGATCGACGGGTGGGGCACGAGAAGCTGGACGCTAGGGCTCCCAGGCCCGATTGCCACCGTGAAAGCCCCCACCGGTCCGCAGCCCGCCCGGCGTGCACCAGGTATGAACGCATCTCGAAGATATGCGTCCAGCCGCTCTCTCATCGACCCATGAACCAGGTGGTAGGTCCGCAGCTCGTAGATCTCGCGAGCTCCTGCCGCGACCTCGCTTCGCGCCCGCGCACCGCCGCTTGCCAAGGTCACGCCGCCAGCAGCTGCGCCGGCGAGCAGCGAGCGTCGATCAATTGAATGCGCCATCCTGTCCCCCGCGAAGCCATGTTTAGACCGAACCCGATCTCGCGAGCGTCGTCAACGCACGCCATCAACAGCCGTTCGGAAGTGCCAGGCATAGACAGGCGAGCGCCACCCGCATCGACGAAGCAGGTAATTCACTAGTTTAAGATCGCCACGCGCGCTCAGCCTCGCTAATCCGCGCTGCAGCTGGAGGAAAAGGCGACGCAGTGCAGGATGATCGTCAGGCGCATGACCATAAGCGCGTGCGCAAAGTGGTCATCTTGGGTGGTGGAACCGCGGGCTGGATGACGGCAACCGCGCTTGCCCGCCAGTTCGGCCGAGCGATCGAAATCACCCTGCTCGAGTCCGACGAGATCGGCGCCGTCGGCGTCGGCGAAGCGACGATCCCGACGATCCACTGGTTCAACGAGCTGATCGGGCTTGATGAGGGTGCGTTCCTTCGCGAGACCAAGGCCAGCTTCAAGCTGGGGATCGAATTCGTCGACTGGGTGCGCCCGGGGCACCGCTACTTCCATCCATTCGGCGAATATGGTGTGCGATATGCGGGAGTTGCTTTCCACCATCGCTGGATCAAGGCGCGCGCCGAGGGACTAGACCTGCCGCTCTCCGCCTTTTCGCTGGCCGAGCAGCTGGCCGGGCAGGTACGGTTTGCCAAGCCGCAGGGCGACGCCCGCTCAATCCTCTCCACGCTCGGTTACGCCTATCATTTCGATGCGGCGCTATATGCCAGGCATCTGCGCGGCATCGCCGAGGCTTGCGGCGTGGTTCGGGTCGAGGGGCGCTTGCAGGATGTCGAGCGCGACTCGCTCAGTGGTTTCGTCACCGCGCTCACCACGCAGCGGAGCGAGCGGATCGAAGGCGAATTGTTCATCGACTGCTCGGGGTTCCGCGCGCTTCTGATCGAGGGCGTGCTGCAGAGCGGCTTCGAGGATTGGTCGCACTGGTTGCCGTGCGACCGCGCCGTCGCGGTGCCGTGCGAGCGGACGGCGGATACGACGCCGTTCACGCGCTCGACCGCGCGAGCGGCAGGGTGGCAGTGGCGCATCCCACTCCAGCACCGGACCGGCAACGGCCACGTCTTTTCGAGCCGATTCATGGGCGAGGACGAGGCGACGGCGTCGTTGATGGCCAATCTGGACGGCGCGGCTTTGGCCGAACCGCGCACGCTGCGCTTCATCGCGGGCACGCGGCGCAAGGCGTGGATCGGCAATGTCGTCGCGCTGGGGCTTTCTTCCGGTTTCCTCGAGCCGCTCGAATCTACCTCGATCCACTTGATACAGAGCGGCATCGCCAAGCTCCTCACGCTGTTCCCGGCGCGCGACATGGATCCGATGCTGGCCGAGCGGTATAATGCGCTGCTCAACGCCGACATGGATACGATCAGGGATTTCCTGATCCTCCACTACCACGCCAATCCGGGGCGGACCGAACCCTTCTGGGTCGAGCGGCGCGAGATGCCGCTGCCGGACAGCCTCGTCGTGCGCGAAGGGCAATATGTTCGCTCGGGGCGGCTGATGCTCGGCAGCGAGGAGCTGTTCCGTGAAGCGAGCTGGCTGGCGGTGCTCAATGGCCAGGGGATCGCCGCGCAGGATCACAATCCACTTGCAGACTCGCTCGACAGCGCGGCCAACATCGCGCAGGTCCGGCAGGTCGCCGAGGTGATCCGGCGTGCCGCGCCGACGCTGCCGCTCCACGACGTCGCGCTGGCGGCCGCGATGGGGCAGGGGTGAGCCGGCCCGACATCGCGGCGCGGCGGATCGGCGCCGAACGGCAGCCGATCGCGATCGTCGACAACTTTCATCCCGATCCGGATGCCCTGCGGGCGGCGGCGCTGGTGGCGCGGTTCGAGCCCGGTCGAAACCATTATCCGGGCGTTCGCGCAGCCCTGCCTTCCAGCTATTTCGCGCAGGTTCGGCCCGCGCTTTTACCCGTGCTTCGCGAGGTGTTTGGACAGCCTCGCGGGGTCGAACTGCTCGACGCGAGCTTCTCGATCGTCACCACGCCGCCCGACCAGCTGACGGCCCAGCAACGCCTGCCGCATGTGGACGCGGTACAGCCGCGACGAATTGCGCTGGTCCATTATCTTACGCCGGAGGGCGGCGACGGCACTGCCTTCTTCCGCCACCGCGCGACGGGGTTCGAGACGATCGATGCGGTGCGCTCGACACCGTATCTCGCCGCGCTCAACGCTGAACTCAGCACCGAACCGGCTGCGGCATACCCGTATGGCGAAACCACATTGTTCGACCGGATCGCGCACATCGAGGCGCAGTACAATCGAGCGGTGATCTATCGGAGCGCGCAGCTGCACAGCGGTGCAATCGCGCCCGACGCGCCACTTGATGCCGACCCGGCCAAGGGGCGGCTGACCGCTACTGCGTTTCTCTCGTTGAGCTGGCTGTCCTTGCCTTTGGAAGGCCTGGGCGCCGATGCAGGTGGGGCGATAGCAAATCGGCGACTTTGCCGCTGGCGCCGTCCTTCGCCGACTGCCCGCTCCACTTCTATTCGTCTGGTCTAGCGCCCTCCCGCCTTGCTCTCCTCAGGCGGCTGCACCGCGAGATATACCGTGCTCCACAACTGCGCGGCGTTTGACTCGTCGACATCGGCCTTGCCGGCGCCGAAAGGTACCACCTTGTAGCGCCCATTCTCGAACGCCCAGGACCAGAGCTCCGAACTCCGCGTCGCGCGCGTAGCTTGGATTGCGCGCCACAGCCTGGTCTGCGCATCGGTCAAGACCGCGCGCGTGGCAGGCGGAAGGTCGATGCGGGCGAGCTGGCGCTCCAGGCCGGCGGCGAACAATGCCTGCTGCCACGACCAAACCACCGTCCCATGATAGGCGGCGGGGGTGAAGCGGTCCTGCACCTCGGCGCTTGCCAGCGCCGGGTTGGCAACCAGGAGCCCGATGTCGGTCATCAGACCGGCCGGGAAGGGCCGCGCCAACGCGCCGACATAGGTCTGCAACTCGGCGGGATCGGGATGACCGAAGAGCAGGGCGAAGCCTTCGTCCGAATTGAGGATCGGCACCGGATCGCCATGATCGTCAAGCGCAATCGCATGGTAGCGCAGCGGTTGATTGGCCAATGCGTCAAGCGCCGGCCCAGCGGGCACGCCGACGCGCGCGGCATAGTCGCGGACCTGCTTAGCTGCCTGGGTGGCGGGTCTCTCGACGGCGAACAGCCCCGGCGCTGCGCGGCGCCACGTAGCGGCCATCGCGGCTGCGCGGGCGAAAGCCGTGCGGTCGGCGGGGGTTAGGTAGCGGTCGAGCAGCCCGGCGCCGAGCAGCCTGTCCGCCGCTTCCAGAGCCGCCGGGACGAGCACCGCGTTCACGTCATAAGGATAGCGACCGCGCCCAAGCCCTTCTTCGCTGTCGCGCCACTCGCCGGTCAGGCGGCCGGCCTTGACTGCGATCAGCCGGCGCCAGGCCGGATCGGCCGCGAAGGGCGCAGCCTGATCGAGCACGAAGCGCAGATTGCGCACCAGCAACGTGCCCGCCGGTTCGGCGCTGCCCGGTCTGGCGACGCTCGGCACATCGCCGGCCAGGAAGATCCGTGCTTCCTTTCGGTTCGCCGCATCCAACAGATAGTCTGCCGCCACCGGCCCGAGCATATAGTCATCGTCGATCATCCCATAATCGAGCGTTGGCGCGTCGACGCCGGGCCGGCCGTGCTGCTTGTGCTCGATCAGGGCGAATTCGGAGAGACCCTCCTCATGCGCGACTTCGCCGCCGGGGTTGAGGCGCGCGAGCACCGCGCCCAGCCCGGCCTCGACCGCCGCGCCCTTCAGCGCCGGCATCAACAGGCGGACCGACATGAGCGTGTCGCGCCCGAAATAGGTATCGAAGCGCCACGAGCCGGCGAGGAACTTCTCGCGGTAGCTGAGAAAGGCGAGCGCATCGCGCGCGGCGGGATCCGCGGCGGCGCGGCTGTTGAGCAGCTCGGCCTTGCTGAGCCCGGTGAGCGGGGTGTCGCCGGTCGCGGCGATGATACGCAGCCGGATATTGCCGTCGGCCCCAGCGACGATCCTGTTGCCCGCCACGCGGCCGCTCAGCACTTCCAGTTCGAGCCGGTAGCCCGGCGCGCCGTCGGTGCGATCCCGCGCATAGACGATGCGGTTACCCGTGATGCGCGCAGGCGTCTCCAGCTCGGAGGGGAAACGGCTGATCGCCTGATAGTCGCGCAGGAAGCGGATATTGGAGAGCACCGCCTGCTTGAGCGCCAGCTGCCCTGCGTCGATCGTAGCAATCGCCTCTATTCCGTGCAGCTGGCGACCTTTGCCGTCCGGCACGCTCAGCGGGCGAAGTGGCTGATCAAGCCGCCAGGTCGCCTCGCGCCCGAGCGGCTGGAACCACAGGCCGACCCCGCTATTGCCTGCGGGGAAGGCAATGAGGATGCGCGGATCGCTGCCGTTGCGCAGGAGCAGGTGCGCCGCGACCTTGCCGTCGCGGACGAAGGCGTTGAGATTCTGGCCCTCGGTGAGGCTGTAAGCGAGCTCGGGCGCCTTGCGGCGCTGCTGGGCGACTACGCCCGGGGCCGTCAGGGTGCCCGCGAGGAATGTTGCCGCCGCCAGCGCCAGCCACATCGAAGCCCGCATACGTCTCTCCTTGTACCCGATACGGAAAAGCGCGGCGAACCTCTCAGTTGCCACGCCCTCCACTCATGCCTTTGCGACGATCAGAACTTGAATGTGATCGTCCCGCCATAGGTGGCGCCGACGATGCCGCGGGCGTAGAAATAGCCCTCGGTGATCGCCTGCGTTTGACCCTGACGCGGATTGCCTTCGGTCAAGCCGACAACGTCGAAGATGTTGTCGGCATTGACGCTCAGCTGCAGCCGGTCGCTGAGATTGAACGAGGCGCCGACGCTGGTCACGCCGTAGCTGGGCAGCGCTACGCCGTTGCCGGCATCGGCGTAGATCTTGCCGATATGCTTGTACCGGCCATAGACCTCGCCAAGGCCGTTCGGCAGCCGGAAGGCCGGCGTGATCGTGAACAACTGCGCCGGCGTCCGCTCGGGGCGATTGCCTTCAAAGCCTGCCTGGTTGGCGCCGTCGATCGCAAGGTTGACCAGCTTGGGATCCTGAAAGACGCCCTGGAAGTCGATCGAGAAGAACTCCACCGGACGCACGTTGAAGTCGAGCTCGATGCCATTGGTGCGCAGATCGGCATTGATGTTGCTCTGCTGCGTCGGATTCACCGGATCGGCGAAATTGTAGTTCTGGTTGCGGAAATTGGTGCGGAACACCGTCGCCGAACCCGAGACCAGGCGGCCATGCTGGTAGCGCACGCCCGCCTCGTACAACTCGATCCCGGTAATCGGATCGACATTGTTCATCTGGAAGCCGTTCGCGTAGCGCGCATAGACCGAGAAGCTCGGCGTGATCAAATAGTTCGCGCCGAAGGTATAGGCTACCGCCCGCTTCTTGGCGCGGCGGACGGTGTAGGTGCCGTCCCAACTCGACCCGACCGTGGGAAGCACGCCCGCGGTGCCCGCCGGAACCGGCTGGTTGACCGCGGCCTGGTTGCCGTCCCACGCCGTCGCGCTGTCCTGCTCCCAGCGCACGCCGGCGTCGAGATGCAGATCGCCGATCGAGAGCTCATCGTTCACATAGAGCGACACACTCGAATCCTTGCGGCTGCGGATCCCGGCGCCCCAGTCACCGTACGAGACCAGGCCGTTGTCGGAGAGAGTACCGATGACATTGTTCCCAGCGTCGAGTGCGACGACATCATAGATATCGCTGTTGGTGCGGACATCGTTGACCACGCTGGCGGTAGCCGACTGATCCTGGTTGCGCTTGGTATTGTAGTACATCACGCCAGCGGTCAGCGAGTTGGTGAAATTGCCGCTCTCGAGGTTCCAGCGGCCGCCCAGGTTCATGCCGAAATCATAGGCATCGATCGCGTCATGGTTGAGCGTGGTGCGCTGGAGGAAGCCGTTGCCATTCAGTGCGTTGAGTTCCGCAGTCTGGTTGGCACCGATCACCTGGCCGGTGCGCAGGTTCTTGATGCCGAAGCGCGTCCGCGTCGGAAACGCCGCCGTGCCGAGCGTGAGCAAGTCGTTGATCGGCGAATTGGTGCCCGGCGTCAGGTAATTGACCGCGCTGGTCAGCCCGGCATTGCCGGTGCCCGAGCCGGGGAACAGCCCGTTGAAGTCGTACGAATAGTCAAGATAGCGGCCATGGCCGAACAGAGTGAAAGAATCGCTGACCGGCTTTTCGAAGTCGAGCCGCGCCTGCCAGGTCTTGGCGACGACGCCGTCGCGATACTTGAAGTCGCGATAGCCGCTCGGATGCGCGTTGGTCGAGACCGGCACTGCAATGTTGGCGAAGGCGTCGCCGCCGACATTGCCGAACTGCGTGTCGAGGCTCGGGATGCCGGACGGCTCGCCGTCCTGGAAACGATAGGGCTGGTCGGCATAATAGGCGTTCTCGACATTGCCGCCCTTGCCCGACAGGCGGACATAGCCGCCGTCGTCGAACCGGTATTCGAGCATGCCCTTGAGGCGCCAACCCTGATAGTCGAACGGGTTCTCCCGGACGCCCGGGCTCGACTGGATGTAGCCGCCGACGTTGAAGGCGAGCCTGTCCGTGATCGGCTGCGAATAATAGAATTCGCCGCGCTTGAGGCCGTAATTATAGCCGGTGAAGCGGACCGCGCCTTCGGGCTTTTCGAAATTGGGCGCCTTGGAGATGAAGTTGATCGTCGCGCCCGCGCCGTTTACGGTGAGCACGCCCGACGAGCCGCCCTTGACCGCCTCGAGGCGATCGATGGTCAGGTCGGGGTCGAAGAAGAAGTCTGCACCGCCGCCGCCATAGATGATCGGAAGGCCGTCCTCCTCAAGCTGGACGAAGCGCTGACCGCCACCCTGCAGGCCGCGCACCGAGTAGTTGTTCGAGATCTGGCCGGCGGTCGCCTCGACGAAGATGCCGGGGACCAGCTCGAGCAAGTCCGCGGTCGAGCGCGCCGCCTTCTGATCGATCAGTTCGCGATTGGCGAGAGTGATGTCGGCCGAGGCGGTGATCAGCGGGCGGTTGGGCGTGGTCTGGCCGGTAACGACGATCTCAGCTTCGTCGGCGGTATCCTGCGCCGGCGCCGCGCTGGTGTCGGTGGTATCGCTGGCCGCAGTCTGGGCCTGAGCGGCAAGCGGAAGCAGGGCGGCACTCGCCAGAAGCGCGGCGCGAGCGCCGGCGCGTACGGAACGCAACATACATCTCTCCTCCCAGCCGGCATATCGTCACGCCGGCGGTAGGCGCGGTTTTAGGCCTGAAATCGTTTCCATGAAATCGTTTTCTCTGCGTGGACCGCGAAATGGTTAATCGGTGGTGCACGCTTGCAACAGCGACGCTTGGGACCGCGGCGCTGCATCAATGCGTGCCCAGATGCGCATAGGGATCGGTCTGACCCGCGAGCCACGGATCGCGCGTAGCGAGACGCATCGCAAGCAGCCGTGCGCGCAGCTGGCTTGCGATCGCGGCGTAGCCGGGATCTGCGATGCGGTTGACCAGTTCACCGGGGTCGCGCTCGAGATCGTACAGCTCCTCAGCTGGCCGCCGCAGATAGACGGCCTGGCTCCGCCTGCCGAGCGGGACGGCGGGGTCGGCGCTGATTGCCCGCCAGCTCGGCGAGCCGGCCACGTCGCCGGCGATCGGATAGTCGAGCGGGTGCGCGATGTTGAGGATGTAGCTGCTCCGCCGCGTGCGGACGCTGCGCATCGGATGATATTGATTGATTTCATGGAAATCGTGGCTGGCGAAGACCGCGTCGCGCTCGGCGTCGCCAGGCCGCCCGAGCAGTGGCATCAGCGTCTTGCCCGAGAGCGGGTAGCTGGGCGGGGCGACCCGCGTCCAGTCGATCACCGTCGGTGCGATGTCGACCCAGCTGACCATCGCGTCGTTCACTGCTGCGCCGATGCCGGGAGCATGGATGATCAACGGCAGGTGCAGCCCCGGGTCGTACAGGTTGGTCTTGGCGCCAGGGAAGGGCCGGCCATTGTCGCTGAGGAAGATCACCATGGTATTCCCGGCGCGGCCGCTGGCGGCGAGATCGTCGAGGATCATGCCAATGCCGGTGTCGAGCCGGCTGAGCGACTCATAATAAGCGGCGAGATCGGCGCGTACCGCCGGCAGATCGGGCAGGTGCGTGGGCAGCGGCACCTGCGCGGGATCGTACCGCACCTGCGCGACGCCCGGCCATGCACGCGCATTGCCAAAGTTGCTGGCGGCGCGATGGGGATCGCTATAGCCGATGGTCACGAAGAACGGGCGATCACTTGTCGAGCGGATGAAGCTCGCGGCGGCAGTGGCGAGCTCGCGCACGTCACGAATGCCCGAGCGTTCGGGTACCAGTTCGGCTTCGTAGGGGAAGGCTGCATTGGGGCCGACATGCTTCTTGCCGACCAGTGCAGTCGCATAGCCGGCACGGCGCAGCAGCGCGGGCAGCGTCTCGACGCCGTCGAGCAGCGATTGGTGATGCACGTCGTGCTGGAGCCCATACATGCCGTTCTGATGGGTGAAGAGCCCGGTGTTGAGCACCGCGCGGCTTGGACTGCAGGACGATACCGCTGCGAAACCCTGGGTGAACCGCGTGCCTTGCGCGGCGAGCCGGTCGATCCGCGGCGTGCGGATCGGCACGCCGTAGCAGCCGAGGTCGAGCCCCTGATCGTCCGAGATCAGCAGCAACACGTTGCGCTGCTCTGCGGGTGCAGCCCGTGCCGGCAGCGCCGTCGCGGTGGCGGCGCCGACCGCGCCCTTGAGGATGGTGCGACGGTCCATGGCCTTGCTCCCGGGCATTCCGGCGGAGAAAAATGTTCTCCGGCCAAAGCCGGAGAACAAGGGGGGGTGTGACTTAGAAGCTCAAGGCGGCGCTGAAGCGGAACGAACGCCCGAGGATCGGGCGGGCGAGGATCGGCCCCTGGCCCTGGCCGCCGATGATGCGCGGATTGCCCTCGGTGAGGCCGATCTCGTTGGTGAGATTGTTGCCGGTCACCTGCAGCTTCACGCGCTCGCCCACATCGACCGAGACACCGGCATCGAGCTGGTAGAAATGTGGAAGCAGCTGCTGGTTCTCCGGATCGGAGAAGCGATCCCCGGTATATTGGAGCGTAGCGAAGGCGGCGGGCTTGATGCTGCCGAGGTCAATTTCATAGGCCGGGGTTACCCGCCATGCCCAGCGCGGCTGGCGCTGGACGCGGTTGCCCGTATTGTCGACGGTGCCGCCGCCAGTGAAGAAATCCTGGTAGGTGGCGTCCAGATAGGTTCCTGCCGCCGAGATGCTGAAACCGGCGAACGGCCGGATCGCGCCCTCCAGCTCGACGCCGGTCGCCTTGGCGCCGCCGATCTGGCTGAGCGGAACGTTGTTGACGAGCTGGGTGCTCGTGAGCCCGTCGAACGTGTTATGGAACAAGGTGGCATAGAGGTTGAGCCAGGGCGTCGATACCTTGACGCCGCCCTCGAAGGTCTCGACTTCGGCAACGGTGGCAAGCCCGGCATTGTTGGCGATGTCCGCATCCGAGGCATCGCGCAGGTTGTCGAACTGCGGGAAGCTGTTGCCGCGGCTGTAGCGCGCAAAGACGCCGATCTGGCTGGTCAGGTCGTAGTTGACGCCCGCGGTCCACGACCAGGCCGAGTCCGAATAGTCGATGCGGCGCGGCCCGCCGAGCACGGTGACGGCGTTGTCGTAGAGGGTGAGGGGGTTTCCATCGAGATTGACCGTGCCGCCCGGGGTACGGATCGTGGCGTCGACTTCGTGCCGCTGCCAGCGCGCGCCGCCGTCGATACGCAGTTGCGGCGTGATCTGGAGCTCGTCGACTGCATAGAAGGCGGTGTCGCTGCCGTCATAGCGCGCGTTGACCTGAAACCCGGGCCCGCTGGTAAAGCCGCGCAATGTCGCGCTCCGGCCGCCGTTCAGCGTCAGGTTGAGCAAGCGCGCATTGGGCTCGGCGGCGAGCAGCACTTGGTTGCCAAGCGACCAGACGTCGTTCGACGTGTAATTGGCATAATAGAAACCGCCGGTCAGCTTGTTGCTGCCTGCACTCCACTCGATCGCCGAATCCGAGACGAACGAACTGATCTTCTTGCGCACTTCCCAGATGCCTGCGCGCATCACCTGCGCATTGGCGCCGCCCGCGACCGCCCCGCCGCCATTGGCGTAGGTCAGGCTTGCCACGGTCGATCCGGCGCCGCCAAGTGCTATCGCCTGTGCCGCTGCCGACGAGGGGGCGCTGTCGGGCACCAGCCCGATCGTGTCGGCATTGCCGCCCAGATACGCGGTGCGCTCGCGCAGCCGCAGCCCGTCGGCGACTTCATAGTCGAAGGTGATGCCGGTGTTGAACACGTCGGCGCCGCGTCCCTCGGCAAGATCGACGCGCCGCCCGACCAGATTGGTGGTGATCCGCGTTTCGCGTCCGGCGAGCACGCCGGTCCCCGGGTCGAACCCCGGATAGGCGCTGATCTCGCCATTGTTCGAAACGACCGGGATGGGCAGCAGCCACTGACCGTGATCGTTGAGATAGCGCGCATAAATCTCGACCGAGCCGCGGCCGGCAAAGTCGTGATGGATGTTGGCGGTGACCTGGCCGCCCTTCTCGGCGCGGAACTGCGGAGCGCGGACGCCGTTGCCCTGCGCGTAATAGCCGCCGATCATGAAGCCGGTATCTTCGTTGAGCGGCCCCGAGAGCCAGGCATCTCCACGAATCTCGCCGAAATCGGTGTAGGAGACCTTGGCGAGCCCGTGGAAGTCGGCGCCGCCGCTGCGCGGCACGACGTTGACCGTGAGTCCCGGCTGACCATTCGAGAATAGCGAGCCAGTGCCGCCGCGCACCGCCTCGACCCGTTGCACTGTCTCGTCGAGCCGGATCAGCTGCGAATTCTCGAGGAACGACAGAGTCGAGGGCGGGAAGATCGGCACGCCGGCGAGCTGGAAGGTGACGAACTGCGCGTCGCCGCCCGACGGATAGCCGCGCACGAAGATGTTGGCGCCGTTCTGGCCGCCCGAGCTCTCTGCCATCACTCCGGGCACGGTGCGCAGGAGATCGGCAGTGCTGTTCGGCGCAGCGCGCTCGATTGCGTCGTTGGAAAGCGTCGTGACGGCGAATGCAGCATCCTGCCGGCGCGTGCCGCCGCCGGCGGTGCCGACCACGACAATGTCCTCGCCCCCATAAGCGGGCTCGCCGATATCGGCAGGATCGCCTTGGGCACGCTGCACCGAGTCGGCTGCCTGGGCAGCGTCCGTGTCGGGTGCCTGCTGTGCGTGGACCGTGGACGCGGCGACCGCGAACGGTGCGGCGCTCAGCATGAGGAACGCGGTGCGAAGCATATAACCTCCCCTTGATCGAGCGGGCATTCTTGCCTCGCCGGGATCGACGCTACGCAATTGTGAAATGCTTTTCAAGGCTGCTGGGACAGCATCTCCTCTGCGGCGCTTGCCGCGCGTGCCGCCTATGGCCTACCAACGCGGGATGAGCGGGGCGGCGACCAAGGGACGCGGCGGCCGGAGCGAAGGCTCCTTCCGGCTGACGATGCACGACATTGCGCGGCTTGCGGAGGTGTCGACGCCGACCGTCTCGCGGGTGCTCAACGGCAGCCCTTTGGTGACTGAGGAGACGCGCGAGCGCGTGCTCGAGGTCGCGCGCGCGCACGGCTATGCCGTCAATCGCAATGCGCAGAAGCTGCGCCACGCGCGTACCAACACCGTGGCGGTGATGCTCGATTTCGGGTCGCACCGGCACGGCGCGATCGGCGACCCGTTCATCTTCGAGCTCCTCGCCGGCGTCTCGGAGGCGCTTTCGGTGCGCAACCAGGACCTGCTATTGTCGCCGCCCGGGCTCGATGACGTCCGCGCCTTTCGCGACTTCCATCGCGCGCGCGGAGCCGATGGCTTCATTGTGCTCGGGCAGGGGACGCGCGACGAAATGCTCCGCAGCCTCGGCAAGCATGACATTCCTCTGGTTGTGTGGGGCGCGGTGTCGCCTGAGGCAGGCTACTGCGCCGTAGGCAGCGACAATCTCGGCGGCGGCAAGCTTGCAGGCGAGCATTTCGTTGCCAATCGGCGCAAGCGCTGGCTGTTCGTGGGGGACATCCGTCATGAGGAGCTTCGGCTGCGGTACGAGGGGCTGAAACTCGCGGCGCAAGGCACACGAAACGTCACGATCGACTTGCTGCCGATCGCCTCGATGGCGTTCACCGTCACCGCCGAGACAGTCGCTTCCTACCTAGCCGGCGTGACGCCGCCCGACGCGGTGTTCGCCTTTTCCGACACTGCGGCGATGGCGATCATCGGCGCCTTTCGCGATCACGGCCTCGCCGCGCCGAGGGATTATTCGCTGGTCGGATACAACAACATCCCGCCTTCGGCGCACTTCCACCCGGCAATCACGACCATCGATCAGAAGACCGACGTCGCCGGTGCGTTGCTTGTCGAGAAGCTGATGGAGCAGATGGAAGGGGATCGTCCCGCCTCGGTCGTTCTACCGACCCGGATGGTGCGGCGCGAGACCTGAGCCTCGCTGGCGCTGCATGGCGCATTGTTCTTGAAATCGTTATCAAAGCTCCGCTATCTCGACCCATATCAGCGAGAGGAGTGGACGTTGGGGGGCGCGCAAGGCGATCGGCGACAGGGTTTCGCATTTGCCGACCACGGGTGGACCCTCGTAGTGACCGGAGAGGACGCTGATCGCGAAGGCTGGGCCGGCACGATTTTGGCGCTCTCGAACGGATCGATCGGCGTGCGCGGCAGCATCGAGGAGCGGGCGCAGGCGTCGACCTTCCTTGCCGGCGCCTATGAACAGAGCCCGATCCATTATCACGAGCGGCTGCACGGCTTCGCGGATGGATCGGACACCCGCGTTCCCGTCGCCGAACCGCTCGGGCTGCGTGTCTTGGTCGACAGCGTCGGCGTCGATTTCGCCGCAGCGCGGCACGTGGAGACGGTACGCGCGCTCGATCTGCGCGCGGGGATATTGCGCAGGCGGTCCTGCTGGCAGCTCGCCGATGGCCGCGGCCTCACGATCCACGCCGAACGCATCGTGCCGATCGACGGCACTCCGGTGCTGCTGCGCCGGCTCCGTGCCGAAATCGACGGCGCTGCCGTCACGCTCGAGCCCTTCCTCGCACCGGCGCCGCGCGCGATCGGCCGATCGGACGATCCCCGCATCGGCGCGCATCTCGCCTCTGGCGGCTTCAGGACCGAACACGCCGAGGAGCAGCTGATTGTCGAGCGACTGCCGGGGAGCGGGATCGGCGTTGCCACGGCCCAGCGAGTCGCGCGCGACGGCGACTGGACCGTGGTGGCGACAGGGTTTGCAGTGGGAACGACTGCTTCGGACGCGCTGCGCATTGAGGCGGAAACCTGTGCCGACCATGCACTCGGCCAGGGTTTCGACGCTGCGGCGGCCGTTCAACGCGACACCTTCGCCACCTTCTGGCGTGGCGCCGACGTGTCCGTCGACAGCGATCCGGAGACCAGCGCGGCACTGCGCGTCAACCTGTTCCACCTCTTCACGTCCGCGGGTCGCGACGGGCGCTCAAGTGCGGCCGCCAAGGGTCTGACCGGCGAGGGCTATGAAGGCCATTATTTTTGGGACACCGAGGCATTCATGCTGCCGGTGCTCGCCCTGGTGGCGCCCGAGGTCGCGCGGGGGATGCTCGTCTACCGCTTCCGCACGCTCGACGCGGCGCGCAGCAATGCCCGCGCGCTCGATCACGAGTGCGGCGCGCTCTACGCCTGGCGGACGATCGCTGGGCGCGAATGCTCGGCGCATTATCCAAGCGGATCGGCGCAATATCACATCAATGCCGCGATCGGATTCGCGATCGGCCTCTATGCCGATGCGTCGGGGGACGACGCCTTCCTCTTCGAGATGGGCGCCGAGATGCTGATCGAGACCGCCCGCCTGTGGATCGCGCTCGGCGACTGGCACGCGGACCGCTTTCACATCCACGGCGTCACCGGCCCCGACGAATATACCGCTTTGGTCGACGACAATTGGTACACCAACCGCATGGCGCAAAAGCATTTGCGGCTTGCGCGACGCGTGGCCGAGCACATGCGAGGTGCGGCACCCGGTGCATGGGCGGCACTGTCGCGCAAGCTGGCGTTGCGGGACGAGGAGCTGGATGGGTTCGGTCGCGCGGCGGATGCGATGCATCTCCCGTTCGACAGCCAGCTGCAACTGGATGCGCAGGATGCCAGCTTCCTCGCCAAGCCGCGCTGGGATCTCGATGCCACCCCCGGCGATCGCTTTCCGCTGCTGCTCCATTACCACCCAATGACGCTCTATCGCCACCAGGTGTGCAAACAGGCCGATCTGGTGCTTGGCATGGTGCTCGGCGGCGAGGAGGTCTCAGGCGAACGCAAGCGCCGGGTGTTCGACTATTACGAGCCGATAACCACCCATGATTCGACACTGTCGGCGTCCAGCTTCGCGATCCTGGCTAGCGAAATAGGCGAACTGGATGCGGCGCTACGCTTCTTTCGCGACACGAGTTTCGTCGACCTGGAAGATCAGCATGGCAATACCGATCACGGCGTCCACATGGCTTCGCTCGCCGGATCCTGGCTCGCTTTGGTCTGGGGCTTCGGCGGCTTTCGTCCAAGCGACGAGGGATTCGGTTTTCGCCCGCAGCTTCCGCCGGGCTGGACCGGCTACCGCTTCGGCATGCGGTGGCACGGGAGCGAGATGCGCGTGAGCGTGAACGGTGAGGAAGCGCGCTACGAACTGGTGACAGGAGCGGCGCTACGCTTCGCGCATAACGGTGCGCCGGTCGAGCTCGAGGCGGGGCAGAGCTGGAGCGGGGCGTTGGCGCGATGACCTTTCCTCGCCCGCTGCGCGGCGTCGCGTTCGACCTCGACGGCGTGCTGACCGACACCGCACGAGCACATTACCGCGCGTGGAAGCGGCTCGCCGGCAGCCTGGGCATCCCATTCGACGAGGCTGCCAACGAGGCGCTCAAGGGTGTCGACCGGATGGGCAGCCTTGCACTGATTCTGGGCGATCGTGCCGGCTTCGATGCCGAGCGCCGCGACGCGCTCGCTGCGGCCAAGAACCGCTGGTATCTAGATGAGATCGAGACGTTCGGCCCCGACGACCTGTTTCCGGGCGCGCGCGAGGCGATCGAAGCATGCCGCGCGGCGGGCTTGGGTGTTGCGCTGGCCTCGGCCAGCCGCAACGCGCCCCTGCTTCTGGATAAGCTCGGCGTCGACGCGTTGTTCGACGCCGTAGTCGATCCCGCGAGCGTCGCTCGTGGCAAGCCGGCGCCCGATATCTTCCTTGCCGCGGCGGATAGTATGGGACTTGCTCCGTCCGCGATGCTCGGAGTCGAGGATTCGACTGCCGGGATCGCCGCCATCCATGCCGCCGGAATGGTTGCGCTCGGTATCGGTCCGGCGGGATCGCTGCCCGGGGCCGATCGGCTGATCGAATCGATCGCCGATTTCCGGCTTGCCGACTATGCGGTTGCGACTTGATCATGGCCTGCGGTCCGGGCGATTACCCGGGCAAGCCACCACAAGGCTAGGCCGATCAGCGCGATCGGCGCGAGCACGAGGTAGAAGGCGGTCTGCCCCGAAAAGCGATCGAACACCAGGCCGGTGATCATCGAGCCGATCGTGCCGCCCAACGCCGAGAAGATCACCATCAAGCCGACCATCGCCGCGTGACGCTGCTGCGGCAGTGCGCTCAGCACGACGGACGACACGATCGGGTAAATCGGAGCCATGAACACTCCGATCAGTGGGAAGATGTAAGCGGCCATCGGCGCGCTGAGCCACGTCACGTCGGAACGCAGCGTCACCCCGTGCGTGGTCGGCAATGTCAGCACCACCAGAAGCGCCATTGCGCCGAGACAGGCGAGCAATAGCCGAAGCCAGCCGAGACGCGCGACCAGACCGCTCGCGCCGAGCCGCCCGGCGGCGAGCGCGGCAACGAAAATGCTGGATGCCTGCACGCTCATCGCGGTCGGCAAATGCAGGACCTGGTTATTGAAAGTGGGCAGCCACGTTCCGATGCTCTGCTCCACCAGCACATAGAAAAAGATCCCGATGAGGAACGCGATCGTCGAGGGCAGGGCGATCAGCGCGAGCATGTCGCGATAGCCGGGGCTGGCGACCTCCGAGCGCTCGCTGGCCTCGGCGAGCGGTGCGAACCACCAGAGCAGGGCAGCCAATGCGGCGAGCAGCGCAACGATCTGATAGACGTGGAGCCAATCCCGCCCGCTCCGGTCGGCGCCGATGAACCAGCCGAACACCCATATTCCCACAAGGATCCCGATCATGAAGATGCCTTCGATCAGGCTCGTCAGGCTGGCATGGCCTGCGCGGTCGGGTCGGACCAGGCCGATCGAGGCGTATGTCGCAACCTTGGCGATTCCGAAGCAGAGACCGGTGAGGACGAAGAAGAGCTGCGTGGCTAGGAAGCTGTTGGCGACCGACATCACCAGCGCACCCAGCGCGATCGCCACCATCACGCCGATCTGCGCGCGTCGGAAGCCGAATCGCGGCAGGTGCACGGCGAACAGGAAGGAGGCCGCAACCACCGACAGATCCTTGCACGCCTCGAGCGTTGCCGCTTGCGGCTTGGTGACCTGATAGTGCTGGATCGACTGGAGAATGACGGTGCCGATACTGTTCATCAGCAGGCCGAGCACGGCATAGCTCGTCGCTAGTGCCGCTATGGCCAACGCCGGACGCGCCATTATCTTTCCTCCGTCTCGTTTTGCACACGCTAGCGCCGGTCCGTGGCGGATGGAATGCTTTTCATCGGTGGGTGCCGTGGCGTGCGCACGATGTCTTCGAGTCGATCCCAAAAAATTCTTGGCGCGAGTGGCAAGAGGAGGAGCAGCATCGCTGGTACGCATTGCGCTTTACGTTCCCGTGGAGGGCCGAGCGCAGTTGAACCACGGGCCGCTCGATCGTTCTACTTGGCAATATCCTTTGAGAACTTGAAGGGCGTCGGCGCCCGATCAACTGTCGTGGCTAACCTTTCGTCACCTCAAGGATCTAGCTGCGTTGATTTGCGAACCCTGTCCGCTACGCGGGCTGAGGCTCTGTAGCCCCGCCGTGCATCGTCGGCGGCTCGATTGGGCGGCAACTGTTTTCGCGGGGAGTAGGCGAGGGTACCTTTGCGCGCCGGTGCCCGGCGGAAGGGCAGGTACGCGGCCCTTAAGTCGTCCTTCACCGCACAAGGTGTCGATCTTAAAAGCTGCCGTTTTCCGGCGCTGTTGCGTAAGTCGCTGCTCGTCGAATCAGCGCGAGGTCAACCGTCCGCTTCTCATGTCGGTTTCTGAGGCACAGAAGTATATCCGCGGCTTCGTCGTGTCCTTTTCGATTGATACGCCGGACTATTCGGGGCCCGACTACGAGTCCGTCGTTTAGGGATGGTTTGACAGCATGGAGGACATGAATGCCCTCTACTTCTCCGATAACTTAGCCAAGATCGTCGCGCCGGAGCACGAGAGCTTCATGACTTGACCAGCTATGGACGGATCGTGGCCGAGGAGGACGTAGTCGTCTGAGGCGAAACTTCAGCCGGATGGAAAGCGGCGATTGAGCCATGAGATGGCGAGCTGGTTGAGTTCGGCCGGCCTATCCTCCGGAGCCCAGTGCCATCAGTCACGGATCGGATGACGTTCGAGATCGGAAGGTGCGGGGACATGCCGTCGGCTATGCTGGGTCGCAGCACCACGTCCTCGGATACCGAGATCATCAGTGAAGCCACTCGGATCGTCTGGTCGAGCCCGCGTCTCATCCGCCAGTTCCGCGACAGATTGCGATGCCAGTTGATGACCGGCGTGAACCCGGTGCGCTTGAACCGCTGCGCGAAGAGGTCGAGCTCGGCCAGGGTCTGGACGTCCTTCCCCGGCAACTTGGCTGGGATCGGTTGCCCGTAATGCTCCATGTTGGCCAAAGGCGGCGGCAGCTTGCCCCAGCTCTCGCTTGTTAAGAGGTCCTTGCGCATGAAGTTGCGGATCGTCGCGCGGATCGCGCCGCGTCACCTCGTCCGCCGAGGGCCCGTCTTGGAACAGCAAGACATATATCTGCGGCTGTAGACCTCCCGCATCTGGGCGATCGGGTCCCGGTCGGGATCCGCCGTGAAGCGCCGGCCCACTTCCGAAGGTCCGAGACGGGGAGCTTGCGACGGTCCGCTTTCGGGCGTCGTCTTAAGCCAGCTGAATGACTGTAATGGGGCACTCAGCTGTCGCAGCCCAGCCGCCCCGCTCACGGCAGGACCTGCACGAAATGCCCTTCAGCGCACCCGTACGTGGTACGTTTACAAGCGGCTATTTCACCGCATGTCCGGCCTGCCGGCAGAGGCGAGTCAAGGTAGCGATGCGCGGGTCGTCGGCGCCATAGCGTTCCCGTAGCATTGGCACCTTCGCACAGTTCTTCTCGGTGCGTGTGGAACGCATCACCGCGTCCTCTTCCTTCGTTTGCCCGCGTTCCCGCTCGCTCTGCGTTACATGGTCCTGCGACAGCGTGCCGGTGAGCTGCCCCATGTTGAACGCGCCGCCAGCGTCCTGCGCGGCAGTCGCGATAAATAGCGTTGCGGCCAGAAGAATCATGGGCTCGTCTCCTCTACACCGACTCATCTAGGCCCGGTGCGTCGTAGTCGGCTCAACCGGAATGCGTTGAACGCGTTGGCGCGCGCGGCGACTTGCGTGCTGGACAAGAAGTGCGGGCAGTAACCATTGACCACTTGGAGGACCGCCGGCGGTCGCTGAATCTCTGCAATGGGGCGCAAAGCTGTCGAAGGCGGGTCGATGCCCGAATGACGACTAACCGCCGCGATCTCGGAAATACAGGCGCTCCGCCGAGAGCGGTCGTTTACGAGTTCACGACCTGGACATGGTGGATGGCGGACAGTTCGCGCGCTGCGCCGTCGCTCCCGGACCGCAGGCGTTGTCGCAAGGATCGACAGCGGTCCGGCCTTCTGCGGACGATCCGGCTAAAGCGGACAGGCTGGCGCCTCGACGAACGATTGCGCCAAGGCGCGGTCGATATCGGTCACCGCCGCAGGCCGATCGCTTGCCCAGCCAACGATACCATCCGGCCGCACGAAAAGGGCCTGGAGCTCAGAAGCGGCGTTCGCCTTGCACGCCAGATAGGTGACTTGGTCACGATAACGCTGGACCAGCGACTCGATATAGTCGCTTCCGTCAAAACCGAGCAGGAGAGCGCGCCCGCTCTGCAGATGCACGTTCAGGCGGGTTCCGTCGACCAGCGCGAAATCGGGGACGCTACGGCCCACCAGGGGATGTTCGCTGCCCAGATCGTAGCGTTGCGCCAAGCCCCAGACTCGCTCGGCAAAATAGGTGGCACCGTCTCGTGTTGCGATCAGGTCGCCGACGATCGCACGGAGCGCCTGCGCGCCGGGGGTCGGCCGCATCAGCGCAACCTGCGCGCGCGACCAGTCGAGGATTTGCCTGGCGACCGGCCGTCGCTCGCGCTGATAACTGTCGAGGAGCTCCGCGGCTGCCGTGCCGCGGATTGTCGCGGCGAGCTTCCAGCCCAGGTTCATCGCATCGCCAAGACCTAGGTTAAGCCCTTGGCCGCCCAGCGGCGAATGGACGTGCGCGGCGTCTCCCGCGAGCAGCACGCGCCCGCGTCGATATTCGGTCGCGAGATAGGCCCGGTCCGTCCAGGTCGTAATTTCGCCGAGTGCTGTCAGTCGGACGTCGATACCGGAGACGCGACGCAGCACCGTCTCGAGATGATCGCGCGTGACCGGCGCGCCCCGGTGATGTGCGCCGCCGTCATATTCGACCATTCGAAGTATGTCGGGCGCGTCGAAGATGTAGGTGCCGGCCGGCCCGTCGTGATGACCCGGCTCCAGCAGTGCGGGGTCGGCCAATCCGATCTTGGCGAAATAGCCGGTGAATTCGGGTTCCGTGCCGGCGAAGCCAAAGCCAGCCGCCTTGCGCACCGCGCTACGGCCGCCATCGCAGCCGACGAGCCAGCATCCTCGGAACGTCTCGCCATCGGCGCGGACGGTTACCTCGCTTTCCGTCGCATACACGTCCGAGACGCTGGCGCCGTATCGGAGCGTTACACCGAGTGCCACGGCGCGTTCTGAGAGAACCGCCGTGATGCTCTCCAGATCGGCAGCCATCGGCTTGGCGAACTGCGTAACGCGATAGGGCCATCGCGCCTCTTCTACCTGGTCGAGGAAGAAGTCGATGCCGGCGAAGTGTCCGCCAGGCCTGCGCGCATCCTTCATCCACCGCGCGGCGGCCGCGATCTCATGATCGGGGATCCGCGCTTTGAGCGGTGCCAATAGGGCGCGCCTGTCGAGGCTTTCGACGGTCGGGACGGAAAGACCCCGTAGGCCAAAGGGCGCGCGCTTCAGCGGAGTGGTCTGGTCGCTCGCCTGTTCGAGGACGAGCACCGAGCAACCGGCGAGGCGCAATTCGCAAGCGAGAAACAGGCCGACCGGTCCGGCTCCGGCAATCAGGACGTTGTGATAATCGGGGCTAGAAATATCCATGGCTCGGCTCCGCTGTCGACGTTCGACCGGAGCGTTTCTCGAACGTGAGACCCGCATGGACGAACGCGAGGACGCAAAGGCGTCCCCTTTCGTTCGTCGCGGGGATCTCGTGCGCGAGGCCAAAGACCAGAGCTCCCGTCACCGGGAGGACTTGGGCTTACCAAACCAAGTCTGCCTTTTCCGACGACCCAATCATAGCGTTGGCTGGTCGCGGTGCAATAGCGCGCCGGAAGCGGAAGATGAGGTCTCATGCTGCAGATCGCTCCAGCCGGGGAGCGGGCGACCACCGCGAGCGAGGCGGAGGCCGGCAGGTCTGTGCTTCCCGGCAAAGAGACGGGTTTGCGAAAGCCGGGAATGACGAAGCGCCGTTATGTGAACCCGGAATTTGATGAACTGCGCATCGTGTGACTGAACTTAGTTGCAGCCTTGCACACGCAGGATGTCATCGTCGACCGTGTCCTGCCGCGCGACGACATGCTGCGAGCGATCGAGCGGATGGACATGCCCGTCACCTTCGCGTGCCACGACGGCATGACTAATGGGGGGCGCCTGATCGCGGCGAGGCCGGATGACGGCCGGGGCCGCGCAACGTCCATTTGCCGCCGTTCCCCAACGGCGCGAAGCTCGATGAACTGACCAAGGTGCGGAGCTATGATCTCCGTTGAACCGAGATGCTCGCGGTCGGTCCCATTTCGGGCAGAACGCAGGTCGCCTGGCTCTTTGGCATCTGCTAGATTCGTCTCGACCGAGAGCCCCCGGACCCCGGCCGAGTTGTTGTTTTGCCTCTAGGGCAACGAGTACATCGGTCGATCATGCCTCCGCGTACTTACGAAGTGAAGAGCGATGCTTGGCGTCAAGCGTCCGGACCGCCCGCGCGCGTTTGGCGCGTACGAGTTCAGGCTGGCGGCAGCGGAGTGCTGGAGATGCATTTTCAACCTTTGTATGAACTGCGGCCCGTCGTCGAGTGTGCGGAGCGTCGTGGAATTGACCGCCGTCCGGCCGACGGAGAAGTTTGCCGAAAGCTCAGAGTTTGCGATACTCTCGGGACCGCTGCACAGCCCGTCGAGCGCGAGCCGCCACCGCTTTGAAGTGCTCCTTAATTCGCACCCTTTTGAAAGCTGCATACGATGCTCCGGCAGCGCCGTAGCTTGCGGGACAGCCCTGGCAGTCGATGGCTCACTAACTCGAATTTTGACCACTTCATCAAATAGCTTGATTTAGATCAAGCGATTGAAGCGGCGAGCTGTCTATTGCGAGGTATCATCGCAGATTCATGGGCGCCGATGACTGAGAGAGACATGCGCTCGCGCCTGTAAGGGAGGAGGCGGACGTATGCTGACATCTTGTGCCACGCTCGACGGCTATGTCTCGCGACTGCAACTGCGCTCGCATCTGAACGAAGAAGAGCGGCAGGCCCTTTTAGACCTTCCGCTTACCACATCGCGAAGACGTGCGGGCTCCAACTTCGTCCGCCGTGGTGCTCCGATTGACTGCATGTGCGTAGTGGTCGAAGGGCTTGTCGCCAGCCTTCGGCAAAATGATGACCGTTCTCGTCAGATAATGGCACTTCACATTCGAGGCGACATGGCGGACTTGCCATCGCTCGCGCTTGCTGAAGCGGTGTGCAGTCTGCACGCTATTACCGACGTCTCACTCTTGCATGTCCCTCTCGAAGAGCTGCATCGCGTAGCGAAAGCTCATCCTGGGGTGGCGAGCGCGCTACTTCGCGACACCGCGGTCGACGCCGCCATCCAGTTGGAATGGGCAAGCAATGTCGGGAGAAAAAGCTCTCGCTCTCGATTGGCCCATCTTTTTTGTGAGATGGCGGCTCGCTACGAACGTGTCGGTCGATGCGTGGGCCTCAACTTCGAATTGCCAATGACGCAAGAAGACCTCGCCAACGCTACCGCCATGACCGGGGTCCACCTCAACCGCATGCTGCAGGGTCTTCGCGCCGAAGGCATTCTCGAGATGCGAAATTACATTGTTGAGGTCCTGGACTGGGCACGCCTGACGACAGTCGCGTCATTCGATCCGGCGTATCTTCGGTTCGGCCGCGTGGATGCGCATAAATCCGGCGCATCTGAAGGATAAGCAATGGTTCGAAAAACGATGATCAGCCCCGCGGTGGCCGGGCTACATGATGAGCGCGTTGAGGCCCGAATTGCCCTCGCAATGCTTGAGGAGCAAGGAGCCGATGAGGCCGCGCTCGCGAAAGCACTGGCCCTTGTGGCCAAGTTGGATAAAACGATCGCCTCGGCGAAACGACGGCGCTCTTAAGCTCATGACGCTTACGATCTCGAGTAGGTCGGTAGCGCCGGCGTTGGAGCGAGCCCGCAAAGTCTCCCGGGGTCGCTCGCAGGAACGCCCCTCGTCTCTAAGACGTTGGATGTTGATAAGTCCCGAAGCCCTACGATGAGCCCAGCTCCGTTTCGGCCGAAGAGGGCGAAGTCGGCGCGACCGTTCCGCCAACACAATTTGGTCGCGTCGCTCTCGCCGACTGGTTTCACCATGTCACGACTCAGCCCTCGCTCTCGCGGCTGCAGGTTACGGTGTTTCGGGAAAGCTGGTTTTGAAAGGACAGGTCGGGGAAGGACCAGTCGTGGTCCAATGCCCAGAAGCCAATGACGAGCAGCGGCAGCGCGATCCCGGCGATACCAACACCGCCGCCGATCAGCACGATCCAGACCAGCAGCATGATGATGAGCGCGGTCGAGATGCAGAAGTCGCGCATGCCGCGGCGGACCGCCGCCTGCGTTTCGCGGGCGAGCAGCGCCCTGACCGCTACCCGCTTGCGGTTATGGTCGACAAAGTCCTTATCGGGCGGCCGTGGCATCTCGCGAAGCGACGATGCGAGCAGCGTATCGAGATTGTCGTCGATCATACGTCATCTCCGATCGCGAGGAAGACCCGCAGCTTGGCCTTGCCGCGCGCAATGAGGCTCTTGAGCGTCCCGAGCGGGAGGTCGAGCAGCATTGCGGCCTCGTCGTGCGTCCAACCCTGACCGTCGCACAGCACGATCGCGGCGCGCGCCTGGGGGTCGAGCCGCGCCAGCGCCGCAGTCAGATCGAGACGGGTGTCGCCGCGGCCCGCCTCGCTGAGCGGCAGATGTTCGGCCGCGGCGACATGGCGCTTTTCGCGCGATGCGGCGCGGCGTCGTTCGTCGAGAAACAGGTGCCATCCGATTCGCATCAACCATGCCTCGTAGCTGCCATTCGCATCGAACTGCGCCGCCCGCTCCCATGCGCGCACGAAGCTGTCCTGCGCCAGATCGTCGGAGTCGGCATCGCCGGCGACGCGTCGCAGGAAACCGCGCAACCGCGCCTCGTGGCGCGTGACCAGCACGGCAAACGCCGCCCGGTCACCCCGCGCCGCGCGTGCGTTCAGCGTGGCATCATCAGGCTCCATCTCCTCAGCCGCGCTGGCGGCGAAGCGTCACAATGCCCCACGCTGCGAGCAGCAGGCCCACGAGGAGCGGAAAGACCGCGACCCCGAGCGACAGCCGCCAAATCGCGTCGTCTGCCTGAACCAGCCCGAAGCCGGCGCAGGCTAAGGCCAGGACGACGAGTAACGACCCGTTGCGGAGATCGGAAATCGCGCGCTCGACCGCAGGCTTGTTCCCGAGCGCGCGGTCGAGCAGGTCGATGTTGATCGGCACGCCGGCGTCGATCGCCCGGCGCAAGGTCATATGAAGCATTGTCAGCCGGATCAGCCGGACCGCCTGGATCAGGCCTGTCATAATGATGATGGCAATGGCGACGCTGACGATCGTCGCTCCGGCGAAATGTGCGTCGATCATGCGTCGGTCCTTCCAACAATAGCAATGCCGAGACGAAAGCTGCGTCCCGTTCAGATGCAGCGTCGACAAAAAATAAATATCGTCATCGCCTGCATCCGTAGCGGTGCCCGGCGCCGTCTTGCCGGTGATTGGAAGCCTATTTCCTTTCTCGCAGGAACCCCATCATGCTTCATCGCTGTTTGTCTTTCATCGCCGCCACGCTCGCTGCTGGCATACCCGCAAGCGGCAGCGCCCAGGCTGTTGCACCAGTCCTGTCCGGCCTCGACCTGGCGGGCATGGATCGTTCGGTGCGTCCCGGTGACGATTTCTACGCCTTCGCCAACGGCATTTGGCAGCGCGACGTGAAAATCCCTGCGGAGCGAAGCTGGATCGGCGTTCCGGTTGCGATGCAGGAAAAAACCGCGGGGGACATCCGCGCCATCATCCAGGATGCTGCCACGCGTCCGGGCTCACGGTTCGGCGATCTGTACGCGAGCTACGCTGACGAGGCGACCATCGCGGCGCGCGGATTGCAACCGGTGCGCCCCTCGCTCGACCGAATCGCTGCGGCACGGACGCACACGCAACTCGCCGCCGTCATGGGGAGCCTCGCGCCTTACGATATCGGTGGCCTGATCGGCGTCGGCATCGGTGAGGATGACCGCCTTCCGAAAACGACCGTCGTCACGCTCAAACAAGGAGGGCTCGTCCTGCCGAACCGCGACCTCTACCTTGGCGGTGGCGGGGCGGACAGTCGGCTGACAGCGTACCGAGCCTATCTCGTGCGGATGCTTACCCTGAGCGGTGCGCATCGCGCCACCGAACGCGCCGCTGGCATCGTCGCCTTCGAGACCGCGCTGGCGCGAGCCCAGTTGAGCGCCAGCGAGGCGCGCGACGCCGATCGCGCCTACAATCCTCGCAGTCGCGCCCAACTTGCGCGGCAGGCACCCGGATTCGACTGGGAGGCGTGGCTTGGCGCGATGAAGCTTGGGGCGCGGCCGACCTACATCGTAGCACAACCAGACGCGCTCGCCGGCGAGGCGGCGGTGTGGGAGCGTACGCCGGTCGCCGTCCTACAGGATTATCTGCGCATCCGAACGCTAACAAGCTATGCCCGCTATCTGCCGCCCGTCTTTGCCGATGCGCGTTTCGCGCTATTCGGCACCGCACTTTCCGGTGCTTCCAAAGAGCCGCCACGCTGGCGCCAAGGGGTTTCGCTCGTCAACAATCTGCTGGGCGATGACATAGGCCGCGCTTACGCCGCCGCCTATCTTGCTCCTGCGGCCCATGAGCAGGCAAAGCGGCTCGTCGCCAGCATCGTCGCGGCGCTGGACGCCAAGCTCGCCACGGCAGCATGGATGACACCCGGGACGAGGTGGCGAGCGCGGGCGAAGCTGGCGCGGACGCGTCTGAAGATCGGATATCCCGATCGCTGGCCGCAGGGCATGCAGTTCCGGATCGCCCGCGACGACCTGATCGGCAACGTCGCCCGCGCAAGCGCCGCCCGCTTCGCGGGCATGGTCGCGACGCTCGACCAGCCCGTTCCGAACGACGCGTGGGTAGCCCCCGTCACCGTCCCCAACGCCTTTGCCAGCGCGGGCGCAAATGAGATCATCTTGCCGGCCGCCATCCTTCAGCCGCCATTGTTCGATCCCAACGCCGACGCGGCGGAGAACTACGCCCGTATCGGCGCGACGATCGCCCATGAGCTGTGCCATCTCTTCGACGACCAGGGGCGCAAATATGACGAGGACGGCGCGCTGCGTGATTGGTGGACGCCCGACGACGTCGCTGCGTTCCGGACACGCGAACGGGCGCTGATCGCGCAGTTTGGCCTCTACGAGCCGCTGCCGGGCATGCGAGTCGACGGCGCGCTGACGATTGGCGAGAACATCGCCGACCTTGCGGGGTTGGAGGTGGCCTATGCTGCTTTCCGCCGTCTGCCCGCAGACGCTCGTCCGGCGCGCGACGGCATGTCGGCAGAGCAACGATTCTTCGTCGCGTGGGCGCAGGCGTGGCGGACTGCCTATCGAGAGCCATTCCTCCGAACCTTGCTTGCGTCCGACGCGCATGCCCCCGGTCGCGAGCGCGCGCTGACCGTCCGCAACATGGACGCGTGGTATGCTGCCTTCCCGACGGCCGCTGACGGCAACATCGCGCTGTCGGCGCGCGAACGGATCCGTTTCTGGTGATGTCGCGCGGGGATCAGGCGTTCGTGATCGCTCCCCAAAAGTGATCGGGGGCAAGATGGGGCTTGGCGGTCCGCCGGAACGTATTATCAGTGCGGCACCATGCCCGTCTCGAGGCCGGTCTTGTCATGTAGGGCAAAACGATCGACGATGTCGGCGCTGGCGCGATTATAGCCGATCACTTCGACTTCGGCACCGTTGCGGCGCAGCCGCGCGACGATCTTGTCAAGCGCCGCCACTGCCGAAATGTCCCAGAAATGAGCTGCCGACACGTCGATCCGCACGCGATCAGCGGCCTCGTCGGGGCTGAACGCCCGCGCGAAACGGTCGACCGAAGCAAAGAAAACCTGGCCGGTCACGCGATAGGTCGCTTCCTCACCCTCCAAGTGGCGCTCGACACCAAACATTCGCTGAACCTTGCCGGCGAAGAACACGCCGGAAAGGAGCACCCCGGTCAGCACACCGAGCGACAGGTCGCGCGTGGCAACCACCACGAACACGGTCGCCGCCATGACGATCGACGACGTTGGCGGATGGCGCCGCAGGTTTGCGATTGAGTTCCAGCTGAACGTGCCGATCGACACCATGATCATCACTGCGACCAGGGCAGGCATCGGGATGCGACCGACCCAAGGTCCGAGTACCGCAAGCAGAAACAGCAGGAAGGTGCCCGCAACGAATGTCGACAGCCGCCTTCGGCCGCCAGAGCTCACATTGATGACGGACTGTCCGATCATCGCACAGCCTCCCATACCGCCGAACAGCGCCGCGACGATATTCGAGCCGCCCTGGCCGAAGCATTCCTGCCGCTTGTCGCTTTCCGTTTCCGTCAGATCGTCGACGATCTGCGCGGTCAGCAGAGACTCAAGGAGGCCGACCGCCGCCATCGTGACGGAATATGGCAGAATGATGCGCAACGTCTCCCAAGCGAGGGGGACCTGCGGCAACGTAAAGCTCGGCAGCCCCTCTGGCAACTTGCCCATGTCGCCGACCGTATTGACCGGCACGCCAAAGGCGAAGCTGATGGCGCTCAGGACGAGGATGGCGACGAGCGGCGAGGGCGCGGCTCGGGTCAGGCGTGGGAACAGGTAGATGATGGCAAGCCCCCCCGCGACCATCGCGTAGGTCTGCCAGCTCACTCCGATCAGCTGGGGCAGTTGTGCCATGAAAATCAGGATCGCGAGCGCGTTCACGAAGCCCGTGATCACTGATCGCGAGACGAACTGCATCAGTAGATCGAGCCGCAGTAAGCCAGCGGCGATCTGTATGCCTCCCATCAGAATGGTTGCGGCGAAGAGATATTCGACGCCATGCTCCCGCACGAGGGGGCCAACCAGCACCGCCACCGCGGCAGTGGCAGCAGAGATCATACCGGGGCGCCCGCCGAGCAGGGCAATCACAATCGCGATGGCGACCGAAGCATATAGGCCGACCCGCGGGTCGACGCCTGCGATGATCGAGAAGCCAATCGCCTCTGGTATGAGCGCAAGTGCGACGACCATGCCTGCCAGCACGTCGCGGCGTATTCCGGACGCGTTGCCGAGCCACTGGCGGCGGTAGGTAGAGAGCTTGTCAGTCATGAGATGTCCGCAACAAGGCACATGGCGCCAGAGGCGCGACGACGCTGCCATGTGTGATATTGCCCGGCGGATCGGCGGCCAGGATAGCCACCCGGAATCTCACCGGGTCCTTGCGAGTGCAGTGCCAATAGCGGTGCACTGAGGCTGCTGACAAGCGCTGGGTGTGACGTTCGCTTCTCGTCTCTCGCGCTCAGTCGCTCCACTGGGGCGATGCGGCCGCCAGGCCGCCCTCTGCGACCAGCGATGAATATTAAGCCGGTAGCTGTCCATCCGCTCCTGAAATGATCATTGATGAAAGCGGACGCTCGGCATCGTTTTGAAGATCAAGTTCGTAGGGGTCGGACAGCACGAATTGAACGCACATTGCCGGACGCCGCGCGCGAACCGGACCCTGTCTATCGCGGTTCACGGGGAACTATGCGTGGAATGGCTAAGGTGCGGCCAGTCCTCGATCGCGCCATCGAAGATCGGACCGAGCACCGCGTCCTCCCGGACGCGCGTATAAAAAGCCGGCACGAGGCGGGCGATATGGTCTTCGGTGAGCGTCGTCGTCATCGTGTTCGGCCTAGCCAGAGAGTCAGGCAAGACGAGGCGCGCGGGCTAGGCCCGCGCGCCCGTCCCGAGTCAGGCGACCTTCTTCCAGATCGGCTCGAGCGCTACGTGCGGGGGGCAGGCCGCCACTGCGCCGCTCGGCAGACCGCCAAGCTCGTTGGCGAAGCCGTGGTTGACGTCGCGGTGATGGGCTTCGTCGGCACGAACCACGAGCACCACGTCGCGCAGCGTCGCGGTATCGGGCAGGCCCCAATAGCGCTTGGCGATGTCGGGCGCGGCCACGTTGTCGCTGCGGCCCTCGTCGATCTCGGCGAGATAATGGGTGTAGCTGATCACCGCCTCTTCCTCGAAATAGCCGACGACGCGGTGTGCGGTCTTGGAGCTGACGAGATAGAGGGCGAAGAAGAAGAGGTAGAACACCCATTGCACGCTGATGATCACTGCGCGTTCGAACCAGGTCGGCTTCGCGATCTCGATGAACGTCATCAGGTGCATGCGCTCATTCTCGGCTTCGTCCATGAGCGTCTTGATCCAACCCTTGTCGTCACACATGCGGCGCAGGCAGGCGAGATGGTTGATCGTCGCGCCGACCATCCCCGGCACCGCGGCGACGGTCTCGAGGACGACGGCGCGGTGGCCGTAGCGCTCGGCGAAGAAGGTGTCGGCGGTCCAGCGCAGCATCTTGGTGAAGCCGAAGGCGATCCGGTCGGACAGGCCCTTGGGCTGGTGGTGGACGCTGAGGTCGATGAAGGGCGGGGTCATTGCGGGTCTCCGGTAGTGCGATCGTTTGATGTTGCACCCCGTCTATGTCGCGCGGCCGCGCTGCGAAATTTGGATGTTGTCCCTACCGCGCTTACCCTAAGGGCCTTACCGGAGGTGGGCTGGGCAGTGCGATCAAGGGCATGAGCGAGGGCGTGACACCAAGACGACAGCCCTTTCAGTACGGCATGTTGCCGTCGCCGCCGCTGCTCGTGACGCTGGCGCTTGCATTGATCGCCGTCGCACTCGGCGCAGGGATACGCATCGCCTTCGCCGCGGAACTGGGCCAGCGCGCGACCTATATCTTCTTCGTGCCTGCAGTGGTGGTCGCAAGCGCACTTTCCGGCTTGCGCTCAGGCTTCCTGGCGAGCCTGGCGGGGGCGGCCGCGGGGTTGTGGTGCGATCGCATGCTGGGGCCGATCGCCGTGCCGAGCCTGATCGCCGCCGCCGCATTCGTGGTGATCGGCTGCGCGGTGGCGCTGGGTGGCGAGTGGTTCCAGCGTGCACGGGCCGAAGCGGAAAGAGTGACTGCGGGGCTCGCGCGGCGCGAGGCGCATCTGCGGTCGGTGCTCGACACGGTGCCGGATGCGATCGTGGTGATCGACGATGGCGGCATGATCCGCGACTTCAGCCCGGCCGCCCAGCGCATGTTCGGCTGGGAAGCCGAAGAGGTTCGCGGGCGCAACGTCAACATGCTGATGCCCGATCCGTACCGGAGCGCGCATGACGGTTATCTCCAGCGTTATTACGAGACGGGCGAGAAAAGGATCATCGGCAAGGGCAGGGTGGTGGTGGGCCAGCGCAAGGACGGCTCCACCTTCCCACTCGAGCTGGCAGTGGGCGAGATGAACGTCGCCGGGCTGCGCCACTTCACCGGGTTCATTCGCGACCTCACCGAGCGTCAGCAGGCCGAGGCGAGGCTGCAGGAGCTGCAGAGCGAGCTTGTTCACGTCTCGCGTCTTACTGCGCTGGGCGAGATGGCCTCGGCGCTGGCACACGAATTGAACCAGCCGCTCTCGGCGATTGCGAACTATCTCAAGGGCAGCCGCATGCTGCTTGCGCGCGAGGAGGTGCCGCTCGATCGTATCAGCGATGCGGTCGAACGCGCCGGCGAGCAGGCGCTGCGCGCTGGCGACATCATCCGGCGGCTGCGCGAGTTCGTCGCGCGCGGCGAGACCGAGCGCACCGTCGAGAGCCTGCCGAAGCTTGTCGAGGAGGCCAGCGCCCTCGCGCTCGTCGGCGCCAAGGAGCACGGCATCCGCGTGCAATTCGATTTCAGCCGCGAGATCGATCTCGTGCTCGCCGACAAGGTGCAGATCCAGCAGGTCGTGCTGAACCTGGTGCGTAACGCCGTGGATGCGATGACGGCCGCGCCGTCCGAACGCCGCGAACTCACGATCTCCATTGCGCCTGCCGAGGGCAATATGGCGAAGGTGACGGTGCGGGATACGGGCCCCGGGATCGATCCGGAGGTCGCCGATCGGCTGTTCCAGCCTTTCATCACTACCAAGCGCACCGGGATGGGGGTCGGCCTTTCGATCTCGCGCACGATCGTCGAGGCGCATGGCGGGCATATCTGGGCGAAAGCCGGGGAGGGCGGCGGGGCGTTATTCGGCTTCACGCTCCAGCAAATGGGCCAGGAGGAACTCTACGATGGCGACTGAACCGATCGTCTATGTGATCGACGATGACGACGGCGCGCGGCATTCGCTGGAGTTCCTGCTCGATTGCGCCGCGATCCGCGTGCGCTCGTTCGCGTCGGCGGACGCCTTTCTCGACGCGTCGCCGCCGCTCGTCGGGGCCAGCATCGTCACCGATGTGCGCATGCCCGGCCGCAGCGGCATCGAGCTGGTCGAAGAGATGAGGCGGCGCGGCGCCGACGTGCCGGTAATCGTGATTACCGGCCATGCCGACGTGCCGCTGGCGATCCAGGCAATGCACGCCGGTGTCGCGGACTTCATCGAGAAGCCGTTCGACGATCAGGTCATGCTCGACGCGATCCGCAAGGCGCTTGCGCGGCAGGCGGGCAGCGAAGCGGCGCAGGCCGAGCGCAATGCGCTTGCCGAGCGCATCGCCAGCCTCAGCCCCCGCGAGCGCGAGGTCATGGACGGACTGGTCAAGGGCGAGGCAAACAAGGCGATCGCCTATGACCTGGGCATCAGCGCGCGGACGGTGGAAGTGTACCGCGCGAACGTGATGATGAAGATGCAGGCAAAGACGCTGTCGGACCTGGTACGCATGGTAACTGTTGCACGAATGGACTGAAGGGCAAGTGTTCGGCTGAACAGATGATTCTCGCTACGCGCCCGCTTAGCTGCCGTTCATTGGCAGGGCCGCGATCTGCTTGCGGGGGCAGCTGGAAATTTTTGGCTTCGACGTCCCACGAAAATCAGGTGGTCAGCCTTCGCAGCGCTTTGAGAAAGGCGACCCAGAAACCGTACTTCGAGCGGAGGGGCGCCAGTCCTGGCTTGCACGAAGAGTCAGCCGTTGAGCGTGCTGTCGTTCTGCGTCAGCAGTATCGAAATCGCCGTCACGAGCTGTGCGTTGGCAAACGGCTTTTGCACGAGCTGACTATTTGGGACGCCCTTCGATGCCCAATCTCCTGCACTGTCCCCGGTCATATATACGACCGCGGTCGAGGGATTCGCCGCACGAGCGCGGCGCGCTATCTCCCAGCCGTCGATCCCGCCTTTCAGCCGGATGTCGGTGATAAGACCGGCGAAACCATCTGGCGCCTCCCTCAATCGGGCCTCGGCTTCTGAGCCGTCGAGAGCCGTGATCACCTGGAAGCCACCCTCGATCAGGGCTTCTTCCGCGTTCATCATGATCAAAGGCTCGTCCTCAACAAGGAGGAGCAGTATCGAGTTTCTCATCAGGACCCTTCCAGCCGGCGCAACCATCGTCGTCTCGGCAGCAAGGCCGCTGGGATCTGATGTTTACCGGAAGTACCACCGCGTGCGCCGACTGCAACAAAGTAGAAACACGAGGGTTCCCTTCGTGCGTCGCCCATGACCGACAACAGACCATCCGCGGGATACAGGAAGACGCCGACTGAAATGGTGTTCTACACCTCCATGGAGTCGCTTCCTTCGACGCCATCGGCTCGCCCGCCGATCACGGTGCCGGGCTCCAGCCACGTGAGTCCCTCGCCGACAGTGGTGTCGGGGCCCGCCAAGGTAAGCTACCAAATGGCCCGCTATCACGACTGCTCAGGGTTCGTGCGGTCCGGCAATGACGTCGAGGCCAACCTGCAGAACGGCCGGCTCTCCAGCTACGACTGTATCAACGACGTCGAACTGACGAGCGTGGTTCCCACGCGTTCGAAAGAACGACGGGACCGACGGCGCATTGTTCTACCATTACGCAAGTAAGCACACGGATCGCAACGACACCTCCTTGTCGTTCACTTCCTCCCGGGGCTCGCCCTGTATTCCCGAGGTCATGCTAATGCAGCGCTCGAGAGATCTGCCGAGGTACCAGGCTGCGGTGCAACGGCAGGAAGCGTTTATGCTCCCGCACATGGATGCCTTCTGTCGTTCGCATCCACCTCTCGATTGGGGCGCTGGCGACGTCCAGGACGAGGTGGCGAGCTACGCCGTTCGCCAATGCGCGCGCTCGACAAATTCATCGGCGAAACGTTAAGGGATGCCCTCCACACGAACCGGCCACCTTACTCGAGCAGTGCACATCCACTTCCTGTTAGCGCGTCCGTGCGAAGCTCGAAGCACGATAAAATACGCTGTGGCACCGTCTCGTGGTCAACGCCGAACCTGAGCATTCCTCGCGCGAAGCACTCTGATGAGGCAGGTCGCGGCTACACTTGCCTGTGTGGCGTTTCGCAGAGCGAGGCAAACTGCAAGTCGCCCGTAGTCGCAACGATTATGGCGTGTACCCCGAGAGAGGATAATCAAGGCTGGAGCGCTGGAGGTGCGTATGAACCCTGTCGACCTGACCAATCGGGCTTCCCTTTTGCCCATCCGGTCCATCACGGACCTTCACGCGAAACCGCTTGTTGGGACATCGGCATCGGCCCCAGTCAACGAACGCGAGGTGCTCAAGGCGCGCGCTGATTCCGGTCACACCCTGAGCCCGGTCGAGCAGGGCGACCTCGCGCGGCTGAGTGCGGCGGACAAGCCCAAGACGGTTGCCGATTTCAAGCTGACGCACGCTACGGCCAAGGACAAAGCGGACCTGAAGGCGACGCTCGAATATCTCCAGCAAACGGGTGCAGACGGTAAGCCGATGTCCCCCACGGCGGTGAAGCTGCTGAGCCAGTTGCCCAAGGGCTTCCATATCAACATCACTCACAATGGCGACGATTCCTACAATCCCAACACCAAGACGATCAACTGGGATCCCCGCTCGGCGCTGGAGGTGTCGAGTGGGGCTGGCAGACAGTCGGCCGCATTGGGTCTGATCCACGAGATCGACCATGCAGCCAACGGCCAGCGCTCGCCGCAGCCGACCGGCGACGGATACGAGAATACGGAAGAAAAACGCGTCATTACCGGATCGGAAACCACGATCGCACACGATCTGGGCGAGCCGACCCGCACCGACCATTACGGCACCGCGACCGAGAACGAGGAGTCGTCGACCGCGCATACCAAGGTCGATTACCCCAAGCTCACGCCGGAGCAGATCAACAAGGTTCGCGAGGCGGTTACCGACGCGGTGCATCGCGTGGAGAGCATGCTGAAACATATCTTCTGATCGATCGCTAAGCCCGCTATGACCATCAACCATCATAAGGCCCGGGCCGCACTGGCCCTCCTGGTCGCCGGCTGTAGCGATGCAGGGGCGGGATTCGCCCAGGCCAAGCGAGGAGTGCGTATGGACACCCCGACCATTTCCGCCTGTCACGCCGAGGGCGCGACGCTGAATCTGGTGCCTGAGGCGCTGATGACCCGGGCCGCGCTGACCGAGGAAACCTTGGCGCAACGCTATCCGGCGACTGCGATCCAGCCGGGCGATCCCCGGCTATCCCGGCTTACCGCCGCGCTCCGCGACCTGAATGTCGAGCCGCCAAGCCAGCCGCGCTTCGATCCGCGCCTTTTGCTCCGCGTACGGTGCGAGGGCGGGAAAACAATCACGATCCTCGGTTCCGCTACGGCGCCCGATGGGCGCATCCACCTGTCAGTCGATGGTCAGGTGGTGTCAACCAGGACCCCGTTCCGCAAAGTTGTAGAAGCGCTTGCGGGAGATTGACCGCAAGGAGACCCGGGGACGGTCGGACGTACTCGCCCGACCTCGTGTTTGAGACCGCCTACGCCGTCCCCCGCGCGGACCGCATCAAGCGCGACATCGGGTGTCCTGCATTTGCTAGTCGATGTGGATGCCGTCGCAATTCGGGCGAAGGGCCGATTTAGACTCGGTGTCACTTGAAGACTGGCGGAGCCAAGGCGGCCGAACGTACCTGCCCACCGACCAGCAGCCGGCGAGCCAATCCTTCTCTCTGCAGAATCAGCGCCGGGCGGACGGTTGCATGGGGACGCGCGAAGAGGGCAATGTGGTTCAAGCTTTATAGGAAACGGTCTGTCGCTCTGGGCCGCTCCATGCAGCGGCGGCCAACTGGTCGAAAGCATCTGTCGGATACGCGAGCCTCCAGCGCAACTAGCAGGGGAAGCACCACGTAGGGCACGACATTCGTCGCTAATCTGATTGACGGGAGGCCCGACCAGCTTGATCCGTTTCATGTCGCGCTTGAACGCGCAAACATTTCGGCTGGCCGATCCGGGGTATCGAAGCTGGTCGCTCCAAAGCATTCGCTCGGGCTGCAGGGCCGGAACTCGGCAGGGTGCCGTGGGTAGACACCGGCGCGGCGTAAGACGCGGTGCCTGGCCGACGGGGACTAGGCAGAAACGGGGATTGCGGAGGTCATAACGCGTGAACGAAAGTCTTGCAGGCGTGGACATTCTCCTGGTGGAGGACGAACCATTGATCGGCATGATGTCGAAGGCTGTGCTCGAGGAGCACGGTGCCAGCGTCGTCTGGGTGCAAACGGACCGCGATGCCTATCAGGCGTTTGAAAAGGATGGGCCCGCTTTCCGTGTATTGGTCACCGACATAAACTTACGCGAAGGTACGACGGGCTTTGACATTGCCCGCTTCGCGCGTCGCCTATTCCCCGAAATCCCCGTGATTTATGTCAGCGGCGAGGAACCAGGTGCACTCTCCGACTTCGCTGTCGAGAACGCGTCCTTTTTGTATAAGCCGGTGCCGGAATCGGCTCTCGTCGCTGCGGTTGAGGCGATATCTGTGCGGCAGGGCATCGCAGAGTGGCGGGAACTTCAACAGGTAAAGTGCTCGTGAAAGGGGTGGCCGTAGACTGATGGTGCTCGGTTTGTCAGCCCGCACGTGACCGCCGAGAGGGCGCTTCGATGCGGAGTGCGTCGAACGACCGACAGGCCCCGCGTGACCAGCACCAAGCCATTATCGTTGTAAAAGCCTTCACATGACGGTCGATGCCCGGGACCTTGAGGAGCTCATTTAGCTTGCTGCTTTGCTCGGTGTTTCAGGGATTGAGAAGAAACACGACATAGCCTCGAAAGCGCGGGTTCGCGGTGAGTCCTGGGGGCGGTATCCACTCTCCGCCCTGCAGAAGGCCGATACGAAATGGCACATGCAGGCGGCCGAGTTTTGCGAGATAGCCCCGATACCCCGGGATCACGTGCCGTCCCTGGTAGATTTGCACGACCACTTCGTCGACCACGCCTGCAACTCGGTCGAGACCTTCCGGGTCGCCATTGGCGCTCCAGTCGAGAAGACCGGTGATCCCGAGCTTGTACCGCGTCGGAAGCCTGGCCCGCAGCGTTTTCAGAAACGCCGCATAGCTGGAGAGATGGCGCGTTCGCGCGTCGAAGTCTATCTGGACGCCTGCCACCCGATTGCCTGCCCGCTGCCAGCGATCAAGTGCGGCAAGCAGTTGCGCGTGGATCTGCGGGTTCCACGCCAGCGTTTCAACCCGAAACACCATCCACACTTCGGCGTGCCGGATGCGGGGCACCGCCGGGCGCTGCGCCACCAATCGCGCGACGTCGCCGCCGACCACAGCACCCTGGAGCAGATAGATCCGGCTGGCGTGGGTGAGGGCGGGCTGCGGCTTGACGCCGGCCCAGAGCCAAAAGGCGTCGTATTGCCTCGCATCCACGCGAGTGCCGGTCGGCGTCTGCGGTAGCGGGGCGGGGGCCGCCAGTAACAGCAGTGGCGCGAACCACAGCCACCCGATGCCCTTACCAGTAATAACGCAGCGCCTGCGCCCAAGACGACTTGGGATAGTCGCGCTTCAGGCGCTGGAACCAGCCCTTGCGGACTTCCGGTTCTACGCCTTTGCCACCGCACGAATTGGTGCGCCCCGGCGCGTAGCAATTGACTGCCCGAAACAGCGCATAGGCCTTGTCGTCGGGCGAAGACCCGGATGACGCGATCACCGCCTGATAGGCGTCCAGCCGCGAATAGGGCCCGCCGGCGTATTCCGACGGCGCCCCGCCCAGCCTGTCCGCGGAGGGCTGGGTGTCCAGATAGAAGCCGTCAAACCCGTTTGCGCGCACAAACTCGCCAACGCACAGAATCGCCTTGGCATCGCCAGGGGCCGCGGCGAGGCGACTCTGCGTCACGGGCAGGGCTGGGCAGTGATAGTCGCCCAGATTCTTGCCCTTGGTGAAGATTGCCGTGGGGGGATGCTCGGACGCCTGGATGTCGTAATAGTTCACCTCGCTTGGCGCATCGGCCGGGATGAGACGCGCATCTTCACCAAAGTCCCGATGCGAACCCCGTGTCGCTTCCTTGTAGAGCAAGGTGAACAGCGCGACGCTCCGCTCATGCTGGGGAGCGCTTGCGGCCTGCGCCTGTTGGCGCAGCAGTTTCGCATCGGCGACGTGGATCAGCAGGGTTTCGCGAATTTCGGGACTCTCGATCGGCGAGCCGGGAGCGAAGACGCGCGCAAGCCCATGAGCGCGCTCCTCGTGCATTGCCAGGCCGAGCTCGACCAGTGGCCGTTGCCCAAGTTGTCGCGCACCGGCGAGGAGATCAATCCAGAAGCGCCGCGCGTTGCGGTCGCCCAAAGCATCAAGCGCGATTCCCCGGAGGATCTGCCTACTGATTTCGAGATGGGTAAAAGCAGACTGGTGCGATGCATCGGGAATACGCTTCAAGACTTCGTCCGAGTGCATTCCGACGAACTGGGCATGCAAGGCCTGAAGATAGGCGAACAGCGCCGGCTTGCGGGCGAATCGTGGCGCCTGCGCGTCAAGTGCCTCCCGCGTGATGGCCGCGCAGCAGGGCTCCACGCTATCCTCGTCGCTGCGCATGTGCATCAGGTCGAATACGGCAAGCAGGGTCGGATCATGCAGCGTGTCCGCCGTGGCGGCCGAGAGCAGCTTGGCATCGATTTCCTGTGCCAACCGTCCAGCGTCGATCCCGCGCTGCGCGTCAGGCAAGGCGAGAAGCGCGACATATTCCGCCTCAAGCTTCGTTCGATCCTGGCCCAGCCAATATACGCGCCGCAGAAGGCCTCGGGCCGAGAGGAAATACTCGCCCCTCGGATAAGCCTTCATATAGCCGCGCAGAGCTGTTTCCGCTCTGGCGAGGACCTCGGGGGAGGGCTTGGCGCCTTCGCTGGGCGAACCATATTCGTCGTAATAGTCGACCTGAGCGCGATTCACCTCGACCCGGCCTAGCATGTATCGCGCCGTCTCGCGAAGCCAGGCATCGCGAGCGCCGACGAGTGCAGTAAAGCGAATGGTCGCCGCATCATAATCAGCAGCGTAGAAGGCTGCCGCGCCTTCGAGATAGGCGGCGAATGCGTTGCCCGCATCGGATTTGATCCCCGGGGGGCGGGCGCCGCCTGTGCCGCTCTGTGCGCAGTCCGGCTGCAGGGCGCGGCGCGCCGCGATCAAGGCGACGCGTTCCTGTTCAGGGACCTTGCCGTTGGCGCGAATGGCAGTTTCAAAACCTACGGCTCCCGCCGCATTGCTTCGGCACCGCGAGCCTTCGCCATCGGAAAACACGCTGTCGCCATCGGCGGAGCGCGTTGTGAGCCAAAACCTATCCAAGAAGATCGATGGCTTGGCCGGGAGCGTCGCGCGTCCGGCTGCGGACATGTCCGCCAGCAACAGCATCAGGTTGGTCCTGCTGTCATTCCGCGGGCCGATCATCGCGGTGTCGTTGCATCCGTTATACGCTGCGGTGTTGAGTTTCCAAACGGGTGCGCAGCCGATGTCGCTGCTCGCTTGGGCCGACAACGACCAGAACATGCTGGCCCAAAGCAGAAAGAGGAAGGCGATTCTGGTCATCAACTAGATCTCGTACGATAGTAAGGTTAGCGCGCAGCCGCGTCGATCTACCTGCTGTGCGGGCTTCGTTTCGGAACCGTGACCGTACCGCGCCAGATTCGACGCGCCAGAGTATTTCGAAGATAAGCACGCGATGACGACAATCGAGACCTATCTAGCGAATGCCGCAGCCCAGCGCGCGGCGGCCGAAAAGACCAATCTTCCTAATCGCAGGAAAATGCACGAACGCTCCGCGCTGACCTGGGAAACGATGGCGCGCGCCGCGGCAGACACCCAAAGCAAAGCGGCGGTCAATCTCGCGGCGAAGGCAAATGCAGGCAGGTGAGCATAGTGGCACGCAGCTGCGCCATTCGGTTTGGCCTGGGCTGCATAAACAGCTATCGCCTTCGCCCCCAAAAGCCGCCGGTCGGCTAGCGGCCCGAACGTGGCCTGGCGCGTGGCGGAGCGGACGGCCAGTCCGCAATGTGCCCAATTGCTGCCATTGAGCGAAGCTCAGGTAGCATCTCTAAGCTGCAGTTTGTCGACTCGAGAAGTGACTGCCGACCGACAGACAACGTCTTTGGCGAAAGCCGAGGGTGTGGTCGGCCTGAACCTGCGCTCCGTTCGTCGTGAAAGCGACGACGACTCTGTTCTGAACATGCAAGTCTTAGGACTTTGTTAACCCGGGCTGGTGCCGGGTGCGGCCCGCCCCGGGGGTGTGTATGTTCACGGTATTAGAATGCGTTAGACAGCAGCACGACGAAAACTTGGTGCTGCTCGCCCTGCTTGTGGGGTCGCTCGGCTGCTTCACCATGTTCTTGTCACTCGATCGTTCGACCAATTGCCTGGACTCGCGACGGTGGTTCTGGATCGGGGTGGCGAGCATCGCCGCAGGCGTCGGTGTCTGGAGCACCCACTTCATCGCGATGCTCGCTTATGATGGCCCCATGCCTCTCGGCTTCGACCCAGGTCTCACCATTTCCTCGGTGCTAGTAGCAATCGTCCTATTCTGGGTTGCATTAAAAAGCCTCGATCGCGAGGTAACGCCGAATAGAGGCGCTCTCGGCGGCTTGGTCGCGGCTGCAGGCGTAACCGCCATGCACTTCACCGGAATGTCTGCCGTCGTCGCGCCTGCGGTGGTGCGCTATAACTGGCCCATGACGGGCGGAGGCAATCTGTCGGTACTGATCGCCTTCATTGCCGCATTCCTTGCTTTTGGACGACTACGTGGGTGGAGACGCCTTGTCATTCCGGCATCCCTGGCGGTGTTTGGCGTGGCTTGTCTTCACTTCACCGCGATGTCCGCAACCACTCTGGTACCGTCCCCCGGTGAGGTCGCCCGAGTCGCCCAGACAAGCGGCTGGCTCGTTCCCGGCATCGTTGCTGCAGCACTCTCCCTTGTGGCCTTGGCTTCGGGCGGCGCGTTGCTCGACCGCTTGCTTACCGACCTTCGCGGCATCGCAGACGCCACGTTGGAGGGACTCGCGATCGTTAGCGGGGGCCGCATTGTTGAAGCCAACTCGCAACTTGGAAGATTGCTCGGTCGTGCCTCGACTGATTTGATCGGCACCGATCCCGCTCGGTGGCTTTCGCCGAGTGACGGTCTGCCACTTGATGCGCCTCGCGCTCGCCCGGCCGAGGCGCTGATCAAACGTGAGAACCGCGAGGATCTGGTCGTCGAGATCGCTCCGCATGTAGTCGAGTATAGAGGCCGCCCTTGCCAGGTGCTTGCCGTCCGCGATCTGACCGACCGGAAGCGCGCCGAGCGCCAGATCGAACATATGGCCACGCATGATTCTCTCACCGGTTTAGCTAATCGCGTGAAGTTCTCGGCTGCCCTGGAGGATCTGGCGCACAGAAACGAGCCCTTTGCGTTGCTCGCCCTGGATCTCGATCGCTTCAAGGCGGTGAACGACACCTTTGGACATGCGGCGGGAGACGAAGTCCTTCGCAGGGTGTCTGAGCTGCTCAAGGCGAACATTCGCGACCTTGATCTGGTCGCCCGCGTCGGAGGAGACGAGTTCCTCGTTATTCAGCGCGGCGTGACCGAAGCGGGCGCGCGGCAGCTCACGGCGCGCCTGTTAAGCGTGTTCGCCGAACAGATTATTGTTGCACCCGGGAGGATGGCGGTCGGGGTGAGTATTGGCATCGCGCTATTCCCACGCGACGGCGCTACGCTCGATGATGTGCGTCACCATGCCGACGTGGCCTTGTACCAGGCCAAGCAATCCGGACGGGGCACGGCGTGTTTCTTCGATCGCGACCTGGACCGGGCGATGCGAGAACGCCGGCAACTCGAGCGAGACCTTGAATGCGCAATCAGCGAGAATGAGCTGCACCTAGTATATCAGCCTATCGTCGCGACCTCGAGCCGACGCGTGACGGGCTACGAAGCGCTGCTGCGATGGCAGCACCCCCTCCATGGTCTTGTGCCGCCACAGACGTTCATTCCTGTTGCAGAAGAAACCGGCTCGATCATACCGATGGGCGAGTGGGCCCTTCGGACTGCATGCAATGAAGCTTCGAGTTGGCCCGATGATCTGCAGGTCGCGGTCAACGTCTCCGCCGTGCAGATCGAACTTCCGGACTTTGCCGAAACTGTAGAGAGCATCCTTTCAAGCACCGGGCTGACGCCTTGCCGGCTCGAGTTGGAAGTTACGGAAAGTGTGACGCTGAGAAACAGCGAATTGACGCTCGCGACGCTTCAGCGCCTCAAGGCTCAAGGTATCCGGATTGTCATGGACGATTTCGGGACCGGCTACTCATCGCTGAGCACCTTGCAGGCCTTTCCCTTCGACAAGATCAAGATCGACCGCGGGTTTATCGGAGCGATGGAACATGATGAAGCGGCGCTCTCGATCGTTCGTGCAGTTGTCGGACTTGGGATCAGCCTCCGCCTGCCGATTGTCGCAGAAGGGGTGGAGACCGAAGAACAATATGGCTTGATCCTCCGGGAGGGCTGCGCAGAAGCACAGGGCTACATCTTCGGCGCTCCATCCAGGTCAGTACAGGTCCAACCACGGCTGTGGCTCGTTGGCACCTGATTACGCACGTAACTCTCCATATACTGCGTTGCCGAATCCCGCCATCGCGGCTGGCGAAAAAGACTCTGCGCTCTTTTGGCGGACCATGCCTTGGGATCATGCGCCGGGACGTATTGTTAATCGAGGCAGCAGGTCATGTCGCTCGACCCGATGGCCCCCGGCATCTGTTCTCTAGTGGAATGGGCCGGCGTACCCGAGGCGTGGAAGCGAGAGGTCTGGCACGACGCGCAAGAAGCGTTGTTAAGGCAACAGATCCAAGCTTCACGATGCGCGCATTCATCCTGTCGGGCAGCTACGCGTGCTACTATCAGGCATTCGGCGTCACTGGTGTGTCTTCCCGAAGTGGAGACGTATGCGCTCCGCAGAGGAGGTCAGTCGGGTGCCCGCCGCGGGTTGTCAAAGATTGTCGTGCGCGTCAGCATCCGCATATCGCCGGATGGTTTGCTCCATGCGCCGTTAAGCGTTGCGTTGCAGAATGGTTGGCATGCGACGGAGTGATCTCGAAACGGCGAAGCCCAGGAGGATCCAGCTGCGGTTCAGGGGCACTGCGCTCCCCGACCCCGTGTACCGCGAGTTCATCGACGCGCTATTCAGCATGCGCCTCCCGGTGCTGGGACTCGGGGTAGCCTTTGTCGGCATCTGCGTGCTCCTCGCACATGCACGGCAGGACCTCCTTTTAGGTGCATTGGCTAGCTTGGGCGCCATTCTTCTGATCGTCCGTCTGGGAGTGATGACTGCATATCGCGGCCGCGCAAGTGCGCTGACGATTCAGCAGGTCGGTCGGTGGGAGCGAGCCTATGCCGGGGGCAACTATGCCTTTGCGCTGCTACTTGCTGCACTTAACGTGCGGGTTGCGACGTATCACGAACCTCTGGCTCACCTTATCGGGGTCAGTCTGGTTTTCGGCTTCGGTGCGGGCGTCGTCTCCCGCATTTCCGTACGCCCATGGATCTGCGTTCCGAGCTTGCTGATGGCAACCTTGCCTACAGCTGCCGCCCTTTTCGTCCATTCGTTCGTGGGGCATGGAGAAGCGCTCCACTTTCAGCTCTATGCGATAGCGGGAGTACTGCTGGCGTTCATCGCCGCTTTGAGCCTTCAATCGGTGGCACATCTATATCGGTTGACGGTACGCCACGCGGTTACCGAGAACGATATGACTCACCTCGCCAAGCGGGACGCGCTCACCGGCCTTGGAAATCGCCTGCTGCTGCGGGAACGTTTCGAACAGGCGAGTGACGCAAGCTTCAGGTCCGGCACCTACCTTGCCGTCCACTGTCTCGACCTCGATGGATTCAAGCCGGTAAATGACACCTTCGGACACCCGGCAGGCGACAGCCTGCTCATGCTTGTCGCACAGCGCCTCGAAGCCTCCATACGCTCCGGTGATACCGTTGTGCGGCTCGGAGGCGATGAGTTCGTGGTCGTTCAGGTGGGGTTAGCACATGCGAGCGAGGCAGAGCTGTTCGCGCGAAGAATGATCCGGACGTTGAGCGCTCCATATGAAGTCGATGGCACCACGGTACGCATCTCGGCCAGCATCGGGATTGCTGCGATAGCGGCAAGCGAGCGAAAGTTGGAGCAGGTCCTCTCATACGCCGATGCCGCGCTCTACGAGGCAAAGAACGCTGGTAAGGGGCGAGCGCGTCTCTATTCAAGTTCCGCTGGATCGCGTCTCGAGGCTGCGGCGTAAAGTGAAGCACATCCCGATGGCGTCGCCGCGCAGTCGATGCCATAGCCGTTGACCGCGAAGTAGCGGCGGGCCGCCGAGATCAATCGGCCACACCGCCGGCGTCTGACGAGCCGGTTCGCCTCCCAGCTCCGGACGTCCGTTCGCCACCTGAATCGTCCCGGCGAAGGCGCCGCCCCTGACGCTCTGCCGCGGCATCATGGTCTCAGTCGTGCGTTCGGCTCGACTACTCGGATGGCCGGGGGGTTACACATAGCAATGGTTACGACCGCGCCCGGAATGACCGAGTCTGGGTGGGAAGCGGACCGTCCGCTCTGGAGGTATGAGGCGTAATAACTGCCGTTCGGACTTGGCTCCTATGTCTGATCGCTCTCACCCCGATAGCGGTCATCCGATACTCTCAGGCGCAACATCAAGGGTCGATAGCGATCGACTAGGCTTGACCCGTCGCGAAGCCTCACCCGATGAACCCAGAACTTTGCTTTACCCTGTCGCAATCAAAGCTCGCTACATCGCGGCTCGGTAGGTGTCGTGCCGATAGCCCATGCGACGGCGATTGGCACGTTGAGATCGAGTCTCGCTGATGCTTTCGGGAAACAAGCCACGCCGATGCGCCATATTCCGAGGCGGTTGGTCGCGTGAGGTTAGGATATGACGGGATACGTTTGGGTCAGCAATGCACCGGCGGAGGTCAGCCTGACCGGAAAGCTCGAGACAGACATATGGTTCGACGACCGCGAGGGCGCCATAGCCGCGCAGCGCGCCAACGGTCGCGGCGAGCCGGTGCCGCCTGAACTCTGTCCCAAGCGAATCTGGGGCGATGATCGCGCGCCGCCTTTCGACAAGCTCCCTGACCTCATTTCGGCGCAGGCGCATTGGATCGTTTCGGCAAAGGCGGCAGAGATTCTTCGGCAATTCGATCTGGGGCAAGGCGGGCTGTACCCGGTAACAGAGGGGGTCTACCAGGCCGACAACATGACCTCTGCCAAGGGGGAATATTTCACCTGGATCTTTGGCAGCTCCAAATCGGGATTGCTCCCCAACCAGAGCCGAGGCCTCCGACCTCCGCAGGTTGTAGGCCTATGGCATAACTTCCCGTGGAAAATGTCCGACGAAATTGTGGCAGTATCGACCGAAGTATGTTCGCGCCCGGATGTGTGGGTCGATCCCGGCCTATTTCAATCGCTGTTCTTCAGTAAGGATCTGGGAGACGCCCTTGCCGGCGCCAAGCTCCGGAAGGCGTTTCGTATGTACAAGGCTAGATGCATCTAGGCAACTTAGCGAAAGTTCGACTGGTCAATATTTCTTCGCAGCGGCGGTAGCCCCCACGACTAACACCGCTACCAGTCCCAGTCGCAGGGAGTGGCTCACTCCGGCTTCTTGGCCATCGCACGCGCCCGTTTGTCGCTGGCATGAATTGCATACGTCACAGCGCCGTAGAGGAAAGCCGAGATCAGGATAAGCTTGCCCCAAGGCAAGGATGCCCAAACATCCTCCCAACGCCAGAGCGCAACGAGCCCGGCCATTAAGGCGAGCCAAGGGAGAGTGCTCACAGCGGCTGCGCTTCGCCACGTCACTCGCTTCTCCGCGTCGGGCGCCGGGCTATGCCTCGCCACCTTCGTAAGCCGCTTATCCAAGCGCGCGTCGTCCTCGCCGCTCTCAATCTCGCGGGCGAGTTCCCCGAAGTTGTCCGACAGGGTCGTTGGGGCGTTGGTCATGCGGCAATCCAACAGCATCGGTGAGTGAAGGACGGGTTCAGTTCCAGCCGAGCCAGAATGCGACACCGGTGCCGGCGATGCCGAAGAGAAAGCCAAGCAACCAGGACCATGGCGGGCGTTCGTACCACGGCGACCTGCTATTCTCTCGATGTCGTTCGAGTTTTTCCTCGAGCGTTGAGCCCTGAAGACCACCGCCGCCAACCCACGCCATAGCGAGTTCCTCCTGCGCCGATACTACATCCGCCGCCCGCTTCACCACGGTCGTGCCCGGCACGACCTCGCTGAGCGACACGGAAATGTTTTTGTACCAGATCGGCGGACTATCGGAAACTGAACATCTGCGTCGCCGGCGCCGCTATCCGAAGGAAAGGGGCGTGCAACGACGCTTCGGCGCCATGGCCATAATCCGTTACGCGCAGCGACACGGTTCGAAGCGGCCTTGGCCAACTGTTCGCTCGCCGGCCTACAAGGTTGCCGCGGTAGCGCTCGCTAACAAGAACGCGCAGATGGCCTAGCCGCTGATGACCAGCGGCGAGAGCTATCGTGAGCCGATGCGGATGGGGGTGTAGATAGCGGGAGGCTCGCGCATACGAGGTTGGTGAGAGCAAAGAGGAGTTGATGCACAAAGCCGCTTGTACCGTTGGATCTTGAAAACCCATTTAGGGCCGTGGCGCTTCGAGGGCTAGCGATAGGTCGGGACCCGGTTCGCGCGAAGCGCATCATGGCCACCGGCGGCACAACGAAGCCTTGTCGAAAGGTCGGAGACTTGGCGGCGTCGACCAGCAAATGCAGAGCTTCGAAGAGCCCTTGTAAACGAGGGGCGTCAACACATGGTCAGTTGGTTGCTATCAACACGAGCGGCGCGCTGTGAACAAACGAACCTGGGCCGGAAACGGGCTGACGCGGATGCTTGCCTCAGCTCAATAGAGACCATAACTTAGGAATGACGAGAAGCGATCGGCTGCGACGCTGAGCGACGAGCAACGCGGACCGGCGCTGAAACTGTGTCGAAGACCCGGCAGGCGCGCCTTGGTGAGGCAAGCGGCGCTGAAACGACAATCGGTGATGAGGCAATCGACAATCTGGATTCCTCCATTATGGAGGAATTGTCGCGCCCGGATACGGCGTGCCAATAACTTCACATATCGAGGTCGCAATGTCGGACGAATACAAACTGAATTCGGTTGAACTTGCCACGGAACTTACGATCGCGTGGCTCGGCAACCAGAACAACCGGGCATCGGCCTAAGACGTGCCGGCGTTTCTGCGCAAAATGCATGCGACGGTGACCGAGCTTGGGGCCGGATCTTCCAAGGCGGGCGAGTCCGTTGATGCGGCTCCAACGCAGGGATTCGCGCCGGCTGTTTCGGTCCGCAAGTCACTCGCGTCGGACGATCACATCATCTCAATGATCGACGGCAAGCCGTACAAGGCGCTGCGCCGGCATCTCTCGACGCATGGTCTGACCCCGGAGGAGTATCGCCGCCGCTATAACCTCAAGGCCGACTACCCGATGGTGGCGCCGAGCTATTCGGAAGCGCGTCGCGCAATGGCGCACAAGATCGGCCTCGGCGCCAAGGGCCGCGCCGCGCGAGCGACTGCCGCTTCGGCCCCCACGCCCTCGGCAAAGCCTGCACGTCGTGGCCGCGCAAAGGCGGAGTGATTGCGAGGGTGCCGTTGAGGCGGCGCCCCCTTCATTCAAGTCGGCTGGGTTCCAGATGATGGCGAGGCGGTTAGGTTCGCCAGGCACGTGGCCGAGATCGCGTAGTGCCGACGTCGCTCAAACTCGGGTGCGCACAAAGCGAGCGCGTTCCAGCTAAACCTGCCATCTGGACGGCACTCCATCGCGTCTGGACAGTCGAATTTCAACATAGATCAGGTTCGCGCGGTCGTTGATAATAATGGTGGCGGTCGCGCTGCTCACGGAAGAGGACCTCGAGCGTTTGGGCTCGGGGTTCAGCCGGGCGTGGCCAGTAGACACCTCTCCGCGCTTCGGAGGACTGTCGGTTCAGATCGACACAGCGGACCGCGACCTCCGACGCGCGCGCGACCGCGAGCGTCGTGTCTCGCAGCAGGTAGAATCGGCAGCGCTGGCGCCAAACTGTCGCCCCGCCGCGGAGGAAGGACCGGATCCCGCAAGCTGGCGTTCCCGGGTTTGGCTCGTGCGAGCGGCGGCTAACGCCCCGGAGGCGGCCATAAGACGAACGCGAACTGTACCCTGAAACCCGCCCTTAATTTGTAGAGTGCACCCGATCGACTGGCTCCACGATGGAAAATCGGGTAAGGCAGATCGTGGACAATAGAAGGAAGAGTTTGATGCGCTTCTTGTTATTGTTGGGCGCCTTACTTTCGGGCTGCTCGGCCGCCTATGCGCAAAGCCTGAGCAGTCCGCGTTCGTTTGTGCCCGCGCGTGCAGGGGTTTGGAACAGCGAACAGCTCGAGTGCCTT
>Ga0065165_1000455_pt1 | contig 64259 bp, 52 predicted proteins | sample AraplaMF_Cvi_mMF_FD_63813 | JGI IMG/M metagenome (GOLD analysis project Ga0065165, IMG submission 63813) | Arabidopsis root microbial communities from the University of North Carolina, USA - plate scrape MF_Cvi_mMF (version 2) (version 3) | ecosystem: Host-associated > Plants > Roots >...
TTGGCCGCCTTCACCGCGTTGATGGTGTCGCCGCCCGCATTGGCCAGGCCCAGGATCTGGGCCTTGGAGCTTTGCGCCTGAAGCAGGAAGGAGGAGAAGTCGCTGGCATTGAGCGGGTGCTTGACGCTGCCCAGCACCTGGCCGCCGGACTTGGTCACCACCGCCGAGGTGTCCGCTTGCAGCGAGGTGCCGAAGGCATAGTCCGCCGTCAGGAAGTACCAGGACTTGCCGCCGGACTTGGTGACCGCCGCCCCGGTGCCGTTGGCCAGTGCCACGGTGTCGTAGGCATAGTGGATGGTGAAGGGTGTGCATTCCTCATTGGTCAGGCGCGAGGTGCCGGCACCGATGGAGATGAAGGGCTTCTTCTTTTCCGCTGCCACCTTGGCCATGGCCAGGCTGGTGCCCGAGTTGGTGCCACCGATCAGCAGGTCCAGCCCCTGCGTGTCGAACCACTCTCGGGCCTTGGACGCGGCCACGTCCGCCTTGTTCTGGTGGTCGGCGAAGACAAACTCGATCTTCTTGCCGGCCACCATGCCCTTGGCATCGGCAATGGCCATCTTCACGGCCTCGACGCCGCCGGCGCCGTCGATGTCGGCGTAGACGCTGGACATGTCGGTGATGATGCCGATCTTCACCACGTCACCCGAGATCTGCGCCTGGGCGCCGCCCATGGCGCCAGCCAGCAGCAGGGCTGCGGCCAGCGGCTTCAGGGAGGCTTGTTGTTGCGCTTGCATGCTTGTCTCCTTTTTCACGGCCTTTGAAGGCGGCCTGTTTGCCTGGGAATCACACACTCAGCAGCTGGTCCAGCAGGGCACGCTTGCCCTCCAGCTGGGCCGCGGGGAAGGACTCGACGACCTGCCCATGCTCCATCACGACGAAGTGGTCCGCCAGCGGGGCGGCAAACCGGAAGTTCTGTTCCACCATCACGATGGTGAAGCCCTGCGCCTTCAGGGCCTGGATCATGCGGGCCAGGGCCTGGACGATGACGGGGGCCAGGCCTTCGGAGATCTCGTCCAGCAGCAGGATGTCCGCGCCGGTGCGCAGGATGCGGGCCACCGCCAGCATCTGCTGCTCCCCGCCGGAGAGCCGCGTGCCGGGGCTGTGGCGCCGCTCTGCCAGGTTGGGGAACATGGCATAGATCTCCTGCTCCGACATCACCTTGCCCCGCCCGCCCTTGAGCTGCGGCGGTAGGCGCAGGTTTTCCTCGGTGCTGAGCGAGGCGAAGATGCCTCGCTCCTCGGGGCAGTAGCCAAGGCCCAGGCGCGCCACGCGGTGGGTGGCGAGGTGCACGCTCTCCTGGCCGTGCACCTTGATGGAGCCGCTGCGGCGGTCCGTCAGGCCCATGATGGCCCGCAAGGTGGTGGTGCGGCCCGCGCCATTGCGGCCCAGCAGCGTCAAGACCTGTCCCTGCGGTACCGACAGGTCCACGCCGTGCAGGATGTGGCTCTCGCCATACCAGGCCTGCAGGCCCTTGATTTCCAGTGCCAGGGCGGTCATCCGTGCGCCCCCTGCAGTTCGGCGCTGTCGCTGCCCATGTAGGCCTCCAGCACCGCCGGGTGGCGCGAGACCTCGGCATAGTCGCCCTCTGCCAGCACCGCGCCTCGGGCCAGCACGGTGATCCGGTGCGCAATGCTGCTGATCACCTTCATGTTGTGTTCCACCATCAGCACCGTGCGGCCTTCGGCCACGCGCTTGATCAGCGCGGTGACGCGGTCCACGTCCTCATGGCCCATGCCCTGGGTGGGCTCGTCCAGCAGCATCAGTTCCGGCTCCATGGCCATGGTGGTGGCAATCTCCAGGGCCCGCTTGCGGCCATAGGGCAGGTCGGCCGCGCGCAGGCTGGCCATGTCGCGCAGGTCCACCAGTTCGAGCAGCGCCAGCGCCCGGTCATCGAGCGCGCGCAGGGCTGTCATGCCCTTCCAGAAGTGATAGCTGGTGCCAGTGAAACGCTGCAGGCCGATGCGCACGTTCTCCAGCACGGACAGGTGGGGAAAGACCGCGGAGATCTGGAAGGAGCGGATCACGCCGCGCCGCGCGATCTCGGCCGGCTTCTCGCCGGTGATGTCCGTGCCATTGAACAGGATCTGGCCGCGGGTGGGCGTGAGGAACTTGGTCAGCAGGTTGAAGCAGGTGGTCTTGCCGGCCCCATTGGGGCCGATCAGCGCATGGATATGCCCGCGCTGTACCTGCAGGTCCACGGAATCCACGGCGGTGAAGCCTTTGAACTCCTTGGTCAGTTTGCGTGTCTCCAGGATGAGTGTGCTCATCGGCGCAAGGGGGGGCACCGGTGTCCGGTACCTCTGTAGTGGAGCCAGGAATTTAGGGCGCAGGCCACCGCAGCGGCGAGCGTAAAACCCTTTACGTAGCATTGCGCAAGGGCTAACCCTGGGGTGGGTCGCGGACTTATCCAAAGGAGGAGGGGTTCTCCTGTGCCAAAGGCACACAGCGGCGCACCTCGCTATGCTGCGGCCCTCGTTGACCCCTGATGCCTTTCGAGGAGAGCTGCATGATCCGTCTGAACCATCGCTTTGCCAGCCTGGGCCTGGCACTGGCCCTTGCCGCTGCTGGCGTGCAGGCCGCCGCGCCGCAGATCAAGACCCAGGCGCCCGGGTACTACCGGATGATGCTGGGCGACTTCGAGATCACCGCGCTGAACGACGGCACGCTCGACCTGCCGGTGGACCAGCTCATGGACAAGGCCAAGCCGGGCACCGTCGTGAAAGCGCTGGAGAAAAGCTACCTCAAGCCGCCCGTGGAAACCTCGGTGAACGGCTATCTGATCAACACGGGCACCAAGCTGGTGCTCATCGATACGGGCGCGGCCGGCCTGTTCGGCCCGACCGCCGGTCGCCTGCTGAGCAACCTGAAGGCCGCGGGCTACCAGCCTGAGCAGGTGGATGAGATCTATATCACCCACCTGCACCCCGACCATGCCGGCGGTCTGACCCAGGACGGCCGGCCGGTGTTCCCGAATGCCGTGGTGCGCATGGACCAGCGCGATGCCGATTACTGGCTCGACCCGGCCAATGCCGCGAAGGAGCCGGAAGGCCACCGCGGTTTCTTCCCGGGTGTCATGGCCGCCCTCAAGCCCTACCAGGACGCCGGCCGCGTGAAGCCGTTCACCGGCACGGCCGAGCTGGTGCCTGGCATCCATCCGGCGCCGGCGCCGGGCCATACGCCCGGCCATACGGTCTACATGGTGCAGAGCAAAGGCCAGCAGCTGGCGGTGTGGGGTGACCTGATGCACGTGGCGGCCGTGCAGTTCCCGGATCCGTCCGTGGCCATCAACTTCGACAGCGATTCGAAGCAGGCCGTGCCCCAGCGCGAGAAGGCGTTTGCGGATGCGGCTCGCAAGGGCTATTACGTGGCGGTCGCCCACGTGTCCTTCCCCGGCATCGGCCACCTGCGCGCCGACGGCAAGCACTACGTCTGGGTGCCAGTCAACTACAGCATCAAGCCCTGATCCCCAGCGCCGGTGGCGGGCACCGGGGCCACCGCCCCGGTGCCCATCGTGCTGGCATGGAACGAGCGTGTTCCCACCAAAAGGGGAAGCGCGTGTCTGAGCAGGCCTTGGTCGTTATGCTGCGCCTCCACCCGGTTTGGGTGAATCGACAATCAAGTGGAGGGAGCAGATGACATCAAACATGTGTGTCCGCCGACGCGGGCGGCACTCAGCGGCGCTGCGTGCGCTGGTGCTTGGCGCTGCGCTGGGTGCTTGCGGCGCAGCTCATGCCCAGGAGCCGCCACCGGCGCTGTCGCCCGGGCTCTATGGGCAGTTCGCCGTTGGAGCCGCCCATGGCAGCAACCCGAACTACGACAAGAGCAGCACGCTTTCGATCGGTTGGGCCCTGGGCTACCGCTTCACGCCCAACCTGGGTGCCGAAGTGTTCCTGCGCGGGCTGGATTTCGACATCCGGTTGTTTGCGCCGGACCGCGACTACGCCTATCCCGACCGGCATGCGGGCGTGGCACTCACGGGCTCGCTACCGGTGAGCCGCCTGTTCAACCTGACCGGCCGTGTCGGCGTCGGCCAGACGACCATGAAGCGGGACAACGGCTCTGACTCCACCCGCACGAATGCCTCGGCGGGTGTGGGGCTGGCGCTGCAGCTGGGCAGCCACATGGCGCTGACCACCGGGTACGAGCGCTACACCGGTGTGAACGTGGATGTGTGGAACCTGGGGTGGGAACTGCGCTATTGAGCGCGGTTCCCGGGCGCCGCGGCATTACGCATCCAGCTGCTTCTGGAAGACCAGCCCTGCGTGCTCGCGCAGCGCGTGGAACTTGATCTTGGGCCAGTTCTCCTGCATGGCCCGCAGCTCCCCGGCATATTCCAGCAGCACGGTCGGTGCGTTCACGGCGTCCCACGCCACGCGGTGGGCGTTGTGGTCGATGAAGCGGCGCAGTTCCTTCTCGCCGCCGTCGGCCTCGTCGCAAGTGACCCAGCGCGCCACGTTGTAGCGGGCGGCCATGATGCGCGCCTTGACGTTGTATTCGTGCTCCAGGCGGTGCGCGACCACTTCAAACTGCAGCTGACCGACGGCGCCCAGCAGCAGCACGCTGCCGGCCTCCGGCCGGAAAACCTGGATCGCGCCTTCCTCGCCCAGCTGGCGAAGGCCCTCGCGGAGCTGCTTGGTCTTGAGCGGGTCCGCGACTTCCACGGACCGGAACATTTCCGGCGCGAAGAAGGGCAGGCCGGTGTATTGCAACGCCTCACCCTCGGTGATCGTGTCCCCCAGTTGCAGCACGCCGTGGTTGGGGATGCCGATGATGTCACCGGCAAACGCCTCGTCCAGCAGTTCGCGCCGCTGGCTCAGGAAGCTCACCACGGTATTGGGCCGCAGCTCCTTGCCCGAGCGCACCACCTTCAGGCGCATGCCACGCTCGAAGTGGCCCGAAGCCACCCGCAGGAACGCAATGCGGTCGCGGTGGGCGGGGTCCATGTTGGCCTGGATCTTGAAGACCACCCCGGTGAACTTGGGCTCTTCCGGCTGCACCACGCGCTGCATGGCGGCGCGCTCGGCCGGCGCGGGCGCCAGCTCCACCAGGGCGTCCAGCACTTCCTGCACGCCGAAGTTGTTGACGGCGGAACCGAAGAACATCGGCGTCTGGCGGCCGGTGAGGAAGTCGTCGAGATCGAAGGTGGGTGCCGCCTCGTTCACCAGCTCGATCTCGCCCTGGGCGTTCTCGTACTGCAGGCCAAAGCGCTCCGCATAGGCGGGGTTGTCCAGGCCGTCCAGCACTTCTTCGGTGCCAGCCACCCGGTCCTCGCCGGGCGCAAACACGCGCATGCGCTTTTGGCGCAAATCCATCACGCCATGGAAATGCTTGCCCATGCCCACGGGCCAGGTGAAGGGCACCACCGTCATGCCCAGCTCGCGCTCGATCTCGTCCATCAGGGCCAGGGGTTCCTGCACCTCCCGGTCCATCTTGTTGACGAAGGTCAGGATGGGCGTGTTGCGTGCGCGGCAGACCTGCAGCAGGCGCCGCGTCTGGGGTTCCACGCCATTGGCGGCGTCGATCACCATCAGGGCGGCGTCCACGGCGGTCAGCACGCGGTAGGTGTCTTCGGAGAAGTCCTGGTGGCCGGGGGTGTCCAGCAAATTGATGACGCAGTCGCGGTATTCCATCTGCATCACCGAGGAGGCGACCGAAATGCCCCGCTGCTTCTCGATTTCCATCCAGTCGGAGGTGGCGTGGCGCGAGGCCTTGCGGGCCTTGACCGAGCCGGCGATCTGGATGGCGCCGGAGAACAGCAGCAGCTTCTCGGTCAGCGTGGTCTTGCCCGCGTCCGGGTGGGAGATGATGGCGAAGGTGCGGCGACGGCGCACTTCGGACTGGATGCGGCTGGGTTGGTCGGTGGACATGGCGCGATGAAGGACTCGCACCTAGGGCCGGGAAGGTCCCGGTCAGGCGCGCTGGACAGGCCAGGGATAGGCCAGGAAATGGCCAATGGGTGCCGAAGCGGCGAACCCGCGATTATCAGCGATGCCGCGCGCTAAGGCGGCGCCGACGCCTCGTGCTTCGCCGGCCCGGCGGCGGTTGGCATGAACGGCCGCACGATGCCCATGACGGCCTCGACGTATTCGCTCTTCTGGCCGACCGGCGCGGCATGCCCCAGCGCTTCCCGGGCGGCCTGTTCGCCGGCCTTGTGCCAGATGAGCCAGGCGGACAGGTATTGCGAGGCCAGCCCACCGCCTGCCGTGGCGACGGGGCCGCGGGCATGAAAGGGCTCATTGAGCACCCGCACGCCCGCTTCCACCAGCCAGGGCCGGGCCGAGCCGTCGGTGCAGGCCGGCACTTCGCCCAGCAATCCCAGCCGGGCCACCAGCAGGGCGCCCGCCCCATGCGCGGCGAACATCTGCCGCGTCGGGTCGAGCTGGAGACGGTCCAGCAGGGCCGAATTCTCGGCAATGGCGCGGGTGTAGAGCCCCGAGCCGAACCAGACGGCGTCCGCCTCGTTGGCCCACTCCAGTGAGCGCTGCAGCTGCACATTCACGCCATTCATGGACGTCACCATGCTGCCGGGCCCGCACAGCTCGGCGGACCAGCCCAATGGCTTGAGGCGGTTCAGCAGGCCCAGCGGCACGAAGCAGTCGAGCTCGTTGAATCCGTCAAAGGAAAGGATGGCGATGTGCATGGCGTTGCGGCTGACTGTATCGCCGCCGCGCCGGAATCCCAAGCCTGAAGGGTTTTTCGGTCCGGGATGCAGCGCGGTGGCCATCATCGGCCGATGACCAGGGCGCGATCGCGTGGCGCGCCAGGGGTCAGCAGCCGTTCGCCGTACGCTTCAGCGGTCTTCCAGCAGGCTGCGCAGCATCCAGGCGGCCTGCTCATGCACCGTCAGGCGCTGGGTCAACAGGTCGGCGCTGGGCTCGTCGCTGGCCTTGTCCACCAGCGGGAACAGCGAGCGCGCGGTGCGGGCCACGCCTTCATGCCCCTCCACCAGGATGCGCACCATGTCGAGCGCCTTGGGCGGGGTGGTGGGGGCGTCCTTGAGGGAGCTCAAGGTGGCGAACTGGGCGTAGGAGCCGGGGGCTGCGTGGCCCAGCGAGCGGATGCGCTCGGCGATCGGGTCCACCGCGTTCCACAGCTCGGTGTACTGGGCCATGAACATCGCATGCAGCGAGTTGAACATCGGCCCGGTCACGTTCCAGTGGAAGTTGTGGGTGGTCAGGTACAGCGTGTAGGTGTCAGCCAGCAGCTGGGACAAGCCCTGCGCGATAGCCGCGCGGTCCTTGTCGCTGATGCCGATGTTGATGGACGGTTTCCCGCTGGAACTGACGGGGACGATGGGAGACTTCTTGGCCATCTGCGGACTCCTGTGTTGTTGATGATCGGAAGGGCGGCGCCGCCCACGGGTTGCGGGCAGAGCCTAACTGATTCAGCTGTCGAGCGAGAGCGCGAGCCCGGGAAATCATCAAGGCAGCACCGGCGCGGGGACAGGCATTGCCTGCCGCCGCGCTGGGCCGTCCGGGAACGAGTGGTTGGGCTTTACGCCGTGCCGTGGCGCATCCAATCCACCAGGGTCTGGGCATTGAGGGCGGCCCCCGCGGTGACGAGGACCCATCCCAGCAGCTGTCGTGCGGGTCGGGTGGTCATGATGTGGACTCCTTCGGCGGGGGCCTGCCCCCGGTCAGACGGTGAACTCGATGTCCAGCTCGCTCAGCGCGGCACGGACGACGCGGCCGTACGCCGGGTCGGCCTTGTCGAAGTGGCCCAGCTGGCGGTCGATGATGAAGGCCGGCACGCCCCGCATGGCGGCGGCGATGTTGCGGCCCAGGCGCTGCTGCTGCTCCGCCCCGAGGATGCGGAACAGGGCGCCGGGCTGGCTGTAGTCGTCATTGCCGTCACGGTGGTTGTAGCGGTCCGCGTCGCCCTGCAGGCGCAGCGGCGGCTCGGCCACCGACGGGTCCTGAGTCGCGCCACCGAAGCTGTTGGGCTCGTAGTAGGCGTTCGCGCTGCCGGTCGGCGTGCGGAAGAACTTCATCGAGCCGTCCTTGTGATAGTGGTGCACCGGACACTTGGGCGCGTTCACCGGCAAGGCTTCGTAGTGGGTGCCCAGGCGATAGCGATGGGCATCGGCATAACTGAAGATGCGGGCTTGCAGGACGCGGTCCGGGCTGAAGCCGATGCCGGGCACGATATTGCTCGGCGAGAACGCCGCCTGCTCGATCTCTTCGAAGTAGTTGTCCGGGTTGCGGTTGAGCTCCAGCACGCCGACTTCGATCAGCGGGTAGTCCTGATGCGGCCACACCTTGGTCAGGTCGAAAGGGTTGTAGGGCGTCTTGTCGGCGTCCAGCTCCGGCATCACCTGAACAAACATCGTCCAGCGGGGATAGTCACCCTGGTCGATGGCGCCGAACAGGTCTTCCTGGTAGCTCTCACGCGTCTCGCCGATCACCTTGGCGGCATCCGCATTGCTCATGGTGCGGTGGCCCTGGCGGGTCTTGAAGTGGAACTTCACCCAGAAGCGCTCGCCGCTGTTGTTCCAGAAGCTGTAGGTGTGGGAGCCGTAACCGTTCATGAAGCGGGGGCTCACCGGAATGCCGCGGTCGCTCATCAGGATGGTGACCTGGTGCAGGCTTTCCGGCGACAGGCTCCAGAAGTCCCAGGCGGCGGTGGCGGAGCGCAAGTGGCTCACCGGGTGGCGCTTCTGGGTGCGGATGAAGTCGGGGAACTTGAGCGGGTCGCGGATGAAGAACACGGGGGTGTTGTTGCCCACCAGGTCCCAGTTGCCTTCCTCGGTATAGAACTTGAGCGCGAAGCCGCGCACGTCACGCTCGGCGTCAGCAGCGCCCAGTTCACCGGCCACGGTCGAGAAGCGGGCCAGCATCGGCGTGCTCTTGCCCACCTCGCCGAACAGCTTGGCGCGGGTAAAGCGGCTGATGTCATGGGTGACGGTCAAGGTGCCGAAGGCGCCCCAGCCCTTGGCATGCACCACCCGCTCGGGGATGCGTTCGCGGTTCTGATGCGCCAGCTTCTCCATCAGCTGGTAGTCCTGCATCAGCACCGGGCCGCGCGGGCCGGCAGTCAGCGAGTTCTGGTTGTCAGCAATGGGGGCGCCAGCAGTGGTCGTCATGACCGGGCACTGGGCGGGGTGGGCGGGTTTCGCACTCATGGAAGCACTCCTCGTGGGGGACAGTGAGGTCCGGGCCGGACCCCGGGGCGGGGGCTGGCGAACCTCTTGGTCTACGGAACCTCTGCATCACTTCTTTGCGGCCGGGATGACGGGGTCACCTCGGCGCGCGGGAGTCATGCGGAGATTCCTAAGTCGCGCTGCGACGTGGAGTGACTCTAAAAACCGCCAGCTTATTGAGCAATTCAAATAGCTTAAGTGCGGCGATAGGGAAAAACTACTCCCCATTGGGCATAGGGCCGAGAGCGCCGATGGGGGTGACCCGCAGGTGCGCTTTGGGAGGGGACGCGGAGCGCTCAGGCCGAAGCACTGCCGCGCCTGGGCCAGCTCGGCGGCCGGTGCGGCGACTGACGGAGCGACTCGCTCAGGCCAGCACCACCTCCACGCCGCGCCGTCGCAGTTCCGCCACGATGGCCGGATCGGCCCCGTTGTCGGTGATCAGGAGGTCCAGCTGCTCGACGGGCGCGATCACCGAGAGGTTGCGCTTCATCAGCTTGGAGGCGTCCGCCACCGCCACGACCTGGCGGGCGATCTTCATCATCTGGGCATTGAGCTGCGCTTCGAGCAGGTGCGGCGTCATGAGCCCGATGTCCGGGTCCAGGCTGTCCACGCCCAGGAACAGGCGGTCGGCATACAGGCTCTGCAGGGCGGTGACTGCTTGCGGGCCCGAGAGCGAGTAGGAGTTGGGCCGCAGCAGCCCGCCCGGCATGATCACATTGACGTTGGGCACGGTGGCCAGCAGCACCGCAATGTTCAGGGCGTTGGTGATCACGTTGAGCGACCCGAGCCGAAGGCCGCGGATCTGCTTGGCGATTTCCTCGGTCGTGGAACCCGAATCCAGCAAGATGGTGTCGCCGTCGCGGATCAGCCGGGCCGCCTCGCGGGCAATGCGCACCTTCTGCTCATGGTGCAGCTTCTGCTTGACGCTGATGGGCACTTCTTCCGTGTCGCGTTGGGCGAGCGCGCCGCCATGCGTGCGCAGCAAGGCGCCGCTGGCCGCCAGGGCGTTGAGGTCACTGCGGATGGTGACCACCGAGATGCCAAAGCGCTCGGCCAGTTCTTCCACGGTCACGCGGCCCTGGGCCTGGACCTGCTCATGGATGAGACGGCGACGCTCGTCGATGAGGAGGGTGGCCTCGGGCTTCTCAGAGGCTGGGGAGGAGCTGGAGGCTGGCATTGTCGAGCGCGGAAGAGCGAAACTTTCGGATCATATCGATGCCTGGCTTCCAGCCGCACGATCGGGCGCCGGGTGATGCCACTTCTTTCGGTCAGGCCGACGCTGCCCGGTGGCCCGCCCCCGCTCCTGTACGGCGACCGGGGTCGAGGAGGCCAGCGTCAATCGGCGGCGGATGGAACGACGCGGTGGCCGACCAGACGGGCGGCATACAAGGCCGCGCCCAGGTCCGGCCCGTGCTGTGGCGTCACCAGCGCGGCGCCCGGCAGGCTCCTGGCCAAGGCTGCCTTGAGCGGAGACAGGATCAGGGGGCCCGCATCGAATACCCCACCGGAGTAGGACACCTGCACGGGCGCCTGTGCCGGTACTGTCAGCTGGCGGGCCGTGCCCGCGGCCAGCGCCGCGAGCTCCTCGGCGGCCTGTGTGAACAGGGCCTGGGCCTGCACGTCGCCCGCTTTGCACGCCGCACTGACCAGCCGGGCCAACTGGGCCAGGCGGCTGCGGGCTGCATCGCCGTTGACGGCCGCGCAAAGGTCCAGGTCGTGCACCAGCGAGAAGTGCTCTCTCACCAGATGCAGCAGCGGCCCCGGGTCGGTCCGGCCATCCGCCATGCGGGAGAACAGTGCCAGCCCTTCACGGGCGAGCCAATACGCCGAGCCCTCGTCGCTGAAGACTTCCCCCCAGCCACCGCAGCGGGCGGAGCGTCCGGCCCATTCGCCGTAGGCAATCGAGCCGGTGCCCGCCACGAGACTGATGCCATCGCCCCCGGCCAGGGAGCCGGCCCAGCCGCACACCATGTCGTTGCCCACGCGAGAGACCGGCAGCAAGTCGGCCAGCAAGGCATCGAAGGCGGGCAGCAAGGCGCTGTCCTCGCCGTGGGCCGGCAGGCCGGCGAAGGCGGCGCTGACATCGCCGGGCTGCACCCCCGCCATCGTCAGCGTGGTGGCAATGCCTTCGCGGAGCAGGGTGCGCAGCGCATCGAACCCCGTTTCCAGGTAATAGCTGGTGGGGCCGGTATGCCGGGCCAGCGTCCGCCCGTCGCCGCTCAGAAGCAGGAAGGTCGTCTTGGTGCCGCCGCCATCGATGCCGAGATAGAGCCCCGAGGACGCTACAGGGCTAGTCGCCGCCCGCTGCACGGCGACGGCGGCGCCCTCAATGCCGTCAGCGCCGTCAGCGCCGACCGGGACGGTTGAAGCCGGCGAGGCCGGAGATCCGGGGGCGCTGTCGCTCATGCCTGGGGTCGCTCAAAGGGATGGATGGTGACGCCGCTCACCACGCGAGTGACGGTGCCGGCGGCGCTGGGATTGTCCGGCGTGATGCCCAGCCGCAGGGAGGTCAGCAGGGCCAGGCATTGGCAGAAGACCAAGGCGACTGGCGCCAGCCCCATGTCCGGGGTGTCGGTGGGCAAGGCCAGCGCGATGTCGTCCGAGGGTGCCGCCTCCGGGCCGGAGGGTGCCAGCGCGCTCAAGCTGATGACGCGCCCGCGCCCTTCCCGGCGGAGCTCCCGCAACAGGTCCAGGTCGTAGCGCCGGGTGTAGGGGTCGCTCGACAGCAGCATCAGCACCAGCGTGCGCTCATTCAGGACGGTCTTGGGGCCGTGGCGGAAACCCAGCGAAGAGTCGGCCAGCGCGACCACGCGGCCATCCGTCAGCTCCAGGATCTTGAGTGCCGCCTCCCGGGCCAGCCCCTGCAGGCCGTTGCTACCCAGCACGACCATGCGCTCGAAAGGCTCTTGGGACAGGACCTGGAGCCGCCCGCTCTCGGCCTGCAGCAGCTCAGTCGCGGCGGTACCCAGGCGCTGTGCCTGGGGCACCCTCAATGCCTGTTCCGGCTGCACGGCCAGCGCGAAAGCCCAGGCGGCCGCGAGCAGCATGCCGGTGAAGCTGGACGTCATGGCAAACGCACGGTCGTGCGTCTCGTCCGGCAGTTGCAGCACGAGGGCGTCTGATCGCTTGGCGAGCCCGGTGGCCAGCTGGCCCTGGGCCGCACAGGTCACGGCCAGGTGGCGGCAGCAGGCGCCCACGACCTGGTCGGCCAGTGCGACGGCAGCCAGGCTTTCGGGGCTGTTGCCCGATCGGGCGAAAGAGACCAGCAGCGTTGGCACCCCGGGCGTCAGGCATTGCTCCGGGTTGGACACGATATCGGTGGTGGCGATGGCCTCCACCCGCACGCCGCCATGGCCGGCCAGGGCCTGGCTCAAGGCTGGTGCCAGGCACTGGCCGATGAAGGCGGAACTGCCGGCGCCGGTCAGCACGATGCGTGCGGCAGGCAGCGCCCAGAGCGGACGAAGGAAGGCCTGCAGGTCGGCGCGGCGTGCCTGCACCAGCGCCTGCACCGCCTGCCAGACGGCAGGCTGCTGGGCGATCTCTCGCGCGGTATGGGAGGCGCCGCGGCGGTCCAGATCAGAGGGGTCGAGATGAAGCAGGGTCATGTCATGCAGCGGATGTGGCGGCGCTCAGGCGGCGCAGGCTTGGAGGTAGGGGCGCAGGGCCTGGGCAGTCCCGTCGCGCAGCAGGTCGGCGGGGCGCAAAGCCAGCCGGCCCTCGCGGATGGCGTCGTACTGCCGGGGCAGGTACTGGCTGACCAGCGTCAATGGCGGCGGCGTCGCGTCCAGCCGGTTCAGGAGGCGGGCGCAGGCCCGGCGTACCGCCGGGTGCGCCCAGTAATAGCGGATGCGGTCGCTCAGGCTGTAGGCCAGGTCCACCTGCAGGCGAGCCGGTTCCTGGTAGTAGGGCTGCCAATGGGCCGGTTCGGCCCGCATGACGGCCAGCACCGTCTCGATCAGCCCCTCGCCGGGCGCCTGGGCGCCGCCCAGCCAGTCGTGCTCGATGGCCGCCAGCGCCCACAGCGTCTCACGCAAGGCAAACGTGGCGCCGGGTCCGACCTTCAGGATGGCGAAGTGATCGCGTGCCAGCTGGGCCAGGCGGGTCGGCGTCTGATAGTCCGTGGAGTGGGCTTCGAAGACCAGCCCCGGGCGCGTTTCGATGAAGGCGCTGAGGGCTCGCGCCTTCTCCGCCCGGTAGTCGATCACCTTGTGGTGGTCGAACTCCACGCCGGGCTGCACGACCATGGCGATCACCCGCGTCCAGGCCTCGTCCAGGCCGGCGGCAGCGAAGGCCTCGCGATGCAGGTCCAGCGTGGCGGCGGCGGCGCCGGGCGATGTCACCGCCAGCTCGTCCAGGTCTTCATGGGCACCGCCGGGCACCGGGACTTCGGTCCCGATGACGTACACAGGGGGCTCGCCGCGCGGCTGCGCATCGCGCCACGCCCGCTCGGCGGCCCGGCACAGGCGCACCGCCCGGGCCGCAATCTCGGGCTCCGGCAGGGGCACCGGGTCGTCTGCGCAGGACATGGAGCAGTCCAGGTGGATCTTGCGGAAGCCCGCCGCCACATAGTCCGCCACCATGACCTCGGCCTTGGCCATGGCCGACTCGGCGGGTTGCCGGCGCCAGGCGTTGGGTCCCAGGTGGTCGCCGCCCAGGACCAGCAGCTCCGCATCCAACCCCTGCTCGGCGGCAATGCCCAGCACGAAGCGGCGGAAGTCCGCAGGCGTCATCCCGGTGTAGCCGCCTTCCTGGTTCACCTGGTTGGAGGTGGCCTCGATCAGGGCCGGGCGGCCCAGGGCGGCGCATTCGGCCAGTGCCGCGGCGATGGCCACCGGATGGGCCGAGCACACGGACGGGATGCCAACGGCCGGGCCGTCGCCGTGCGCCGCCTTGTGGCGACGCACCAGGTCAAGCATGAACTTCATGCGGTCTCCTTCGGGGCGATGCCCTCGGCGGCCGGCGCGGCCCCTTCGGGCTGTAGGGCGAGCAGCAGGGCGGCCAGCAGCGCCAGCACGATGCCCACCAGCTTGGTGCCCGAGGGAACGGCGCCGCTCAGGGCCAGCGAGAGCAAGGCGGTCAGGAGCGGGGCACCGGCGTTGACCATGGGCGCGACCACCAGGGCCTTGCCCAGCCGGAAGGCATAGACCAGCGTGAGCGCGCCGATGGCATTGAGCACCTGGATGAGCGCAGCGAGCCCGGGGCCGTTCCACCCCCACGGGATGGGGCGACTGAAGTCCGTCATCCACAGCGCCACCGGGATGCACAGCAGCGCGCTGACCATCATGTAGAAGAAGATGCTTTCAGCACTGGCTGCCTGGTTCGCCGTCTTGAGGAAATAGGCTTGCAGGCCCCATGCCAGCATCACCACCAGCGCGAGCACGAACCACAGGCCCAGTGGCTGGCCGGATTGACCCAGCTGGAAGTCGAACAGTGGCAGGGCACACAGGGCCAGCACGATGCCGGCGACGCCCAGGCGCCCGGTCCGCTCCCCGAGCAACCCGAAGGAAAGCGCGATCGTCACGGCCGGCGACAGCGAGACGATAGGGAAGATCAGGTAGGCCGGGCCGGACTCCACCGCGCGGAACAGCAGCATCTGTCCACCGGCACCGAGCAAGCCGACCGCCAGGCCCTGCACGACCGCGCGGCGGTCACGCTGCAGCACCCAGCCTGCGCGGGCCAGCACGATCACGGCTGGCGGGATCATGGTCAGCGCCCACACCGCATACACCAGCGTGTCGGGGAAGCCGCGTTCTGACGACAGGCCGGTCAGTGCGCCCCAGGCGCCCCAGAACAGCGTGGTGACCAGCGAATAGGTCAGCCAGTGACGTTGCATGAGTGTTCTTTCGCAAAGGTTCGGAAGGAACGCCGCCGATCCGCGGCTTTCGAACGAAAGAATAAGCCAGCGGTTTGAGAAACACAACGGAAGTGGCGTGCGAAGTAGCGCCAATCTTGGAAAACGCCGGGAAAACCCCGAGCAGAGGGCGGCCAACCTTTCCAAGAAGTCTTTCGGCGCTCTGCCGATCGAAAGACAAAAGGTCCGTAAAAACCATGTGCGAAATAAATCGAAAGCCCCCGTAGACTTTCATCAAGCCGTTGCGGATGTGTCCACCGCCATCGGCAGGCGTGCCTCCCCCAAGCAGTCATCGGCGCGCTCTTGTAGGGCTCTCCTCGCTGCCGCCTCCCGGCTGCCTGACCATGAAGGAATCCGTGATGTCCCCTCGAACGCTCACCGCCGCCTCCCCGCTGGCCGCGTCTTCGCTTACCCCGCGGGCCCTGGCGGTCCTGGTGCTGCTCACCTCCATGGCGTCCGCCTGGGCCCAGCAGGCAGCACCGGCGCCCGCCGCGGCTGCGTCCGCCCCTGGCGACGCAGCCCCGCGCGGCGACGCGGCCAGCCAGACCCTGGACCGGGTCGAGGTCAGTGGCACCCGCGCCAGCCTGCAGCGTTCGCTCTCGCTCAAGCGCAATGCCGCCCTGGTCCAGGACAGCATCAGCGCGACGGATCTGGGCCGCTTCCCGGACGACAACGTTGCGGATTCGCTGAGCCACATCACCGGCGTGTCGATCTCCCGCACCGCCGGCGGCGAGGGACAGAAGGTGAGCGTGCGCGGGCTCGGTCCGGAATACACCCTCACCACCTTCAATAACCGCATCCTCGCCACGGATGGGGAAGGGCGGGACTTCGCCTTCGACGTGCTGCCGTCCGACATCATCAGCGGGGCCGATGTGGTGAAGTCCGCCCAGGCGGCGGTCATGGAGGGCGCCATCGGTGGCGTGGTGAACCTGCGCTCGGCCAGCCCCTTCGACCAGCCCGGCCAGCATGGCCTGCTGCGCCTGGAAGCGGACCGCAACACCATGAGCCGCCTCAACGGCGGCAAGCTCTCGGGCACGTACAGCCAGACCTTCGGTTCCCAGCTCGGCGTGCTGGTGGGCCTGGTCTATGCCGACCGCAAGGTCCGCACCGACACCGCCGGCAACGACGGGGGCTGGACGCGCAACCCGATCGCGGACCCCGCCGCAAACTGGACCGGCAATGCCTGGGGCGGCAACATCGACCCGAACGGCAATGGCGTGCTGGACCCGGAGGAGGAAGGCCTGATCGGGCCTGGACAGTTTCGCGTTGGCTCCATCATGGAGCAGAAAAAGCGCTTGGCCGTGTCGGGCAAGGTCGAGTGGCGGCCGGCCGACAACTTCAAGCTGGTGGTCGACGGCATGAAGACTCGGCTGGATTCGCCGCAGGTCGGCTACCAGCAATCCTTCTACACGCTCTTCTCGCCGGGCCGCTGGTCCAACATGCAGGTCCACGGCGGCGTGGTGACCGGCTTCACCATGGACAGCAGCGACCCCGAGCTGCGCCTGAACCCGGAACTGCTCAACCTCACCACGCACCGCGTGGTGGACACCGCGCTCTATGGAGCCAATGCGGAGTGGAAGGCCAGCGCCGATCTGAAGTTCGCCGGGGACGTCTACAGCTCCACCTCGCGCCGCCACTCCGGCGGTCAGGACACCTACACCGTGCTGCGCATGAACCAGCCGAACGTGACGACGGTGCAGCTGACCGGCTCCCAGGTGCCCAACATCACGACGACGCTGGCGGACGGCCGCGATCTGAGCCAGGGCCTGGCGGCAGGGCAGTTCGGCGCCAGCGACTTCAACACGCACTACCTGGGTCTTTCCGGCGACAACATCGATGACCGCATCAACGGCATCAGCCTGAATGGCGCCTGGACGGTGGACCGCTTCAACATCGATGCGATCCAGTTCGGCGTCAGCAGCACCCGGCGCAAGAAGAACCGCGATCTGGTGGACAACGCCATCAACGGCGGCGAGAACTACTACTCCGGCGACAACGCCATCAATGTCGGCGAACTCGGCGGCAACGTGCTGGACCAGCACCTGAACCTGCCCAACTTCATGAGCGGCGTCGGCGGCAACTTCCCGCGGACTTTCCTCGGCTTTGACGTCCCCGGCTACCTGGCGGCGCTGCAGGCCTACAACGGCCACCCACGGGCGGACGGCTCAGCCTATGACTACAGCCAGGCGGCGCCCGTGTGGAACCCGCTGCAAAGCTACCGTGTGCGCGAGACCACCACCAGCGCCTTTGTGCAGGCCGACATGTCGGGTGACCGGTGGAACGCCGACATCGGCGTGCGCCTGGTGCATACCAAGACCTCCTCGACCGCCTGGGACGCGAAGATCATCGGCCTGGTCGAGAACGGCGCCTTCAACTACACGGCCACCTATGCCGACCCCACCACGCTGGTGCAGGACGGCAGCTACACCTACGGGCTGCCCTCGGCCAACTTCGTCTGGCACTTCGACGACAAGCTGCAGCTGCGCCTGGGCGCGGCCAAGACAATGGCGCGCCCGTCCGTGGAGCAACTGGCGCCCACCAGCACCACGGCCAGCGTGGCCTGGGGCGACTTCACCCAGGTGTTCGGTGGCAACGCGTCGCTCAAGCCCTACAGCGCCCGTCAGTTCGATGCTTCGCTGGAGTGGTACTACGCGCGCAACTCCGCGCTGACCTTCGCCGTGTTCCAGAAGAACATCAAGAACCAGATCACCACCAGCTGGACGACCGGCGTGGACATCGGCGTGCCGGGCCATCTGTTCAACGTCATGCGGCCGATCAATGGCGACAAGGCCCGGGTACGCGGCATGGAGATCGGCATGCAGCATCTTTGGGACAACGGCTTCGGTGTGCGGGCGCAGTACACCCGCAACAACTCGCGCAGCTGGGTGGGCGGTGAGGAACGCCCGCTGGAAGGCATCGCGCCGGCCACCTCCTCGCTCGGCGTGCTCTATGAGAAGGGCCCCTGGAGTGTGAGCGCCACAGCGGACCACACCGACGAATTCGTGACGGCCATCAATGTGCTGGGGCCCGGCTTCAACGAGCGGGCCAAGCCCATCACCTGGCTCACGGCCCAGGCGGCCTATGAGGTCAACAAGTGGCTGCGCCTGTCCATCGAGGGCCGCAACCTCACCGACGCCAAGCAGTCCTATACCCTGGGAGACGGCAATATCCTGCTGCCCAATGGCTACAACCGCTGGGGCCGGGCCTTCACCGTCGGCGCAAGCCTGAAGTTCTAGGCCCAGCGCAAACCCGCCCCGCCATCACCGCCAGCCACTACCGTCGCACCACCCACGGACCGCCGATGACCCAACCCTTCCCTTCGTCCAGCGCCTCGCGTCGTCGCCTGCTTGGCGTCATCGCTGCGGCTTCGCTCGCCGCCCCGTGGACCCTTGCACCGGCGCTCGCCGCCGGCCCGGCCGGCTCCTACGGCATGGCCGACTTCGAACGAGTGCCCAAGATCGACGCCCACGTGCATCTGCACAACGCCGATCCGGCCTTCGTGACGGCGGCGCGGCGCCTGGGCTTCAAGCTGCTCACCATCAACGTCGACTACCCGGACTTTCCGCCGCTGGATGAACAGCAGCGCGTGGCCCTGGCGCTGAAGCGGGCGGCCCCCACGGATGTCGCCTGGGCGGTCAGCTTTGCCAGCGACAGCTCCGACCAGCCAGGGTGGCTGGAAGCGACGCGGGCGCGTGTGGACGCCGGTCTGGCCCAGGGCGCCGTGGGCGTGAAGGTGTGGAAGAACATCGGCATGAGCCTGCGCGATGCCCAGGGCGAGCTGGTGATGATCGACGATGAGCGGTTCCGTCCGCTCTTTGACGATTTCACGAAGCGGGGCATCGCCGTGCTGGGCCACCAGGGCGAGCCGCACAACTGCTGGCTGCCCCTGGCGCAGATGACGGTCAACAACGACCGCGAGTATTTCAAGGCCCATCCGCAGTACCACATGGCCCTGCATCCGGAGATGCCCAGCTGGGAGGCGCAGATGGCTGCGCGGGACCGCATGGTGGCGGCCCACCCGGGCCTGCGCTTCATCGGCATGCACATGGCTTCACTGGAGCGCGATGTCGATGAGCTGGCGGCCTTCCTCGACCGCTTCCCGACCGCCAATGTCGACCTGGCCGCGCGCATCGGGCAACTGCAGGCGCAGAGCCAGCAGGATCGTGAGAAGGTGCAACGGTTCCTGATCAAGTATCAGGACCGCCTCATGTATGGCACGGACCTGGCCCAGGCGCCGGACCAGAGCGCCGCCGCGCTGCTCAAGGAGATGGTGCCGTTCTGGCGCATGCACTGGCGCTACTTCAACACCTCCGACCGCTTCAAGGTGGCCGACCTGGACCGGCCGGTGCAGGGCCTCGCGCTGCCGCGCGAGGTGGTGGACAAGCTCTACCACCGCAATGCCGAGCGCATCTATGCGGGTGGCTGGGAGGTGCGGCCATGACGGCACGACGCGCCTTTTTGCAGTGGCTGGGCGCCGCGCCCGTCGTGGCCACCGCGCCGCAGTGGGCCCGCGCGGCCGGAGCTTCGCCGTCGGGCGGCGCAAGAGGCGACGCGAGGGGCGACGCGAACGCCGCGGGCCGCGGCCACGTCCGCTTGCAGGACGACCGCCTGTCGATCCAGTTCGACAGCCAGATGAGATCCCGCCTGGTGCGCCTTGGCGGGCCGCGCCCCTTGGCGCTCACCGGTTTCGATGCCGCCGAGACGCTGGTGCCGGCGGCCGGCAAGCCGGTGGACCGGTTTACGCTGGCCGAGGCCCGGCCGGCGCCGGCGCTCACGCCCTGGGGGCGGGGCCAGCAGCTGGTGGTGTCCGGCCGCTCGGGAGGCGGCTGGGACAAGACCGTCACCGCCACGCTGCTGGATGAGCATCCCGGCGTGGTGGTGCTGCAGACCGTTTTCACCAACAGGACCGGGCAGCCAGTGTCCTTGCAGGGCTGGACCGTGGGCGCGCACCGCCTGCTTGCGCCGCCGCGCCATGCGGGAGGCTGGTGGACCTATTCCGGCGCCACGCACCAGGACCGCCGCGACTGGATGCAGCCGGTGCGGCGAGGCTTTGACCAGCACAACTTCCTCGGCATGAACGCCTCCGACTATGGCGGTGGCACCCCCGTCGTGGATGTGTGGCGACGCGACCTGGGCGTGGCGGTGGGCCATCTGGACGTGGTGCCGCGCCTGGTGTCGCTGCCGGTGCGCGCCGAGGGCGACGAAGTCACTATCGGCCTGCACGGCGATGAGCCGCTCACCGTGGCAGCCGGCGCCTCCCTGCAGACGCCCCCCGCGTTCATCGCCGTGCATGAAGGCGATTGCTTCGTTCCGCTGGACCGCTATCGCCGCCTGATGAACGCCCAGGGGCTGGCAGCGCCCGAGCCGCCGCGCAGCGCGCACGACGCCGTGTGGTGCGCCTGGGGCTATGAACGGGACTTCTCCCTGGACTACGTGCGCGCCACCCTGCCCAAGGTCCAGGAGATGGGCCTGAGGTGGGCGGTGCTGGATGACGGCTGGCAGCGCGCCACGGGGGATTGGTCGCTGGACCCGGCCAAGTTCCCGGGTGGGGAAGCGGACATCAAGGCGCTGGTGGACGAGATCCACGCCCGCGGCATGAAGGCCCGGTTGTGGATCGCGCCGCTGGCGGTGGCGCCGGGCAGCGACGAACTGCATGAACATGCCGACCTGCTGCTGCTGGACAAGGACGGTGCCCCCCAGCTGGTGACGTGGTGGAACAGCTTCTACCTGTGCCCGGCGCATCCGGACACGCAGCGCCGTATCGCGGCGGTGTTCCGCAAGATCATCGGCGACTGGGGCTTTGATGGCCTGAAGATCGACGGCCAGCACCTCAACGGCGTGGCGCCCTGCCACAACCCGCGCCACCAGCATGGACGGCCAGAGGACGCGGTGGAGCACATGGCGGACTTCTATCGCGCCATGTTCGAGGCGGCCCATGCGGTCAATCCGGAGGCCGTGGTGGAGGTGTGCCCCTGCGGCACGAGCTATGCCTTCCACAACATGCCGTTCATCGACCAGGCGCCGGCCTCCGACCCGCTGTCGAGCTGGCAGGTGCGCCACAAGGGCAAGGCGCTGAAGGCGCAGATGGGACGGTGGTCGGCCTATGCCGGCGACCACGTCGAACTGTCCACGGGTGGCCAGGACTTTGCTTCGGCCATCGGCGTCGGCGCGGTGGTGTCCACCAAGTTCACCTGGCCGGTGGACCCCAAGCCCAAGGACTCCTTCCTGCTGACGCCTGAGCGGGAGCAACACTGGCGGCGCTACATCGGCGCCCACAATGCCAAGGGGCTCTCCGACGGCAGCTACCGCGGCGAGCTCTACGACATCGCCTTCGACCGCCCGGAAACCCACGTGGTGGAGAAGAACGGGGTGATGCACTATGCGTTCTACGCGCCCAGCTGGGATGGCCCCGTGACACTGCGAGGCCTGTCCCCTGGCACCTGGCGCGTGCGGGACTATGTCAACGACGTGGAGCTTGGAACGGTGGAAGGCACCCGGGCCACGCTGCGACTGCGGTTCCGTGAGCACCTGCTGATCGAGGCCACGCTGCAGACGCCGGAGCACCGCCCCATCGTCCGGGCGGCACGGGTGCCGGCCCGCTGGCTGTCGCGCGAAGGGTTCCCGCTGGCGTCGGCCTGGGAGGAGGCGCCCGCCTGCGTCTTTGCACACGACTGGCGGGGACGGCCCTTGGCAGGCACCCAGGCCACCCGCGTGCAGACGCTGCATGACGAGCGCACGCTCTACCTGCGTTTCAGCTGTCGCTACAACGCCTTGACCACCCATGAGCGGGCGCTCTCGGCCACCGAGATCTATCCGCTGTGGGAGCGCGATGTCGTGGAAGTCTTCCTGCAGGCCCCCGAAGATGCGGGCTCCGGGCGTTACCGGGAGGTGCAGGTGGCGCCCAACGGCCTGCTGATGGAGATTGACATCCGCGAGTCAAGCCACCGCCGCGTGCTGGGCAACGCCCGGGCCAGGACTTCGGTGGACGCGGGCCAGCGCCTGTGGACCGCCGAGCTGGCGGTGCCGCTGACGCGTGGTCCCGGAGCGGGCCCTGGCCTGTCCGACGGCTGGCGCCTGAACCTGTTCCGCATCGAGGGGCAGGGCGACCAGCGCCTGTTCTCGGCCTGGCATCCGACCGGCACCGAGCAGCCCAACTTCCACGTGCCGGCGGCGTTTGGCTTGCTCAAGGGATGAACCGGCTGGCTGGCACGGCCGGGAGCGAGTCGCGGTTGAGGGCCCCCGAGCTTGCAGAGGGGCCGCCGCAGATATCCGGGCCGGTCAGGACAGCAGCTTGACGTTGACCAGTTTGCAGGCATACACGGCGTTGCGCAGCGCCGCGACCGCTTCGTAGCGGGTGAAGGTGCGGCGCCAGGCCAGCACCACCCGGCGCGTGGGCGCTGGATCTTCGAAGGGGATGTAGCGCAGGTGGTCCGGCACCTGGGCGGGCACGCTCAGCGCCGGCACCACGGTGACCCCCATGCCCGAGGCCACCATGTGCTTGATGGTCTCCAGCGAGCTGCCCTCGAAGCTCTTGCGGATGCCTTCGGCGTCCGTGGAGAACCGCGCGAACTCCGGGCACACTTCCAGCACATGGTCCCGGAAGCAATGGCCGTTGCCCAGCAGCAACATGGTTTCGGCCTTGAGCTCTTCCGCCGAGATGCGCTCGCGCTTGGCCAGCGGGTGGCTGGCCGGCACGGCCACCACGAAGGGCTCGTCGTACAGCGGCGCCACCGCGAGCCCCGCGTCCGGGAACGGCTCGGCCATGATGGCGCAGTCCAGCTCACCGGTGCGCAGCATGTCCAGCAGCTTGGTGGTGAAGTTCTCCTGCAGCATCAGCGGCATGCGCGGGTAAAGCTCGATACAGTGCTTCACCAGTTCCGGCAGCAGGTAGGGGCCGATGGTGTAGATGATGCCCAGGCGCAAGGCGCCGTCCAGCGGGTCCTTGCCCCGCTTGGCGATGTCCTTGATGGCGCTGGCTTGTTCAATCACGGACTGCGCCTGGCGGACGATGTCTTCGCCCAGGGGCGTCATGGTGACTTCATTGGCCCCGCGTTCGAATATCTTCACATCCAGTTCTTCTTCCAGCTTCTTGATGGCCACGGACAAGGTGGGCTGGGAGACGAAGCAGGCCTCGGCGGCACGCCCGAAGTGGCGTTCGCGGGCCACGGCGACGATGTAGCGCAGTTCGGTGAGGGTCATGGCGCCATTGTCCTCAGAAAGCGGGCATCCTGGCAGCGCCCGGTACACTGCCGCCCCACCCATGGGACAAGACTGTGGGAAGCTCTGCATAACTCCTCGCGGCCCATCCCGAATCGGAGCCATCTCGGCTCGCGGGAGCTATGCAGAGCTTCCCAAGGGGAGACGCATGACGACTGACAGAAAACCCATCACCCTTCAGCGGCTGCTGGACATGCATGCCGCCGGCGACAAGATCGCCATGCTCACCTGCTATGACGCGGCGTTCGCCCATCTGCTGGATACAGCCGGGGTCGACGCGCTGCTGATCGGCGACTCGCTGGGCAATGTGCTCCAGGGCCAGGAGACCACCGTGCCGGTGCGGCTGGAGGAGATGGTGTATCACACGCGCTGCGTGGCAAGAAGCCGGCGCAGCGCCTGGATCGTGGCGGACCTGCCCTTCGGCACTTATCACGCCTCCCCCCAGGAGGCCTGGCACAGCGCCATGCAGCTGGCACAGGCCGGCGCCCACATGGTGAAGCTGGAGGGCGGGGGCTGGACCACCGAGACGGTGCGTTTCCTGAGCGAACGCGGCATTCCGGTGTGTGCCCACCTCGGGTTGACCCCGCAGACCGTGACGGCGCTGAGCGGCTTCAAGGTGCAGGGCCGGGACGAACATGGCGCCGCCCAGCTCAAGGCGCATGCGCGTGAACTGGTCGAGGCCGGCGCCCGCATGCTGGTGCTGGAAATGGTGCCGTCGGCCCTGGCCGCCGAACTGACCCGCAGCCTCGGCATTCCGGTGATCGGCATCGGCGCTGGCGCCGAGTGCTCGGGCCAGGTGCTGGTCCTGCACGACATGCTGGACGTCACACCGGGTCGTCGCCCGCGCTTCGTGCGCAACTTCATGCAGGGCGCCTCCTCCATCCAGGAGGCCGTGGGCCGCTATGTCGCCGACGTCAAGTCCGGCGCGTTTCCCGCCCCCGAACACACCTACTGATCGCCATGCAGATCCATCACGACATTGCCGGCCTGCGCGCCGCGCTCCAGGGCGACGCGCCGGTGGCCTTCGTGCCCACCATGGGCAACCTGCATGAAGGCCATCTGGCGCTGGTCACCCAGGCGCGCGAGGCGGTGGGGCCGCAGGGCCGCATCGTGGCCTCGGTCTTCGTCAACCGCCTGCAGTTCGCACCGCATGAAGACTTCGACCGCTACCCCCGCACGCTGCAGCGCGATGCTGAGCTGCTGGCCGGGGTAGGCTGCGACATGGTGTTCGCGCCGGACGAGCGCACCATGTACCCGCAGCCGCAGGGCTACAAGGTGCATCCGCCCGCGGAGCTGGCGGACATCCTGGAAGGGCATTTCCGGCCGGGGTTCTTCATCGGCGTCTGCACCGTCGTGGCCAAGCTGTTCAACATCGTGCAGCCGGACGTGGCGGTGTTTGGCAAGAAGGACTATCAGCAGCTGATGGTGATCCGCCGCATGGTGGACCAGATGGCCCTGCCCATCCGCATCCTCGCGGGCGAGACCCGGCGCAGCGACGCCGGGCTGGCGCTGTCATCGCGCAACGGCTACCTCAGCGAAGACGAGAAGCAGCGGGCATTGCTGCTCTCCCGCACCCTGCGCGGCCTGATCGAAGGCTGGCAGTCGGGCGAGCGCGATGTGCAGCGCCTGGAAGCCGCCGCCATGCAGACCCTGCGGGACGCCGGCTGGCTGCCGGATTACATGACGCTGCGCCGGCAGCATGACCTGGGCGCGCCGCAAGAGGGCGAGCCGCTCGTGGCACTGGGCGCCGCCAAGCTGGGCCAGACCCGGCTGATCGACAACCTGGAAGCCTGAAGCCGGCAGGCGCGCGCCTCCGGCTTCAAGCCTTCAGATATTCCGTCTTGTGGCCGAGCCAGCGCTCCACCTGGCGCTGGGCGGCCTGCGGGTATTCGTCAAGCAGGCGGGGGGCGAGGGCGCGGGCGGCACTCAGCAGCGGTGCGTCTTCCTGCAGGTCGGCAAAGCGCAGCAGTTGCGCGCCGCTCTGGCGGGCCCCCATGAATTCTCCCGGCCCGCGGATGTCCAGGTCGCGCCGGGCGATCTCGAAGCCGTCGGTGGTCTCCGCCATGGCCCGCAGCCGGGACTTGCCCGTGTCTGACAACGGGCCGGTGTAGAGCAGCACGCAGACGCTGGCCACCGCGCCGCGTCCGACCCGTCCGCGCAATTGGTGCAACTGCGACAGGCCGAACCGCTCGGCATGTTCGATCACCATCAGGCTGGCATTGGGCACATCCACCCCCACTTCGATCACCGTCGTGGCCACGAGCACGCTCATCTCGCCACTGCTGAACAGCGACATCACGGCCGCCTTCTCCGCTGGCGGCATGCGCCCATGCAGCAGCCCGACCATGCGGCCGGGCAGGGCGGCACTCAGTTCCTCATGGGTTTCGGTGGCGTTCTTCAGGTCCAGCGCTTCGGATTCCTCGATCAGCGGGCAGACCCAGTAGACCTGGCGACCATCCTGCACCGCGCCGGCCATCTTTTCGATCACCTCGTCGCGCCGCCCGTCGGCGAACACCCGCGTGACGATGGGGCTGCGGCCGGGCGGCAGTTCGTCGATGGTGGAGACGGCCAGGTCCGCGAAGTAGGTCATGGCCAGCGTGCGCGGAATGGGCGTGGCGCTCATCATCAGCAGGTGCGGCTCCATGGCCGCCTCGGCCGGCGATTCATGCGCCAGGCTGTCCGCCAGTTTCTTGCGCAGGGCCAGCCGCTGGGCCACGCCGAAGCGGTGCTGTTCATCGATGATGGCCAGGCCCAGCCGCGAGAACTTGACCTTGTCCTCGATGACGGCATGCGTGCCCACCACCAGCCTGGCCTCGCCGGAGGCTGCGGCATCCAGCATCTTCTGGCGCGCCTTGCCCTTGACGCTGCCGGTGATCCAGGCCACCTGCACCCCCAGCGGCTCCAGCCAGCCGATCAGCTTGCGGAAGTGCTGTTCGGCCAGGATTTCGGTGGGCGCCATCAAGGCGCACTGCCAGCCGGCATCCATGGCGACGGCTGCGGCAATCGCCGCGACCACCGTCTTGCCGGAGCCCACGTCGCCTTGCAGCAGGCGGTGCATGGGCTGCGGCCGGGCCAGGTCCGCGGCGATTTCTTCCGTGACGCGTTGCTGGGCGCCGGTGAGCGCGAAGGGCAGGGCGCCGAGCAGGCGTTCATGCAGCCCGCCCTTGGCCCCGCGCAGCACTGGCGCGTGCAGGTGGGCGCGCTCGCGCTGCGCCCGCTGTTGGCTCAGCTGCTGGGCCAGCAGTTCCTCGAACTTGAGCCGCTGCCAGGCGGGGTGGGTGTGGTCTTCAAGCGTTGACAGGCCGGCCGAGGGCGGCGGGTGATGCAGGAAGTGCAGCGTCTCGCGCAGGCTGGGCAGCCCCGGTGGCAACAGGGCCGGCGGCAGCACTTCGTCCAAAGGCGCGCGCTTGAGCGCCGAGGCGATGGCCTTGCGCAGGTAGGCCTGCGGCAGCTGGGCGCTGGTGGGGTAGACCGGCGTGAGCGAGGTGGCCAGGGGCGTGTCCCCGTCCACCTTGCGAAAGTTCGGGTGGACCATCTCGCGGCCGAAGAAGCCGACGCGCACTTCCCCCCGGGCGCGCACGCGAGTGCCGACGGCCAGGGTCTTTTGATGGGCCGGATAGAAGTGCAGGAAGCGCAGCTGCACCTGTGCGCCCCGGTCATCGCGCAGTTTCACCAGCAGCTGGCGGCGGCCGCGGATCTCGATGCGGCTTTCGATGACTTCTCCCTCGCATTGCAGGGTGTCGCCGTCGTGAGCCTCGTCCAGCGGCGTGAGGCGGGTCTCATCCTCATAGCGCAGGGGCAGGTGCAGGGCCAGGTCGATGTCCCGCGTCAGGCCCAGGCGTTCCATCGCCTTTTGCGGCGCGGACTTGGCCGCCGCCGGGCCCTTTCCTGCGGGTGCGGCGGGGGCGGCGTCGGCACCGTCCGCAGATTTGCGCGCGGGCCTGGGCTTGGACGACACGGGAGGAGCCTCGGACATGGGTCGGAATTCTGCCTGCGATCGGGCGGCCTGCCGGCAAGCCGGAGGGGATGGGACAATCGCGGCCTTCCTCCTTTTGACCGGCACGGGTCTGTCCGGCCCTCGTTATCCATGTCCCGTCTCTATGCCGTGAGCGACTTCGACTTCGCTCTGCCCGACGAACTCATCGCCCAGCATCCCGCCGCCGAACGCAGCGCCTCGCGCCTGCTGGACGGCCGCGGGGAGCACCCGGTGGATCGCGTGTTCCGCGAGTTGCCGGATCTGCTGGACCCCAAGGACCTGCTCGTGTTCAACAACACGCGGGTGATCAAGGCGCGGCTGTATGGCGCCAAGGCCAGCGGCGGGGCGGTCGAAGCCCTCGTGGAGCGGGTGCTGCCGGGCACCCGCGAGGTCTGGGCCCATATGCGCGCCAGCAAGAGCCCCAAGCCGGGCGCGGTCGTGCGTTTTGCGGATGCCTTCGACGCCGAAGTGCTGGGCCGCTGCGGACCGGACAATGGCCTGTTCCACCTGCGCCTGTCCGGGGAACCCTTCGAGCTGCTGGAGCAGCACGGCCATGTGCCCTTGCCGCCCTACATTGCCCATGACGATTCGGCGGACGATGCGCGTCGCTACCAGACCGTCTTTGCCCGCGAGCCGGGCGCCGTGGCGGCGCCCACGGCGGCGCTGCATTTCGATGAGGCCCTGCTGGAGCGCCTGGCCGCCCGCGGCGTGCGCACCGCCCATGTGACGCTGCATGTGGGCGCCGGCACCTTCCAGCCGGTGCGGGTGCAGACGCTGGCCGAGCACAAGATGCACAGCGAGTGGTTCCAGGTGCCGCCCGAGACGGTTGCGGCCATCCAGGCGTGCCGCGCGGCCGGCGGTCGGGTGACGGCGGTGGGCACGACCACGCTGCGGGCGCTGGAATCGGCGGCCGTGGGGGGCACGCTGCAGGCGGGCGCTCGCGAGACCGACATCTTCATCACGCCCGGCTTCCAGTTCCGGGCGGTGGACCGGTTGGTCACCAACTTCCACCTGCCCAAGAGCACGCTGATGATGCTGGTGTCGGCCTTCGCCGGGCATGAGCGCATCATGGCGCTCTACCGGCATGCCATCGACCAGCGCTACCGGTTTTTCAGTTATGGCGACGCCATGTTGCTGGATCGGCTGGATGTCTAACGCGGGTTACCCCGCTGTTACCAAACTTCAGGCCTGACCCCCACGGCCACGGGGGTCAATAAGTCACGCTTTTTGGAACAATGGAAGCGATAACGACGGACCCGGCGCTTGCTTCGACCGGGAACGAGGGAGGCGGGCATGACCGGCATGACCCGCGTCGCAACTAGTACATCCATTCGGGAGGTTCCATGAAGCTGCTTGCACTCACCCCCATCGCGCTGGCCGCGACGCTGCTTGGCGGCGCCGCCATGGCCGACACCATCGGTGGCCTGGTGAACACCGGAAGCGGGTTGAGCGCCGGCGCACTGGACAAGGCCTACACCTACACGGTGACCGGCGGCGACTATGTCGGCCAGACCGGCTATGGCGTGGTCAGCAATGGCTCGGAAGATCCATTCCCGCACTGGATTGCCAACACCGAGTCCTCCTCCTGGCTGATCCTGGGCGGCGACCAGCAGACCAACTACAGCGCCGGCACGGACAGCGTCGTCAGCTGGTCGCTGAACTTCAACATGACTGGCTACGACCTCTCCAGCGCCTCGATCACGGGCCGCTGGGCGTCGGACAACAGCGGCGTGCTGCTGCTCAATGGCCAGGCCATCTCGACCATCGACGGCAACGGCTACACCGGCTGGACCAACTTCAGCAGCATCGCCAGCTACTTCACCACCGGCGTGAACACGCTGAGCTTCGTGGTGACGGACTATGCCAACTCGGTCTACAACTACACCGGCGTGCGCGTGGAGTTCGCCAGCGCCACGGCCAATGCCATCCCTGGCACGACGCCGCTGGCCAGCCCGGTGCCGGAACCCCAGACCTATGCGCTGATGATCGCGGGCCTGGCGGCGCTGGGTTTCCTGGCGCGTCGCCGGGGCTGAGCCTGGGCTGAGGGCGCCGCCTGCGCGAGCGGGTAAGCGCCCACAATGACAAAAGCCGTTGGCATGCCAACGGCTTTTGTCATTGTGGCCTCCCCGCAGGGAGGCAGGGCGCTCAGGCCTTGGGCGGGGTCAGCAGGCCGATGCTGCTGTCGGCAGAGCCGCCCAGCAGGCCGGTGTCGCTGTAGACCTGCAGCTTGGCGCGCGTGTCGGCGATGTCCAGGTTGCGCATGGTCAGCTGACCGATCCGGTCCGCCGGCGTGAAGGCGGCGTCTTCCACCTTCTCCATCGACAGCCGCTCCGGCGCATACGTCAGGTTCGCGCTCACCGTGTCCAGCAGGGTGTAGTCATTGCCGCGGCGCAGCTCCAGCGTCACTTCGCCGGTAATGGCGCTGGCCACCCAGCGCTGGGCCGTCTCGCGAAGCATCAGGCATTGCGGGTCGAACCAGCGGCCCTGGTACAGCAGCCGGCCCAGCTTCATGCCGTTCATCCGGTACTGCTCGATGGTGTCTTCGTTGTGGATGCCCGTGACCAGTCGCTCATACACGATGTGCAGCAGCGCCATGCCCGGCGCTTCGTAGATGCCCCGGCTCTTGGCCTCGATGATGCGGTTCTCGATCTGGTCGCACATGCCCAGGCCGTGCCGCCCACCGATCTTGTTGGCCTCCATGAACAGGTCCACCAGGCTGGTGAAGACCTGGCCATTGATGGCCACCGGCACGCCTTCTTCGAAGCGGACCGACACCGTCTCCGGCTTGATCACGACGTCTTCCTTCCAGAAGGCGACACCCATGATCGGATTAACGATGTTCATGCCCTTGTTCAGGAACTCCAGGTCCTTGGCCTCGTGGGTGGCGCCCAGCATGTTGGAGTCGGTGGAATAAGCCTTTTCCACGCTCATCTTGTAGTCAAAGCCGTTGGCAATGAGGTACTCGCTCATTTCCTTTCGGCCGCCCAGCTCGTCGATGAAGGTCTGGTCCAGCCAGGGCTTGTAGATCTTCAGCGACGGGTTGGCCAGCAGGCCGTAGCGGTAGAAGCGCTCGATGTCGTTGCCCTTGTAGGTCGAGCCATCGCCCCAGATGTTCACGCCGTCCTGACGCATCGCCGCCACCAGCGCGGTGCCGGTCACCGCGCGGCCCAGCGGCGTGGTGTTGAAGTAGGTGGCACCGCCGCTCTTGATGTGGAAGGCGCCGCACTGGATGGCGGCAATCCCCTCGGCCACCAGCTGCGCGCGGCAGTCCACCAGGCGCGCGATTTCCGCACCGTAGGCCTTGGCCTTGCGCGGAATGTCTTCGTAGTCGGTTTCGTCGGGCTGGCCCAGGTTGGCCGTGTAGGCGCAGGGGATGGCGCCCTTGGCGCGCATCCAGTGGACCGCGGCGCTGGTGTCCAGGCCGCCCGAGAAGGCGATACCGACGCGCTCGCCGGCGGGGATTTTTTGGAGGATGGTTGCGGCCACGGGGACGTCTCGCGCAGTTGAAGGGGAAGGGAAACCGGCATCAGCCCGCCCGGCCAGCCGGGGAACCAGTGCAACCGCCAATTCTAGGCCGGCTGGCCATCGCTTCAGTTGCCGGTTTCAAAGGGGCTGCCTTCGTGCGGCGTCAACCAGCCGATGCGGCCCTGGCCGGCCTCGTTGAGCCGGTCGATGAAAGCCTCGGCAGCGGTTTCCGGCAGGCGCAGCGTGGCGTCCACCAGCGCCCCATGCGTCACCTCGCCCAGCGCGGCGCCATGGCGTTCGGCCTCTCGGCGCAGCAGCCCCTCCTGCGCATACGGCAGCGTGCAGCGCAATGTCCGCAGCCGCACCATCGGCACCTTGTCCGCCGTGAGCAGCGCCTGGGCCACGGCATCGGTATAGGCCCGCACCAGCCCGCCAGCGCCCAGCTTCACGCCGCCGAAGTAGCGCACCACCGTGGCCAGCACGCCTTCCAGGTCCTGATGCCTCAGCACCTCCAGCATCGGCCGGCCGGCCGTGCCGCCCGGCTCGCCGTCGTCGTTGGCGGCGGACTGGCCGCCCGCCATGAGCGCCCAGCAGACATGAGCCGCCCCCGGATGAAGTGCCTTGAGCTCGGCCACCCGGGCCAGGGCAGCGGACCGGTCCGCGACGGCTTCCACGCAGGCGATGAAGCGGCTTTTCTTGATGATCAGTTCAGCCTGGACCGGCGCGGCAAGACTCGAGGGCATGGCCGGGATTATTGCCGCCGCCGCGTCGAACTACCGCCCAGGACGCCCCACGGCGACGGCCCGGCGGCCGAACGCGGCGGGGCCTGCGACAATCCGGCCCATGTTGAAGTTTGAATTGCTCAAGACCGAAGGCCGCGCCCGCCGCGGCCGGATGACGCTCAACCATGGCGTGGTGCAGACCCCCATCTTCATGCCGGTGGGCACCTACGGCACCGTCAAGGGCGTGATGCCGCGCTCGCTGGAGGAGATGGGCGCGCAGATCATCCTGGGCAACACCTTCCACCTGTGGATGCGCCCCGGGCTGGACATCATGAAGCAGTTCGGCGGCCTGCATCGCTTCGAGAGCTGGAACAAGCCCATCCTGACCGACAGCGGCGGCTTCCAGGTCTGGTCCCTGGGCGACATGCGCAAGATCAGCGAGGAAGGCGTGAAGTTCGCCTCCCCCGTCAATGGCGACAAGCTGTTCCTCACCCCCGAGATCTCCATGCAGATCCAGACGGTGCTCAACAGTGACATCGTCATGCAGTTTGATGAATGCACCCCCTATGAAAGCAAGGGGCACATCACGACGGAGAAGGAAGCGCGGCTGTCCATGGAGATGAGCCTGCGCTGGGCCAAGCGCTGCCAGGACGAGTTCGCGCGGCTGGAAAACCCCAATGCGCTGTTCGGCATCGTGCAGGGCGGCATGTTCGAGCAGTTGCGGGATGAATCGCTGAACGGCCTGAAGGCGCTGGACCTGCCGGGCTACGCCATCGGCGGCCTCTCGGTGGGCGAGCCCAAGGCCGACATGCTGCGCGTGCTGGACCACATCGCGCATCAGCTGCCCGAGCACAAGCCCCGTTACCTGATGGGCGTGGGCACGCCGGAAGACCTGGTCGAGGGCGTGCGCCAGGGCGTGGACATGTTTGACTGCGTGATGCCGACCCGCAACGCCCGCAACGGCCACCTGTTCACCCGCTTCGGCGACCTGCGCCTGCGCAATGCGCGCTACAAGGCCGATGAACGGCCGGTGGACGAGACCTGCAGCTGCTACTGCTGCCAGAACTTCAGCCGCGCGTATCTGCATCATCTGGACCGCTGCGGCGAAATGCTGGGCCCGATGCTCACCAGCGTGCACAACCTGCACTACTACCTCAACCTGATGAAGGAAGTGAGGGAGTCGCTGGACGCTGGCGACTTCCAAGGCTTCCGGCAACGGTTCCAGGCGGACCGGGCGCGCGGCGTCTGAAGCAAAAGGGAGCGCCGCGGCGCTCCCTTGTTTTTTTGCGGCGGCTTCCGCTGCCGGCTTATTGCTGGATGAAGGCCAGCAGGTCGGCGTTGAGACGGTCCTTATGCGTGTCCGTCAGGCCGTGCGGTGCGCCTGCATACACCTTGAGCTGCGCGCCCTTGATCAGGCGGGCGGACGCGCGGCCGGAGATGTCGATGGGAACGATCTGGTCGTCATCGCCATGGATCACCAGGGTCGGCTTGTCGAACTTCTTGAGGTCGGCGGTGAAGTCGGTCTCCGAGAAGGCACGGATGGAGTCATACGTGTTCTTGTGACCGCCCAGCATGCCCTGCATCCACCAGCTGTCGATGAGGCCTTGCGAGACCTTGGCGCCGGGACGGTTGAAGCCGTAGAAGGGGCCAGAGGCAATGTCCTTGTACAGCTGCGAACGGTTGGCCAGCTGACCGGCGCGCAGGCCATCGAACACTTCCTTGGGGACGCCGCCGGGGTTGCTCTCGGACTTCACCATGATGGGCGGGACGGCCGACACGAGCACCGCCTTGGCCACCCGCGAGGTGCCATGACGGCCGATGTAGCGGGCCACTTCGCCACCGCCGGTGGAGAAACCGACGAGCACCGCGTTCTTCAGGTCCAGCGTCTCGATGACGGTGGCGAGATCGTCGGCGTAGTGGTCCATGTCATTGCCCTCCCAGGGCTGACTGGAGCGGCCATGACCGCGGCGGTCATGGGCAATGACGCGATAGCCATGGTCCGCCAGGAAGATCATCTGCGACTCCCAGCTGTCCGAATCCAGCGGCCAGCCGTGGCTGAACACGATCGGTTGTCCGTTGCGGGGGCCCCAATCCTTGTAATAGAGCTGCACGCCATCCCGCGTGGTGATGTAGCTGCCGGTGGGCTGGGCCGCAGCAGCGGTGCGGGCTGGCGCCTGGCGCGCCTCGGCAGCCAGTGCGGGCGTGACGACCGCTCCGGCGACTGCAAGGGCCAAGGTGGACAGGGCCAGCAATTGGCGGGAAGAACGGGCGAGTGCAGAGAACTTGGTCATGGTGGGCTCCTTCGGTGTGGTGGTGAGGGTAGATTGCTTACTAATACTTTGTATGCGAGGTAATGGGTGCGGCGTTGGATGGATGGCGTTGTCCGCGGAATGTCAGGTCTGGTGGCGGGCCATGCGACCCCGCAGTGCGAGCAGGCGGTCGCGCAGATCGATGATCTCGGCAACATCGGTATCCACCGCCTGCGCCATGCACTGGGGCAGGTGGGCGGCGCGCTGCTGCATGGCGCGCCCTTCGTCGGTCAAGGTGATCAGCACCTGGCGCTCGTCCTGCGCAGAGCGGGTACGGGTCAGCAGGCCGGCAGCCTCCAGACGCTTTAGCAGCGGCGTGACGGTGGGGGAATCCAGGAAGACACGTTCACTGATTTCGCTCACCGTCAGCCCGTCCTTTTCCCACAGCACCAGCAGGACGAGGTATTGCGGGTAGGTGATGCCCAGGGCCTTGAGCAGATCGCGATAGACCTTGTTGAAGCCCAGCATCGTCGAATAGACGGCGAAGCAGAGCTGTTGATCGATGTCCAGCGGCGCGCAGACCGACCCATCGGCGGCGGGCGCGTCCGGCGTCTTGGGGGAGGTGGATTGCTTGCTGACCATGGACGAGACTTTAGATTGCATGCAAACTAATTGCAAGCGAAATTTATGCGGCGTGGCCTGCAGCGGCTTAGGACTGCGGAAAAGCGATCACGGGCAACAGTTCGCTCGTTTGCACAGGGAATCCCGGAACGCGCATGATCGCGGGCATGCTGAAGACGATGTTGGCACCGCTGCGGTGGGCCGTGCGGTTCGTGCTGGCCCTGATCATTGCGTTTGAGGAGTGGGGCTGGGAGCCCCTGCAGCGCGTGATGGCGCGTCTGGGCCGGCTGCCGGTGTTCCGGCACCTGGAAGCCGCCTTGCTTCGGTTGCCGCCTTATCTGGCCCTGGCGGTGCTGCTCATCCCGAGCCTGCTGCTCATACCGGTGAAACTGCTAGCGCTGTGGCTGATCAGCCTGGGCCACGCAGGCGCCGGCTTGTGTGTGATCCTGCTGGCCAAGCTGGTGGGCACGGCGGTGGTTGCGCGGCTCTTCGCCCTGACGCAGCCGGCGCTCATGCGCCTGGCATGGTTCCGGCAGGTGTATGCCCGCTGGCTGTTGTGGAAGGCCGGACTGCTGGCGTGGGTGCGGGCCAGTGCAGTGTGGCGGACCGCCCGCGCGATCAAGCTGCGCTTGCGGCGGCTGCTGCGTCGAGAGGCGCATCGAGCGCCGCACGGCGCGACCAAATGAATGGCCGCGGCCGCTCAGCCTGCGCGGGCCGCTGCGCCGGTTGAGATGCGGCGAATCGCGGCGCCCTGATCAGCCGCGTACTTGCGAGGGCTGGGAAGCGTCGGCGGTGGTCTGCGGGCTGAGCAGCGTCTGGACCTGCGCCTGCAGCACTTCGACACCGACGGTGGCGGGCAACGGCGCGCCGACGTTCACCACCAGCCGGCGGCCCGGACGCAGGCTGGCCAGTCGGCCCCCCAGTGACTTGCCATTCCTTGCGAAGGCCGTCTCCCACAGGCCATTGAGGCCGATCGGGATCACCGGCACCGGGCAGGCGTCCAGCATGCGGCGAATCCCGGGCTTGAATTCGGCCAATCGACCGTCGCGGGTGAGCGCCCCTTCCGGGAACACGCACACCAGTTCGCCGCTGCGAAGCGCTGCATCCACCGCGGCCAGCGCACGCTCCAGGGTCTGCGGTTCCTTCTTTGCGGAGGCAATCGGAATCGCATTGACCTGGCGAAACAGCCACGACAGCACGGGGACGCGGAAGATGCAGGCGTCCATGACGAAGCGGATCGGACGCGGGCTCAGGGCGCTGAGGATCAGAGCGTCCACATAGGACACGTGGTTCGGCGCCAGCAAGGCCGGGCCGTCTTCGGGCAGGTGGTCGGTGCCCGTGGTGCGAAGCCGGTAGAGCGCATGCACCACAAACCAGCTGAGGAAGCGCCACAGGAATTCCGGCACCGTCCGGTAGATGTAGACCGCCACCAAAGCGTTCAAGCCGGCGCACACCAGGATGAGCCCCGTCACCGACACGCCGGCAGCCAGCAGCGCGGCCGACATGCCGGCAGCGATCACCATGGCGACGGCATTGAGGATGTTGTTCGCGCTGATGATGCGGGACTGGCGCTCCGCAGCCGTCCTCAACTGCACGAAGGCATAGAGCGGCACGATGAAGAGGCCGCCAAAGAGGCCCAGCAGGGCAATATCGGCCAGCACATGGAAGCTGCCGCCGGTGGCCAGGAACTTGCTCCAGCTCAAGGGCAGGCCACTCGCCGTGGCGCCCAGAGCCGCGGCGAACCGGTCACAGGACCACGCCAGGTCGGCCGTGAACAGCGACAGGCCGATGGAGCCGATCGGCACCAGGCCGATCTCCACCTTGTGGCCGGACAAACGCTCGCACAGCAGCGAACCCGCGGCGATACCGATGGAGAAGGTGGCCAGCAGCACCGTCACCACGGTGGTGTCCCCGCGCAGCACGTCCTTGCCCAAGGCAGGGATCTGGGAGAGCACCACCGCGCCGACGAACCAGAACCAGGAGATGGCCAGCAGGCTGTTCCACACGCCTTCGCCCTCGCGCCGGCCCATCCGCACGGTGGCCACCGTCTCGGCCACCACGCTGAAGCGCAGGGGCAGGTCCGGCGCGGCCTCGCCCGTTTGCGGGATCAGCAGGCTGGAGGCGAGGCCGGCCAGCGCGAAGCCCAGCAGGGCGATGGAGAGCCACAGCGGATTGGTGGTCATGGCGGCCATCACGCCCGCGACCAGGGTGCCCAGCAGGATGCTGAGGAAAGTGCCCATCTCCAGCAGGCCATTGCCCCCGGTGAGCTCCTCCTTGGCCAGCACGCGCGGCAGCAGCGAATATTTCACCGGGCCGAAGAAGGCCGAATGGCAGCCCATGGCGAAGATGGACGCCAGCAGCACCGGCAGGCTCTTCAAGAAAAAGCCGGCGCTGGCCACCACCATGATGAGCACCTCGGCGGCCTTGACGGCGCGGATGACCCGCGCCTTGTCGAAGCGGTCGGCCAGTTGCCCCGCATAGGCGGAGAACAGCACGAACGGCAGGATGAAGAGCCCCGCCGCCAGGTTGGCCACCAGCCCAGGCGACAGCGCCGTGTACTCGGCCGCATGGAAGGTGACGAGCAGGATCACCAGCTGCTTCAGGAAGGAATCGTTGAAGGCCCCTGCAAGCTGCGTCAGGAAGAACGGAGCAAAACGGCGCTGGCCCAGCAGGGCGAACTGGCTGGAAGGAAGAGGCACGCTCATGAAGGCTGTTTCTTGTTGCGGGGGGGCGTGAGTCCGGGCCTGGACCTCACCAGAAGACCCATTGGCCGGACCAAACCACCCAGACGCCCAGCGCGCCATTGGTGACGCCATGGGCGATCACGGCACACCAGAGCTTGCCGGTGCGCTGGTAGATCAGGCCGTAGGCAAGCCCCGCCACGATGGCGGCCAGCCAGAGGGTGTGTGCGAGCATGAAGAGGAACGTGGAGAGCACCAGCGCCTTCAAGCCGGACTCCCGCGGGTCGACACCTTCGAAACGCGGGTTGGCGATCCACCGCAGCAGGAAGCTGCGCCAGAACAATTCCTCCATCACCGGCACCAGCAGCGCCGCGCCCAACCACCGCACCGCGATCAGCGGCCAGTCCAGCGAGCCGTCCTGGCGCACCGGCACAAAGGAGGCGGTGGGTTCGCCCAGCTGCATCCAGGGGGCGTCCAGCGCGATCCACAGGCCAAACACGACAAGGCCGATGCCGGTACTGGCCGCCACCTCCAACAGGGTCGGCAGGTTCTGCCTGGCCAGCTCCCCATACTGCCGCCAGTACCAGGCCAGCGCGCCGCCCACCACGACAAGGTTGAGGGCATAGAACCACCGCGGGTCCCATCCCCAGGCGTTGTCTGCAGGAACGGCTCCTCGCAAGGCAAGGAGCGCCATGAAAAGGGCGAACGGAACAATCCGCGCCCATGCAGCGGCATTCAGCATGGGCGCCATTGTCACGGTAATCGTGGCGCCGATCGTGACGGGATTTGTGACGTCGCCTGTGACGTCGCCTGTGACGGTCAGTGGCGCCATGGGCGGCGCCGTCCGGCCGTCATGCCGTGAAGACCTGCCGCAGCGCTTCGATGGCGTGCCGCACCTTGGCCGGCTGCGCATCCCGCTGCGGGGTCAGGACATGCACCGGCAGCGTCGGCAGACGCCAGTCGCTCAGCAGGCGCAGCAGCCGGCCTTGCGCGACCGACTCGTCCACGTCGTCCGGGCTGAGCAGGGCCAGCCCCAGCCCGGCCTCGCACAGCTGCTGCAAGCTGAGCTGGTTGTTGCTGCTGGCACGCGGCGAGACGCGCAGCCATTGCTCTTCCTCCTCGGGCGCGCGCAGGGGCACGGTCTGGAACGGTGAGGTGTCGGGCCGCAGCGCCAGCCAGTCGTGGCGGCCCAGGTCGGCCAGGGTGCCCGGCACGCCGCGCCGCGCGAGATAGGGCGGCGCGGCATACAGGCCCATGGACTTGGCGCCGATGCGCTGCGCCACCCAGGCGCTGTCGGGCAGCCGGCCAAAGCGCACCGCCAGATCGATGCGCTTGGCCACCAGATCCGTGAAGCCGTCGTCCACCTCCAGGTGAAGCTGCAGGCCGGGATGGGCCGCCATCAAGGGCGCCAGGGCCGGCCCCAGTTGCCGCGCGAAACCCACCGGCGCGCTAATGCGCAGCTCCCCTTCGGGCGCATCGCGCAGGCGATGCAACTGCAGTTGTGCGTCGCGGGCAGCGGCGAGCATGGCTTTGCAGCCCTCGACGAACCGCTCGCCTGCCGGGGTGAGGCTGATCCGGCGGGTGGACCGGTGCAGGAGGGTCACGCCCATGTCGCGCTCCAGCGCCCGCAATTGCTGGCTTACCGCCGAGGTGGTGGTTTGCAGCTGCCGAGCCGCGGCGACCAGGCTGCCCTGGTCGACCACCGTGGCCAGCACCGCCATGCGGCGAAGTTGATCGAGCATTGTGTAGTGAAACTAAAGAATGAAGGCTGCAAGCGATGACTTCCCGCCCCATTATGAAGTTTCTACAGTTGCGGCATCGATTCAACCCGCCGCGCCCGGCCAAGACCGGGTGTGCATGAAAGGACAAAGATGAAAGTCGCATTGATCGGCGCCACCGGTTTCGTGGGCAGCGCCGTGCTGAAGGAACTGCTGGCGCGCGGCCATGAGGTGGTGGCGCTGGCGCGCACGCCGGCCAAGCTGGCCGCGCAGCCGGGCCTGATCGTGACGCAGGCCGACGCGAAGGACAGCGCGCAGGTGGCGCGGGCGGCGGAGGGCGCGGACGCGGTGGTCAACGCCTACAACCCCGGGTGGGGCGCGCCGCAGCTGTATGACGAGTTCCTGGCGGGCACCCGCGCCATCTATGCCGGCACGCGCCAGGCGGGCGTCAAGCGCCTGCTGGTGGTGGGCGGGGCCGGCAGCCTGTATGCCGCGCCGGGCGTGCAGCTGGTGGACACGCCCGAGTTCCCGGAGCAGTGGAAGTCCGGCGCCCTGGCCGCCCGCGAGGCGCTCAACCTGATCCGCGAGGAGACGTCCCTGGACTGGACCTTCCTGTCGCCCGCGGTGCACCTGGAGCCGGGCGAGCGTCGCGGCAGCTACCGCGTGAGCCTGGACACGCCCGTGATGGACGCCCAGGGGCCTGCCCACATCTCGACGGCGGACCTGGCCGTGGCCATCGTGGACGAGCTGGAGCGCCCCCAGCACATCCGCCGCCGCTTCACCGTCGGCTATTGAGTCAGGCGGTCTGCTGCTCCAGCAGATAGTTGGCGTCGTCGTACTGGCCCAGCAGGTCCACCAGCAGCGGCAGGCACTCGGCCAGCCGGTCATGCAGCACGTAAGGCGGGTTGATGACGAACATGCCGCTGCCCATCATGCCAAAGCCCCGTTCATCGGGCTTGGCGACGGTGAGCCGCACATGCAGCCAGCCCTTCTTGGCGGAGGACTCTCCCACCGCCTTGAGCCGCTGCAGTAGCTGGGCGGATTCCAGCAATTGAAGCTGCGGGTACCAGATGGCGATCGTGCCGTCCGGGAAGCGCTGCAAGGCCTCCCGCAGCGCGCCGATGACCTTGGCGTAGTCGGTCTTGATTTCGTAGGGCGGGTCGATCAGCACCACGCCCCGGCGCGAGGGTGGCGGCAGTTCGGCCTTCAAGCCGGCGAAACCGTCCGCGTTCTGTACCTGGGAATTGGGCCGGTCCGACAGGTAGCTCTCCAGGATGCGCTGATCGGTCGGGTGCAGTTCATAACAGCGCAGCCGGTCCTGTTCGCGCATGAGCATGCGGGCAATCGCCGGCGAGCCGGGGTATTGCTCCAGGGGGCCGCCGGCATTGAAGTCCCGCACCAGTTCCACATACTGCTGCAGCGGCTCGGGCAGGTCCTTGCGCTGGTACAGCGCCGCAATGCCGCCCAGATGCTCGGCATTCTTCTGGGCATAGCGACCGTCCAGCGCATAGCCACCGGCGCCGGCATGGGTGTCCACCACGGTATAGGCCTTGTCCTTCTCCCCCATGTAGCGGAGCACCTCGGCCAGTACCAGGTGTTTGAGCACGTCGGCGTGGTTGCCGGCGTGAAAAGCGTGTCGATAAGCGAGCATGTCCTCACTGTACCTGTGATCGCGCCCGGCCAGGGCGCGTCAGCGCCCAGTCCGCGATGCCTGCTGCCCTCGCCGCCTGCCGCCAGCGCTGAGCGCGCATGAACACTGCACCCCGTGCGAGGCAGGCATGGCCAGTGGCCGCAGTGAGTGCTGGACCGCTCCGGCCCTCAGATCTGGATGGCGCCCGGGTGGTAGGCGCTGCCGGTAGGTACCGGCGAGGTATCGCAGCGGTGACGGTACTGCGCCACCGGCCGCAGCGGTTGACCGTCCACCACGCCGGGCTCTACGGCGCGCCCGAGCAGCGTCGAATCGGCCCGAAGGGCAAAGTCGTAGCGCTCGGGCGCCACGAACGCCCCCGGGTCCACGAAATAGTTGTGATGCTGCTCCCAGCCCGGCCCCGGCGTCAGCTCGCGCTGGCCACACAGCAAGTTGTTGATCAGGCGCACCCTCTGCACGCCGGGCGCCGTGCGCAGGTAGACGCCGCCCGCCCCGCGCCGGTTCACGAGCGTGTTGTTGATCAGATGAAGTTCATGGCGAGCGCCGGAGAGGCCCTCGGCGCCATAGGCCATCAGGTGGAAGTTCTCAGTGGAGGCGCTTTGCTCCACCAGGTTGCCCACCACCAGCGCAAGGCCGCCGTTCGGGAACTCCAGCTCGTAGCTGGCGCGCCCGGTCTCGTCGGTGAGCCGGTTGTAGAACAGGTGGTTCACCGCGGCGCGCGTCTTGAGCAGGTGGCCGGCATGGCCATGATGGAAATAGCTGCCCACCACCCGCAGCCGCCCGATGCTGCCGACGTAGCAGTTGTGCGTCCGGCCCTCGCCGGGGGCGATCGGGCCGAACTCGCAGCGCTCGATGTCCAGCGTGATCGTCGGGTCGTTGGCGGCCAGCAGGCCGTTCTCGTTGTCCTCGAACCGGCAGTCTCGCAGCATCAGGGAGCCGCGCTCCAGGCGGATGCCGGCGCCGTTGCGGTCCGGCACCCGGGCGCCGACGAAATCGAAGCCGGTGATGGACTGGCGCTGCCCGGCGCACACGAAGAGGCCCTTGCCTTGCGCATGGGCCCCGCTGGCGATGAGCCGCACGCGGCCGCCGATGGCCCTGAGCGTCAGGTCGTCCTGCGTCCAGGTGGCCACATCGGCCCGGTAGTCGCCCGCCAGCACCTCAATGGTGCTGCCAGGCCGCGCTTCCCGGGCGGCGGCGGCCAGCGTGGTGAGCCGCTGGCCCGGGCCGACACGCAGGACGGGCCCGGCCGACGCTGCGGGAGGCCCCGCCCGCAGGGCCGCCCACGCCGGCTGCAGCGCCCCGGCGGTGGACCATGGCAGCAGCCCGGCCTGCAGCAGCCGCCGACGGCTGTGCATCGGGACATGGACGGGGGAACTGGGAGGGCGCATGGCGGCGGCGGTCAAACCGGGATGCCTGCACGATAGCCGCAAGTGGGCCGGCATGGCGGCCTTCAGGCGAGGGGGGATGGGCAGCCGGCTTCAGGCCCGGCACAGGACGCGGCCCTGCGCGGGGCGCGCGAGTGTATCGAAGCTGCCGCCGCCTTGCAGGCGCCGCCACAAGCCCCCAGCCCCCATCCGGGCTGTCACCCATGTTCAGCGAGCGACCGCTGCGCCGGATAAGCTGCGTCCATCCCATCTTCCGTCGTCCCGGCGCCGGCAAGGAGCCGCTTCGGTCGGACCCTTCCCGGGCGGGGATGCCCGTGTCTCATTTTTCTCAAGTGACCGATATGCCGAGCTTGTTTGATCCGCTGCAACTGGGTGCCGTCTCGATGGCGAACCGCATCGTCATGGCCCCGCTGACGCGCAACCGTTCCCAGGGCCTGCTGCCCGGCCCGCTGGCCGTCGAGTACTACCGCCAGCGTGCCAGCGCAGGCCTGATCATCAGCGAAGGCGCCCAGATCTCGCCCGAAGGCCAGGGCTACCTGGACACCCCGGGGATCTACTCGCCGGAGCAGATTGCCGCCTGGAAGCGTGTGACGGACGCGGTGCACGAAGCCGGTGGCAAGATTGCCGTGCAGCTGTGGCACGTGGGCCGCATCTCGCATGCGGAGTTCCAGCCGGGCGGCGCCAAGCCGCTGTCCTCCACCGACCGTCAGGCCAACAGCAAGACCTTCACCAAGGCCGGCTTCGTGGACGTCGCCGCCCCGCGCGCCCTCAAGACCGAGGAACTGCCCGGCATCGTGCAGGCCTATGTGCATGCAGCCCGCTCGGCCATGGAAGCGGGCTTTGACGCCGTGGAAGTGCACGGCGCCAACGGCTATTTGCTGGACCAGTTCCTGCGCGACAGCGTCAACGACCGTCGCGACGCGTATGGCGGCTCCATCGAGAACCGTGCCCGCTTGCTGCTGGAGGTGATGCAGGCCATCGTGGCGGCCATCGGTGCCGACCGCACCGGTCTGCGCCTGTCCCCCGTCACGCCGGTCAACGACGCCGGCCAGGACAGCGATGCCCAGGCACTGTTCAACTATGTGGCGGAGCAACTCTCCCCGCTGAAGCTGGCCTTCCTGCACGTGATCGAAGGCCAGACCGGCGGCCCGCGCGACGTGGCGCCCTTTGACTACGCCGCACTGCGCGAGCGCTTCAAGGGCCCGTACATCGCCAACAACGGCTATACCCGCGACATGGCACTGGCCGCCGTGGCGGACGGCCATGCGGACGCCGTGGCCTTCGGCCGGAGCTTCATCTCCAACCCGGACCTGGTGCGCCGCCTGCGCTTGAATGCACCCCTGCAGAAGGCCAACTCGGCCACCATGTACGGTGGCGGCGCCGAGGGCTACACCGACTATCCGGCGCTGGCCGACTGAAGGCGCCCAGGGCGGTCAGCCCTTGGGCTTCTTGGCCCGGAACACCTCCGCGATGGTGACCTCGCGGGGGCCCGGGCGGATCTCGAAGCGCTGGCCGGCAGCGATCGTGCCGGTCTGTCGCACCGCGAGGTAGATGCCGCACCAGCCGCTTTGCACCATCATCTTCGACGCCTTGTTGAACCCCATCACGGCGTTGAACTTGCTGCAGGGGTAGCGCGGCTCGCTCACGGCCAGTTCGCAGTCGGGGAACACCAGGATGTCGCCGATCCAGGCATCGCCCTCCAGCAGACCCTCGATCGTCAGGTTTTCGCCCATGCTGCCCCAAGGCAGCGGCGCATCCCAGCCCGCCACCTGCGCCTGCGCGCGCACCGTCTTCCAGAAGGGGTAGTGCTCGGCAGGGTAGGCGTAGACGGCCTTGGCCTGGCCGCCGTGATAGCGCGGGTCGGCCTGTTCGTCGCCTGCAAGCCCCAGCGTTTCCACCGCCAGCGGGCCCTCGACGGGCCGCTTGCGAATGCCGCTGAGCACTTCAACGCCGCCCACCATCAGCGGCTCGGCCCGGGATACGTTGGTACTTAGGATCTGCATGCGGCGATTCTCCAGGACTTTGTCCGCTCGTGTCCTGCCGGCCCGGCAAACCCGGCCGCGAGGAGCCGCTTTGCAGCATTACCGGCCACACCGCAGCTCACCGGCATCGCATTGCTGCTGCACGCCCGAAACGCGCACCAACATGAAGCGTTGTGGCGCCAGGCCATGCCATGCAAAAGGGGTCTGCCGAGCCGCGAAGCGGGCAACGTCCCCGACCGCACAGACAGGCGGGCGCTTGACTGGCCGAATGGGGCATGGCCAAGCGATCACGCGCCTTGTCATGGCAGCGGCAGTGGAACAAGCAGTGGCAGCGTGCGTGGGCGCTGGCCCTGAAGCCGGCCGCCGCCTCCGGGCAGAAGGGGCCAGCCCAGACACCCGGCCCCACCACAAAGGCCCCAGCGGCACGCGCGACGGGCAGCCGCCCTGCTGGCCTTGGCGCTTCCGCGCCTGCCTCGCATCGCAGTGCGCCACCCCCTGGCCCGGGTGACTGGCTCAGCGGCGTGGCCATGGGCGCCGGTGGCATGCGGCCGTGGTACCTGTTCCGGCCGCCCGGCACGCGTTTTGGAGAACGGCTGCCGCTGCTGGTGATGCTGCATGGCTGTGGCCAGGATGCCGCCAGCTTTGCCAGGACCAGCCGCATGAACCGCATTGCGCTGCGGGAGCGGTGCCTCGTGCTGTATCCGGAGCAAAGCCGGCTGGCCAACGGGCAGCGCTGCTGGAACTGGTTCGACACCGAGGCCGGCCGTGCGCAAGCCGAGGCGGCCCTCATCCTGCGGGCGGTGGACCAGGTCTGCCTGCTGCACGGGGGCGACCGAGCCCGGGTGGCGGTGGCGGGCCTGTCCGCCGGCGCCAGCATGGCGGCGCTGTTGGCCACCCGCTATCCCGCGCGCTTCTCGGCGGTGGCCATGAGCGCTGGCATCGCGCCAGGCCTGGCCCATTCGGGATCCACCGCCCTTCGGGCCATGCAGGGCCGTGCGCGGGCGGCGCCTGCACCGGCGCCGCCGCAGGCCTGGCCGCCGCTGCTGGTGGTGCAGGGACAGTCCGACCGCATCGTCGTGCCGGCCAACGGGCGGCATGCCGCCGATTACTGGGCCCAGGCGGTGGGCGCCGTGCCCATGACGCCGCGCCGCACGCAGCGCGGGCAGCGGCATGCGGCCACGGTGACTGACTTCTGCCGGGGCGGGCAGACGCTCGTGTCGCTCGTGGAGGTCGAGCAACTCGGGCACGCCTGGAGCGGCGGCCCCGCCCGCCTGCCCTACAGCGACCCTCGCGGGCCGGATGCTTCCACCATGGTGTGGCGCTTCGTCGCCAGGCATTGGGGCCAGGCCAGCGCCGCGACTTCGTCGCGGCCGTAGCGAAGACCCTGGCGGGCAGCTCCCTTAGAATCCGCGGCACGGAGATGGCATTCCTCCGAGAACCGCGCGACGACGCTGTGTCGTGACGCTGATGATGCCTACATCGTCCTGGGAGACCGGGGCCTTGTGGGCGTTCGCCCTGGCCTTCGTCAACCAGTCGTTATTGCAGCTTGGGAGTTGGCACTCCTGCAACCGCTGGGTCCCTGATGAACCGCCTGTTCCGTATCGAGCACATTCACCGCTTCGCTTACCTGCTGCGCTGGTTGGTGCTGGCCAGCCTGGTGGCGGTGCTTTCCGGTAGCGCCTCCGCGCTGTTCCTTGTCGCCCTGGACTGGGCCACCCAGACCCGAGAAGCCCACCGATGGCTGCTCTTGGGGCTGCCGGTGGCCGGTTTCTGCGTTGGCTGGATCTACCTGCGGCTGGGCCGCGATGTGGAGGCCGGCAACAACTTGCTGATCGACGAGATCCACGATCCCAAGCGGGTGGTGCCCCTGCGCATGGCGCCGCTCGTCCTGGGCGGTACGGTGCTCTCTCATCTCTTTGGCGCCTCGGTGGGACGCGAAGGCACGGCCGTGCAGATGGGCGGTGCGCTGGCGGACCAGTTGACCCACCTGTTCAGGCTGGAAGTCACCGACCGGCGCCTGCTGCTGATGGCCGGCATCAGCGCCGGCTTTGCATCGGTCTTTGGCACGCCGCTGGCCGGGGCAGTCTTCGGCCTGGAGGTGCTGGTGATCGGGCGCCTGCGTTATGACGCCCTGTTTCCCTGTGTGATCGCAGCGGTCGTGGCGGACCAGGTCACCACCGCCTGGGGCGTGCATCACACGCACTACGCGGTCGGTGCTTTGCCGCTGATGTCCTGGTGGCCGCTGCTGGCGGTGATGATGGCGGGCATGGCCTTCGGTGCCGTCGCCACGGTGTTTGCCACCGTCACGCATGCCGGCCAGGCCCTGATGAAGCGCTGGATTTCCTATGCCCCGGCGCGGCCCCTGCTGGGGGGCGCCGTCATTGCACTGGTCATTTGGGGCCTGGATGCCTGGCGGTTTGCCGGCCTGGGCATCCCCGTGATCCAGCAGGCCTTCGTGCAGCCGCTGCCGGCGGGGGACTTCGCGGCCAAGCTGGCCCTGACGGCCGCTTCGCTGGCCAGCGGATTCAAGGGCGGCGAGGTGACGCCGCTGTTCTTCATCGGTGCAACGCTGGGCAACGCGCTGGCGCCGCTGCTGAATCTGCCGCTGCCCATGCTGGCCGGGCTGGGGTTTGTGGCGGTGTTCGCGGGTGCGGCCAACACGCCGCTGGCCTGCACGCTCATGGCCATGGAGCTTTTCGGTGTGGAGATTGGCGTGTATGCGGCGCTGGCCTGCGCCGTCAGCTACCTGTGTTCGGGCCACACCGGCATCTACAAGTCACAGCGTGTGGGCCAGGCCAAGCACTCGCTGCTGCCGGAAGGCATCAAGCTGGGCGATGTGCCGGCGTTCCACAAAAGCCGCGCGGTGCAGACGGACGAGCAAGGCTCGCGGGAATAAGCGCAGCGGCGGCTGTCAGGGCGCGATGGTCGTGGTCCCCGGCGATTCGGTTGCCGGTGATGGCGGCGGCGATGTGGTCACAGACGACGCCGCCACCGTGGGCGCCGGAGATGGTGGCTCAGGGAGCGCTGGGGCGACGGCCTGCGGTCGCGCGGTATAGCCCAGCAGCCCGGCCAGCACCCGGTGCAGCGTGTCCGGCGCAACCGGCTTGCGCAGCACCAGGTGGCCGTCTTGATCGGCGCGCTGCAGGTCGGGATGGTCCAGCTCGCCGGTGACCACCACGCCTTGAGCGCGCGGATGGCGGGCCAATAGCGATTGCAGCAGATCGTAGCCGCTGACGTCGCCCCGCAGGCGCAGGTCGCTCATGACCACCAGCGGTTCGAAGCCTTCGGCAAGGGCCCGATAGGCCTGCACGGCATCCGCGGCCATGCGGCTTTCCAGGCCCCAGTCCTGCATCAGATGGCGCAGCCCCTGGCTCACCCCCGGGTCGTCTTCCACCACCAGCACCCGCCCGCGCAGCGGGGGGAGTTGCTCCACGGCCGGCGCCTCCTGCTGCGCCGGCAGCGGTGCCTCGGACGCAGCGGCGGCGAGCAGGATCCGGAACCGCGAACCGACGCCGACCTGCGACCGCCATTCAATCGTTGCGCCCAGCCGGCGTACGCAATCCCGCACGACCGACAGCCCGAGACCATGCCCTTCCGTCGCCATGTCGCCGGCATCGTCCGCACGCTCGAAGGCGGAGAACAGGCGCTGGCGCTGCTGCTCGTCGATGCCCACGCCGGTATCCCATACCTCGATGGCCCAGCCGGCTGACCGCTGCCGCACTGCCAGCAGCACGCCGCCCGTGGCGGTGTAGCGCAGCGCGTTGTGCAACAGATTGGCGAGTGCGCGGCGTAGGAGGATGGGATCGGCCATCACCCAGGCCGGCGCCTCGGGGCCGCGAAGCCGCCAGTCCAGGCCACGGGCCGCCGCCTCGGGCAGGAATCGCTCATGAAGTTCGCACAGCAGCGGTGTGAGCGCCAGGGGCTGCAAGGGCAGGCGCTTGTCGCGGCTGTCGAGCGCGGAGACGTCCAGCAGGGCATTGAGCAAGTCGCTGACATGGCTGGCAGCGTGGCTGATGTCCACCAGCAAGGGCGACAGGGCCGGGTCCTGGTTGCGCTGCACGGCGGCTTGCGCGGTGAGCGTCAGCGCATACAGCGGTTGGCGCAGGTCATGGCTGGCCGTGGCGAGGAAAAGGCTCTTTTCGCGTGAGGCCGCGGCCGCTGCATCACGGGCCTCGCGGTGCGCGAGCGCGAGGGCCTCGCTGCGGTGCTTGAGCTGTGACTGTTCCACCAGGAAGCGGTGCGACGTGCGTGCGTGCCGCCAGACCAGCCAGGGGTACAGCAGGCACAGCGGCAGCACCGTGGGCCAATGCGCCGGGAAAGCCATGGGCACGGCCAGCGCGGCCAGGCCCCAGGCGGGCGTGAGGTAGCGGCCGAACACGCGCAGGTCCGCCGCTGCGTAGGAGACGGTGGACGCGGTGGTGCCGGCCAGCACCAGGTATAGGAACAGAGCGTATTCGAACGACGCCGCCGGCACGCTGACCCACGGCAGCGATCCCCACAGCAAGCCAAAACCCAGGCCCGCGACTTCGGCACGGGGCCCCCACAGGGACTCGAACTGTGCAGCGGGCAAGGTGGAGTGATCGTGACGGAAGCGGCGGCGCGCCAGCACCAGCATCACCGCGGCGAACGCGTAGGCCATGGCCCAGGCCCAGGCCCATCGCGAAGCAGCGTGAGCCGGCACGCTGGCCACGACGACTGGCGGAATCACCAGCGCTGCAATCTCGGCGGACGCACGATGACCAATCAAGGGAAGCAGTTCGGCGCGGGAGGTGGGAGCGGTCATCGGCACTGGCGGCGGGCAGACGCATGGGGCAGGGGAAGCGGCTGAGTATCGGCGCTGATGGGCAGCTGACCACGGGCTGCATACGTGTTGTCACAGTCCCGCTGCCTGTGGCCCTGACGAGGCCGTGAGTTCGCATGAGCCCTTCATGCGTCTCATGGCCGTGCGCGGTGCGCGCTATCCTGGCTCGCGCAGCGCACCCGGCCTGGAGCGCCGCTGCACCGACCACGAGGAGATGCCATTGACTTTGCGCAGAGGGAGCCTTCCCATGATGGCGCTTGGCGCCGCAACGGCGGGCCTGCTGGCCATGGCCGTGCCGACGCAAGCCAAGACCTTCGTCTACGTCTCCAATGCGGAGGACGGCGACATTGATGGCTATGTCATGGACTTACGCACCGGCGCGCTGGACCCGGTGGGCAAGGCCAGTGCGGGCAAGCAGGTCATGCCCATGGCGGTGAGCCCGGACAAACGCCATCTGTATGCCGTGGTGCGGGCCAAGCCCTGGACGGTGCTGACCTATCGCATCGACGCAGGCACCGGCCGGCTGGCGCAGCAAGCCAGCGCGCCGCTGCCGGAGAGCATGGCCTATATCTCCATCGACGCTGCGGGCCGCCATGTCCTGACGGCGTCGTACGGCGGCAGCCTCGTGGCGGTGAGCCCCATCGACCCGGACGGCGTGGTGCGCAAGGGTGCCATCCAGGTCCTCACGACAGGCAAGCACGCGCATTCGATCCTCGTCGACGCAGCGAACCGTCATGCCTACGCCGCTGCGCTTGGCAGTGACCAGATCCATCAATTCCAATGGGATGGCGCGGCTGGACAGCTCCGGCCGCTGGTGCCCCCCGTGGTGAAGACGCCGGCGGGCAGTGGGCCCAGGCACCTGGTGTTCTCCAGCGACCAGCGCTTCCTCTATGTGCTGCACGAACTGTCCGGAACGGTGGACCAGTACGCCATCGACGCGGCGGAAGGGACGCTGCAGCGGCTCGCCTCCACCGCCGCCGTGCCCAAGGAGGCCGGCCTGCAGCCGGGCTTGACGCCGGATGCGGCGGCGGCCCTGGCCGCTTCGGCGGCTGCAGGGCAACGCATGCCCGAGGCCCCTGCGCGTATCTGGGCTGCGGATCTGCAGATCACGCCGGACGGCCGTTTTCTTTACGCGAGTGAACGCACGACCAGCCGTATTGCCGTGCTTCGCGCGGAGCAAGGCAGTGGCCGACTGCAGTACGTCTCCAGCATGGCGACGGAGACCCAGCCGCGAGGCATGCGCATCGACCCAACGGGCCAGTTTCTTGTGGCGGCGGGACAGAAGTCGGACAAGGTCTCGGTGTACCGGATAGCTCCCGCTGATGGGGGCCTGAGCCTGGTCGGCCGTTACCCGGTAGGCCGGGATGCCAACTGGGTGGAGATTGTCAGCCTGCCTTGAGGCCTGGCCCTTCGCGTCAGCGGCCCATTCCGGGCTGGGGGCGTGCGGCGGCAGCAGCCTTGCGCCGGATCTGCCAGCTCTGCCACACCACGCCGACGACAAACAGCAGCAGCCAGGCCAGCAAGGCGGCGCGCACCTTCGGATCCTCCGGACCGGTAGCCAACGGCTGGCCCACAGGCAGGCGGGAGAGTGTCTCGTTGATGCCGGGCACCATCAGCAGAAAGAAGCTGAACGACAGCCCCAGGTTCTGGAGATACGGCCTGAGGCGGCCCAGCATGGCCAAGCGGGGCAGCAGCAGCCCGCCAACAAACGCAGCAAGGAGGGCAAGAACGCCGAGAACGTGGCCGGGGTTGATGCCACCCGTACTGGAGAGGCCAAACGAGGTGAGCACCGCCGCCAAGAGGCCGACGAGGTAGACCCGGCCGTAGCGTGCGCCGGGGTCGATGCGTCCGTCGCGCACGAAACCGCGGAGGCCGGCCACCGCAGGGATGAGGCTGATCAGGGTGTGGGCGATGCCCAGGGTGGACAGAGGATGAGCCATGGCGGTTCCGATTCGCGATCTACTAGTTGGTAGGGTGGTTAGGCAAAGAAAAGACGGCCTCAGCCGTCTCGGTGGAAGTCAGTGGGTTCTGGTCAGGGCGACGATGGCGGGCTGCACGATGGCTTCGAAGGCCCCGGCGTCACCGGTCGCCCGGGCGACCAGCATCGCGCCGTGTACAGCGGCCAGAAAGTTGCGTGCCGCATCGGCGGGGCTCATGCCTGCGGCCAACTGAAAGCGGGACGCGGAGAGCCCGCGCTCCATGACGGAAGTGAGCCAATCCAGCAAGGTGGCGAAATGCGCCTTGACCTCGGTCGCGACGTCCTCGGGAATGGTCGGCATTTCTGTGGCCAGCATGGCGCAGATGCAAAACGGCGACTCGCCGCTACGGATGCAGCCAGCCCAATACGCGGCATAAGCGTTCAGCTCTGCCACAGGGTCATTCAACTGCAGCGCCAGTGAGGCCAGGCCCTCTGCGGCATCACGCCGGTAGCCCTGCACCACCGCTTTGACCAGCAGTTCCTTGCTGGCGAAGTGGTGGTGGATGCTGGCCTTGGTGATGTTGACCCGTTCTGACAAATCGGCATAGCTGAAGCTGTTGTAGCCGCCTTCGGCGAGCAACTGGCGGGTATGGCCGACGATGAGTGCGGCCGTGGGTGAAAGTTCAGCTGGCATGGAGAAGGGCATTGGAGAGGGCTTCTGAACGGTGCTTCGCAATCTACTAGTTGGTAGGGCGAATGTCAAATCGTCGACGCTGCAGCCCACCGGACAGGGAGATGCGCCGAGCGCACTCCAAACGCATGGCCGTCGCACTAGGGATTTGCAAGGCGAAACGCTTCGGCTACATAAGCCCGTCCTCTTCAGGTCAGACACAGGACGGAACATCATGCCCACCGCCTCGCTTGCCGTCGCTAGCGCCACTGCAGCCATTGCTACTGCTTCGTTCCGCGACAGCCGTGTAACCGCTAGCGCGATTCACGCGGACGGCTGCCTGGCGTTGGCAACGCTCGACGAAATGAACGGCAAGTTCGAGCGGTCGATCAGTCTGACAAGCCGCAGCACGGCCAGAGAAATTGCCGAGGCGGACGCCTTCGCGAATAGCGTTGACGCCGGGCGAGCGATCGTTGCAGCAGTAGGTCCTGGCAGTGAAGCGCTCTTGACTGCCTCCATCAGACGCCTGCTGGAAAACGCTGGCAGTGCTGAAGTCGGGCAGTACAGCGACGCAAGCAAATTTGCCTTTATCGGGCGCCGCGGCCTTCCGCAAGGAGCGGCCGTGGAGCGCCTCACTGCCGAAGGCGAGTCGTTCGAGTCGGTCGATCTGGGGCCCGCCCCGCTCCTGCTTCATTTATATGTCCATTCGAATGCCACCGAGGGCGGGATCCGAAATGGGCATACCGAGATCGACCGGACGGAAGGGGCATCGAATAAACGGCTTGTGCTGATCTCCTTTGCAGAGACGGGAGCGGTCGAGAGCGTCCAGAAATTCAGTGCCGAGGAGTTGATGGCTGGGCAGGCAAGCGCTTGGGCTGCCAGTCTCCAGCGGGGCCAGGTCATTGCCGGATATTCCGTCGGCGGCTTGCCTGTCCTGCCACGGGAGCTCCTGGATGTCTTCAGGGCCTCTGGCGCACGAAGGTTGGAGAAAACTACGCCGGGGACCCATTGGGCATTTGCTGGGCTTTTCCAAGGCGCAGAGGCCCGGGCGTCGGAATGCACCTGTTACGCACCGCACCAGAGCGTCGCGAGGCTGTTGGTGCAAGGCCCCATCTTGTCGGGGCCGGGCTACTCCATCCGGGCAGAGTGGGGCGGCGAGCGGCGACCTCTCCTGGCCGTTGGTAGTGTCCCGGTGTCCTTCGATTCCGGCCTCCTGTACGGCCCAAATACGCAGGCGCGCGGCATCGTCTACCTTGCCCACGTAGACGACCTGTCGGGCAAGATCGTGAGGGCTTCCGAACTGATCGTTGATGACTGGCGCTTCCGTATGGATCTGAAGCTCTGGACTGGTTTGCTCCGCCAGGGCGACGTCGTCATCGGCCTTTTCCGACTCTCGGGCGGGGCGGAGTTGGACGGCGACACTGCAACGCTCCTCTCGAGAATGGGATGCGCGCTACCCCAGCAGCCGGACCAGGATACCGGGTTGTTCTTCGTGGGGAGGTGGGGCGCGGCCCCCGGCAGCGCAATTGAAATGCGTTTGCGCCGTTCAGATGTCAGCACCTTTGCAATGTGGCGAGATGGACTCGCGGCGCGGGCGGTGCCCATGCACATTGATGTGTCCTTGCCTGCTGGCGGGACGACCTGCACGGTGCGGACATTTAGAGGTCATCACAGCCTGGCCCCGCTGGCCGCTGACGGGGTGACCATGGTCGTCCTCGACGGCCTGACCTCCGAGCTGGTCGGGCAGCGTGTGCTATTGCCGACCGCCGAAGAAGAAGACGTCGACCGCTTCTTCGAAAGCATCGAGACGCTGCGGGCACCGCGGCGCATGCTCGTTGGCTTCACCATGCAAGCGTTCTACCCAAGCCCGCCTGTGGCGGTGCATTTGCAACGTTTGGGCTTACGCATGCTGAACGCTCGGCGGGGCGATCGCTGGAGCTGCGCGCTCGACTGGCAGCCGCCCGTCATCGCTTCAGGTGCGAGCGTAGAAGCGACGGCCTCGACAGGTCGAGATCTGCATCTGATTTTCGATCCGTTTCAGTCCAACTTTGGCGGCGAACTGCAACCGACTCGCGTAGAGCTGCAACTGCAGGACGATCTCGAGGCGTCTGTGACAGCGGACGGCGCCCAAGTGCTTAAAGAAAGTCACCGTTCGCATGAGCTGATCGCGGTCCGTCTGCCTCTGCGAGCAGGTGAATCCGCAACGGTCACCCGCCTACCGCCGGTCACCGACGCTGCGACCGCTGAGTCGTTCCGGGCCTGGGTTCGCCACACTCATCTCGGAACGCCAGTAGTCGTCGTTATGCGCGCAACCGGGCTCGACCGTTCTTGGGAGCTTGTGCCGGATGCACTCATGGCCATTGGTGGCGACCCCTCCATGGCTGCCCCCGGCGCCCGCCAGTGGGTCTTGCTGGGAACGAGGGGCACCGGGCGCGGGACCGGCCGGCAGTGGCACGGCGCACACGCCGATGTTGCGGCCACGGCGTACCTGCTGCGGACCCATCGCCCTGGGCACGGCAAACGCCTCGGACCCGCCTTGGTGGTGGGCGTTATCGTGACATTCGCGATTGTGCTGGCCTCTTACATGCTCTACCGGCCGCGATGGTTCGGATATCGCGACCTGACCACACCGACCCCATTGCCCTCCCGCAGGCAGCGCCGCTTGAACGAAAGTACGTTCTTGGTGGCTCACAATGCCTTTGCGACCTGGTCCAGGGATGGCCTCAGGCCGGACGCCTCGCAGAGAATCAGCCTCGAAGAGATGCTTGCGCTCGGTGTCCGAGGCTTCATGCTCGACATTGCCGTCAAGGATGGAGAACTTTGGCTCTGCCACGGTACCTGCCTTGTCTACTCCCAGCCGCTGCGTGAGGCACTGGCCGTCTTCAGCCAGTTCCTCAAAGACCATCCAGACGAGGTGCTGTTCGCCTTCATCGATTCGCCAGGCGGTTGGCTGCCTGACGAGGCTAGCAACCGACTCTTCGCTCGGACGCTCAAGGACACCGAGTTGCTGCATCAACTTTGGTCCCCGGACGGCCTTGACCTGGCGGCCGAAGAGGATCGGCTTCTTGGCATTCCGACCGCCCCCCAGCAGATCCCAGCAGTTCAGCAAACCGCAAACGGCGCGGACATCTGGCCCCTTTACTCAGCCCTGGTGGACGCCAATCGAAGGTTTGTCATGTGGGTCGATCGGAACCAAGGGACGCCGTCGTCAGTCACCCATCTTCTGCCCTTTATCTGGGAGCATGTGAGGGAAACAGACTTCACCGGCTTCGGACCCTCCCCATCAGAGCGCGTCCAAAGTGCGGGGCGGCGCGCTGGCCGCTCGATGAGCCTGATGAACCACTGGTCCACGGCATTTGGAGAAGATTACGACATGCACGTCAATCAATGGCGGACGATCGTCGAGCGCTCGCTGGGTGCCTTCACACTCTTCAACCGAGTTCCCAACTTCATCGCGCTCGATTTTGTCGATCTGGGCAATGGTCTGGATGTGGTCAACGAAATCAACAGGAGGATATGGGGACCAGCGGCAGCCGATGCACAGAAGGGAGCACCCTGGGATACGGAGCGGTTCCGGCGAGAGTCGCGCGGCTTGATTCCTTAGCACTGTGAATCGGCGTCTCCGGGAGATGGGAGGCGAGTGGGTAGGGCGCGTGACAAATTGCACACCGCGATTGAACCGACGGAGCCAGCCGGCCGCCCATGCCCATGCCCATGCCCATGCCCAAGCGGTGCCTCGCTACCATGCCGACGCAGACAGAAGCGGCGTGACCAGCCGCATTAGGGAGGAACCGCATGAACCGATGGCTACAGCTGGCCTTGGCCACCTGCTTGGCATGCCAGGCGCTGATGGCCCATGGCGCCAGTGAGACGATGGACGCTTTGGACGGCATCGAGAAACAGGTGGAGGCGCTTTTTGCTCAAGGGCAGCTGGCGCAAGTGGCCGAGATCATCGAGGACGACTGGCGAAGCGAGACGCGCCTGGTGGATGGCCGGTGGCGTGAGGACATCACTCGCACCTATGCGGCGCGAGCCATGAACCAGCGCTGGCATAGTGAGGATGAGTGGAACGAAGGCCTACGGCAATTGAAGGCGGTTGCGGGGCAGCGGCCGAGCGCATGGTTGCTCGTGGCTTCGGCTCAGCACGTGCGGGCGTGGCAGCTGCGCGGGCATGCCTATGCGCGCGAAGTCCCGGCGGACGCCATGGCGGCCTACCGGCAGTGGTGCCTGCGCGCCGTGGCCACGCTCGATGAGCACCGAGCAGAACTGATCTCCTATGCGACCTGGTATGACGACCGGCTCAATCTCGCCATGGAGACCGGAGAAAGCCGCGATTTCCAGCGCAAGCTGTTTGTCGAAGGTCTCGTCCAGTTTCCCCGCTACCACCGCCTGTATTTCACGCGCACGCGTGACCTGTTGCCCAAATGGGGCGGCAGTGAAGGACAGGTGCTGGACCTGCTGGACGACATTGCCCGCTCCACCGACCCGCGGATCCTCAGCGAGGGCCTTTATGCGCGGGTGCTGTGGTTTGCCGAAGGAGAGCGCCTGCCCCTGCAATGGGATCCGCGCATCAATGACAAGGCGCTACGCGCCTCGATCGATGCGCTGGTGGCTGCGTATCCGGCGCAATGGAACATTCAGCGGATGTTCCTCTTCAGCTGCCAACGCGGGGACAAGGAACACGCCCGGCAGATGTTGCCGCTGCTGACGGACCCGCCGGAAGAGGTGATGCTGGGGGCCAACTTGTCGGTCTATCAGAACTGCCGCCAGTGGGCTGACGGCAAGCGTACCGAGGTGGTGATGGGTTACGAGCAGGGCGGGTTACCCAAGATCGTGATCGTGCACTGATCTGGCTGGCGTTGGGCCAAGGCTGCGGGGCGAGCGGTCCGTAGCCGGGCAGGCGCCTTGTTTCACTGCGGCGCCTGGGGCGACAGGACACGGCGGACGAAGCTGGTCACTTCGGCTTCTGACGCGTCCAGCGCGCGCTGGTTTCGGCCGACGTGGACACCCCGGGTGACACAGCGCTGGAAGAACGCCCCCAGCTGGCCTGCGGGAATCACCTCTCCGGTGGCCTCGGCGGTCACGCGCCATGTCGCGATATCGGTCCGCACCACGCCGCAGGCGTAGCCGCTGGTCGCTTTGGGAAGGAGGCGGACCGGCAGCAGGCTGTCCCAGGCATGGTGGGCGTCCGGGAAACGGACGCTTTGCACGGGCGTTCCCAAGGCGGCGTACTCGGAGGCCAGTGCCTCGCACGGTTCTGGATGCGTGTAGTCGTCCGCAGCGCCCACCATGTTGAGTAGCGGTGCTGGGCTCACTTCGGACGAGGTGTAGATCTGTGAACACCCTGCATAGGCAGCGATGTGGAAAGCAAAGGCCACCGGTTCCTTGACCACGGCCCGGAGGAAGGGAAGCTGCGCGGCCTGAAAAGCGACAGTGCCTCCGCGGGAGAAGCCCATGACCCCCACACGGCGCGGGTCGAAGCGGGCATCGTTTGCAAGCAGCTGGAGGGCGCGGAAGGCGTCCATCAGGTTGGCCGATGCCGGAACGGCCGTTTGATCGGCGGCGGTTGAGCTCGTGCCGCGAGGGCCGAAGCTATCCACCACGAGCGTGGCGACGCCCAAGCCATTGAACAGTTGCACCCACTGCTGCAGGCTGGGCGTGACGCCGTCACTGCCATGGGCGAGTACGACGGCCGGCATCGGCTGCTTCGCACCCGCCGGCACGCTCAGGTCGGCCCAGATCCGCGTCGGCACCCATTCGTCGCGCTTTTCACGCGCGAGGCTGAAGAGGGACGGTGGCGTGAAGCTGTCGATCTCCACGCGCTCTGCCGCGAGCACGGGTAGCGTGAACATGGCGGCTGCGAGCGCTCGAAGGGTGGAGATCAGGAGGCGCATGCTTCAATGGACCGACGTGAGGGGCGAGCAGTATCGCGCGGTGACGAATCGGCCACTTGATCCGGGCCGACCAAGCCGCATTGAGATCTGGGCGCGTAGGCCTGAACTGGCCGCCCGCTCAGCTCTCCACCGACGCGCCCCAGCCGTCGTAGACCACGCCGCGCGACTCCGCCAGCTTCTCGAACCTCGCGGACAACTCGACCAACGCATCGAGGTCCAGGATCATGCGCCGCGATGCGACCACCTGCCAAGAAGGCTCGCCGAACTCCGGCGCGAAGACCTGCACATCGAAGTCCAAATCCGCGAGTTCTTCCGCTACCGCCATCGCTATCGCCTGCGTCGACGCATCAAAGGTGAACTCGGGCTGGTGCGGGAGGGAAAGGTCCGCGCCTAGCTCGACCATCCTGGAAAGGACCGTGGCGTCCGGATCGTCGTTGTCTTTCAGGCGCGCCAACAAGGCAGGAGAGGTCGGCATGTGCGGTGTAGTGCCGCTCGACCGGGACACGGTGGGCAGCGAGATGCAGTGAAGTCCTTGCGACTCTAGCGGAGTGCGGCGCCGGCCGGACGTCGTGAAAACGGGAATGAGCTGCGGGAGGTTTTGCTTGCTGACACCGCTACCGCTTTCCTTTCCGCATCAATGTATGCGTCCTCTGCATAACCTCCCCGAGCTAGTTACGGCGTGATTACATTGCCCTTATAGCCATCCACTCGCTCGGTTTCGGTGCGCGGCATTGGGTCAGCGTCGCGGGTTCTCCTCTGAAAACGGCCATGGGCCGTCCTGACGAGGCGTCCCCCCGGCGCTGACCCAATCCCGCTTTTCATATCCTCAGATCGGAAACACCATGAACCAACCCGTGATGGAAGGGCTGCGCCTGAACGTGCCCGCCTATGTGAAACACCAGCGCCTGATCGCCTGGGTGGCCGAGATCGCCGCCCTGACCGAGGCCAAGGACGTCTATTGGTGCGACGGTAGCCAGGCCGAATACGACCGCCTCTGCCAGCAACTGGTGGATGCCGGCACTTTCCAGAAGCTCAACCCGGCCAAGCGCCCCAATAGCTATCTCGCCTGGAGCGACCCCAGCGACGTCGCGCGCGTTGAAGACCGCACCTTCATCTGCACGGACCGCAAGGAAGACGCCGGCCCGACCAACAACTGGATGGCCCCCAAGGAGATGCGCACGCTGCTCCAGACGGGTGACCAGGCCCTGTTCAAGGGCGCCATGCGCGGCCGCACGCTCTATGTCGTGCCCTTCAGCATGGGCCCGATCGGCTCGCCCATCGCCCACATCGGCGTGGAGCTGTCGGACAGCCCCTATGTGGCGGTGAACATGCGCATCATGACCCGGATGGGCCGCGCGGTACTGGACGTGCTGGGAGACAACGGCGAGTTCGTGCCCTGCGTGCACACCGTGGGCGCCCCCCTCGCGGACGGCCAGGCCGACGTCAAGTGGCCCTGCAACAAGACCAAATACATCGTTCACTACCCCGCTACCCGCGAGATCTGGTCCTACGGCTCCGGCTACGGCGGCAATGCGCTGCTGGGCAAGAAGTGCTTCGCGCTGCGCATCGCCTCCACCATGGGGCGCGACCAGGGCTGGCTGGCCGAGCACATGCTGATTCTGGGTGTGACCTCGCCCGAAGGCCAGAAGCACCACGTCGCCGCCGCTTTCCCCAGTGCCTGCGGCAAGACCAACTTCGCCATGCTGATCCCGCCGCAGGGCTTCCAGGGCTGGAAGGTCACCACCATCGGCGATGACATTGCCTGGATCAAGCCCGGCAAGGACGGGCGCCTCTACGCCATCAACCCGGAAGCGGGTTACTTCGGCGTGGCCCCGGGCACGAACGCGCAGACCAACCCCAACTGCATGGCCAGCCTGAACAAGGACGTGATCTTCACCAACGTCGCGCTGACCGATGACGGCGACGTGTGGTGGGAAGGCATGACCGACACCCCGCCGGCCCATCTGGTGGACTGGCAGGGCAACGACTGGACGCCCGACATCGCCAAGGCGACCGGCGCCAAGGCGGCGCATCCCAATGCCCGTTTCACCGTGTCCGCCGTCAACAACCCGGCGCTGGACGAGGAATGGGACAACCCGGCCGGTGTGCCGATCGACGCCTTCATCTTTGGCGGCCGCCGCTCCACCACGGTACCGCTGGTGACTGAGGCGCGCGACTGGGTGGAAGGCGTGTACATGGCCGCCACCATGGGCTCCGAAACCACCGCCGCCGCCGCTGGCCAGCAAGGCGTGGTGCGCCGCGACCCCTTCGCCATGCTGCCCTTCATGGGCTACAACATGAGCGACTACTTCCAGCACTGGCTTGCCCTCGGCGCCAAGCTGGCAAGCTCCGGCGCCAAGCTGCCCAAGATCTTCTGCGTCAACTGGTTCCGCAAGGGCGCCGATGGCAAGTTCGTCTGGCCCGGCTATGGCGAGAACATGCGGGTGCTGAAGTGGATGCTGGAACGGGTCGAAGGGCAGGGGCAGGGCGTCGAGCACGCCTTTGGCACCAGCCCCCGCTACGAAGACCTGAACTGGCAGGGCCTGGCCTTCACGCCGGAACAGTTCCACACCGTGACCCACATCTCCGACAGCGACTGGGCCGCCGAACTGAAGCTGCATGACGAGCTGTTCACCCAGCTGGCCCACAACCTGCCGGCGGACCTGCCCGCCACCAAGGCACGCATCGAGCAGCGCCTGGCCGCCAAGGCCTGACGGCTGACCGGGGGCCGCGCGACTGCACAGCGCAGTCGCCCAGCAAGCTCGAAAAAGCAAAGCCCGCCATGCATGCACATGGCGGGCTTTTTTTATCTGGCGAGTACCAGTAGGCAGCGTAGGCAACATCCGGCACAGGAGCCGGTACTTACATCACAACACCGTTGTCCCGCTGCGGACCGGTATTCAGAGGCTTTTCAGCCGTTGCGGCGGGCGTAGGCAGCGCGCAGTTCAGCAGCGAAGGAAGGCATGCTTTCTTCATACTGGGCAGCCAGGGACAGCAGCTCGCGCTCCGAACGGGCGATGCGGGCGGCTTCCAGGCGGGCCTTGATGTTGCTGATGCTGCGGGCCCAGACACGGGCACCAATGGTGGCAAACGTGCCGCCGCGACGCACCGTGCGGCTCACGGGCAGACCGAAGGTTTGGGTAGCGACGCTCATGGCGATTCCTTTGTAGTGGCGATGGCTCTGTAGAACCAACGAAGCGAAGTTTAGGGTTAACCCTAGACGGTGCGCCAATGAAAGGAGGGAATCCGCTCCATAAGCGGCGTGAATATCACGTGAACTTGTACCGCCGGCCGGTTCGCCGCAATCGCAGCGACAATTGCGCCATGAGCATCGCCCACGACCTTTCCGACGCCGAGTTTGCCGAGCTCGACGACCTTCTCGCCCAGACGCCCGAGCCGCTGCAGGCGCTGGACACGTCCATGCTGGACGGCTACTTGTGCGGCGTGCTGGTGCAGCCTCGCCTGATCCCCATCGAGGAATGGCTGCCTCCAATCTTCGACTATGAAGGCCAGGCGCTGCCGGACACCGTGGACCCCACCTGGCTGGCCCGCATCCGCGCCCTGGTGGAGCGCCGTTATGCCTCGCTGAACCAGAGCATGCTGGAGCAGGGCTGGTTCTACCCCGTGGTGCTGGACCTGGAAGCCGAGGCGGCCGCCGAGGCCGCAGCCGCCGAAGCTGACACTGAAGCCGGGACGGCCAGCGACGCCGGTGGCGAGGGCGCCGCGACGGCCTCGGCCCCGGCCTCCAGCCAGGCAGACGCCGACGCATCCGAGACCGCCGCCGAAGACGCTGACGAGCTGCCCACGGACCCCATCACCCGCACCCTGCTGCCCTGGGTGGGGGGTTTTGAGTACGCGGCCGTGACCTTCCCCGACCTACATGAGCAGGCGGATGACAACGTCAACACCTTGCTGGCCCGCCTCTACCGCCATCTGCCTGTGGAGACGCCGGAAGAGCAGGAGGTGGTGGACACGCTCAACCGCGAGCATCCGCTGAAGGACCTGGATGACGCCATCGAGGACCTGGTGCTGACGGTCGTGGACCTGCAAGCCGCCACGGAAACCCAGCGCTTCCATGTGGAGCAGGTGCGGCGCGAAACCCCCAAACTTGGCCGTAACGACCCCTGCCACTGCGGCTCGGGCAAGAAGTTCAAGCAATGCCACGGCGCCGCCTGATCCTCTGACGCCCTGCGGCGAACCGCCTGGTTCGCCCTTGAATGCCCCTCCCAATCGGTAGATGCCCTTCTGCCGGGCTGCTGGTCTGATGTCGGAACATCCCGATTCCCCACGCAGCGAGGGTTCCCATGAGTGATATCGACGCCATCACTGGCGGCGCGACGGACGCATCGCGCCGCCATTTCCTTGAGGCCGCCGCGGCCATGGGCATGGCCGTCATGGCCGGCCCCTCGCTGGCACAGACCAACCAGGCCAAACGCCCCGGTGCGGACGTCATCCTCTACAACGGCCGCATCCAGACCATGGCCGGCGGCCAGGTGGTGAGTGCCATCGCCTTGAAGGACGGCTTCGTGCAGGCCGTGGGGACGGACGCCGACATCGCCAAACTGGGCGACTCGCGCACCCAGCGGATCGACCTGGATGGGCGCCGGGCCATTCCCGGCCTCACCGACTCCCACATGCACGTCATCCGTGGTGGCCTGAACTACAACATGGAGTTGCGCTGGGACGGCGTGCGCTCGCTTGGCGCTGCCCTGGAGATGCTGCGCACCCAGGCGCGCAATACGCCGCCGCCTCAGTGGGTGCGGGTGGTGGGCGGCTGGAACGAGTTCCAGTTTGACGAGAAACGCATGCCCACGCTCAAGGAGCTCAACGAGGCGGCGCCGGACACGCCCGTGTTCGTGCTCAACCTCTATAACCAGGCGTTCCTCAACAAGGCGGCGCTGCGGGCGGCAGGCTATACCCGGGACACGCCGCAGCCCCCGGGCGCGATCATCGAGCGGGACAGTTCCGGCGAGCCCACCGGCCTGCTGCTGGCCGAGCCGAACGCCTTCGTGCTCTACAACACGCTGGCCAAGGGCCCCAAGCTCAGCCCGGAAGACCAGCTCAATTCCACCCTGCACTTCATGCGCGAGGAGAACCGGCTCGGCGTCACTTCGGTGGGCGATGCCGGCGGCGGGTTCCAGAACTATCCCGATGACTACGCCATCATCGACAAGCTGGCCAAGGACAACCAGCTGACGGTCCGCATCGCCTATAACCTGTTCCCGCAGAAGGCCAAGGAAGAGCTCTCCGACTTCCAGCGCTGGGCGCGAATGGGCAAGCCCGGCGATGGCACGGACATGTACCGTCTCAACGGCGCGGGCGAAATGCTGGCGTTCTCCGCGGCCGACTTCGAGGACTTCGTCTTTCCCCGGCCCGAGATGCCGCCCAGCATGGAGGCCGACATGGAAGGCATCGTCCGCTTCCTGGCCGGCAACGGCTGGCCCTGGCGCATGCACGCCACCTACAACGAAACCGTCTCCCGGGCGCTCGATGTCTTCGAAAAGGTCCACCGCGACCACCCGATCGACAAGCTCGGCTGGTTCTTCGACCACTGCGAAACCGTCACGCCGCAGAACCTGGAGCGGATCAAGAAGCTGGGCGGCGGCATTGCGGTGCAGAACCGCATGTCCATGCAGGGCGAGTACTTCATTCGCCGCTATGGCCTCAAGGCCACGGCGGAGACCCCGCCGGTCAAGCGCATGCTGGACATGGGCATCCCCGTGTCCCTGGGCACCGACGCCACGCGGGTGAACAGCTACAACCCATGGCAGGCCCTGTACTGGCTGGTGTCTGGCCGCACCATCGGCGGCACGGTGCTTTATCCGGAAGAGCGGCGGCTGGACCGGCTGGCCGCCCTGCGCCTGATGACGGTCGATGGCAGCTGGTTTTCCCGGGAAACCGGCAAGAAGGGGGTGCTCAAGCCAGGCGCCTTTGCCGATGTGGCGGTCCTCGACAAGGATTTCTTCACGGTGCCCGAAGACCAGATCCAGGACATCACTTCGGTCCTGACGGTGGTCGCCGGCAAGGTGGTGCACGGCTCCGGCCGATACCAGCCGCTGGCCCCGCCGCTGCCGCCGGCGTCCCCGAGCTGGTCCCCGGTGAAGACCTTCGGGGGCTATCAATCCCGCAAGGTCTCCCTGGGCGCCAATGCCGACAAGCGCTACCAATACGCGGCGATGTGCGCATGTTCCAGCGCCTGCGGCGTCCATGCACACGACCATGCCTATGCATCGGCCGCTGCAGCGCCGACGAGCGACCCCGCTGCGTTCTGGGGTGCGCTCGGCTGCAACTGCTACGTGTAGGGCGCCGGCTTCTCGCTAGATCTCGATCACCAGCTCCGGCCGGTAATCGACCTGCTCCCCCTTGCGTTCATAGCCCAGGGGGTTGGCCACCACACGGCAGCGGTGCGTCTGCCCGCGGGTGTCCTCGGTCTCGACCACATAGTCGTTCATGCAGTGCAGGTGACCATGCATCCATAGATCGACTGCGGGGAACAGCTCATCCAGCGCATTGCAAAAGCCCGCGGTGCCCGGCACCAGCCCGTAGCGTGGGTCCGCGCTCCTGAGGCTGGGCGCAAAATGGGTCACCACGGCCGTCTTCCCATCAAACGGGGTGGCCAGCTGCGCGCGCAACCAGCCCTGACAGTCCAGCGCCAGCTCCCGCAGGTCCTCGGCCAGCATCTGCCGGCCATCGCGCAGCGTGGAGTATTTGCTGAGGTAGTAGTTGGCGGCCCGGAAAGCCTTGCCGCGTGCGGCCAGTTGCTGCGTGGGCGTGGCCAGCCGGGACGCCAGGGCGTCAAAGTCGCTCCACAAGGTGGTGCCGATGAAGCGCACCCCGTCGATGGTCACCACCTCCCGGTCCAGCCATTCGATGCCCAGCGCGTCGCAGGTGCGGCGCAGACGCTCGTAGGTCGGCGCGTATTCCAGGCCGTCGAACTCGTGATTGCCCGGCACATAGAGCACGCGCCGCCAAGCCGCGCCATCGCGCCGGGGTGAAAAGCGCCCCAGGCCAAAATCGTCCGTCACCAGCCGGGAGCCGGCCTGGTAAGAGCCTACGTCGCCGGCCAGCACCAGCAGGTCAACGTCGGGCATGGCCACGGAGACAACATCCAGCTGGCGTTCCAGGTGAAGGTCGGAAATCAATTGAAGGCGCACGGCGAAAAACGTCTTGAGGGTTCAGGGGCAGATCGTCACGGCTGCCTGTGGCTAGGGAAGCTCTGCATAACTCCTCGCGGCCGGTCTGGCCCCGCTTCAGGCGGTCCGCGTCGTTGCAAATCCTCGCCATAGCGCCCGCTATGGCTGTGGTTTGCGCCTAGCGGCCCC
>Ga0065165_1000457_pt1 | contig 63927 bp, 52 predicted proteins | sample AraplaMF_Cvi_mMF_FD_63813 | JGI IMG/M metagenome (GOLD analysis project Ga0065165, IMG submission 63813) | Arabidopsis root microbial communities from the University of North Carolina, USA - plate scrape MF_Cvi_mMF (version 2) (version 3) | ecosystem: Host-associated > Plants > Roots >...
GTGAGGGCCAGCGGCGTCGGTAGTAAGAACACCCTCTTACTCCCTCTCCCGCTTGCGGGAGAGGGCAGGGGTGAGGGCCAGCGGCCATGGCATGACCCAGTGTCCGCGACGCCCTGCGAGCTCAACGCATCCAGCGCCTGAGCTCCGGCATCACCACGACCAACTGTTCGGCGACCATCGCCGAGGTCACCTGCGCGCCCTTGGCGCCGAGGTGCGTGCGATCGAACACCGGATTCGCGGCGCCCGCGCGCTCCGGCGCCGATGCGCCCTGAGCCGGCGCATCGATCGGCTTGGGTGCCATCGCCAGCGTGTCTGCCTCGACCTCGCCCATCGCCTGCACCGCCGCATGGCTGACGGCGTTCAGATCGATCAGCGGCACCCGGTGCTCCGCGCTGACACGGATCGTCGCCTCGGCCCACGGACGCAGGTTGTTCTCGAGCCGGCCTTGCGCATCGAAGCTGCGTCGCGTCAACGGAGTGAGCATCACCAGCCGCGCGCCGGTCGGCGCGACATCGGCGATGTAGCGCGCGAGGTTGGCGGGGAACTCCGCCTGCAGGTCGGTGGAGCGGCCCGGCTTGCCGGGCTGGTCGTTGTGGCCGAACTGCATCAGCACCACATCGACCTGGCTGGCGGGCCGATCGCGCAGCATCGTCATCACCCGGTCCCAGAGGCCTTCGGCGCGGAAGCTCTTCGTGCTGCGACCGCCCTTGGCGACATTGAGGCAACTCACCTCCGGCTTGAAGCGCGCACAGAGCGCGTCGCCGTAGCCGCTCTTCGTGGCCATCGTCGAATCGCCGACGAGGATCACGCGCAACGACGACGGCCCATCCTGTGCACAAGCAGCGCCGGCCACAAGGACCAACGCCGCGAGCCATGCCTTCTTCATGAGTCCTCCGAAGAGATGCGACCGGAATGGGGCATGGGGGTCCTGGAGGGATCCCCCATGCCCCGTGGAGAGTCGGCGCCTGGCGAGCGCAGGTGGGCGGTCCTGCGTTGTACCTCGGCTCGCTTCGAAAGACAGCCCACCTGCGTGGCTTCAGGGCGCGGGCACGGTCAGGGCATGGGGGATCCCTCCAGGACCCCCAAGCCCTACCCGCACCCCATCGGCACCGTGCACTCCGGGTCCGTGGTTCGCGGGCCTTGGGCTCAGAACTTGTAGCTCGCTCCCAGCAGGTACTCCCGTCCGGTCACGTGGTAGACCACCGGGCTGTTGCGCGCCCTGGAGATGAACTGGTCGTTCGCCTCGTTGGTCAGGTTGACGCCTTCCAGCGTGATCGTGAGGTGGTCGTTGACCTTGTAGGAGATCGACGCATCCACGTTGAGCGTGGCGTTCTTCCCTTCGACGTCGTTGTTGTTCTGCCCCGGCACGCGCGTCAGGAAGGACGAGCGCTTCGATGCCGACACCCGCGCGCTGAAGGTGTTGTCGTCGTAGTACAGCGTGGCGTTCCACGACTTCGGCGACATGTTGAGCAGGTCGTCGGTGATGGTCGTGTTGCTCGTCGGCGAGACCAGGTAGGTGATCTTGGACTTCACGTAGGTGTAGTTCAGCAAGGTCCCGAAGTGGCGTCCCCAGCCCGGCAGGAAGGTGAACGGCTGCTGGTAGTTCAGCTCGATGCCGCGCAGCTTGCCCCCCGGGGTGTTGATCGGCGTGGTCAGCTGGAACACCTCCTCGCCGGTGAAGTTGCTCGGCAGCAGCGACAGCGGCAGGCCTGTCTGGTTGTACGGCGCGTTGGTGCGCAGGCTCTGGATGTAGGTGTCGATGTTCTTCTGGAACAGCCCCACGCCGATGAAGGCGTTGCGGTCGAAGTACCACTCGAGGCTGCCGTCAAAGGTCTTCGCGCGGAAGGGCTTCAGGTACGGATTGCCCGTGGTGATGGACAGCGTGCCGGTCGTGCTGATCGTGCCGCCGGGATTGAGGTTGCCCAGCTGCGGCCTGGCCATCACCTTCGCCGCGGCGAAGCGCGCGATCAGGTCCTTGGTCAGGTTGGCCGAGAGGTTCAACGCCGGCAGCCAGTCCTTGTACTTCTGGCCGATCACGACCTCGGTGCCGCCGCCGGTGGCGAGGTAGCCGGTCGCGTCCTGCTCGGTGACGACGTAGCGAACGCCGACGTTGCCCTGCATGCGCAGGCCGAGCAGCCGGCCTTCGAAGTCCGCCTGCACGAAACCGCCGCGGTCCTTCTCGACCACCGCGCGGTTGTTGCCGCGCGCATTGCCGTTGGTGGTCGAGGACAGCGTGTAGTCGCCCGGACCGCCCGCGGGACCGCTCTTGATGCAGTTGCAGTAGATGTCGTAGGCCGCCGCGATCGCGTTGAGGTCGGGAATGACCCACGAGGTCGGCGTGCCCGCCGGCAGGCTCAGGCCGCGACCGAAGCCGGTCAGCATCTTCGTCAGCACGCCCGCGCCCGCCGCCGGCGAGAAGATCGTGTCGTTCTGGTTGACGCGCCGGAATTCGTAGGTGTCGAAGCTGTACTTCTTGTAGTCGGCCCCGGCCTTCAGCGTCAGGCGGTCGGGGATCACTTCCCATGCGAGGTCCAGGTGCGCGATGTCGTTGACATTGTTCGCGCCCTGCGGCCGGATGCGGATCTCGCTGGTGGTCGTGTTGGTGACCGTGGTCGGCTGCGTGCCCGTGGTGACCTGCGGCACGCCGACGATCTGCAGCGCGCCGTTCTGCGCCGTCGGATCGAAGGGGTACTGGATGACCGGCAGCCGGTCGTTGTGGCGGAAGTCCAGCGTGTAGCCGTTGACGTTCAGCGCATCCAGCGTGACCGTCGTCTGCACCGGGTTGCGGAACTTGGACTCGGCGCGTCCCACCTTGGCGTTGAGCTTGAGGTGATCGGTGAGGTCCTGCTCCAGCGTCAGGCTCGGCTGCTTGAAGGTGGTCGAGAGCTCGTCGTAGCGCGATTCCGCGCGGATGTCGACGCCGTTGAACACGCCGTACTGCAACGCGCCGTTGGGCGCGTACTGGGCCTCCACCACGCTGGTCTGCGGCTTGCCGCCCTGGCTCGCGGTGCGGCTGAACGAGATTGCCTCGAGGAAGTCCTCCTGCCGCGTTGCGTCGAGCTTCGAATACAGCATGTCGAAGGTCAGCAGCGTGCGGTCGGTCGGACGGAACTGGATCGAGCCCGTCAGGCCGAGCCGGTCCTGGTCGTGCGTGAGCCGGCCGTAGCGCGGCAGGCGCGGATGGAAGTTGTCGGCGCTGCTGGCCGCGTTGTAGGCCGCGGTCGCGCCGGCCGAGGCGGGCAGGCGCGACACGCCCTGCGCGGCCGGGCCGCAGTTGGTGGCGGTGGTCGTGGGGTTCGCCGGGGTCACGCCTTGCGGCGAGCACCAGCCCCCGGACGACGGGCCGTTGTCCCAGCGCACCGACGAGAAGCCTTCCTCGAAGAGCCGGCGCTTGGAGTACGCGCCCGAGACCAGCACGCCCAGCTTCTTGTCGAGGAAGACGTCGCTGAGCAGGAAGGCGCCGCGCGGATCGGTCTCGCGCGCCAGGTCGTTGTAGCGGCCCTTGACCGACACGGCGACGACCCGCTTGTTGAAGTCGAAGGGGCGCGCCGCCTGCAGGTCCACCGTCGCGCCGAGCGAGCCTTCGTCCACCTCGGCCGAGCTGCTCTTGCGCACGGTGATGGTGTTGAAGAGCTCCGAGGCGAAGACGTTGAAGTCGAAGCCGCGCGAGCGGTTGGCGCCGCCCGAGCTGTCGGTGCCGCCGGTGGTGGCCAGCGCCTCGATGCCGTTGATGCGCACGCGGGTGAAGTCCGCGCCCAGGCCGCGCACGGTGATGTTGCGGCCTTCGCCGGCATCGCGGTCGATGACCACGCCCGGGATGCGCTGCAGCGATTCGGCCAGGTTGGTGTCGGGGAACTTGGCGATGTCCTCGGCCTTGATCACGTCGACGATGCCGCGGTCCTGGCGCTTGGCGTTGAGCGCGCTCTCCAGCGAGGCGCGGATGCCGGTGACGACCACCGTCTCCAGCGATTTGTCCGAGGCGGGCGCCGCAGGCGCGGAAGCCGGCGCGGCGGCCGACGCGGTGGCCGACGCGGTGGCCGATGCGGCGGCGGCCGGCGCGGGCACGGCCTGGTCCTGGCTCCAGGCCGGCAGCGACAGCGTGGCCGTGCCGAGCAGGCAGGCGGCGAGGCGGGTCAGGCGCGGCGCGGACGCCGGCGGCCGGTGCGCTGGCCGCGGGGTGGACGCGGACGTCCCGAGGCGAGTCCCAATGCGGTGGGGCATGACGTTGTCTCCAAGGTTCTTCTGCGGCCGCGGGCGTGGGATCGTGGCCCGTCGCTCTCGCGGCATGGGGTCGCAGGCGCGCGCAGGGCGCCGGCAGGGTGGGGAGCGGGAGCGCTGCAGTGCGCCGGCCGCCTCGGTACTGCTGGACAGCTGCGATCCGCGTCGCGCGCGGACCTTGGGGAAATCAGCTCAGAGGTAGTCCTCGCGTCGCGGCGAGAACTGGTCCAGCAGCGTGCTGCCGGCCTCCAGCGCGACGACGCCGTGGCGGGTCAGCCGCGGCGCGACGAAGGCGTCGCCGGGCTTGAGCACCCGCTTCACGCCGCCGACCTCGCAATCGAAGGAGCCGCTGATCACGAAGGCGATCTGGTCATGCGCATCGTGCGCATGCGGCGTCCCGATGGCGCCCCGGTCGAACTGCACCAGCACCGACATCAGCTCCGGTGTGTGGCCGACGATCTTGCGGCGGATGCCGTCGCCGAGCTCGGTCCACGGCTGGTCATCGTTCAGGAAGTACGGGCTCATCAGGGCGTCTCCTCGCGATCTGGCAGACGCGTCACGCGCCTGGCGCCGGGACCTTTCCCGGCCGTCGTTGCGAGCAACTATAGCGAGCTGGCGTGAAATTGAAACAGCGGTTCACTAGATGGAAACCATAGTTCCGGGAAATTCCGCAGGCCCGTACGCTCCATCCCCATCAGATCCCGAAAGCACCCCGAAGCAGGGTGCTTCCCCCCAGGACGCGGGCGGTTCCTCCGTCGCGCCCGGACCCTCCACCGCACGAGGAAGACATGGAAATCCGCCAACCCATCCACAGCGAGCACGCCCGCACGCTGGACACCGAAGGCCTGCGCCGCCAGTTCCTGGTCGAGGACCTGTTCAAGCCCGACGAGGCCACGCTGACCTACAGCCAGATCGACCGGATCATCGTCGGCGGGATCATGCCGGTGACGAAACCGGTGACCTTCTCGGCGGAGCTGGGCAAGCACACCGGCACGGACTATTTCCTGCAGCGCCGCGAGCTGGGGCTGATCAACATCGGCGGCGCGGCGCGCGTCTTCGTCGACGACACGCAGTACGACGTCGGCCCGCGCGAGGCGCTCTACATCGGGCAAGGCGCGAAGATCGTCGAGTTCAAGAGCGTCGACGCCGCGCAGCCGGCCAAGCTCTACTTCAACTGCGCGCCGGCGCACACCGCGTATCCGACGCGCAAGGTCACGCTGGCCGAGGCCTCGCCGGAGACGCTGGGCTCGGCCGAGACCAGCAACCGCCGCACCATCCACAAGTTCCTCGTGCCCGACGTGCTGCCGACCTGCCAGCTGCTGATGGGCATGACGCAGCTGGAGCCGGGCAGCCTGTGGAACACCATGCCCTGCCACCAGCACGACCGCCGCATGGAGGTGTACTTCTACTTCGACATGAAGGCCGACGCGGTCGTCTTCCACATGCTGGGCGAGCCCACGCAGACGCGACACCTGGTGGTGCGCAACGAGCAGGCGGTCATCAGCCCGAGCTGGTCCATCCACTCCGGCGTGGGCACGCAGGCCTACACCTTCATCTGGGGCATGGTCGGCGAGAACCAGGTGTTCAAGGACATGGACCACGTGCCGATGACGACGCTGCGCTGAGCGCGGCAGGCGCGCCGCCGGTCGCGGAGCGCGACCGCGGCGTCACGGTGACCAAGGGAACGAACGACATGATCCTGGACAACTTCCAACTCGACGGCCGCGTGGCCATCGTCTCGGGCTGCAACACCGGCCTGGGGCAAGGCATGGCGGTCGCGCTGGCGCAGGCCGGCGCGCACATCGTCGGCGTCAACGTGTCCGATCCGGCGGAAACGCGCAACGAGGTCGAGCGGCTGGGGCGGCGCTTCCTCGACCTGCGCGCCAACCTCGGCGACATCAGCTGCATCGAGGGCCTGGTGGCGGAGGCGAAGTCGCTGACCGGCCGCGTCGACATCCTCGTCAACAACGCCGGCATCATCCGGCGCGAGGACGCGATCCGCTTCAGCGAGAAGGACTGGGACGACGTCGTCGACCTCAACCTGAAGACGGTGTTCTTCTTCTCGCAGGCGGTGGCCCGGCAGTACCTCGCGCAGGGCGGCGGCGGCAAGATCATCAACGTCGCCTCGATGCTGTCCTTCCAGGGCGGGGTGCGGGTGCCGTCGTACACCGCGAGCAAGAGCGGCGTGATGGGCATCACCCGGCTGATGGCCAACGAATGGGCATCGCACGGCATCAACGTCAACGCGATCGCGCCCGGCTACATGGCCACGAACAACACCGCCGCGCTGCGCCAGGACGAGACGCGCAACGCCGCGATCCTCGATCGGATCCCGGCGGGGCGCTGGGGCAGTCCGGACGATCTCGCCGGGCCGGTCGTGTTCCTCGCCTCCAAGGCCTCGGACTACGTCAACGGCTACACAGTCGCAGTCGACGGCGGCTGGCTGGCTCGATAACCCTGTAGGACGGCCGTCGCGGCGGCTACACCATCACCCACGCGCTCGGTTCAACCAAGCGGAGCTCATGGACCGGCGCTGCCGGGCCATCGAGCTCGCCCCCTTGAGGGGGCGCGCGCAGCGCGTAGGGGGGGAGACATATGTACGAGAACAAGCGCTTGGGCTTCCTGTTCGTCCTGCCATTCGTGCTGGGCGTGCTGCTGTTCAAGCTTTTTCCCTTCGTGATGAGCTTCGCGCTCAGCTTCACGCAGTACGACCTGATCGATCCGCCGACCTTCGTCGGGTTGCGGAACTACGAGGAGCTCGTCACCGCGGATCCGCTGTTCCGCAAGTCACTGGGCGTGACGCTGCTGTTCGCGCTGCTGGCGGTGCCGCTGCGCGTGGGATTCGCGCTGTTCATCGCCCATGTGCTGAACTTCAAGCTGCGCGGCATCAACTTCTTCCGCGCCGCGTTCTACATCCCGTCCATCCTGGGCGGCTCGATCGCGGTGGCGGTGCTGTGGCGCTTCGTCTTCGCGCGCAACGGCCTGGTGAACCTGGTGCTGATGAAGCTCGGCCTGGAGCCGGTGGCCTGGCTGGCCGACGAACACTACTCGATGTGGACCATCGTGCTGCTGTTCACCTGGCAGTTCGGCTCGGCGATGGTGATCTTCCTGGCGGCGCTGCAGAACGTGTCGATCTCGCTGTACGAGGCGGCCGAATGCGACGGCGCCAGCAAGGCGCAGCAGTTCTGGAAGATCACGGTGCCGCTGATCACGCCGGTGATCTTCTTCAACGTGATCATGCAGATGGTGCACGCCTTCCAGGAGTTCAACGGCCCGTACATGATCACCGAAGGCGGCCCGCTGCATTCGACCTACGTGCTGGCGCTCTACATCTACGACCAGAGCTTCCGCTTCTTCAACCTGGGTTACGGCGCGGCGCTGTCGTGGGTGCTGTTCGCGCTGGTCGGCGGCCTGGCGGCGCTGTCCTTCTGGAGCTCGAAGTACTGGGTCTTCTACGCCGGCGAGAAGGAGTCCAGGCGATGAGCCGCCGGTCTCCTCAACTCCCTCTCCCGCTAGACGGAGAGACCGGAGAGACCGGAGGCGCGGGCGGTTCGAAGGGCCGCGGTGGTGCTTCACTCCCTCTCCCGCTTGCGGGAGAGGGCAGGGGTGAGGGCAGCGATCGTGGCACCGCGCCGGCCCTGACCCTGGGCCGCGACCGCGGCAACCGCACGCTGCGCTACCTCGCGCTGGCGGCCGTCGCGATCGTGATGCTCTACCCGCTGCTGTGGCTGATCGGTGCCTCCTTCAAGAGCAATGCCGAGATCTTCAGCTCCGCCGGTTTCTGGCCGGACCGGTTCGACTTCGGCGCCTATGCCAAGGGCTGGAAGACCAGCACCGAGTACACCTTCGCGACCTACTTCCTGAACAGCTTCCTGATCACCATCCCGCGCATCGTCGTGACGGTGGTCTCCTGCGTGCTGGTCGCCTACGCCTTCGCCCGTTTCGAGTTCTGGGGCCGCAAGACGCTGTTCAGCATCATGATCGCCACGATGATGCTGCCGCTGATCGTGCTGCGCCTGCCGCAGTACCTCGTGTTCCGCGAGATCGGCTGGCTGGACTCCTACCTGCCGCTGATCGTGCCGTCGGCCTTCGCGACGGACACCTTCTTCGTGTTCATGCTGGTGCAGTTCCTGCGCGGCATCCCGCGCGACATGGAGGAGGCCGCGCTGATCGACGGCTGCAACGCGTTGCAGCTGCTGTGGCACATCATCGTCCCGCTGCTCAAGCCGGCCATCATCTCGGTGGTCGTCTTCCAGTTCATCTGGACGATGAACGACTTCATGGGCCCGCTGATCTACCTCGCGTCGGTCGAGAAGTACCCCGTCTCCCTCGCGCTGAAGATGAGCATCGGCGCGACCGAGGAGGTCGAGTGGGCGAACGTGATCGCGATCTCGGTGGTGGCGCTGATCCCGTCGGTGGCGGTGTTCTTCGCGGCGCAGAAGCACTTCATCGAAGGCGCGACCTCCAGCGGCGTCAAGGGCTGAGGCCCCCGAGCAGACCCCGAGCAGACCCCGAGCAGACAAGCAGAGAACCCGGAGACGACACGTGGCAAGACTGAGCCTCAACAGGATCGAGAAGGTGTACCCGAACGGTTTCAAGGCCGTGCACGGCGTGGACCTGGAAGTGCGGGACGGCGAGTTCATGGTCTTCGTCGGCCCGTCGGGCTGCGCGAAGTCGACGCTGCTGCGGATGATCGCGGGGCTGGAGAGCATCACCGGCGGCGAGCTGCGCATCGGCGACCGCGCCGTCAACGCGTTGCCGCCGAAGGAGCGCGGCATCGCGATGGTGTTCCAGAACTACGCGCTGTACCCGCACATGAAGGTCTACGACAACCTGGCCTTCGGCCTGAAGCTGGCCGGCACGCCGAAGGCGGAGCTCGACCGGCGCGTGCGGCACGCCGCCGGCCTGCTGGAGATGGAGCACCTGCTGGACCGTTATCCCAAGCAGCTGTCCGGCGGCCAGGCGCAGCGCGTCGCGGTGGGCCGGGCGATCGTGAAGAAGCCGGACGTGTTCCTGTTCGACGAGCCGCTGTCCAACCTCGACGCCAAGCTGCGCGCCGCGATGCGCGTGCGCCTGACCGAGCTGCACCGCACCTTGAAGGACAGCCAGCAGCCGGCGACGACGATCTACGTGACCCACGACCAGGTCGAGGCGATGACGATGGGCGAGCGCATCTGCGTGCTCAAGGACGGCGTGATCCAGCAGGTCGACACGCCGACGGCGCTGTACGACCGGCCAGCCAACGCCTTCGTGGCGAGCTTCATCGGATCGCCGGAGATGAACCTGCTCGCGGCGCGGCTGCTGGCGACCGATGACGGCCTGGCCGTCGAGGTCGGCGGCGCGCGGCTGCCGCTGCCGGCGCGGAAGTCGGCCGGACTGGCGGCGCTGCCGCGGCTGGCCGACGGCGCGCTGACCTTGGGCCTGCGGCCCGAGCACATCGGCCTGGCGCCGCGGGCGCAGGGCGACAGCGTCGCCGTCGGCGCGCGGCTGCGTTTCACCGAGCACATGGGCTCCGAGGTCTACCTGCATGCGGACCTCGGCCCGCTGCCGCTGACCGCGCGCATCCCCGCCGAGCAGGCGGTGGCGCTCGCCGGCCTCGCGCGCGGCGACGGGCTCACCCTGCATCTGCAGATGACGGCCTGCCACCTGTTCGATGCGCAGAGCGGGGTGAATCTCCTGGAGACCGCCGCATGAGCTTGCCGCGACGACAGCTGCTCGGCATCGCCGCGGGCTCGGCCGCGGTCGCGGCGACCGCGGGCGTGACGGCGGCGCTGACGGCGCCGGCCCTGCTGCGCGCGCAGGACAAGCCGGCGGTGCTGCGCTTCGCCTGGTGGGGCGGCGCCGGCCGGCACGAGGCGACGCTGAAGGCGCTGGCGCTGTTCGAGCGCCGCCATGGCGTGCGCGTGAAGGCCGAGTACATGGGCTTCAACGGCTACCTCGAGCGGCTGACGACGCAGATCGCCGGCGGCTCCGAGCCCGAGGTCATGCAGATCAACTGGGCCTGGCTGGCGATGTTCAGCAAGCGGGGCAACGGCTTCGCGGACCTGAACCGCCACGGACGCCTGCTGGACCTCGCACAGTTCGACCGTGAGGACCTCGCCTACGGCGACGTCGCCGGCAAGCTCAACGCGCTGCCGGTGTCCTTCAGCGCGCGGGTGATGCTGTGGAACCAGGCCGCGTTCGAGCGCGCGGGGTTCGCGCTGCCGCGGACCTGGGACGAACTCTTCGCCGCGGGGCCGGCCTTCCGCCGCGCGCTGGGCGAGGACGCCTACCCGCTCGATGGCGAGCTCTACGACATGATGCTGCTCTCCCAGGCCTGGGTGCAGCAGCGGCACGGCATGGCCTACGTCGACCCCGCGTCGCCGCGCGTGGCGATGAGCGAGGCGGCGGCGCGGGACTGGGTGCGCGTCTACAAGCGCCTGGTCGCGGAGCACGTGGCCACGCCGCTGCCGCTGCGCGCGAGCCTGGGCGGCGCCGAGAAGCCGACCGAGCAGCAGCCCGACTGGGTCGTCGGCCGCTGGGCCGGCAACTACACCTGGGATTCGGTGATCGCGCTGCGCGCCTCGACGCTGGACCGGCAACAGAAGCTGGTGCTCGGCGATTTCCCGACGCTGCCCGGCGCGCTCGACAGCGGCATGTTCGGGCGGCCGACGGTGATGTACGCGGTCAGCCGCCATGCGGAGAAGAACGGCCGCGCCGAGATGGCGGCCCGGCTCGTCAACTTCCTGCTGACGGACCCGGAGGCCGCGGCGCTGCTCGGCCGCACCCGCGGCCTGCCGTCCGCGCGCGGTCCGTACGAACAGCTGAAGGAAGCCGGCCAGCTGCCGCCGCTCGAAGTCGCCGCGCACGAGCAGATCAAGGTGCAGCGCGAGTCGGGCCGGCTCAAGCGCCCCGCGCCGCTGTTCGAGCACGCACGGCTGCACAAGTTCATGCGCGAGGTCTTCGAGACCGTCGCCTACAACAAGACCAGCGATATCGACGCTGCCCGCCGCCTCGTCACGGAAGGCCAGGCGCTGCTGCAGCGGATCAAGTGAAAGCCCCCATGAAAGCCAACGAACGACAGCTCCGTTTCGTCACCCGCGAGGATGCGGACACCGGCGCGCGCGTCACGCGCCTGACGCCGACCGACGTGACTTGCCACCGCAACTACTTCTATCAGAAGTGCTTCACCAACGACGGGCAGAAGCTGGTCTTCGGCGCCGAGTTCGGGCCGGGCACGAGCTGGAACTACCACCTGCTCGACCTGGAGACGCAGGTCGCGACGCAGCTCACCGACCAGCCGGGCGAAAACACCTTCGGCGGCTTCCTCAGTCCTGACGACGGCGCGCTCTACTTCGTCCGCGCCGAGCGGCAGTTGATCCGGCTGTCGATGCGCGACCTGGGCGAGGAGGTCGTCTACACGGTGCCCGAGGGCTGGGTGGGCTACGGCACCTGGGTGGCCAACTCGGCCTGCACGAAGATGGTCGGCATCGAGATCGCCGCGAGCGACTGGTTCCCGCTCAGCGATTGGCAGAAGTTCCACCAGATGTTCCATGCGAAGCCGCGTTGCCGGCTGATCCGCATCGACCTGGCGACCGGCGCGCGCGAGGTGATCCTCGAGCAGCAGGGCTGGCTCGGCCATCCGCAGTACCGGCCCGGCGACGACAACACCGTCGCCTATTGCCACGAGGGACCGCACGACCTGGTCGACGCGCGCATGTGGTTCATCGACGAGGACGGCCGCAACGTCCGCTGCGGTCGCCGGCACGATCCGGGCGAGAGCTGCACCCATGAGTTCTGGGTGCCGGACGGCTCCGCGATGATCTACGTCTCCTACCTGAAGGGGCAGCGCGATCGCTGGATCTGCGCGCTCGATCCGGTGACGCTCGCATCGAGGCGGCTGACGCGGATGCCGCCGTGTTCGCACCTGATGAGCAACCAGGACGGCTCGCTGCTGATCGGCGACGGCTGCGATTCGCCGGCCGACGTCGCCGACACCGGCAGCCACCAGATCGCCACCGATCCCTTCCTGCATCTCTTCGACCTGAAGGCCGGGACCGAGCGCCGCGTCGCGCGGCACGACAGCTCGTGGCGCGTCTACAAGGGCAACCGGCAGGTCACGCATCCGCATCCGTCGTTCACGCCGGACGAGGAGCAGGTGCTCTTCAGCGCGGACGCCGAGGGCGAACCGGCGCTGTACCTGGCGGACCTGTGATGCGGGCAGCGCGTGTCGCCGTGATGGCCGGCCTGTGCGGCGCCGCGCTGCTGGGCGGGCTGTCCACGACGCGTGCCGCGGCGGCCGGCTCGGTTGACGCGCCGGCCCGCCCGCAACTCACCGATGCGCAGGCCGGCTTGGCGACCACGCAGGCATACCTCGGCGACTGGCATCCGGCGCCCCTCGATCCCTCGCGCTGGACGCCGACCTTCGTCGTCGCGGCGGACGGCAGCGGCACGCATCGCACCGTGCAGGCGGCGATCGACGCCTTGCCGTCGACGGGCGATCGTCGAGCCTATGTGCTGGTGAAGCCGGGCACCTACCGGGAAGCGCTTTGCATCCAGGACAAGGCGCCGTTCACGCTCTACGGCGCCGGCGCTCCGTCCGAGGTCGTGATCGTCGAAGGGCGCTACAACGCCTTGCCGAAGGCGAAGGGCGAGGCCGCGCATCGCTGCATGCCGCTGCTCGACGCCGATACGCACGGCACGCCCGGCAGCGCCAGCGTGATGCTGTTCAGCGATGACGTGCAGCTCGCGCGGCTGACGATCGCCAACGATGCGATGGAGCGCGTCCGCGATGGACAGGGGTATCCGGCGGGCGTGTCCGAGAGCGGCGGCGCGCAAGCGGTGGCGCTGATGACGCGCGGCGACCGGATCCAACTGGAGCAGGTGCGGCTGCTGGGCCATCAGGACACGTTCTACGCGGAGCGCCGCGCCGAACCGGCGGCTGCCGATGCCGCGCATGTCGACCCGGCACGCGAGTCGCGCGTGCTGGTGCGCGGGAGCGAGATCCGCGGCGACGTCGACTTCATCTTCGGCGGTGCGACGCTGGTGATCGACGGCAGCCTCATCGTCAGTCGCGCGGGGCGGCGCGTGCCGGGCCATGGCGGGCACGTGATCGCGCCCAGCACGCCGAACGCGTCGCCGCGCGGCTTCCTGATCCAGAACTCGCGCTGGCTCGCGGAACCGGGCGTCGCTGCGGGCAGCATCAGCCTGGGCCGCGCGTGGGACCGCGGCGTCGCGCGCGGCGAGTGGCGCGCGTCGCCGTCGGTCCCCAACGGCCAGGCGGTGCTGCGCGACAACCTGTTCGGGCCGCATCTGGGGGCCTGGTCCGCGTCGACCTCGCGGCGCCCGTTCGGCGCGACCGGCGAGGCGGCCAATCGCATGGCCGAGTACCGCAACCTCACGCTGCCCACCGCGCTGCCCATCGCGGCGTTCGACACGGTGGCGCCGGACGACGGCTGGGCATCGATGAACGGCGGCACCGTCGGCGGCGCGCGGGCGAAGCCGGACGCGGTCCGTGTCGTGCGCACGCGCGCCGAGCTCGATGCCGCGCTCGCGCTCGGCGACGCGCCCAAGCTGATCGCGCTCGCCGCGCGCATCGACCTCGCGGCGGACGCGTCGGGGCGGCGGCTGGGCCTCGAGGACTTTCGCGATCCCGCCTTCGACTTCGACGCCTTCGTCCGGCAATTCGATCCCGCGACCTGGGGCCGGCGCCCGCCCGAAGGACCGTTGGAGGAAGCCCGCCGACGCTCCGCGAGGAAGCAGGCCGCGCAGGTCGTGGTCAAGGTGCCGTCGAACACGACGATCGTGGGCATCGCGCCCGATGCCGGCTTCGACGGCGGCTCGCTGATGCTCGACAAGGTCTCGCAGGTGATCCTGCGCAACCTGCGCTTCTCCGATGCCTACGACTTCTTCCCCGCCTGGGATCCCAACGACAACGGTCACGGCGAGTGGAACTCCGAGTACGACACCGTCTCGTTGCGCGAGGCGACACAGGTGTGGATCGACCACTGCGCCTTCGACGACGGCGAGCGTCCCGACGCGCGCGAGCCGGTCGCGCTCGGCCGGCGCGTGCAGCGGCACGACGGGCTGCTCGACATCACGCGCCGTTCCGACTTCGTGACCATCTCCTGGAACGTCTTCCGCCGCCACGACAAGACCATGCTGATCGGCGGCGGCGACGGCCATCGCGACGACCGCGGCCATCTGCGCGTGACGCTGCACCACAACCTCTGGGAGCAACTCAAGGAACGCACGCCGCGCGTGCGCTACGGGCAGGTGCACGTGGCCAACAACCTCTACGTCGCGACGGCGGGCGGGGACTATCCCTATGGCTACTCGCTGGGCGTGGGCATCGAATCGCAGCTGCTCAGCGAGGCCAACGTCTGGGAGGCCGCGCCGGGCATCGCGCCCGATCGCGTGGCCCGGCTGCTCAAGGGCGGACGCTTCGAGGATCGCGGTTCGCGCGTCAACGGCGCGGCCTTCGATCCGGCGGGCCTGCTGCGAGCCGCGAACCCTGACAAGGCTGTCGCCGGCGAGGCCGGCTGGAAGCCGCCGTACCGGCTGCCCATCGAGGCTGCCGCCGAAGTGGCCGACCGGGTTCGCGCGGGCGCGGGCACGGGCCGGCTGTGGTGAAATCTTCCCTTTCCAAGAACACGTTGCGCATGGATGACGATCTGAACGATGGCAAGCAGCAGCCCGAATCGGTGGCCGCGGTGCTCAAGGTGTTCGCCATCCTGCAAGCGCTGTCGGAACGCAGTGATACCGGTATCTCCGAGCTGTCCGTGCGGCTGGCCATGCCCAAGGCGACGGTCTACCGCTTCCTGCAGACGATGAAGACGCTGGGTTATGTGCGGCAGGAGACCGACAGCGAGCGCTACGGCCTGGCGATGAAGGTCTTCGAGATCGGCGCGAAGGCGCTGCAGTATCCGGACCTGGTCGACCTGTCCAAGCACCACATGCAGATGCTGGCGGACGCCACCGGCGAGACGGTGCACCTGGGCACGCTGATCGACAGCGAGATCATCTACGTGCACAAGGTCGATTCGAAGCACATGCTGGGCATGTACTCGCGCATCGGCCGGCGCGCGCCGCTGCACTGCACGGCGATCGGCAAGGTGCTGATGGCCTGGGAGCATCCGGAGCGGCGCCAGCGCGTGCTGGCCGGCGCGGAGTTCCAGCGCTTCCGCGACAAGACCATCACCGAGCCGGCGGCGTTCCAGGCCGAGCTCGAGCGGGTGAAGGCGCAGGGCTTCGGCGAGGACCGCGAGGAGTTCGACGATCACATCCGCTGTCTGGGCGTGCCGATCTTCGACCGGCTGGGCCAGCCCATCGCCGGGATGAGCGTCAGCTTCCCGACCTTCCGTTACGACGACGCCAAGGCGCCGGAGGTGGTCGCGATGCTGCAGGCGGCGAGCCGGGACATCTCGGCGCGGCTGGGTTGCACGAAGTTTCCGCTGGACGCGGGCTGAAGCACTCAGGGCCGCCGTTCGAGGACAATCCGCGTCCTTTCGGCCCGGCCGATTCTCCGTCGACAACACGCGGCATCGGCGCGACACCGCTGCGACCCCGAGATAACGCGGTTGCCGCGTGGACCGATGTTGTCGTACAACTGACCCCGTGATGAATGCTTCGTTGACCCGTTCCCGCCCGAAATCGCTGGCCCTCGGACTTGTCCGTGCGCTGGAGGACCGGATCCGCGCGGGTGCGCTCGCCAACGGCGACAAGCTGCCGACCGAGGCGGCGATCATGGCCGAGTTCGAGGTCAGCCGGACGGTGGTCCGGGAGGCAATCTCCAAGCTGCAGGCGGCGGGGCTGGTCGAGACCCGGCACGGCATCGGGACCTTCGTGCTGGGGCTGGGGGAGGGCGGTCCGTTCCGGATCGGCGCCGAGCAGATGGCGACGCTGAACGATGTGGTGGCGGTGCTGGAGCTGCGGATCGGCATCGAGACCGAGGCGGCGGCGCTGGCCGCGCAGCGGCGCAGCGATGCGAACCTGAACAACATGCGCGCGGCGCTCTCGGCCTTTGCCGAGGCGGCGCTGGCGGGCCGCGACGCGGTGGCGGCGGACTTCCAGTTCCACCTGGAGATTGCCCGGGCGACGGGCAACCCGCACTTCGAGCAGTTGATGGCGACGCTGGGTGCGCCGAGCATCCCGCGGGCGCGTCTCGCGAGCCTGGCGGCGGCTGGCGACGAGGATCCGCTGGCGCAGCGCGACTACCTGCTGCGCGTGAACGCCGAGCACGAGAGCATCCTCGACGCGATTGCCACGCGCGACACCGAGGCCGCACGAGCCGCCATGCGCACCCACCTGGCCAACAGCCGCGAACGGCGCCGGCGCGCGGCGCTGGCGTTGCAAGAGAAGCGCTGAGCTCAAACCGACCACCGAAGCGCCAGGCCCGAAACCAACGAGAGATGGTGGGGCCGGAAGGGTGCTTGGGGGTCCTGGAGGGAGCCCCCATGCTCCCTGGAGAGCCCGCGCCCGGTCTCCCGCATGGGCTTTCTCCGTATCCCCCGGCGCGCTGATTACGTGTTTTTCCCGATCTTGAATGCGCCCCTGCCGCCTTGCCACGTGATAAATCTAACTTGTATGATGACTGACAACAAGACCGCCAACGCGGCGTCGCGCTGAGCGACGGCGTCGCACCAAGAGCGGTTTCCACGGTTCCTTCCGGAGACAACCATGACCGTTCCGACCCGCCGCCTGGCCGTCAAGATCGGTGCCGCCCTCGGCGCCGCCATCCTTTCCACCTTTGCGGCCGGCCTGGCGCACGCCAGCGGCTTCCCGGACCGCCCGGTGACCATCGTCGTGCCGTTCCCGGCCGGTGGATCCACCGACATGCTGGCCCGCGCCATGGGCGCCGAGCTGCAGAAGAAGTGGGGCCAGACCGTCATCGTCGACAACCGCCCCGGCGCCACCGGCACCCTGGGCACCACCCAGGTCAAGCGCGCCGCGCCCGACGGCTACACGCTGCTGGTGTCCTCGCTCGGCCCCTTCGTCATCGCACCGCACCTGATCAAGGCCGTCCAGTACGACGCCCTCAAGGACATCGACCTGCTCACCGTCGCCATCCAGGCGCCCAACGTGCTGGTCGTGCCCGCCGCCTCGCCGCTGAAGAGCGTCAAGGACGTCGTCGACACGCTGAAGAAGGAGCCGGGGAAGATGAGCTTCGCCTCGTCGGGCAACGGCTCCTCCGACCACCTCACGGCCGAGCTGTTCTGGCTGCAGACCGGCACCAACGGCCTGCATGTGCCGTACAAGGGCGGCGCGCCCGCGATCAGCGACCTGCTGGGCGCGCAGATCGACGCCTCGTTCCAGAACGTCAACGCGGTCCTGCCCCACATCCTCGGCGGCAAGCTGCGCGCGCTCGCCGTGACCGGCGACAAGCGCTCCGCCGTGCTGCCCAACGTGCCCACGCTGTCCGAGTCCGGCATCAAGGGCGCCGACGTCTACTCCTGGCAGGGCGTCGCCGCGCCCAAGGGCCTGCCGCCCGCTGTGCGCGCGCAGCTGCAGAAGGACATCGTCGCCGCGCTCCACGAGCCTTCGGTGAAGCAGAAGTTCACCGACATCGGCATCGAGACCGTCGCCAACACGCCCGACCAGGCGCAGGCCTTCCAGAAGACCGAGTTCGCGCGCTGGAAGCAGGTCATCGAGACCCGCAAGATCACCGCCGACTGATCTCCGGCGACCGTTCCCCGCCGATCGATCCCGTCGTCCGAACCGCCCCGACCAGGAGTTCCGTGTGAGCGCCAGCAGTCCCCTCGTCACCTCCGCCCGCGCGATCCCGGTCGCCGGGCGCGACGGCATGCTCATGAACCTGAGCGGCGCCCATGCGCCGTTCTTCACCCGCAACCTGCTCATCCTCGAGGACGAGACCGGCCACGTCGGCATCGCCGAGATCCCCGGCGGCGAGCCCATCCGCAAGACGCTGGCGCAGGCCGGCGAGATGCTCGTCGGCCAGCCGGTCGCGAAGTGGAACGCGCTGCTCGCGCAGGTCCGCGACAAGTTCAAGGGCCTGGACAGCGGCGGACGCGGCCTGCAGACCTTCGACCTGCGGACCACGATCCACGTGCTCACCGCCGTCGAATGCGCACTGCTCGACCTGCTGGGCCAGCACCTCGGCGTTCCGGTGTGTGAGCTGCTGGGTGAAGGCAAGCAGCGCGACAGCGTCGCGATGCTGGGCTACCTGTTCTTCGTCGGCGACCGCACGAAGACGGGCCTGGCCTACAAGACGCCCGAGGACGAGGCCGGCAGCGACGCCGCGTCCGATGCCTGGCTGAAGGTGCGCCACCACGTCGCGATGACGCCGGAGACCATCGTCGAGCAGGCCGTCGCCGCGCAGGCGCGCTACGGCTTCAAGGACTTCAAGCTCAAGGGTGGCGTGCTGCGCGGCGAGGAGGAGGTCGAGGCGATCAAGGCCTTGAAGGCGCGCTTCCCCGACGCGCGCATCACCCTCGATCCCAACGGCGGCTGGCTGCTGAAGGACGCGATCCGGCTGCTGCGCGACCTGGGCGGCGTGCTCGCCTATGCCGAGGATCCGTGCGGCGCCGAGGAAGGCTTCTCCGGCCGCGAGGTGATGGCCGAGTTCCGCCGCGCCACCGGCCTGCCCACCGCGACCAACATGGTCGCGACCGACTGGCGCCAGTTCACCCACGCGCTGAGCCTGCAGTCGGTCGACATCCCGCTGGCCGATCCGCACTTCTGGACGATGTCCGGCGCGGTCCGCGTTGCGCAGACCTGCCGCGACTTCGGCCTGACCTGGGGCTCGCATTCCAACAACCATTTCGACGTGTCGCTGGCGATGTTCACCCACGCCGCCGCCGCCGCGCCGGGCCGCCTCACCGCGATCGACACGCACTGGATCTGGCAGGACGGCCAGTGCCTCACCGAGCAGCCGCTGCGCATCGTCGACGGCGAGGTCGCCGTGCCGATCGCGCCCGGCCTGGGCGTGACGCTGGACATGAAGGCGGTCGAAGCGGCCCACCAGCTCTACCTGCAGCACGGCCTCGGCGCCCGCGACGACGCCATCGCGATGCAGCACCTGATCCCCAACTGGAAGTTCGATCCCAAGCGGCCCTGCATGGTCCGCTGAGGTCGCCCGCCGAATCCTTCGAATCCCCGACATCCCCACAAGTCCCCAGAGACACCCGGAGAGAGACATGCAAGATCGGAAGCCTTCCCGCCTCACCCGCCGCGCGCTGATCGCCGCGGCCGCCGTCGCCGCCACGGCCGGCGTCGCCCCGAGCGCCTTCGCCGACGCCCCCTGGCCCAGCAAGCCGCTGAAGATCATCGTCCCGTACACCCCCGGCGGCTCCTCGGACATCATCGCCCGCATCATCTCGCCGCTGCTGTCGGAGCAGCTCAAGCAGACCGTCATCGTCGAGAACAAGCCCGGCGCCAGCGGCAACATGGGCGCGGACCAGACCGCCAAGGCGGGCGACGGCTACACCATCATGCTGTGCGACGTCAGCGCGCTGGCCATCAGCCCGTCGCTGTACACCAAGCTCAACTTCGACCCGTCCAAGGACCTCAAGGGCGTGGCGATGCTGGCCTACTCGCCGCACATGCTGGTCGTGCATCCGTCGGTGCCGGCCAACAACCTGAAGGAGCTGGTCGAGCTGTCCAAGAAGTCCAAGATCGACTTCGCCGTCACCGCGATGGGCAGCGCGCCGCACCTGGCCGGCTTCCAGGTCGCCAGCCTGACCGGCGCGAAGTGGGAATACATCCCCTACAAGGGCGGCTCGCAGGCCGTCACCGACACGATCGCCGGCCAGACGCAAGTGCTGATGAACGGCATGCTCGCGACGCTGCCCTTCGTGCAGCAGAACAAGCTCAAGGTCATCGGCGTGAGCAAGGCCACCCGCGTGCCGCTGCTGCCCAACGTGCCGACGCTGGCCGAGCAGGGCGCCACCGGCTTCGAGTCCGGCACCTGGCAGGGCATCCTGGCCCCGGCCAACATGCCCAAGGCCAATATCGACAAGCTGTCCGCCGCGCTGATCAGCATCATCCGCATGCCCGACGTCCGCGCGCGCCTGGCCGCCCAGGGCGCGGAGGTCAACACGATGAACGCCGCCGAGATGGACACCTTCTTCAACGCCGAGCGCAAGAAGTGGGCGGGCGTCGTCAGCAAGAGCGGGCTCAAGCTCGATTGATGTCTCCCATCCCGCAGTGAGGACCCTGTCATGCCGACGCCGACCACGCCTTATTCCGCCTTCCCCAACACGCTGCGCCAGCGCCTGATCGCCGGCGAACGCCTGATCGGCTGCTGGTGCTCGCTGGCCAACCCGATCAGCACCGAGGTGCTGGGCGTGGCCGGCTTCGACTGGCTGCTGCTGGACGGCGAGCATTCGCCCAACGAGGTCAGCAGTTTCGTGCCGCAGCTGATGGCGCTCAAGGACAGCGTCAGCGCGCCGGTCGTGCGGCCGAGCAGCAACAACGCCGTCGAGATCAAGCGGCTGCTGGACGCGGGCTTCTCCAACCTGCTGATCCCCTTCGTGGAGACCGCGGAGCAGGCGGCCGCGGCCGTCGCCGCGACGCGTTATCCGCCGCAGGGCATCCGCGGCGTGTCGGTCTCGCAGCGCAACAACCGCTACGGCACGGTGCCGGGCTACTTCCAGGGCATCAACGAGCAGATCGCGGTGATCGTCCAGATCGAGAGCCCCGCCGGCGTCGCCGCGGTGGCGGAGATCGCCGCGGTGCCGGGCGTGGACGCCGTGTTCATCGGCCCGTCGGACCTGGCGGCCGGCTACGGCCACCTCGGCAACCCGCAGCACCCCGACGTGCAGGCGGCGATGGCCGCCATCTACGCCGCCTGCCAGGCGGCGGGCAAGCCGGTGGGCATCCTCGCGCCGGTCGAGGCCGACGCGCGCCGCTACATCGAGCAGGGCGCGACCTTCGTCGCCGTGGGCAGCGACCTGGGCGTCTTCCGCGCCGCCACGCAGGGCCTGCGCGACAAGTTCAAGGACTGACCCCGCCATCGATCCGGGGACCCGGGCCGCGCGTGCGGCCAGGGTCCTTTCCGTTTCATCCATCTCGGCAGTGAAAGAGAGAACCTCATGAGCATCAAGATCGGCTTCATCGGCCTGGGCATCATGGGCGCGCCCATGGCGGTGCGCCTCGCGCAGGGCGGGCACCAGCTGTTCGTGCAGACCCGCAGCCAGGTCCGCGAGGAAGTCGCCGCGGCCGGCGCCACCGTCTGCGCCAACGCGGCGGAAGTGGCCGCGCAGGCCGACGTGATCTTCACGATGGTGCCGGACACGCCGGACGTCGAGCGCGTGCTGTTCGGCGAGGACGGCATCGCCGCGGCCTTCGCCGGCGGCAAGGGCGCGGGCAAGACGGTGGTCGACATGAGCTCGATCTCGCCGATCGCGACCAAGGACTTCGCGGCCCGCATCGAGGCGCTGGGCGCCGAGTGGCTGGACGCGCCGGTTTCCGGCGGCGAGGTCGGCGCCAAGGCCGGCACGCTGTCCATCATGGTCGGCGGCAAGGAGGCGACCTTCGCGCGCATCCGGCCGCTGTTCGAGCTGATGGGCAAGAACATCACGCTGGTGGGCGGCGCGGGCGCGGGCCAGACCACCAAGGTGGCCAACCAGATCATCGTGGCACTGAACATCGCCGCCGTCGGCGAGGCGCTGGTCTTCGCCTCCAAGGCCGGCGCCGATCCGGCCAAGGTGCGCGAGGCGCTGATGGGCGGTTTCGCCTCCAGCCGCATCCTGGAAGTGCACGGCGAGCGCATGATCAAGCGCACCTTCAACCCGGGCTTCCGGATCGCGCTGCACCAGAAGGACCTGAACCTGGCGCTGCAGAGCGCCAAGGCGATGAGCGTGGCGCTGCCCAACACGGCCAACACCGCGCAGCTGATGCAGGCCGCGGCGGCGCAGGGCTGGGACCAGCTCGACCATTCCGCGCTGGTGCGGGCGCTGGAAGTGCTGGGCCACCACGAGGTCGGTAGCACTACGGACGCCGGCTGAGGGGACAGGTCTCCACAATCCCCGGTCATGAGCCAGTCCCTCGACGCCTTCGCCGCGGCCGCCCTGGTCGCCGATCCCCGCGCGCTGCTGAAGCACCTCTACCGCGTCGCGGTGGACCGCGCGCTGCCGGGGAAGATCCTCGCCAGCCACCTGCCGCCGCCGCCCAGGGGCCGCACGCTGGTGATCGGCGCGGGCAAGGGCGGCGGGTCGATGGCGCAGGCCTTCGAGGCCGCCTGGCCCGCCGGCGCGCCGATGACCGGGCTGGTGATCACGCGCTACGGCCACATCCCGCCGGACTACCGGCCGCGCCGCATCGAGATGGTCGAGGCCGCGCATCCGGTGCCGGACGCCGCGGGCGAACGCGCCGCGGCCCGGATGATGCAGATGGTGCGGGACTTCAACCCGACCGCCGACGACCAGGTGATCTGCCTGATCTCGGGTGGCGGCTCGGCGTTGATGCCGCTGCCGGCGCCGGGGCTGACGCTGGCCGACAAGCAGGCGGTGAATCGCGCGTTGCTGGCCAGCGGCGCGAACATCGTCGAGATGAATTGCGTGCGCAAGCACCTCAGCGGCATCAAGGGCGGGCGGCTGGCCGCCGCCTGCGCGCCGGCCAAGGTGCTGACGCTGATGATCTCCGACGTGCCCGGCGACGATCCGCAGGTGATCGCCTCCGGTCCGACGGCGCCCGACGCGAGCACCTGCGCCGACGCGCTGGCGATCTGCCGCCGCTACCGCATCGCGCTGCCGCAGGTCGCCGTCGATGCGCTGGAACGCGGCGAGTGGGAAACGCCCAAGCCCGGCGATGCCTGTTTCGCCGGCCATGAGCAGCGCATCATCGCGGCGCCGCGGCAGAGCCTGCTCGCGGCCGCCGAGGCGGCGCGGTCCCTGGGCATCACCGCGCATGTGCTGTCCGACGAGATCGAGGGCGAGTCCCGCGAGGTCGGCCGCGTGCACGCGGCGCTGGCGCGCTCGGTGGCGCGGCATGGCGAGCCTTTCGCGAAGCCCTGCCTGATCCTGTCCGGCGGCGAGACCACGGTGACGCTGGTCCCGCAGCCGGGGCGGGGCGGCCGCGCCGGCGAGTTCGTGCTCGGCTGCGCGATCGCGCTGGACGGGCAGCCCGAGGTCTGGGGCCTGGCCGCGGACACCGACGGCATCGACGGCGTCGAGGACAACGCCGGCGCCTTCCTCAGTCCGAGCACCCTGGAGCGCGCCCGCGCGCTGGGCCTGAAGCCGGCCGAGCTGCTCGCCGCCAACAACGGCTACGCGCTCTTCGAGGCGCTCGGCGACCTGCTGATCACGGGCCCGACGCAGACCAACGTCAACGACTTCCGCGCGTTGCTGATCCGGTGATGCCGGAGCCGGTGACGCCGTGAACCGGCGAATCGGCGAATCGGCGAATCGGCGAATCGGGGCCTCTCCCCCTTAGGAGCGAATCAAGGGGGGAGATTGAACGGATGTTGACGCGGCTCAAGGTTATTTCCGGCAAGGGCGAGGACAGTCCGGCATTCCCGGTTTCCGAGAATGCCCGTGAGCGTCCATCCGATCTCCCTCTCCGCTGAATCCGCCGCGCCCGCCGCGACCCTCTCCCTGTTCCCTGGCGAGGCCGGTCCGCGGTCCGCGGGCGCCGGGCTCATTCCCGGTCCCGCGCTGCCCATTCCCTGGCGGGCGCTGCTCGGCGACCTGCTGCTCGAGGCGGACTGCTGGGACGCGCTGTCGAGCATGACCCGGCTGCGACGGCTGCAGGCCGGCGAGCTGGCGCTGCGCCGGGGCGACGCGGCGACGGCGCTGGTGGCGCTCTGCGAGGGCAAGGTGAATGCGCGCGGCCTGCTGGTGGGGCCGCAATGGCTGGACCTGCACACCGCCTGGCTGTCCGGGCGTCATGAGGACGACGTGGCCGTCGTGTCGGCGTCCGCGCTGGTGATGGAGTGGCCGATGGCGATGGCGGTCCTGTGGCTGCGGTCGCAGCCGCTGGTGCTGGAAGCGCTGCTGCGGGCCGTCGCCGCGCAGATGCGGGAGGCGCGGGACGAGATCCGCGGCCTGACGACGCAGGACGCCGCGGGCCGGGTGGCGGCCTGGCTGCTGGCGCAGGCGGGTGCCTCGACCGAGGTGCGGATGGCCGACCGCAAGCGGGACGTGGCGGCGCAGCTGTCGATCTCGCCGGAGACGCTGTCGCGCACGCTGCGGCAACTGGCCGACCGGGGCGTATTGGCCGTGCAGGGCTACCGCATCGGGCTGCTGGACCGGGTCGAACTGCTGGCGCTGGCGCGCGGTCGCTGAGCGGCATAGACTCGCCAGCACCACTGCCGTCGCGTCCAGAGGAGGCCAATGTGACGATCGCCAGCATGACCCCCGTGAACTCAGCCGGTTCCAGCGCGGAACGATTCTTCGGGGGGCATGCCAGCCTTCCGGTGATGCCCGAGGTCGGACGCAAGCTGCTGCGCAGCCTGGACGACGACGGCGTGTCGCTCGGGCAGATCGCCGAGCTGATCGGCAAGGATTCGACGCTCGCGGCCAAGGTGCTTCGGCTGGCCAACTCGGCGCGCTACAGCCCGTCGCACACGATCGGCAACCTGCAGGACGCGGCGATGGCGCTGGGCCTGGAGACGCTGCGCAACCTCGCGATGGCGGCGAGCCTGACGGGCACCTTCCCCGACGTGAAGGGCCTGGACCGCCAGCGCTTCTGGCGCCACAGCATGCGCACGGCCGGCAACGCGCGGCTGCTGGCCAAGCTGCTGCACGGCGACGCCGATACCGCCTACCTCGCCGGCCTGATGCTGCGCACCGGCCAGCTGATGATGGCGATGAGCGAGGCCGAGCAGGTCGCCGATGTCGAGGCCCATGCGGGCGAGCCCGGCAGCCGCTTCTCGCTGGAGACGCACCGCTTCGGCTGCACCCATGCCGACGTGACGGCGGCGCTCGCGGCGCACTGGCACTTCCCGGCCGACCTGGTCGAGGCCTTCAAGGACACGAACACGCCGCTGGAGGCCAAGCCCTTCTCGATGCTCGCGGCGATCCTGCACCTGTCGGAGGTCCTGGCCGACGCCTGCGACCACGACATCGACCGCATCGAGGCCTTGAAGACGGCGGTGCCCGAACTGGTCGAGCACCTGCACATGGACCTCGACTTCCTGCGCCTGCGCCTGGACGGTTGCGGCGATCCGGGGCAGGACGTGGACCTGCTGCTGAAGTGAGGCCGGACCGGCCGGGCAGGTCCCGAGCGGACCCGCCCTGGCCCATCGTCTTCGCTCAGGCCGGTTGCGACGCCAGCCACTGCCTGAAGTCGCGCTTGCCCAGCCACGGCGCCACGCCCTTCGAGGGCACCAACGTCGTGTCGTCGATCGCCGCGCCGAAATACAGCGCCTCCGGATCGGCCTTCACGCGGCGCGGGTCCCGCCTGGCGGCTAGCCACATCGCGACCAGCGCATCGATCCGGAACTGCTCGGGGCCCGCGATCTCGCGCGTGCCGTTGAGCGGCTGGCCGATGGCGGCCTGGAACATCGCGTCGGCGACGTCGTCGGAGGAGATCGGCTGGATCAGCGCGGTGGGCAGGCGCACGTCGTCGCCCTCGGTCGACCCCTGCGCGATGCCGCCGCAGAACTCGAAGAACTGCGTGGCGTGCACGATGGTGAACGGGATGGCGGCCGCCCTGATGAGGTCTTCCTGGGCCTGCTTGCCGCGGAAGTAGCCGCTGGCCTGCAGCCGGTCGGTGCCGACGACCGACAGCGCGACGTGATGCCGGACGCCGGCGCGGGCCTCGGCGGCCAGCAGGTGGCGGCCGGAGGTGGTGAAGAAGCTCATCACGGCGTCGTCGGCGAAGGACGGCGAATTGGCGACGTCCACGACGACGCTGGCGCCGGCCAGCGCGGCATCGAGGCCCTCGCCGGTGAGGGTGTCGACGCCGGTCCTGGGCGAGGCGGCGACGACCTCATGGCCGGCGGCCTGCAGGCGGGCGACGAGCTTCGAACCGATCAGGCCGGTTCCGCCGATGACGACGACTTTCATTTCAGACTCCTGGGGGTGGATGGGGCGGGGCGCGCGGCGATCGCCGGGGCGCACCATCCACAAGACGACGCAGGCGGCGGCGATGTGACATCGCCTGACTGCGGGACGCCGCTGGCCCTCACCCCCACCCTCTCCCGCAAGCGGGAGAGGGAGCCATGCAGGCGGGTGAGGTAACGTCGGCGGTTTCCAGAAGACAACAGGCACGGAGACGGCATGACGACGTACAAGGGAAGCTGCCACTGCGGGCGCGTGGCCTACGAGGTGGACGGCGAGATCGACAGCGCGATGGGCTGCAACTGCTCGATCTGCCAGCGCAAGGGCTCGCTGCTGTGGTTCGTGCCGAAGGCGCAGTTCCGGCTGCTGACGGACGAGGCCGCGGCGAAGAGCTACGAGTTCAACCGCCACATGATCAAGCACCGCTTCTGCCCGGAATGCGGCATCCATCCGTATGCCGACGGCACCGACCCGAAGGGCAATGCGATGGCGGCAATCAACATCCGCTGCCTCGAGGGCATCGACCTGGAGAGCATCCCGGTGACGCACTACAACGGGCGGGACAGCTGAGCTGTTCGGGCGCCCGCCGCGTTGGCCGCGCGCGGTCGCTCGCCTCAGGGCGCCGTGCGGAGCGCTTGTCCGTGCCGGTCCACTTCCCTCAGCGCCCGCCCGCCACGTCCAGCGTGGCGCCCACCGTGTAGCTCGCCGCCGGCGACAGCAGCCAGGCGATCGCCTCGGCGATCTCTTCCGCGCGGCCGAGGCGGCCGATGGGCGTGGTTTTCGCCGCCGCGGCCAGCAGGGCGCGCATCTCCGCCGCGGGCATGCTGTCGGCGTGGATGTCGGTCTCGATGACGCCGGGCCGGACGCCGTTGACCCGGATGCCTTGCGAGATCAACTCGTGTCCCAGGCTCAGCGTCAGCGTGTCGACGGCGCCCTTGGTCGCGGCGTAGTCGCTGTAGACATGGGCCGACCCGCGCTGCGCCGCGCGCGAGGAGAGGTTGACGATGGCGCCGCCAGCGCCGCCGTGCGCCGTGCCCATGCGCAGCGCCGCCTGCTGCGTGCAGTACACGATGCTGAACACGTTGACCTCGAACAGGCGGCGCAGCCGCTGCGGCGTGATGCCGTCCAGCGAGGTCGTCGGGCCGACCATGCCGGCGTTGTTCACGAGGCCGGTCACGCGGCCCAGGCCGTCGTCGACCCGCCTGAACATCGCCGCGACCTGTTCCGGATCCGCCACGTCGGCCTGGACGAGCAGGGCGCGCCGGCCGAGCTGCCGGACCTCCTCCGCGACCGCTTCGGCAGCCGCCGCATCGTTGCGGAAGTTGAGGGCCAGGTCATGCCCCTGGCGGGCCAGCAGCCGGGCGGTCGCGGCGCCGATGCCGCGACTCGCGCCGGTGACGAGGGTGATCGGCGAAGAGGTGTCGGTGCTCATGCGGGCGATTCTGCGTCACGCGTCGGGTCGTGCATGCAGGCCCATCGATGGATCGCCGGACCCGGCCTTCGGGAAAGCCGAGCCCGGCAGCCGTCCGCGACTCAGAGCTTGGTGATCTTCACCCAGTTCAGATTCCAGCCGCCGGCCGGCGCGTAGACGCCCAGCGCGTAGGTGCCGGCGTTGACGTTGACCGTGTGCGACACCGTCGTCCAGTTCTGCCAGCCGCCGGTCGCCGGGATCGTGACCTGGCCGAGCTGGATGCTGCCGGCGTTCAGGTCCAGCGACAGACGCGAGCCGCTCGGGCTGGCGACGCGGTACTCGACCCGGTAGCTGCCGCTGGTCGGGAAGTTGATGTTGGCGTAGGCCATCCAGTCGCCGGTGTCGATCCAGCCGACGTTGCTGCCGCCTTCGCTGCAGGCCTCGGTCTGCACGCCGCTCTGGTTGGTGAAGCTCTCGGCCTCGATCAGGCGGCTGGTCGTCGGCGGCGGCGTCGTGCCGCCGATCTCGGACCGGACCGCGGTGAGCAGGCTGTTGGCGCCGCTCGCGTCCTGGCCCAGCTCCCAGATCATCACGCCCGAGCCCTGCTGCACCGCCAGCCGCGTCTTGGCCTTGATCGTCGGGATGCCGTTGTAGGTGATGTAGCCGCAGCTGTCGCACAGCGTGCCGATCAGGTCCTTCTGCGCCGCCGCCGCGCCGAACTGGTTGACGATGTCGTTGAAGCCGTAGTCCGACGCATAGCCGTTGAAGCCGTAGCCGTAGAAGGGCACGCCCAGCACCAGCTTGTCCTTGGGCAGGCCGCGCGACTGCCAGGTCGCCACGTCGCGCTGCGCCATCGCGTAGGTCGAGTGCTCCTGACCGACCTGGCCCCAGCCCGGTCCGACGTTGTCGTAGGACATGATGGTGACGAAGTCGAAGTGCGGGATCGAGGACACCGGGATCATGCCGCCCTCGTACGAGGCCGTGGCCGCGGTGACCAGCTTGCCGGGCAGCGCGGCGCGCAGCGCCTGGATGAAGGGCGTGTAGTTGCCGGCGCGGTCGATGGCGGTCAGCACGCCGCCTTCGATGTCGATGTCGGCGCCGTCCAGGCCGAAGGTGTTCACGAATTGCGCCAGGCCGTTGACCGTCGCCTGGCGGCTGCCGGGCTGCAGCAGCGTCTGCCAGTTGCCGGAGCAGCCGGGGATCGCGCCGCCGGCCACCGAGATCAGCACCTTCACGCCGACCGCGTGGGCCTTCTGCACCACGTAGTTGATGTCGGCCGCGGAGGCGTCCATGCAGCTCGGATTGCCGTTGCTGAGGAAGGAGCCGTTGCCCGACGGATTCGCGAAGGCGAGGTTCACATGGGTCAGCTTGGTGAGATCGGTGCGGTCGGCGACGGCGCGCAGGTTCTTCCACGCCGGGATGTAGCCGACCACCTTGGTCTGGGCGAAGGCGCTGGAGGCAAGACCGCCCAGCGCCAGGGCGGCCAGCAGGCCGGAGAGGACAGGACGGCGGATTGAAGACAGTGACATCGCGGGCTCCCTTGGGGTTGAGGTTCGGGGGGATCGAACGGAGATCGAACGGGTATCGACCGGGGTATCGACCGGGAACTGCTTCGAGGTGTCGGTCCGTATCCGGTATCGGATCGGTATCGACGCGGTATCGATCGATGGGAGGCGATTCTGTGGTCTCCGGTGAAAACGCTTTCATGGTTTCCCCTGAATCGGCGACATGCCCGCCGTATCGAATGCAACCGAGCGTTGCCGGACGCGAAGCGCCGCGGGGCACGTGTCCGCCTTGTGAAGCGCGAAATGCTGGAAACCGGCTTGCGACCGCTTACGAATCGGCGCGTCCGGTTGCACGCGGTGCGAGGAGCGCTCCGAATAATCCGCCGCCCTTGCAGCAATAAAACTCCCTCAAAGGACGGTCTCCCATGACGATCACCACCCAGCGCCAGGACGGCGCACTCCGCCTGCATCCGTTGGCTCTGTCGCTGGCCGTGGCCGGCGTGCTCGCGGGTTGCGGCGGCGGCAGCGACGGCGCGGGGGCGCTGGTCTCGGCGGCGCAGCAGAACGGCGCCGGCACCGCGGCGACGGGCGCGGCCACCGCGGCGGCCGATCCGCAGGTCTGCTTCTACGAACATGCCAACTACACCGGTGCCGGCCTGTGCCGCAGCACCACGACGAGCTGGATCGGCCCGACGTGGAATGACCGTATCTCCTCCATCCGCGTGCCCGCCGGCTACAAGGTGGAGCTGTTCGCCGACATCAACTTCGGTGGCCGCTCGGTCACGCTGACGGCGGACAACGCCAACCTGACCGGCGTCGGCATGAACGACGCGATGTCGTCGATGAAGGTCACCAAGGTGGTGGCGTCGGCGGTGACGGTGGCCTCGGTGCAGTTCGCGCAGTCGATGCTCTACGGCAGCGCCGACAACCAGCTGGTGCTGGTCGGCAACAAGCCGGCGCTGCTGAAGGTCAACGTGACGGCGCCCGCGGGCACGGCCGCGCCGGCCGGTGTCGCGCGCATCACCAACACGGTCGACGGCTCGAGCCGCGACCTGCCGCTGACCGCGCCGCGTCGCGGCCTGCCGACGACGGTCTCGGACACCCAGTCCTTCGACGATGCCTATAGCGTGAGCATCCCGGCCGAGCTGGTGAAGAACGGCCTGAAGGTCACGGTGACGGTGGGCAGCGCCGCGGCGCAGAGCTTCACGCCGCGCGTGGGCGGCTCGACGCCGATGCGTTTCGTGCCGATCGCGGTGCGCATCGCCGGCACGACCGGCCAGCTGCCGACGGACCAGACCGCGCACCTGCGCGCGCTGTTCCCGGTGTCGACGGTCACGCTGCAGTCGCACCCGACCTTCGTGTCGGGCAAGGTCACGACGCTGCCGACCACGGACGCGCAGTGGAGCGACGCCTTCGGCAAGATCCTGGGCGAGCTCGCCGACCTGCACCGCATCGAGGGCGCGGCGCGTCACGACTACTACTTCGGCTTCATTCCCAAGCGCACCTGGGGCCTGGCGGGCCTGGGCTACGTGCCGGGCAACTCGGCGGTGGGCTTCGACATGCCGACCAATCCGGACACGGTGCGGGACGTCGTCGCGCACGAGCTGGGCCACAACTTCTCGCTGCCGCACGCGGCCTGCGGCGGCGCCGGTTCGCCGGATCCGAAGTACCCGTACCCGGACGCCAACCTGGGCAAGCCGGGCCGCTACATCTGGAGCTACCTGTCGGACACGAACTCGTTCTACGACCCGCGCCCGACGGACCGCCACGACATCATGAGCTACTGCGGCGGCACGGTGTTCTCGGACTACAACTACCGCCTGATGCAGACCTTCCTGACGCCGTCGGACGCGGTGAAGGCGCAGGCGGCGGAGGCCAAGGCGGTGGCGCAGGACGTGCTGCTGGTCAGCGGCAGCATCAGCGGCCGCAAGGTCGAGATCAACCCGGCGAAGACGCTGTTCGCCAAGCCCGACGCGTCGTCCGGCCCGTACGTGCTGCGCGTGCAGACGAGCGCCGGCCAGATCGTCGACCAGGCCTTCACGCCGCAGTCGCTGGACCATGACGGCGACAACCAGCACTTCAGCGTGCTGGTGCCGAAGGTGGACAACATCGCGAGCATCAGCGTGATCAAGGACGGCGCGACGCTGACGCAGGCGCAGGCCAAGGTGGTCAACGGCCGCGCGAAGACGCTGGCCGCGGGCGCGGGCCGTGCGCAGGTGCAGGTGAAGGAAGCCGGCGGCAAGGTCACGCTGCGTTGGGACGCGGACGCGGTGCCGTTCCTGAGCGTGACCTGGACGGACGGCACCCGCCGCCTGAACCTGGCCCAGGACCTGCAGGGCGGCGAGGCGACGCTGGACACGCATGAGCTGCCGGCCGGCGGCCGCTTCGAGCTGATCGTGTCGGACGGCCTGAACGCGCAGCGGGTCGAGCAGGCGCGTTGATCAGGCAAGGCGCGCGGTAGCGCGCTGCCGCTCCAGCGGGGGATCGGGCGAGAGCGCTCGATCCCCCGTTGTCATTGGTCGGTGCGAGTGGGCGTCGCTGCCCGCGCCTGCGTCCACGCTTGCCGCAGAATGCGCCGCATGACAGTCGACGTCGATTTCGAGGAGGACGGATTCGCGCTGATCGAATCCGTGGTGGATGGCGAGGCGCTTCGCGCGCTCGCGCCCGTGATGCTGCGCGGCGGCGCCGTGGGCGGCACGCGCGGGCTGCTCGCCCGGCCGGAGATCGCCGCGCTGGCGACCTTGCTCCGCGAGCACGGTGAGCTGCGGCGCCTGATCCCGGGGGATCATGTCGCCGTCCAGTGCACCTATTTCGAGAAGTCGAGCGGACGCAATTGGCTGGTCCCGCTTCATCAGGACCTGAGCATCCCGGTGGCCGGGCGCGTCGCCGATCCGGCGCTGCGAGGCTGGTCCGAGAAAGAGGGGGACGTGTTCGTCCAGCCGCCGCGCGAGGTCCTGGAGCAACTGGTTGCCGTGCGGCTGCACCTCGACGACTGCGGGGCGGACGATGGGCCGTTGCGCGTGGTGCGGGGCTCGCATCGCCTGGGCGTGCTGACGGACGAAGCGGCCGCCTCCGTGCGCGCCGCGCGTGGCGAGTCCACCTGCCTGGCCGCGGCGGGCGACGTGCTGGTCCTGCGTCCTCTGACGCTGCACGCTTCCTCGAAGTCCAGCGGCACCAGCAGGCGACGCGTCCTGCACTTCGTGTTCGGACCGCCTCGACTGCCGCTGGGACTGCAGTGGGCCACGGCCCGGGCGGCGTCGCCCGCCATGGCGTAGGACCGCCGTGGCCTGAGCCCACCGGTATCGCCTCGCGATACCCAGGACCTTCGTCCATTGACGCGGCGCTTGGCTGAAAGACACTCGGTTCCTTCTTCCAACTGCTCCGGCCGTCCGACATGGACTTCTTCGAAACCCTCTGCCTGCTCGCCGCGCTGGGCTATCTGTGGCGCCAGCTTGTCGTCGTGAAGCGGCGTGTCCGGTCGTTGGAGGAGCAGCTCGCGATCCGGGACGCCGCGCAGGACGCATCGCGACAGCGACCGGTCGCAGCTGCCATCGCTCCCGCTTCAGCGTCGGCGGCGATGCCTGCTTCGATGCCGATTGATCGCGTGGCAGCGGAGCCGCCCCAGCAGCCAGTTCAAGAACCTCCAACTCCGCTTCGACCCGCCCAGGCGACGCAAGCGCTGGCGCAGTCTCCGGCGCTCGCGACTGCGGCATCGGCTCCCGCACGGCCAACGGCGCTGCCGCCACGGGTGGCGGCGACGCCGACCGCCGTGTCGACCGCATCCGCTCGGCCGGCCACCGCGGCCACCGCGGCCACGCCGGCCTGGCAGGTGGCCTTCTTCGACCTGCTGCGCAAGAACCTGTTCGCCGTCGCAGGGATCGTCCTGCTGCTGCTGGGCTTCGTCGTGCTGTTCCGCTCGATCGAATGGGGGCATCTGCTGTCGCCGCTCGCCAAGGTGTCGCTGGGCTGGGCTGCCGCCATGGCGCTCGGATTCGCCGGCATCCGGCTCAGCGCGCGCAACGGCCTGTGGGGTCAGGTCGTGCAGGGCGGGGCCGCGGCGATCGGTTTCCTGGCGACCTACGTCGGCGCGTCGGGCTACGAGGTGGTGTCGCCCACGGTCGCCCTGGTGCTCTTCGCCGCGATCGCCGGCGCGCTGGTGTATCGCGCACTGAAGGAGGACGCCAAGGTCCTGGCCGGCGTCGGCTTCCTGGGCGCTTACGCGGCGCCGCTGCTGGCCATGTATGGCCACGCCGGGCTGCTTTTCAACCTGGCCTACGGCTTGATCGTCACGGCCTTCGCGCTCTGGGTGAGCCTGTCACGCCGCTGGCAGGAGATCGGCATCCATGCCCACGTGTGCGCGACAGGCCTGGCCGCGCTCGCCTATGCCGGCACGACGCACGAGCCCGCGCTGCCGGCCTGGCAGCAGCAGGCGTTGCTGCTCGCCTACGTGGCGCAGTTCGCCGGCTGGGCCCTGGCCTGGGCACGGCGGCACAGTCCGGCCGACAGGGGCAGCGACAAGGCCGGCGAGCCGGCGGGCGGCGATCCGTCTTCGGCGCCCGCGCGCGAGATCCCGATCCTCAGCGCCTGCTTCTCGACGACCGCGGTCGTGTTCCTGGCGCTTGAGAGCTGGCTGTTGTCGCCGATGACCTTCCTGGTGGTCGCCTTCGTCACGGCCGCCATCCTTGCCTTCCTGGCCGTCCGGGTGTTCCGCCAGCAGGCGCTGCGCGAGACCGCCTGGGTGCTGAGCGCGCTGAGCGTCGCTGCCGGGCTGGTGCAGGGCGATCTCGCGCGTTCCGTCGCGAGCTTCGGCCTGTTCGCGGAGGGCGCCATCCTGATGCTGACGACGCGCGCGCAGTCCGTCGTGCGGCGCGTGCTGGCGCGCGTGCTCTTTGCCGTCGGCGCGGCCGCCGTGATCGACGTGCCGGCGCTGTGGCCGGCCGCGTTGCTGCTGCTGGCGGGACTGGCGATGTCCTTGCGGATGCAGCACGAGGACCGGGCAGCGGACGCCGGTCTCGCAGCGATCGTGATGGTCGCGGCCGCGGCGGCGTTCTCCTATCGGTATACAGGGGTCGACTTCCGGATCCTGCCGATCTTCACGCTGGTGATGCTTGCCGCGACCGGGCTGGCGCACGTGCGGGGGCGGTCCTCGTCGGGCGTATCACTCGTGCAGTCGATCTACGCGGCCGTGCTGGCGCTGGGGTGGTTGCTCATGCTCACCGTCGCGCGGGAAGCGCCGTTGGTGCTGACGCTCTCCGCGCTGGTGACGCCGGTGGCCTTCGGCGCCGTCGTGGCCTGGAGGTCGCTGCGCGGGACGCTCGACCTCGTTGCGGCCGAGCGCGCGAAGGCGCTCCTGTGGCTGACGCATCTGTTGCCGGCGCTGGTGGCCTTCGTCGTCGGAGAAAGCTGGACCTTGGTCGCTTCGCTGGCCGTCGCGGGCAGTGCCGCCTTCGCGCACGTGCTGCGCCGCCTGCGTGTGGACGTGCCGTCGGCCCAGGCGTTCTACATCACGCCCGCGAGCCTGGCGCACGTGGGCCTGCTCGGTGCACCGGTGCCGATGGTGATCGGCGCCTGGCCCTGGACCGGAGCGCCTGCCGGCATGGAGTGGGTCCTGGCGGTCCTGGCGTTCTACGCCGCGCTCGGGACCTGGCGCCTGCTGGGCGAGGGCGTTCCCGACGAAACGCGCGGCGTGGCTGTCGCCGCGGCGGGCGTCGCGATGGGCTACGTGGCCGTGCGCGGTCTCACCGACGCGCCGCAGCTCGCGTTCGGACTCGCGTGGACCAGCTACCTGCTGCCGGTGGCGCTGGCCGCCGTCGGCGTGGTCCATCTCTTCCTCAGCACACGCGGACATCGCCGCCTCGCCTGGCAGGTCTCCGCGGTCATCTGCGCCGGCGCGATGGTCAAGCTGCTGCTGTCGCTGGGCAGCCTGGCGCTGTCGCCGATGGGCATCGTCGGCAGCCTGCTGGGGATGGGCGCGCTGTTCCTGCTGGCGGGGTATCTGGCACCGCAGCCGCCGGCGAGGGAATGACCCGGCCAGGACGATGAACCCGACCTAGGCAAAGCGCTTGCGGTACTCCACCAGCGTGAGCCCCAGCCGCCGGCTGAACGCGCGCCGGAAGCCGTCGACGTTGGCATAGCCCACGGCATCGGCCAGTCGCTTGGCCGGCTGGTCGGACTCCTCCGCCATCCGGCGCGCGGCATCGATGCGGGCGTTCTCGACGAACTCCGCGGGCGTGGTGCCCGTCTCGTCGCGGAACACGCGCGCGAAGGTCCGCTCGCTCATGCCCGCGCGGCGCGCGAGCGCCGGAACGGACAGGTCCTCTCGCAGGTGCGACAGCACGTAGTCCTGGATCCCGCCCACGTCGGAGCGCTGCGCCGTTTGCGCCGCCAGATGGGCGCTGAACTGGCTCTGTCCGCCGGGGCGCTTCAGGAACATCACCAGCTGGCGGGCCACGCTCAGCGCGAGCTCGCGCCCATGGTCGTCCTCGACCATCGCCAGCGCGAGGTCCATGCCCGCGGTGACGCCGGCGGAGGTGAAGAGTTTGCCGTCCTTCACGTAGATCGCGTCGGGTTCGACGCAGGCTTCGGGATGGTCCGCAGCCAGGCGCTCGGTCGAGTTCCAGTGGGTCGCCACGCGCTTGCCCTCCAGCAGCCCGGCGGAGGCGAGCGCGAACGCGCCGGTGCAGACCGAGCCGTAACGGCGCACCGCGCGGGACTGACGTTGCAGCCACCGCCGCAGCGCGTCGTCGACGACCATGTCGGCGCGCCGCGGGCTGCCTGCGACGAGCAGCGTGTCGATGCGACCTCGATGCGTCGCCACGGTGGCGTCGACCGCCATGCGCAGTCCCGCGCTGCTGCTGAGCATGCCGGCCTCGGTGCCGATGAGGCTCACCTGATACGCCTTGGGATCGCCCAGCTGCTGCGAGGCTTCCGCGAAGACATCGGCGGGTCCGGCCACGTCGAGCAGCTGGAAGCGGGGGAAGGCGAGGATGGCGATGCGCATGGCGGGGAAGGCCCGGTGATTGGCAGGAATCGACCTGCCGTCGGCAGACACTTGTCGGGTAGCTTGGCAGAAAATGAACGGCCAAGCAAATCCAGCCAAGGACGCCGACATGAACGCCTCGCCCCCCATGCCCCTGACGCCCGGTCTCGCGGCGTCCGCCGCCCCGGTCATCGCCCCGGTCGTCCAGCCGAACGCCGCGTCGATCCGCCACCTGCCGGTGAATCTCTTCGCATCGGTGATGGGACTGTCCGGCCTCGCGATCTCATGGCGGCTCGCCCATCACGCTTTCGCCGCGCCGGCGTTCGTCGGCGAGGCCGTCGGCGCGCTGGCGGTTGCCGTTTTCGTGCTGATGGCCGCCGGCTACCTCGTCAAGCTGGCGAGGCATCCCGACGCCGTGCGCGCCGAGTTCCGGCATCCCGTCGGCGGCAACTTCTTCGGGACGATCGCGATCTCGTTGCTGCTGCTGTCGTCGCTGATCGAGCCCTACAGCGCCTCGACGGCGCATGCGCTCTGGACGCTGGGCGGGATCGGGGCGTTCGTGCTGGCGTTCATCGCGGTGTCGCGGCTGCTCAAGGGACAACTGGACGGCGCGCTCGTGATGCCCGCCTGGCTGCTCTCCGGCGTGGCGACGCTCGACATCGCGGTGACAGGCCGCGACATGACCATGGCCTGGGCGCCGGAGATGAATCTCATCGCCGGCGCGCTGGGCGCGGTGCTGGCGCCGGTGCTGTTCGTGATGATCGTCAGCCGCCTGGTGCATCGCGAGCCGCTCGCGCCGGCGGTCACGCCCTCGCTGATGATGCTGGTCGCGCCGTTCGAGGTGGGCTTCCTCGCGTACACCAACCTCGTCGGCGGCGTCGACCGTTTCGCGGCGGTGCTCTTCTACTTCGGGCTGTTCCTGTTCCTCGTGGTCTCGCCGAAGGTCTTCCGCCGGAGCATCGCGTTCTCCCCGGCGTGGTGGGGCATCAGTTTCCCGATGGCGGCGCTGGCGAGCGCGGCACTGAAGTACGCGCATCACGCGGGCGGCGCGGCGCTCCAGGGGCTGGCGATGGTGCTGCTCGCGGTCCTGAGCGTGGCGTTGGCGGTGCTCTTCGTGCGGACGGCGAGGATCGTGCTGAACGGTCAGTTGTTCCGGTGAGTCGCCGGAAGGACTACCCAAGCGGCCGATTCACGACGGCGTCCACCGCATCCAGCACCGCCTCCGGCGTCGCCGGCGCCCTGAGCGGCGGATCGCTCCGCTCCGGCCCGCACGCGGCCACCGCGTCCTTGATCGCGAGCAACACCGAGAACGGCAGCAGCAACGGCGGCTCCCCCACCGCCTTCGAGCGATGGATGCTGTCCGCCGCGTTCGGCGCGTCGTAGAGCGCGACGCGGAAGTCCTGCGGCATGTCGTTCGCCGTCGGGATCTTGTAGGTGCTCGGTGCGTGCGTCAGCAGCAGTCCCGACTGCGGATGCCACACCAGCTCCTCGCTGGTCAGCCACCCCTGGCCCTGCACGAACGCGCCTTCGACCTGCCCGATGTCCAGCGCCGGATTCAGCGAGCGGCCGACGTCATGGAGCACATCCGCCCGCAGCACGCGCGTCTCGCCCGTCAGCGAATCGATCAGCACCTCGGACACCGCCGCGCCGAACGCGTAGTAGTAGAACGGATGCCCCTGCAGCTTCGCGCGGTCCCAGTGCAGCCCCGGCGTCGCGTAGAAGCCGTCGCTCCACAGCTGGATGCGTTCGAGGTAGGCCTTGGACACCAGCGCCTTGAAGCTGATCGAACCCGGCGTCGCGCCGCCCGGTGCGGCAAGGCCCGGCACCACGCGTACCTCGCCACCGTCGAAGACGAGCGACGCCTCATCGCAGCCGAGCAGCCGCGCCGCCAGCGGCTTCAAGCGCTGCTTGATCTTGCGCGCCGCGTCCTGCGCCGCCTTGCCGTTGAGGTCCGACCCCGTGGACGCCGCCGTCGCGGACGTGTTGGCGACCTTGCTCGTGTCGGTCGCGCTGGCGCGCACCTGCGACGCCGGCACGCCCAGCTCGTGCGCCACCACCTGCGCGACCTTGGTGTTGAGCCCCTGGCCCATCTCGGTGCCGCCGTGGTTCACCAGCACCGAGCCGTCCGTGTAGACATGCACCAGCGCGCCAGCCTGGTTCAGATGGACCACGTTGAACGAGATACCGAACTTCACCGGCGTCAGCGCGATGCCGCGCTTGAGCACCGGATTCGCCGCGTTGAAGGCCGCGATCTCGGCGCGCCGCGCGTGGTACTCCGAGGTCTCGATCAGCTGGTCCGTCAGCGACTGGATCTGGTTGTCCTCGACGCGCTGTCCATACGGCGTGACATCCTGTCCGTCGCGATAGAAGTTGCGTTGCCGGACCACCAGCGGATCCAGCCCGAGCCGCCGCGCGACGCCGTCCAGGATCATCTCGATCGCCAGCGCGCCCTGCGGTCCGCCGAAGCCGCGGAAGGCCGTGTTGCTCTGCGTGTTCGTCTTCGCGGCATAGCCGTGCATCGAGACGTTCGGCAGCCAGTAGGCGTTGTCGAAGTGGCACAGCGCCCGCGCCATCACCGGTCCCGACAGGTCCGCGCTGTGGCCGGCGTTGGAGATCAGGTCGATCTCGGCGCCGAGGATCCGGCCGTCGTCGTCGAAGCCGACCGACCAGCGGTAGTCGAAGCCGTGGCGGCGCCCGGTGACGAGGAAGTCGTCGTCGCGGTCCACGCGCAGCTTGACCGGCCGGCGCAGCATGTTCGCCGCGATCGCCGCGACGCAGGCGAAGAGCGCCGATTGCGATTCCTTGCCGCCGAAACCGCCGCCCATGCGCCGGCATTGCACCGTGACCTGATGCGCCTGCCAGCCCATCGCATGCGCGACGAGCTGCTGCATCTCCGACGGATGCTGCGTCGAGCAGTGGATCAGCAGCGCCTGGTTCTCCTGCGGCAGCGCGTAGCTGATCTGGCCTTCCAGGTAGAACTGCTCCTGGCCGCCGACGGCCCATTCGCCGTCGAGCCGGTGCGGCGCGGAGGCCAATGCCGCCTGCGCGTCGCCGCGCCCCAGGTGCATCGGTGGGATGACGTACTGCCCGATGGCATGGGCGTCGCGCGCGGTCAGCACCGCCGGCAGCGGCGTGCTGACGATGACCTGCTTCGCCATCGCGGCGGCCCGGCGCGCGAGCTCGCGGTCGGTCGCGATCACCGCGTAGACCGGCTGGCCGACGTAGCGCAGTTCGCCATCGGCGAGGATGGGATCGTCGTGCAGCAGCGGGCCGCAATTGTTCTCGGCGGGGACGTCCGCGGCAGTCAGCACCGCGACCACGCCCGGCTGTCGGCGCAGCAGCGCGACGTCGACCGAGACCAGCGTTCCGTGCGCCACCGGCGACAGGCCGAGCGCCGCATGCAGCGTGCCCTGCGCCTCGGCGATGTCGTCGATGTAGGTGGCCTCGCCGCTGACGTGCAGGTGAGCGGCCTCGTGCGCGCGGCTCACGCCGACCTGCGGTTGCAGCGCCGTCTTCGCCTCATCGTCGGGAGCGTCGGCGTTGAAGCCCACCGGGAGTTCCGTCGGCTTGTTCATGCGACGCTCCGCTGCAGGTTGACGGCCTGCCAGACGCTGCTCGACTCGGCGGCCACCGGCGCGTTGGCCCGGGTCTCGAGCCAGAAGCGCCGGATCAGGTTCGCGGCCGCACGCTCGCGGTAGCCGGCGCTCGCGCGCAGGTCGGTCATCGGGGTGAAGTCCTCGCGCAGCGCCGCCGCCGCGGCGATCGACGCCGCCTCGTCCCAGGCGCGGCCGTTGACCGCCGCCTCGGCCTTCGCCGCCCGTTTGACGATCGCCGCCATGCCGCCGAACGCGAAACGCGCGTCGCGCGCGACACCGTCCTCCAGCCGCAGGCTCAGCACCGCGCAGACGGCGGAGATGTCGCTGTCGTAGCGCTTGGCCAGCTTGTAGCCGCGCAGCCGCGTGCCCGGCGCCGGGGTGGGGACCTCCAGCGTCTCCACGAACTCGCCGGGCTCCAACGCGTTCTTCATGTAGTCCAGGTAGAAGAGTTCGAGCGGCAGCGTGCGCCGCGCCACGCCGCGCCGCAGCACGATGCGCGCGCCCAACGCGATCAGCGCCGGCGCGCCGTCGCCGATCGGCGAGCCGTTGGCGATGTTGCCGCCCAGCGTGCCGGCATGCCGGACCGGCGGCGAGGCGAATCGCAGCCACAGTTCGCGCAGCGCGGGCACGCGCGCGGTCAGCGCGGACCAGGCGTCTTCCAGCGGCACGGCGGCGCCGATGCGCAGGACCGTGCCGGAAGCGCCACTCGCGGCGGACGGAAGGTCCTGCAGCGCGATCGCGTCGATGCGCCGCAATTCTTCGACGCGGCCGGTGAGGATCACATCGCCGAGCTCCCGCTGCTGCTTGTTGACCCACAGGCCGACGTCGGTCGCGCCGGCCACCAGCCGGGCCTGCGGCATGGCCTCGCGCAGTGCGGCGAATTCGTTCAACGAGCGCGGCGCGAAAACGCGTTGCATCGAGCCGGCGCGGGAGGGCGCCTCGTAGTGGAGTGGCGGATCTTCAGCCAGCGTCTGAAGCGCCTCGACGAGCGGCGCGCGATCGATCGTGCGCACCGGCGCGTCGAACATGCGTTCGCCCGCGTCCAGGATCGGCCGGTAGCCGGTGCAGCGGCACAGGTTGCCCGAGAGGTCGTCGGCGAGCTCCTGCCGGCCAGGCCGCGTTCCGCAGACTTGGTGCCGCTCGTAGACCGCCTGCATCGTCATCGCGAAACCCGGCGTGCAGAACCCGCACTGCGAGCCGTGGCAGTCGACCAGCGCCTGCTGGACCGGGCTCAGGTCGGCGCTGCCGCCCAGGTCTTCTACCGTCAGCAGCGCCTTGCCGTCGAGCATGGGCAGGAACTGGATGCAGGCGTTGACGTTGCGCAGGTCGACTGCGCGGCCGTCCGCGTCCAGCTCGCCGACCAGCACCGTGCAGGCGCCGCAGTCGCCCTCCGCGCAGCCTTCCTTCGTGCCGGCGCAATGGGCGTGCTCGCGCAGGTACTGCAGCACCGTGGTCGTCGGCGGCAGTCCGGCGACGGACTTCAGCTGACCCTGGTGGAAGAAGCGGATCGGACGGGGAGCGGTCATGGACGGGATCGATGCAGGGCGGGCGCTGGCGGGCAAGCAAGAAGCGGGCACGGCTGGCAGCGGGCGGGGCGGGATGCAATTACCCGGAACGGTACTCCTCTGGCGGTGCCATGGTTATACGATTGAGCTTATGAGCTCCATATGCGATTCACCATGTCGGAAGCGCTGAACTTCGACAAGATCGACCTTCTTCTGGTGCGGGTCCTGCATACCTTGATTTCCGAGCGCAGTGTGTCCAGGGCCGCGATGCGGCTCGGCAGCACGCAGCCCGCCTTGAGCGCGCAGCTGCGGCGTCTGCGCACCCTGACGGGCGATCCGCTGCTGGTGCGCAGCGGTGCCGGCATGACGCCGACCGCGACCGCGCTGGAACTGCTCGCGCCCGCCGAACGCCTGCTGCGCGAGGCCGACGAGCTCTTCGGCGCGCGGCTGCGCAAGGCGGGCTTCGATCCCGCGACCGCCGAGCTGCGTTTCCGGCTCGCGGCCAGCGACTACCTCGACCCGCTGTTCCTGCCGCTGCTGGTGGCGCACCTCCAGCGTGTCGCACCGGGCGTGCAGCTCGACCTGCAGCCGCTGAACGCCGATTTCGACTACCGCGCCTCGCTTGCTCGCGGCGAGGTGGACCTGGTCATCGGCAACTGGCTGGAGCCGCCCGGCGAGCTCCACATGGGCCGGCTGCTGGTGGACGAGGTCGTTTGCCTTGTCGGCAACGACCACCCGGCCGCGCGCATGACGCCGCGCGCCTGGACGCAGGAACGCTACCTCGACTGCCAGCACTTGGCGCCGATGCCGCTGAGCCCCGGCCAGCCCGGCGTGATCGAGCAGCACCTGGCCTCGCTGGGCCTGGAACGCCGCATCGCGGTGCGCTGCGCCCACTTCGGGCAGCTGCCGCAGATGGTGGCGCGCAGCCTGCTGGTGCTGACCACCGGCCGGCTGTTCTGCAACCGCTACCTGGACCAGTTGCCGGTCACCGTGCTGCGCTGCCCGGTGGCCTTCCCGCCGATGACGTATTACCAGCTGTGGCACGACGTCAGCCACAACAGCGCGCCCTTGCGCTGGCTGCGCGAGCAGGTGCGCGACATCGCGCGCGAGCTCGTGAAGACCGCCGCCTGATCTCCTTTTCATTCTCTGAACGCATGACGATTGATCGCTCCGCCGCTCCGGCCCGTCTGGCCCTGAAGGGCGACCTGCTGGACTTCACCGCCGCGCCGCACTGGGCCCGGGTGGACGACCCCGCCGTGCGCTTCCGGCCGGATCACTGGCTGCTCGTCGAGCAGGGCCGCATCGTCGGCGCGCAGGCCGATGACCCGGGCGAGGGCTGGGTCCGCGAAGATCACTCTGGCCGGCTCATCCTGCCGGGCTTCGTCGACACGCACGTGCACAGCCCGCAACTGGACGTGATCGCGTCCTACGGCACCGAGCTGCTGGACTGGCTCAACACCTACACCTTCCCGGCCGAGCAGCGCTACATGGATCCCGAGGTCGCGCGCTACGGCGCGGATCGGTTCCTCGATGCGCTGCTGGCGCATGGCACGACCTCCGCGGTGGTGTACCCGACCGTGCACAAGGTGTCGGCGGACGCGCTGTTCGACGCCGCGTCGGAGCGGGGCATGCGGCTCATCACCGGCAAGGTGCTGATGGACCGCAACGCGCCGGAAGCGCTGCGCGACGATGTCGCGCAGGCGGAGCGAGACTGCCTCGATCTGATCGCCCGGCATCACAACCGGGAACGCTTGTCCTATGCGGTCACCGTGCGCTTCGCACCGACCAGCACGCCGGAACAGCTGGCGATGGCGGGCGCCCTGTGCCGCGCCGATGCCAGCCTCTACATGCAGACCCACGTGGCGGAAAACCGCGGCGAGGTCGAGTGGGTGGCCAAGCTCTTCCCCGAGGCGCGGAGCTACCTCGACGTCTACGACCGCGTCGGCCTGCTGCATCCGCGCGCGGTGCTGGCGCACGGCATCTGGCTGGACGACGAGGACCGGCGGGTGCTCGCGCGCACCGGCGCCCACATCGCGCACTGCCCGTCGTCCAACCTGTTCCTGGGCAGCGGGCTGTTCGACTGGCCCGGCGCGCTGGCCGCCGGTGTGCGCGTGAGCGCGGCCAGCGATGTCGGCGGCGGGACCTCGCTGTCGGCGCAGCGCACGCTGGCGGACGGCTACAAGGTGCAGGCGCTGAACGGCCAGCGCATGACGGCCTGGGCGGGGCTGCATGCGGCCACGCTCGGCGCCGCGCAGGCGCTGGGCCTGGAGAACGAGCTCGGCCATTTCGGCCCCGGCACGCTGGCGGACGTCTGCGTCTGGGACTGGGCCTCGGGACCGGTCGCCGAGGCGCGCATGGACCTCGCGCGCGATCCGCATGAACGCGCCTTCGCCTGGCTCACGCTGTCGGACGACCGGAACCTGGTGGCGAGCTACGTGGCCGGTGCGCCGCGTTACCGAAGAGGGTGAGGCGGCGCGCTGGAGTCCGTGCGAACGCATCGAGTGCCGAGGTCGCCGGCGGCGCCGCGCGCCGCTCGTCGCCTGCTGACGCAGTCTGTCGGCGCGGGCGGCGATGCAGGGATCTCGGGATAGGCAAGGCCTGGCCCTCATGCCTACAGTCGCGGGATCCCGGGGCGTTCCCGGGACCGACCAGGAGAGGAGATCCCGATGACGACGTTGTCCCCGAAGGACGCATCGACGCTGACCGTGTCCGCGCTGTGCCTGGCGCTGGCCGCCGCAACCGCGATGCCGGCCGCCGCCGCGACCGAGAAGCTCGCCAAGACCCCGGCCGCGACCGCGACTGCCAAGGCTCAGACCAAGACTTCCCAGCCGCGCCCGGCCAAGCCCTACACCATCGAGCAGTTCATGGCGACGACGACGGTGATGGGCGCCTCGTTCTCGCAGGACGAGCGCCGCATCCTGTTCAGCAGCAACGCGACCGGCATCTTCAACGTCTACAGCCAGTCCGTCGACGGCGGGGAGCCCGTGGCGCTGACGGCGTCGAAGACGGACAGCCACCTGGCGGTGAGCTACTTCCGCAACGACGACCGCGTGCTGTTCACCCGCGACCAGGGCGGCAACGAGAACAACCACCTGATCGTGCGCGAGCTCGACGGCAGCGAACGCGACCTGACCCCCGGCGACAAGGTCAAGGCCGGCTTCACCGGCTGGAGCCGCGACGGCGACGCCTTCTTCGTCACCACCAACGAACGTGACCCGCGCTACATCGACGTCTACCGCTACGACGCCAAGACCTACGAGCGCACCCTCGTCTACAAGAACGACGACGGCAATGCCGTGTTCGGCGTCAGCGGCGACGGCCGATGGGTCGCGCTGGGCAAGACCAACACGACGGCGGACTCGGACGTCTACCTGTACGACACGCAAAGCAAGGAAACGAAACATCTGACGCCGCACCAGGGCGTGGCCTCGTTCAGCGTGACCAGCTTCGATCCCGAGTCGAAGACGCTGCTGATCCTGTCCAACGAAGGCTCGGAGTTCCAGCGCCTGGTCGCCTACGACCTGGCCTCGGGCCAGATGCGGGACCTGGAGAAGGCGGACTGGGACATCGTCTACAGCAGCTACTCGCGCGACGGCCGCTACCGCGTGACCGGCGTGAACAACGATGCCAGCCTGGAGCTGCGCATCGTGCAGACCGCCGACGGCAAGCCGGTGGCGCTACCCAGGCTGCCCGGCGGCGAGCTGCGCGGCGTGGCGTTCTCGCGGACCAGCCAGCGCATGGCCTTCTACCTGAACGGCGACCGCTCGCCCAGCAACCTCTACGTCTACGACTTCGGCACCAGGCAGGTGAAGCAGCTCACGCGCAGCCTGTCCAAGGACATCGATCCGGAGGAACTGGTCGAGGCGCGCATCGTCCGCTTCCGTTCGTTCGACGGGATGGTGATCCCCTCGGTCTACTACGAGCCCAAGAACGCGTCGCCGACGAACAAGGTGCCGGCGGTGGTGATGGTGCACGGCGGCCCGGGCGGACAGACGACTCGCGGCTACTCGGCGATGGTGCAGTACCTGGTCAACCACGGCTACGCGGTGCTGGGCATCAACAACCGGGGCAGCTCGGGCTACGGCAAGAGCTTCTTCACCGCCGACGACGGCAGGCACGGCCGCGAGCCGCTGTGGGACTGCATCGAGGCCAAGACCTACCTGGCCGGCACCGGCGTCATCGACCCCGAACGCATCGGCATCATGGGCGGCAGCTACGGCGGCTACATGACGCTGGCGGCGATGGCCTTCCGGCCGGAGGCCTTCAAGGTCGGCATCGACATCTTCGGCGTGTCCAACTGGCTGCGCACGCTGGAGTCGATCCCGCCGTACTGGGAGAGCTTCCGCAAGGCGCTGTACCTGGAGATCGGCGATCCGGTGAAGGACAAGGACTTCCTGGTCGCCACCTCGCCGCTGTTCCACGCCAAGGAGATCCGCAAGCCGCTGCTGGTGATCCAGGGCAAGAACGACCCGCGCGTCATCAAGCCGGAAAGCGACGAGATCGTCGAGGCCGTCAGGAAGAACGGTGTGCCGGTGGAGTACGTCGTCTTCGACGACGAGGGCCATGGCTTCTCCAAGAAGAAGAACCAGATCGAGGCCAACCAGAAGATGCTCGAATTCCTGGACAAGTACTTGAAGCCCGGCCTGAAGAATTAAAACCGTGTGAAGTTGCACGGTTTACAGGCTGTTGCGGCGCCCCGCGCCAGCTTCGGCACGATGCCCCCCATACACCAGGAGAGCCCGGCCCCGCGCTGGGCTCTTTTGTCCGGAGAGAGAGAAGCGCCCGGTCCAGGACGCCTCGCGCGGACCACAAGTTCGCCGCGGCCAGTCGGGCTTCTACAAGATGGGGGATCAGATCATGCGATTCGAAGGCACCTTGGACAGCTGGTACGCCGAGCGCGGCCATGGAACGGTCAAGCCGGAACAGGGCGGCGACGCGCTGTTCGTGCATGTCTCCGCCTTTCCGATGGACGGCCAGACGCCGCAGGAAGGCGAGCGCATCAGCTTCGAGGTTGTGTCCAGAAGTGACGGCTCCAAACAGGCGGTGCGCCTGCAGCGCCTGCAGGCCTTCAAGCTGCCGTCGCAGCTGCGCCCGGCCCGCATGGCCTCGCGCCCCCCGCGGCCCATCGCCCGCCGTCGTACCTCGCCGCTGACCTGGATGGTCCTGGTGCTGCTGGCGCTGGGCGTCGGCGCCACGGTGTGGGCCCCGGCCAGCCACGCGCTGTCGTCGAAGGCGCGCGACGATGCCAAGACGGTGGACCTGGCCCAGGCCAAGGCCCGCCGCTGACCCGTTGACTCCTTGGGGCTGGCACCTGCAGCCCCGTCGCCCTCGCGGAGGCTAGCTGCTCCGCTTTTTCCAGGCTGCCCTCGCGGGCAGCCTTTTTTGCGTCCCTACACCTTGAGCTCGAGGCGCACCGTCCACACGGTGAAGCTGCGGCCGGTGCTCTCGCTGGTGACGAGGCGGCCCGGCGTCGTGGTGACGCTGCCGGTGCCGTAGGTCAGCGGTACCAGGTTGCTGGCGGCCACGCGCACGGCCACGGCCGGCGAGAAGGTCCACATCGCGGTGAGGTCGATGACACGCTTCTTGTCGACCTCGTTGAGCACCTGGTTGCTCTGCTGCAGCAGCGTCGTGGGCGTGTAGTTCAGCGAGGCGCCCAGCGTCAGCGGCATCGCGCGCAGCCGGTAGTCCGCGCCGAGGTTGGCGGTGTAGCGCGGCTGCTGGTCGAGCTTGTTGTACGGGCCGACGATGCCGTCCACCCCGGAGTGGAACAGCGACAGGTTGCTGCGCACGTTGACCGGGATCGCGTCGCTCAGGTATTCGTCGAGGCGGAACTTGGCCTCGAGCTCGACGCCGTAGGTCCTGGCGTTGCCGATGTTGCGCGGCCGCACGACGTAGCGCTGCACCGTCGCGTAGGGCACGGTCTCGAGGAGGGCCTGGTTGCGGATCAGGTCGGTGATGCGGCGGTAGAAGAAATTGGCGCTGAGCAGGCCGCCCTTCGAAAGGTATTTCTCGTAACCGATCTCGACACCCGTGGCCATCTCCGGCTTGAGGTCGGGATTGCCGAGGCGGTCCGGCGATTCGAGCCGGTTCTCGCCGCAGGGGATGTCCGGCGGCTTGCAGTTGTAGCGGCTGCTGATGCTGAGCCGGCCCACCACATCGTTGAGGTTGGGCGACTTGTAGCTGCGGGTCAGGCTGGCGCGGATCTGCTCGCGGCTCTTCTCGTCGAGCTTGTAGACACCGTGCAGCAGCGGGGTGAGCACGCTGGAGGTGTTGTCGACCGGGCCCTGGTTGTTGGTGCTGCGGGTCTCGATGCCTTCCCAGCGCAGGCCGGCGTAGAAGCCCCACTGCTTGCCGACGCTCCACTCGTCCTGCGCATAGGCCGCGACGCGGCGGGTCGAGGCGGTGACGTTGTCGCCGAAGTCGGCCAGGAAGGCGCAGTTGGACCAGCTCGCGTCGGTGCCGTAGATCTGCTGGCAGTGGCGGGTCTGCTTGCGCTCGGTGCCTTCGCCCTCCAGGCCGGCGACGAGGCTGTGCTCGTTCTCCATCTGGTGGGTGAGCTTGGTGTTGAAGCTCCACTGGGTGTCGCGGCTCTTCGTCTCGTCGTCCTGCTGGCGGAAGAAGGCCGTCTGCGTGTTGCGGGAGTCGTCCTCCTCGCGGTGCGCGAACGAGCTCATCGTCATGCGGCCGGCGCCCAGGCGCGTCTCCATGCGCGTGTGCTCGCCCAGGCGCTTGTTCCACTGGAGGTTGAGCCGCGCCATCGTCGCGCGGCTGCTGCCGTCGGTGAGGACGCCGTCGTAGTCGAGGCGGTCGATGTCGTCGTCCGGCAGGTCGGGCGTCTGCGTCTGGCTGAAGCGGCCGCTGCTGCGGCCGCGGTTGGCCATCAGGAAGGGCTGGATCGCGATCGTGTCGCCGCCGTCCAGGCGCAGTTGCACCCGGCCGGTCATGTTGAGCGACTTGCGCTCGTCGCGCGATTGGCCGAGGTTGCTCTGCAGCGTCTCGCGCTGGAGCGCGCCGGTGTTGTCGAACTCCTGGGTCAGCGAGTGCGAGTCGACGTCGTCGACGCGCTTGTGCTGCATCGCGTTGACGGTCAGGTTGTAGGCGCCGCCGTTGTCGTCGAGCTTGTCGTTGCGGGTCCAGCTGAGGTGCGGCGAGACGCGGTCACGCTCGATGGCGGTGGCCAGGCGCACTTCGTTGAGGCGGCGCTGGATCGCCTCGCGCAGGACGACGTTGATGGTGCCGGCGATGGCGCGGGCGCCGAATTCGGCGGTGGGGGCGCGCATCACCTCGATGCGTTCGATCTGTTCGGGCGGCAGTTCGTCGAGCGAGAAGCCCGGCGGCATGCGTTCGCCGTTGACGAGGATCTGCGTGTAGCCGCCGCCCATGCCGCGCATGCGGACTTCGCCGCCGCGGCCGGGGCGGCCGCCGGTGGTGACGCCGGGCAGGCGCTTGAGCACCTCGCCGATGGTGGAGTCGCCGTAGCGCTCGATCTCGTCGCGGCCGATGATGATCTTGGAGGCGGTCGAGGCGCGGCGCTGGTCGTCGTCGCGCGAGCTGCCCTGGACTTCGACGCGGTCCAGCCGCGTGGGGTTGTCGGCCTCCTTGGCGTTCCTGGCGGCGTCCCTGCCGGCGGGCGGTGTCGCGGTGCGCGAACGCTCGGCGGCCGGCGCGGGCGCCTTGGCGGGTGGGGCGGCAGGCGTCGCGGGTGTCGCGGGTGTCGCCGGCGGCGTGGCGGGCGAGGTCTGGCCCCAGGCAGGGGCGCTCAGGCCCAGCATCAGGGCGAAGGAGAGCGGATGCAGGGCAGGTCGGCGGGTGCTTGTCATCGAAGAAGCAATGGCAGGGGCAAGCGCGGCCCGATCTGGCGATGGCTGGGACGGAAGCGCGAGAGGCGGTGAGAGGGCGCCGCCGACGATGGCGTGAGCGACTCGCCGCGGATGGGGCGAAAGCATCGCACGGTGTACGTTTCGTGACGGAGGCGCGCGCGGACTTTCAAAGTTCTTTACCCAGGATGATGGGCGGGCGCGACGCCGGGTCGGGGAAACCCCGAGGCGGGTCCTTCGACCGAGGGGTTGCGGGGCGGCGACTGCCAGGCCGGGCGTCCGGCGAAGGATGCGGGACTCACGCTGCGGACGCCCAATGAAAGAAGCCACCCGAGGGGGTGGCTGCTTCCTGAAGAGGGTATCCGCGACGCTGGTGACGGGTTCCAGCGCTCTGCCCAGTAGTGCAGCCGGTTGTTGTCTCGGATGCCTTGCATTCTGCCGGGCTTGTGTGACGGCTCGTTGACGAAAAGCAAGGCGGGAGTGGGCCAGTTCCCGCGCGTCGGTGCGGCGCGAGGGTCCGGATGCCGTCCATACTTCAGAGCGCCCCGGGCGGGCCCGCCGATTGCTGATCCCGCTCCAACCGATTTTTCCTGCACGCCATGTCGCAACGTCTCAAGGTGCTGGTCGCCGACGATCAGCCGGACTCGCTGGATCTCCTGCGCGAGCTGCTGACCGTCTACAACTTCGAGTTGCGGGTGGCGCGCAGCGGGCTGGAGGCGATCGGCATCGGGCTGAAGTGGGAGCCGGACCTGCTGATCACCGACATCGACATGCCTGACGCCGACGGGCGGCACCTGGCGGGGCGGTTGAAGTTGAGCCTGCCGGCGCTGGTGGCGATCGCGGTCAGCGGCATGCCGCTCAACACGGACTTCGAGTCGGGCGAGGACCTGATCTTCGACGACTACTTCGTCAAGCCGATCGATTTCGGGCGGCTGCACAAGACCCTGACCAAGTACGGCGCGAAGCTCGACGGCCAACCCGCGACGTCCTGAGTCGCCCGACTCCCTCTCGCTTCCCGCTTTTTTCCCCTGTCTCTTCCTTTTCCGCGCGGTTCTTTCTCCCTCTCCCGCTTGCGGGAGAGGGCAGGGGTGAGGGCCAGCGGCGGAGGCAGTACGGAAGATTCCTTATCATCGCCCGCACTGTCATCGACACCGGGGGAGACGCCGTGAGGCGACTGCTGCACCTGACGAGTCGCCATCGCGCGCCGTCCACGAACCAGGCCCTGGGTCTGCTGCTCGCGTTCAACGCGGGGGCGGTGAATGCGGGCGGCTTCCTGATCCTGCAGCGCTACACCTCGCACATGACCGGTTTTGCCTCGCAGCTGGCGGACGGTGCGGTGATGGGGGAGGGGACCTTGGTGCTGAACGCGCTGGGGGCGATCCTGGCCTTCCTGGCTGGCGCGGCCGTGTGCGCGGTGATGGTGAACTGGGCGAGGCAGCACGGCCTGCGCAGCGTTTACGCGCTGCCGCTGATGCTGGAGGCGGCGCTGCTGTTCCCGTTCGGGCTGATGGGGGCGATCACGCTGACCTGGCACACGCCGTTCGCGGTGCCGCTGACGGTGCTGCTGCTGGCCTTCATCATGGGTCTGCAGAACGCGGTGGGATCGAAGACCTCGGGCGGAAGCATCCGCACGACGCACATGACGGGGAACATCACCGATCTCGGGATGGAGCTCGGGAAGATGCTTTATTGGAACCGCCAGCCGTCGGCGAAGCGCGCGCTGGTGCGGCACGACCGGCAACGGGCGAAACGCGCGGGCGGCCTGATCGCGGCGTTCGTGCTGGGCGGCGTGGCGGGGGCGCTGGGGTTCAAGCACCTGGGCTTCGTGTGCGTGGTGCCGCTGGCGGCGGTGCTGTTCGTGCTGGCCTTGCCGCCGGTATCGAGGGACTGGGGGCGGTGGCGGGGGTTGCTGACGCGATCACGCTGAGGGCGGCAGGTGCGTGGTGTTCGCTCGCGCCCTGTCGTGGCCGACGCACAATCGCGCTGATTGGAGCCTCGCATGCAAGACCACCTCGACGTCGATCTCGATCCTCAACGGATCAATGCCTTCTGGACCTGGCTGGTCTCGCGCCAGGCGGACCTGGATGCGATGGAGACGCCTGATGATTCGTTCTGGGACGAACTGCTGGCGCGGCTCCAGGCGCTCCACGAGGGGCTGTGGTTCGAGGTGTCCGCCTCGGACGGGGACGAGCGCGAACTGGTGATCACCGCGCAAGGGGACTGGGAGTTGTTCCCGCTGGTGGAGGCGATGGTCGCGGTGGCGCCGGAGCTGCCCGGCTGGGTGCCGGTGGCGCTGAAGCCGCCGATGGGGTTCCAGTTCAGCATCGGCTACCGGGGCCTGGACCTGAATCCCGACGGCATCTGGTTCGAGCCGCTGGTCGATCCCGATGCGCCGGAGGTGCTCGGCCTGCGGGTGGCGGTCGAGGGGTTCAACGACGAGCAGGAAGAAGACTTCGCGAACGGCGTGCTGATCATGCTGGACACCGCGCTCGGCGAGAAGGCGGCGGCGACGGACGTGGACCTGGTGGAGGTCTGCGAGGTGCCGGAGGATCCCGATGACGAGGGCTTCCTGCCGTTCGCGGAGCTGGGGAGCTACCTGGATTGGCGGAAGAGCAGGCTGACGCATTGAGCGGTGGAGCGCTCCGGCCGAGGCGCGTCAAGCGGCGTTGTTGCCCGCCGAAAGCGCCACCGTCCAATGGCCACCAGTTTCTTGGCGTACGTTCAGCAAGTCATAGGTCTTGAGCATGCTGACGAGGCCCGAGTGTCCGTAAGTCTGAGGCGAGAAGCCTGGATCCGTACGGCGGAGGTAGGAGCCGAGCGTGCCGACATGGACGCGGCCGTCGGGCGTGTCCGCTGCCATCAGCTTGACGGCATTGACCAGTGTCCTGGGCCGTTGCTTCGGCTTGGGCGCTGGCGCCGGCGCCGTCGGCTTGGCCGCGGCGGGGCCAGTCGTTGCGGGAGGCGCGACTTCAGGAGGCGACCACTCGAAGAACTGGTCACTCGCGTTGCGCAGCGCCGCCGGCGTCTTGGATTCGCCGACGATGAGCACGGTCGATCCGCGCTCGCGCAGCTTCCTGCAGAGGTAGGCGAAGTCTGAATCGCTGGTGACGATGCAGAAGGTGTCGGCGCGTCGATCGAAGAGCGCCTCGATGGCATCGAGGGCCAAGGCAATATCCGCCGTGTTCTTCCCCGCGGCGTACTGGTACTGCAGGCAAGGCGTGAAGGCGAGGCGCACCAGCGCCTCCTGCCACTTCTTTGCGAGCGTCTCGTGATTGCCGTATCCACGCCGGACGATGACCCGCCCAAACTGGGCGACGACGCTCAAGGCGTGTTCGAGGATCTCCGGCGTGGTGTTGTCGCAGTCGACGAGGACGGCGACCTTGGCGTCGGTACGGATGTCGGTGGTGTCCACTCTGCCTCTCCCTGAGGTTCGGCGGAGTGTCTTCCAGATTCAGCGACCGCGCACCGGCTGTTGCTGATTCAGCCGGCGCTGCGCGTTGCGCTCCTCGACCTCGCGCTGGCGTGCGATGCGGTCGCCCTCGTTGGCATTGGCGGCGCTGTGCATCGCCTCGGCGCGACGGCGTGCATCGGCGCCTCCGGTCAGGCTGCTCTGCGCCTCGACCGCCTGCTTGCTCACGTTCCAGTCGGACGCGTTGTAGCTGCCTTGCCCCTTCTGGCATTGGCGCGCGCGGCGGATCTCGTCCTGGATGAAGCGCTTCGCGTCGGCGCTCAGCGAGATGGAACTGGCCTTGGTTTCCATCGCGGTGATGTCGCGGTCGGAGGGGCAGTAGTTGGACGGTGCGGCCTGCGTGGAAGGCGTGGCGGCGTTGGCTTGCTGCTGCTCAGTGGCGGCTCTGGAGCGCTCCGCCGCGGCGCGGTCCGCGGAGGTGTCGATCACGTTGCTCTGCAAGGACTGCGGCTTCATCTGCTCGCCCTTGGCCGCGCAGGGCTGGTCCGAGTAATGGGTCTTGCCATCGGCAGTGCATTTCCAGACCTGGGCGTGGGCGCCGCTCGCGACGCAGAGGCCAAGCAGCAATGCCCGCGCGGATGGATGGATCTTCGGCATGTGATGTTGTCTCCCTTGAATCAATCCCAATCGAACGCTTCACCAGGGGGCGCAGTTGACCGGCGATGCCGCCACTGTTGTCCCTGATTACCAGGCCCTGCCTTCCATGCTGATCCTTCCGGTGCTTGCGATTGAGACTGCAGAACCCCTGAATGGAGTACGGTTGTACTTTAATAGTACGATCGTAATAAGAAGTGCAAGTCTCTCTGTGGGTCTCGCGCTTCGCAGCGTCTCAGGCAACCACACGAGGGCATCCATGCCGAACAGCAAACCCAAGGTCGAGTCGACCGATTCCATTGACGATCTCTCAAGGCTTGGGGTGTCCGCCGCTGCGGAAGCCATTCGCAAGGGGGAGCTCTCTTCCGAGCGATACACGACCTTCCTGCTCCAGCGCGCGCGCAAGAACGCGGACCTGAACTCGTTCGTCACGATCGACGAGCCGGCCGTGCTGGAGGCCGCGAGGGCGGCCGACAAGCGTCGCGCCGCGGGGCAGGGCGCTCCGCTCCTTGGAGTGCCGCTCGGCATCAAGGACAGCTACCTGACCGAGGGGCTGAACACGACGTTCGGCCTGGACAACTTCGATTTCATCCCGAAGGAGGACGCCGCGACCGTCCGCGAGATCAAGCGCGCGGGCGGCATCCTCTTCGGCAAGAACAATCTGGTGTCGATGTCCTACGGCCTGACCGGAATGGCCTCGCGCGGCGGCCAGGTCAAGAATCCGCACGACCCGGCGCGGGTGTCCGGCGGCTCGTCGAGCGGCGCCGGCGCGGCGGTGGGCGCCGGCATCGTTCCGGCAGCGCTGGGCGGCGACACCGTCGGGTCGATCCGTGTGCCCGCTTCGTTCAGCGGCGTCGTCGGCTTCAAGCCGACCACGGGGCGCTGGCCCGGCCAAGGCGTCGCGCCCATTTCCCATACGCTCGATACGACAGGGGCCCTCGCCAGAAGCGTCGAGGACTGCGCGTTGCTGGACCGCGTGATCACCCAGGTGAACGGCACACCGGAGCGCCGCACGGCATCGCTGAAAGGCGTTCGATTCGCTTCGGCGCCGCGACAGTTCCTGGATCTCGTGGACCCGCAGGTGCAAGGTCGATTCGAGGAAACGGTCCGACGGCTCCGTTCCGAAGGCGCGGTCGTTGTCGAGGTCGACCTGGGCGATGACTTCGTGTCGATCACGCGATCGGCGACATGGGCCATCTTTGCGCACGAGACGATGGGGTCCGTGAAGCGATTCCTGGCGGATCACGAGGTCCCGCTCACCTTCGACCAGGTACTGCGACATCTGAGCCCGTTCCTGCAAGGCGCGTGGGAGCACCTCGTGATGCCGACGGGCACCGGATACGTCTCCCAGCAGGCGTATGAGGTTGCGCTGTCGACCCACCGGGCCGAGATCCAGCGCCGATTCAGCAGCGCGTTCGCCACCGCCGATGTCGAGGCGTTCCTGCTGCCCACGACGCCCACCACGGCACCCCTGATCGAGCAGCAACTGAAGTTCTCGATCGACGGGCAGGAGGTGGACTACCTGGCGTTGGCGAACAATACGGTTCCCGCCAGTCTGGCGGGGCTGCCCGGGATCAGCCTCCCGATGGGACGTTCCACGGAAGGGCTGCCGATCGGCCTCGAACTGGACGGGCGTCAGGGTGACGATGCCCGGCTTCTGGAAGTGGCCTCGCTCGTGGAGACCCTCCTGGCTGAACCGGCCTGATCAGAGCGGAGATTGCACCGATGCGGTTTGACAAGGGACACAAGGAGCGGACGCGTGGCCACATCCTGGAGATGGCGTCCCGCCGTTTCCGGCAGGATGGCGTCGCGGCCTCGGGCATCGCCACCATCATGGCGGATTCCGGGCTGACCAATGGCGCGTTCTATGCGCACTTCGAGTCGAAGGAAGCACTCGTCCGGGAGTCGCTGCAGAACACCTTGGCTCAGCAATGCGACAGGCTCGAGGCGATGAAGGAAGGGTCCGGTGGTATCGAGGCGGTGATCCGGGACTATCTGGATCCCGCGCATGTGTCGGAGCCTCACGCGGGCTGTCCGTCGGCCGCGCTGCTCCCGGAGATCGGACGCCAGCCGCGCGCGACCCGGGACGGCTACGAGGCCGGCCTGCTGAGGTACGTCGCCCTGTTGGCGTCGTTGCTGCCGCAACCCGAATCGCCCGCGACCGCGCGTCGTGCCATGGCGATCTTCGCGAGCATGGTCGGGACGCTCCAGCTGGCGCGCGCGGTGGGCGAGGCCTCGTTGTGCGATGACATCCTCGCAGGCGGCGTCGAGACGGCTCTTGGTCTGGCGAGGCGAGAGGCGTAGGTGGCAGGGGCAATAGAGGCGATCCGACCATGAGCAAGACGGAGCCTCAAGCGCCGATCCGCCTGCCTGCCGTGTCCACCGAGTTGGCGCTGCTCCTGGTCCAGGTGGCGCGCGTCGGCACCATCGCCGGCGCGGCGCGGGCGCTGGGCATGGATGCGTCGTTGGCGACGCGCAAGCTCGCGCAACTGGAGACGGTGTTCGGCGCTCGCCTGGTCGAGCGGACGACCCGGAATCTGGGCCTCACCGAGGCGGGGAAGGTCGCGTTGGCCTGGGCCACGGAAGCGGTCCAGGCGTTCGAGAGCGCCGCCGACGACGTCGCGTCGCTGCAAACGCGACCGTCCGGCCTGATCCGGCTGGCCGTCGCGCAGTACACCGCGCTCGAGTACCTGCCGCGGCTGCTGACCGAGTTCTGCGCCAGCTACCCGCAGGTCCGGTTCGCGCTGTCGACGACGGACTCGCTCGTCAACCTGGTCGATGGCGGCTACGACGTCGCCATCCACACCGGCCAAATCCCGGAGTCCGGTCTGGTGGCCAGGCGGCTGAGGGAGTTCCAGCGCATCCTGTGCGCGTCGCCGGCGTACGTCGCCGCGCGAGGCGAGCCTGCTCAGCCGCAAGACCTGGCACATCACAGCTGTCTCGTCCACGCCGCCAACGAGCCCGGGAGCTGGTGCTTCCGACGCGGCAGGACGGTGCTCTCGCAGCCCGTGCGAGCGCATGTGGAGGCGGACAACTATGCCGTGCTGCTGGAGCTGGCCCGCCAGTCGATGGGCATCCTGCGAATCAGCGAGAACCTCGTGCTCGAGGACATTCGCGCCGGCCGCCTCGTCAAGCTGATGCCGGCCTATCGCTGCGTTTATCCGAACGGTGAGCTGCCCGGCCTGTGGCTGCTATATCCCAATCGTCACCTGCCCTACAGGACGAGGCTGTTCGTCGACTTCATGGTCCGGTCGCTGTCGCGCTGACGCGCTGAGGCCCGCGGTCATCCGGGCCGTCGCTGCAAAAGCTGCAGGACAGCAGGGAGCGTTTGACGATTGCGGCGCGAGTGCGCCCCGGGCGATCCTCCCGGACGTCTGTCACTTCCGCAAGATCATGAAACGTCGAAACCTGCTGAAACTGGGTGCCCTCCCGCTGCTTGGTGCCGTTGCGGCCAAGCCGGCGGCGGCGAGCGCCGATGCCTTGTCCTACCGGGTGTTCACGGCGGTCCGTCAAGGCTTGAACCGCGACGTGCCGCCCGGCAAGGAGTCGTTGATGTGGGTGGCCAACTCTTCGACGCTGATCTCGGGAAAGAAGGAGGCGGTGCTGGTCGACACCTTCTTGACCGTGGCGCAGGCGACGACCTTGGCCGACGGCATCCAGGCCACGGGCAAGCGCCTCACCACGATCTACATCACGCATGCCCATGGTGACCATTTCCTGGGCCTTGCCGTCCTGCTCGAGAGATTCCCGGATGCCCGGGCGCTGGCGACCGCCGAGGTCGCCGCTCGAATGCGTGAGCAGGCGACCCCGGAGAAGTTGAACGCCCGGTGGCGCAAGCTGTTTCCCGGCCAGATCCCCGACGCGGTGGCGTTTGCCGAGGCCATGGCGGGCGATTCGATCGACCTCGAAGGCCGTCCGCTGGTCGTCGTGCCGTTGGGGCACACGGACACGGACGGCTCCACCTGCCTGCATGTCCCGTCGTTGGACCTCGTGGTGGCTGGGGATGCCGTCTACAACGGCATTCACCCGTTCCTGATCGAATCGAACCGGCAGACCCGGCTGGAATGGTTGAAGGCGCTGGACCGGATCGAGGCGCTGAAGCCGCGATTCGTCGTGGCGGGGCACAAGGTGCCGGAGCGCGATGACAACCCTCGGTGCATTGCGCAAACGCGGCAGTATCTCCAGGACTTCATCCGCCTGAATGAGGACACGGGAACGGCTGCCGAGCTGTACCAACGGATGCTCTCGCTCCATCCGGACCTGGCTAACCCGGGCTCGTTGTGGAGCTCCGCGCAAGCTGCAAAGAAGGAAACGTAGGCGCGGCGGGGGAGAGGCGCATGCCGCCCCATGCGTCGTCGGCCAGCCAAGGAAAAAGGCTCATCGCCGATCTCCGGGGGCGTCATCGCGGAAGCGATGTCTTTGAAGCTGCGGGACTAGCTTCCACCCGACTCAATCGCCAGGCGCCTGATAGCGATCCTTCAGCACGATCTTCGCGATGCGGTGCTCGATGTGGGTGAAGCGCACGAGGCCGTCGACGCCGTAGATGATCTTGAAGTACTCCCCATGGACATTGCGCACGATGCGCTCCATGCGGAATATCCAGCCCTGGCCATTCTCCATGCGCCCGAGCGTCTCCTCGTCGACGATCACGGTGGCCGTGTCCGGATCGAAGCCGAACCGGAGATCGTTCGACGGCACCCGATGGGCGCGGTAGAACGACTCCGCTGCCGCCCGGAGTTGTGCGATCTCCTCGCGCTGCTTGCGCCGCAGATGAGGCGTCTGCTTGATCACGGGGATCAGGGCCAACGCGGCCATGATCCCGAAGAAGCCAAGGATGCACAGGACGAGGATCAGATCGGCGCGCATGAGCAGAGGGGGCGGGGGCAAGTGGTCAAAGAAAAAGCCCCACTCGCTTGCACGAATGGGGCTTCAGTTTGGCTCCTCGACCTGGGCTCGAACCAGGGACCTACGGATTAACAGTCCGGCGCTCTACCGACTGAGCTATCGAGGAAAAGTCTGCTCAGATCCTATCGATCTGAATTCTTGGGCCATCGTCTTCGGTCGGACTCTGGCTGAAAAAGAACGAAGGTCCGAAGACCTTCGTTGTCTGATCTTGGCTCCCCGACCTGGGCTCGAACCAGGGACCTACGGATTAACAGTCCGGCGCTCTACCGACTGAGCTATCGGGGATCAGAGCCTAAGAGTATACACAGAAAAATCAGACCCTCACAAGACCCACTCCACCGAGGCACGCCATGTGCGATTGGCGAGCGGATACAGGTACACGTGTCCGTACTGGTAAGGCGACTCGCGCCACGCCCGGCGGTCCGTCACGTTGTCTACGCCGACACGCCAGATCAGCAGTTGCCGGCCGACGTTCTGCTCATAGCGCGCGCCCACGTCCAGCCGCGTCCAACTCGGGATGGACAGCGAGTTGTCCGGCAGCACCATGCGCTTGCCTTCGTAGACCAGGCCCGCCTGCAGCTCCAGCCCCGGCAGGCCCGCGCTGTGCCGCGCCTGCAGCTTCAGCACCGTCTCCGGGACGTTCGTCGGCTTCAGGCCGTTGAGCGTCGCATCGGCGCTGCCGTCGCGGCGCGCATGGAGCTTCATCGCGCTGGCCATCAGGCCGCCGCCCGTCCACTTCAGGTCGGCCTGCGCTTCCACGCCGCGATGGTTCTGCTTGCCGTCAATGCGGCTCTCGAGCCGGTCCTCGCCGCCCACCATCACCGGCACGTCGTTCGTCGCCGGCTTGCTGATGTCGAAGTAGTTGATCGACCAGTCCACCGTGCGGCTGCCCGACTTCAGGCCGATCTCCCATTGCTTGCTGCGGATCGTCGCCAGCGGCCGGCCCGCGTTCACATACACCGGCAGGTTGGGCGCGACGGCGGATTCGATGCCTTCGCCCCAGCTGGCGTAGGCCAGCAGCTGCGGATCGATCGCGTAGCTCACGCCGAGCCACGGGGTGGTGAAGGACTGTCGATAGCTCGTCGCCTCGTTGTCCTCGCCGGCGGGCACATTGACCTGCACCGAGTCGCGATCCAGCCGCGTGTGGCGCACGCCCAGCCAGCCCTGCCACTGCGCGTTGAACTGCATCGCGTCGCGGAAGTAGAACTCGGTGCTGCGTTCGGTGCGGTCGGTGTTGGTCGAACCCAGCGTCGGGTCGGCCACCGTCGGCAGCGTGCCCCAGATGTTGCCCGTGCCCGCCCAGTTGTAGGCCTGGCCCTGCAGCCGGCTCTTGTAGCGGGAGAACAGCACGCCCGTCGACACCTGGTGCTCCATCCCCAGCAGCTTCAGCTTGCCCTGCGCGGACAGGTCGAGCGCGTCGCTGTCGCGGTGCTCGTTGTCGCTGCGGAAGTCGTACTGGTCGAATGTGCCGTCGGGGCAGTAGGTGCTCGGGTAGTAGGTGCCGTCGCCGGCGGTGCAGCCGAACGGATAGGCGAGGCGGTCGTCGTTCACCAGGCGCTGGATCGCGCCGTGCGCCTGCAACTTCCAGTCGGCGTTCAGCTGGTGCTGCACGCGCAGCGAGGCGGTGCGGCCTTCGAAGACCACCGGCTGGCTCCACGACTGGTTGTTCAGGTTGATGCGGGGATCGATGGCCTTCGCATCGGGGAGCTTGTCGCCGAGCAGGCTGAAGCCGGGCTGGCTCGGCTGGGCGCGGCGGCTGATCTCGACTTCCGCCTCGACCAGCGTGTCGCGCGTGGCGCGCCAGTCGCCGGCGACGGCCATCATCCAGCGGCTACCGTCGGCGTCGCGCAGTTCGGGGCGGAGCTTCGCGGCCTCGAGGTTGACGCGCAGGCCGAAGGCCTTGTCGTTGCCGTAGCCGTCGCCGAAGCGATGGCTCCAGTCCATCGCGGACTCGACGGTGCCGCGTTCGCTGACGCCCAGTCGAACGTTGGTGAGCTCGACGGTCGGGCGCTTCACGACCAGGTTGACCAGGCCGCCAGGCGCGCTGGTGCCGGCCTGGATGCCGGTGGTGCCCTTGAGGACCTCGATGCTGCCCTTGTTGGTCAGAGGCAGGGCGGTCTCGGCGTTGATCGGCAGGCCGTCGCGGCGGAAGTTGAAGCGGTTGTCGAGGTCGTAGCCGCGGATCTTCAGGTAGGAGACGTAGCCCGCGGAGTTGTACGAGTCGCCCACGCTGGCGTCGAGCAGCGTCAGTCCGGCGAGGCTGGACAGGCCGCGATCGGTGAGTTGCTCGGCGCTGACGACGCTGGCCTGCATCGGGAGCTTGGCGACGGGCGTGTCGCCGAAGCCGCCGACGGTCACCGGCGCTTCGGAGGTGCCCTTGACGACGACGCTGGGCAGGGCGGGGGAGGCCGGCTGCGCGTTGGAGGCCGCGGTCGATGCGGTCGACTGCGCGGCGGCGTGGAACGAGACGCCGCCGGCGATCAGCGCGATCGCGAGCCGGTGCAGCGGGAAGGAGTTCAGAGCGGACGGAGTTGCCATCGATGTGCCGGAGCCAGGAAAACGATGGCAGGTCGGCAAACCGGGCACGCCGATGAGAAGGCGGCGTGCGGGACACGAGGCGTGTCGAAGGCATGCTTCCCTGCGCGAGGATTACCTCAATCAGGTTCAAAGGGACTTTCTCAGCCGCGCCGTCGATGGATCGATGGCGCAGCACCCCTAGCGAAACTCGCCGGACGGGCCGGCGAGCGGTGGTGATTCTAATTCAGTGCTCTCCGGTCGAGCCTTCGCCCGGATTGTTGCGCTCCCTGCATCCATCCATTGATCCCATCCGTATTTATGGAGAGCGGGCCGGCCTCTATTGTTTCGACAACGGCAGACGAAGCCGGCTCCAAACCCAGGCACCCCAATCCACCGCTCTCTCGAAGGAACCATCATGAACGCCACCAAGACCCTGATCGCTTCTGCCCTGATCGCCCTGTCCGCTGCCGCAGTTCCGGCCTTCGCACAGAGCTACAGCCACCTCGACCCGATCACCGCCGGCCAAAAGAGCCGCGCCGAAGTGCTGGCCGACCTGGAGATCTATCGCGACTCCGGCCTGGCCGCCGTCGACCGCACGGAAGACTTCACGTTGAACGCCAGCCAGCGCGCCAAGGCGGAAGCCCGCTACGCGGAACTCAAGGCCTCGCCGAGGTACGCCGCCCTGGTGCAGCGCTTTGCCGCCAAGGAAGGCAAGGGCGCCGCCACCGAAGGCGTGTCCGCACGCTGATTCCTTGATTCCGCCGCTCACGACGCCGCCTGGACGCGAGTCCCGGCGGCGTTTTCCATGTGGGACGGCTGCGGGAGCTTCCCGTTTGTCAGGCTCAGATGCAGTTCGCGCCGCCGCTGCGCAGCTTCGTCTCCTGCCGCTCGCAAGTGGGCGGGTCCATGACGACACTGACTCCATCGACACAGCAACCGCCCTCAGGAGATCGACATGAACGCCACCCGCCTCAGCATCACTTCCGCTACCAGCACCACCGTCAAGGCCGTTGCCTTCGGTGCCGTCGCGGCGCTTGCGCTGGGCCTGGGGATCGCGCATGCACAGGGTCAACGCGAGATGCGTGCCTCGATCGTGACGCTGGATCCGGTGGTGATCACCGTCAAGCGCGAGCAGCTGCCGACCGTCTACATCACCGGCCGTCGCGACACTTCGGCCGACACTGTCCAGGTCGCCCTGGCCCAGTAAGGTCTGACGGTCGCGCTGTATCGATGGAGCAAACCTCCGGCTGACACCGACTCACCCGCTCCCAACCGAACGCCCGGCACGTGCCGGGCGTTCCGCTTAGGGTGCCCCGATTGCCCTCAAGGCTTCGGGGCACGACCGAACTGATGGGCGCAGCCCCTTCAAGACGAGGAGCTGGGATGAATGCCTATCGCCGATTTGCTGCCATGGTGGCGGTTTCGACCGTCGTGATGTTCGGACTGATGTACCTGAACACCTACGAACTCGACCACATCTTCTTCAGCGAGACCCGGTGCTACATGGCGCTGGTGATGGGCGCAGCCATGGCCCTGGTGATGCTGCCTTTCATGGGGCACATGCTGCAGAGTCGCGCTGCCAATGTGGGCATCGTGGTGTGCGCCGTCCTGGTCTTCTGCACGTCGCTCTGGCTCGTCCGTAGTCAAGCCACCGTGGATCAGCTGTCCTACATGCGCGCGATGATTCCTCACCATTCAATCGCCATCATGACGAGCAAGCGCGCCCATATCACGGACCCCCGGGTGCGCAAGCTGGCGGACGGCATCGCTGACACACAGGTCCGCGAGATCGCCGAGATGAAAGCGCTGATCAAGGACCTCGATCAACATTAGGAGGGCGCGGGCGCGGCTTCCCGTTCGTCCGCCGCAGATGCAGTTCGCGCCGCTGCCGCGCAGCTTCGTCTCCTGCCGCTCGCCAGCGGGCGGGTCGATGACGACACTGACTCCATCGACACAGCAACCGCCCTTCAGGAGATCGACATGAACGCCACCCGCCTCGCCTTCGCTTCCGCCACCAGCACCACCGTCAAGGCAGTCGCCTTCGGTGCCGTCGCGGCGCTGGCACTGGGTCTGGGGATCGCTCATGCACAGGGTCAGCGCGAGATGCGCGCTTCGATCGTGACGCTGGATCCGGTGGTGATCACGGTCAAGCGCGAGCAACTGCCGACCGTCTACATCACTGGCCGTCGCAGCGCCGACGCCGTCGACACGCAAGTCGCCTCGGCCGAGTGAACGCCTCTGGACGCGCTGTTTCGGGGGAGCGATCCACGGACTGACGCCCTACGGCAGACCTTCGGTTCGCTCCCAAGCAAGACGCCCGGCTCATGCCGGGCGTCTTGCTTTCTGGCGTGAACTCGATTGTTGCGGGCCTCTCAACAGCCCGTTCGTGTCCGAGTCATTTATCGGAAAGGGACGCAGGCCTAACCTTCAGTCATCGGCAAACGAAGCCGGCAACAGACTCCAGACACCCGATCCAACGCTCTCTCAAAGGAAACCATCATGACCGCCACCAAGACCCTGATCGCCTCCGCCTTGATCGCCCTGTCGGCTGCCGCGTCGCCGGTGTTGGCACAGAGCTACAGCCACCTCGACCCGATCACACAGAGCCAGAAGAGCCGCGCCGAAGTGCTGGCCGACCTGGAGATCTACCGCGAGTCCGGCCTGGCCGCCGTCGACCGCACCGAAGACTTCACGTTGAACGCCAGCCAGCGCGCCAAGGCGGAAGCCCGCTACGCGGAACTCAAGGCCTCGCCGAGGTACGCCGCCCTGGTGCAACGCTTCGCTGCCAAGGAAGGCAAGGGCGCTGTCACCGAAGGCGTGTCCGCCCGCTGATCCTTGATCCCGTCGCTCACGACGCCGCCTGGACGCGAGTCCCGGCGGCGTTTTCCATGTGGGATGGCCGCGGGAGCTTCCCGTTTGTCCGCCGCAGATGCAGTTCGCGCCGCTGCCGCGCTGCTTCGTCTCCTGCTGCTCGCCAGCGGGCGGGTCCATGACGACACTGACTCCATCGACACAGCAACCGCCCTTCAGGAGATCGACATGAACGCCACCCGCCTCAGCATCACTTCCGCCACCAGCACCACCGTCAAGGCCGTTGCCTTCGGTGCCGTCGCGGCGCTTGCGCTGGGCCTGGGGATCGCTCATGCACAGGGGCAGCGCGAAATGCGTGCCTCGATCGTCACGCTGGATCCGGTGGTGATCACGGTCAAGCGCGAGCAACTGCCTACCGTCTACATCACCGGCCGTCGCAGCGCCGACGCAGTCGACACGCAAGTCGCCTCGGCCGAGTGAACGTCCCAGGTCGCGCTGTTTCGTTCGAGCGATCCACGGACTGACGCCCTTCGGCAGCTCTTCGGTTCGCTCCCAAGCAAGACGCCCGGCTCATGCCGGGCGTCTTGCTTTCCGACGTGCGCTTGATTGTTGCGAGCCTCTCAACAGCTCGTTCGTGTCCGAGTCATTTATCGGAAAGG
>Ga0065165_1000459_pt1 | contig 63870 bp, 55 predicted proteins | sample AraplaMF_Cvi_mMF_FD_63813 | JGI IMG/M metagenome (GOLD analysis project Ga0065165, IMG submission 63813) | Arabidopsis root microbial communities from the University of North Carolina, USA - plate scrape MF_Cvi_mMF (version 2) (version 3) | ecosystem: Host-associated > Plants > Roots >...
GCCGACGACTCCGACGACGGCGAACACCCCAAGTGGCGAAGTAGCGGCTAGTCCCCCCAAAGCTGTCATCCCGGACGGCCGGCAGGCCGATCCGGGACCCAGAAGGCCACCGCACTGCATGTCCCCCTCAAGTCCCGGCGCTTCGGCCGGGATGACAGCGGTGGGAGCTGGCTCCGGAATCGGGCGCCGTTCCGAACCGCTCGCTTGAGATCGCGCGCTACGCCGCCGCGCGGGTCCTGGTCGCGCCGATGATGCGGGCGCGGGCGATCTCGTTGGCGACCTCGTGGGTCGGGCGGCGCTCGACGAGGGCCTGCTCCAGCACCTCCTCCAGCGTCAGCGCCAGGCGGTCCAGCTTGGCGTCGACCCAGGCCGGGTCGAAGGCCTCACCCAGGTCCAGCGCGCGGATCTCGCCGGCCACGTTGATGATGCCGCCGCCGTTGATGACGTAGTCCGGGGCGTAGAGGATGCCGCGGTTGAACACCTCGCGGCCGGTGTCGGCGTCGGCCAGCTGGTTGTTGGCGCCGCCGGCGATGATACGGGCGCGGATGCGCGGCAGGGTGTCGAGGCTGACCGCGCCGCCCAGGGCGCAGGGGGCGAAGACGTCGACGTCGGCGTCGAAGATGGCGCTGGGGGCCACGATCTCGGCGTCGGTCTGGGCGGCGACACGGCGCAGCGCCTCGGCGTTCACGTCGGTCAGAACCAGCTTGGCGCCCGCCGCGCGCAGCTTCTGGGCGAGGTAGCCGCCCACATTGCCCACGCCTTGGATCGCCACGCGGACGCCCTGCAGGTCGCGCTTCAGCGCCCGCTGCACGCACAGGCGCACGCCGCGGAACACGCCCTCGGCCGTCACCGGGCTGGGATCGCCCGAGGCGGCGTCGTGGCCCTCCAGGCCGGCGACGTAGCGGGTGTGCTTGCGGGCATGGGTCAGGTCGGCCACCGAGACGCCGACGTCCTCGGCCGTCCAGTACTTGCCGCCCAGGTCCTCGACGGCGCGGCCGAAGGCCTCGAACAGGGCCGGGGTCTTCTGGGTGCGGCTGTCGCCGATGATCACGCTCTTGCCGCCGCCCAGCTCCAGGTCGGCCATGGCGTTCTTGTAGGACATGGCGCGCGACAGCTTCAGCGCGTCGGTCAGCGCGTCCTCGGCGCTGGCATAAGGCCACATGCGGCAGCCGCCGGCGGCCGGGCCGCGGGCCGTCGAGTGCACGGCGACGATGGCCTTGAGGCCGGTCTTCTCGTCCGAGAAAGCGTGGACGCCTTCATGGCCCTCAAAGGCCGGAGAATCGAACAAGGTCATGCCGTGAACTCTGCATCCAGGGGGAGGAATTTAGCGGGGAATACGCTCGCGCGGGGCATATCACAACCCCGCCGATTGACGCGGCGGCGCGGCCGCCGGACCGGCGTACTTCGCCCCCGCGCCGGGGATCGGCGGAGCGCCCGACGGCAGCGGCGCGTCGGGGTCGCGGATGAAGGCCAGCACGTCGGCGATCACCACCGCCCGCTGTTTGTCGCGGGTCAGCAGGTGGTGGCCGGCGGCGTAATAGGCCGAACGGTCGCCCGGGCGCAGGTCCTTCACCGCCTTGAACGCGGCGTTCTTCGGGATGATCTGGTCGTTCGCGCCATAGAGGTAGAACGTCGGCAGCCGGTCCTCGCCCACGTCCTTGGCGGCGCGGTCCATCAGCCGGACCAGGCCATAAAGCGTGTCGGACCGCGCGCCCCAGATCATCAGCTTGTCGCGGCCCATGGCGATCAGCTCGTCGCGGTTGTCGGTGGGATAGATCCGGTCCGTGAGCCAGCGCGGCGGGGTGTAGACCTTCGCGCCCGTGAAGTTGGCGGCCAGCCACAGCAGCGTCTTGTTCGGCAGCGGCTGGGCCTTGAAGCCCCAGACGCCGGGCGACAGCAGCACCAGCCTGTCGGCGGCGGGCGGATTGGCGGTGGCGAAGGCCGCGGCGGCCACCGAGCCGCCCATGCTCTCGCCGACCACGACCACGACCGCCTTGGGATATTTCGCCCGCGCCAGCGCCGTGACCGTGCGCAGGTCCTCGATCATCAGGTCGTCGCCGGCCCAGATGCCGCGGCCCGGCGAGCGGCCGAAGCCGCGCTGGTCGTAGGCGATGGTGGTGACGCCCTGCTTCGCCCAGTCCTCGGCGGCGAAATGGAAGGCGTTGGCGTAGTCGTTCATGCCGTGGGCGGCCACCACGACGGCCCAGGGCTCGCCGGTAGACGCGTTCCAGGTGGTGAGGCCCAGCCGCGCGCCGTCGAAGCTGACCACCGCGTCCTGTTCGAAGTGCGGCCCCTGGAAGCCGGCCGGCGGCGCGCCCGCCTTCTGCACCATCAGGGGCGTACACGCCGAAAGGGCGAACAGCAGGAAGACGAGGGCCAGGCGCTTCATGTCGAGGGGAGACTATAGGGCCGCGCGATTAACCTTAGGAAAAGGCCGCAATCAGGCGGCCGCGTCGCCTTCCTGCGGCAGTCGCATGCGCCAGACGCCGCGGAAGGTGTCCGGATCGGCAGGCTTGTTGTGCCGCAGGATCACCAGCTTGTTCTGCCGCGCCAGGCCCACGGCGGTTCCCCGCACGCGGCCCAGCTGCCGGCGCCAGCCCTCGGCGTCCAGCGCCCGCGCCACGTCCTCGGGCGCAATGGACTTGCCGGCGGGGACCTTGGCCAGGAGGTCGAAGATCAGGGCCTCGATCGGGTCCATCAGCCGCCTCGCTTCAGGGTTTCGCGGGCGATGATCACCTGCTGGATCTGGCTGGTGCCCTCGTAGATCCGGAAGATGCGGACGTCTCGGTAGAAGCGCTCGATGCCGTAATCGGCGATGTAGCCGGCGCCGCCGAAAATCTGCACCGCCCGGTCGGCCACCCGGCCCACCATCTCGGACGCGAAGTACTTGGCCGCCGCCGCCTCCATGGTCACGTTCTGGCCGGCATCGCGCCTGCGGGCCGTCTCCATGGTCAGGGCCTTGGCGGCCAGCGTCTCGGTCTTGGAGTCGGCGATCATCCCCTGGAGGAGCTGGAAGCTCGACAGCGGCTGGCCGAACTGCTTGCGCTCCGAGGCATAGGCCACGCAGTCGGCGATCAGGCGCTCGGCCACGCCGATGCAGACCGACGAGATGTGCAGACGGCCGCGGTCCAGCACCTGCATCGCCACCTTGAAGCCTTCGCCCTCGGCGCCGATCCGGTTGGCGGCCGGCACGCGGACGTTGTCGAAGAACACCTCCGAGACGTGGGCGCCCTGCTGGCCCATCTTCTTCTCGGACTTGCCGACGGTCAGGCCGGGGCTGTCGCGCTCGACCAGGAAGGCCGAGACCCCGCCACCGCCGGGCTTCGACGGGTCGGTCCGCGCCATCACCGTGAAGAGGTGCGCCTTGTTGGCGTTGGTGATGAAGCGCTTGGCGCCGTTCAGGACGTAGTGGTCGCCGTCCTTCACCGCGCGGGTCTGCACGTTGGCCGAGTCCGAGCCGGCCTCGGGTTCGGTCAGCGCGAACGAGGTGACGATCTCGCCCGAGGCGATGCCGGGCAGGAACTTCTCCTTCTGGGCCTCGGTGCCGAACATCACCAGCGCCTGGCTGCCGATGCCGACGTTGGTGCCGAAGGCCGAGCGGAAGGCCGGGCTGGTGCGGCCCAGCTCGACGCCCACCAGGCACTCGTCCTCCATGGAGAGATCGAGCCCACCGTATTCTTCCGGGATCGAGAGCCCGAACAGGCCCAAGCCCTTCATCTCCTCGATGACGTCGTCGGGCATGGCGTCGTCCTCGGCCACCTTGGCCTCGAGGGGGCGCAGGCGTTCGCTGACGAAGCGGCGGACGGTGTCGATGAGCTGTTCGCGGGTCTCGGCGTCGAGCGCCATGGTGCAGTCCCCCTTCGGATGCGGTCGTCTATTTTTGCGGGCAAGGCTTGGCGGCGTCGACCGGCTTGAAGCGCATCATGCCGATGGCCAACACCGGCCGCGGCCAGATTTCGGTGCGCAGCGACTGGGCCGACACGGCGCAGACCGGCGCGGGCTCGGGCACGATCTGGCCCTTGCGCGGGATCAGGGCGATGGCGGCGTAGTCCAGCGCCTTGCCCGTGGCGTTCCAGACCTTGAGCACCGTGGCGCGCTTCTCGGCCGAGCCGTCCAGCGCCACGGCGAACTGGCCCTCGGCCGGCGGCTCGAAGGTCTCTGCGACCTCGCCGTCGGGATGGGCCTCGGCCAGCTTCCCGGTCTCGACCCGGTCCAGCACCGGATGGCCCTTGTCGTCGAGGTGGAAGATGGCCCGCTGGCCCAGCACCACCTGCAGCGTCTCGCCCTGGATCAGGGTGCGCGGCTCGATGGTCACGGCCTTGGCGGCCGCCGCGGCGGCCGGCGCGGTCTTCTTCTCGTCCATCGGCTTGGCCGAGGGCGGGATCTCGACGCGCTTCTCGTCCAGGCCGGGCAAGGGGTCCTCAGCCACCGTCCGTTCCTTGGGCGCGGTGGTGAGCGGGCCGTCGTCGGCCGGCGGCACGGGCTCTACGGCCAGCGCCATCGCGGCCAGGACGGTCGCGAGCATGCGGTCCTAGGCCTTGGCCAGCGCCAGAGCCGAACCCTGGCCGACGCCGACGCACATGGTGGCGAGCGCGCGCGCGCCGCCACGCTCCTGCATCGCCCGCGCCGCCGTCAGCGCGATGCGCGCGCCGGACGCGCCCAGCGGGTGGCCGATGGCGATGGCGCCGCCGTGCGGGTTCACGTGCTCGGCGTCGTCGGCCAGGCCCCAGGCGCGGGTGCAGGCCAGGGCCTGGGCCGCGAAGGCCTCGTTCAGCTCGACCACGTCGAAGTCGCGCGGCGTGATCCCCAGGCGGGCGGTCAGCTTGTCGACGGCCGGCACCGGGCCCACGCCCATGACGCGCGGCGCGACGCCGCCCGAGGCGCCGCCCTCGATGCGTGCGATCGGTTCCAGGCCGTACTTCTTCACCATCGCCTCCGAGGCCAGGATCAGGGCCGCGGCGCCGTCGTTGACCCCCGAGGCGTTGCCGGCGGTGACCGTGCCGTCCTCGCGGACGATCGGCTTCAGCGCCTTCAGCGCATCGAGCGTCGTGTCGGGACGCGGATGCTCGTCCTGGGAAACGGTGATGTCGCCCTTACGATCCTTGATGGTGACCGGCGCGATCTCGCCGTCGAAATAGCCGCGGTCGCGAGCCTTGCCGACACGCTGCTGCGAGCGGAACGCGAAGGCGTCCTGGTCGTCGCGGGCGATCTGGTAGTCGGTGGCCACGTTCTCCGCGGTCTCCGGCATCGCGTGCGTGCCGTACTGCTTCTGCATCTGCGGATTGACGAACCGCCAGCCGATGGTGGTGTCGAACAGCTCGGCGCTCCGGGAATAGGCGCTGTCGGCCTTGCCCATCACGAACGGCGAGCGGGTCATGCTCTCCACACCGCCGGTGATGACGAGGTCGTTCTCGCCCGTGGCGATCGAGCGCGCGCCGGTGATGGTGGCGTCCAGGCCCGAGGCGCAGAGGCGGTTCACCGTCATGCCCGGCACCGACTCGGGCAGGCCGGCGAGCAAGAGCGCCATGCGGGCCACGTTGCGGTTGTCCTCGCCCGCCTGGTTCACGCAGCCGTAGACCACCTCGTCCACCTCGGCCCAGTCGATCTGGGGGAAGCGGGCCATCAGCGTTTTCAGCGGATGGGCGGCCAGGTCGTCGGCGCGGACCTTCGCCAGCGCGCCGCCGTAGCGGCCGATCGGGGTGCGGACGCCTGCGCAGAGATAGACGGGCCGGCCTTGCATGTGAGGGTCCTCGATCGGTCGGAAGCGGGGCCGGCAAACTAGTGTTTGAACGAGCGGTCGGCAAACCCTTAGGCGCCGTCGCCAAGAGCGGCCTTCCCCATCGGGCGGACGCGTGCTTAGACGCCCGCAACGCAAAGAACGAGGGGATGGGATGGACGGCGGCGACACCGAGAGCAGTTACGTCTCGAAGCTGACGCAGGTCACCGAGGGCGAGTGGGCCGGCTGGTCCTGGTATCCCGGCGGCGACCCCTTCGAGGACCTGGCGGGGCCGTTCTATTTCCGCATCGATGACCAAGGGCCGGTCTGCGCCTTCAAGGTTGAGAAGAAGCACCTGAACGGCGGCGACTTCCTGCACGGCGGCTGCTTCATGACCTTCGCCGACTTCAGCCTGTTCGTGATCGGCCGCGACGCGCTGCAGGACCAGCACGCGGTCACCGCGACCTTCAATTGCGAGCTGGTCGGCGCGGCCTACGAGGGCCAGGTCATCGAGTGCCGCGGCGACATCGTGAAGAACACCCGCAGCATGGTCTTCGTCCGCGGCCTGATGAAGGTGGGCGGCGAGACGATCATGAGCTTCTCGTCGGTCTTGAAGAAGCGCGGCCCCCGCCGCACCTAGGTTCGCAGGAGGAGCCGCCCATGACCGTCAGCAATCTGCCCTGGACCGGCGCCTGCCGCTGCGGCCGCGTGAAGCTGACGGTGAGCGCGCCGCCCCTGCTGACCATGGCCTGCCACTGCACCGGGTGCCAGCGGATGACCGCCAGCGCCTTCTCGCTGAGCGTCGCGGTGCCCGCCGAGGGGTTCGCGGTGGAGGGCGAGACGGCGATCGGCGGGCTGCACGGCGACGAGGCGCACCACTACTTCTGCCCGCACTGCATGAGTTGGCTCTACACCAGGCCCCAGGCGCTGGACTGGTTCGTGAATGTGCGCTCGACCATGCTCGACGGCCATCCCGCCTCCGAGCCGTTCCTCGAGACCTACACCTCGGAAAAGCTGCCGTGGGTGACGACGCCCGCCGAACACAGCTTCGCCCAGTTCCCCGAATTCGACGACTATGGCCGGCTGACCCAGGCGTTCGCCGAACGCAGTGTCAAATCCGCGACATAGAATCGCCGTGCCCTAGCTTCGCCTCACATTTCGACTACATGGCGAAACTCAGGGACGCTCCCCAAGGACCAGCATGACGAAACTCTCCGCCCTCGCCGGCCTGGCGATCGCCGCCGGCCTGGCTCTCGCACCCGCCGCGCACGCCCAGGCGTCCGGCGTCGAGGGCGTCTGGCGCAACCCGAAGAATTCGGTGCACGTGAATATCAAGCCGTGCGGCCAGAAGCTGTGCGGCTACGTCGTCTGGGCCAACGCCGATGCGCAGAAGGATGCGCGCGACGGGGGCACCGACAACCTGATCGGCCTGCAGCTGCTGCGCGACTTCGGGCCGGAGAAGCCAGGCGTCTGGAAGGGCAAGGTGTTCGTCCCCGACCTGAAGGCCACCTTCTCGGGTCGCGCTGAACTGGTCGACCAGAACACGCTGAAGGCCAAGGGTTGCCTGGTGGCCGGCGTGTTCTGCAAGGCCCAGACTTGGCGGCGTATCGGCGCCGCGGCCGACTGAAGCCTGGCCGCGGGGCTTGCCTTGCGGCCGCGACGATACGAAGTGGTCCGGATGACGGACCTGTCGCCACTCGATCCCACCGACATCCCCGAGGTGATGCGCATCGAGCGCACGCCCGGATACGACGCCGTGGTCGGCCGCTTCGAGGCGGACGAGCACGCCGCCCAGATGGCCTCGCCCGACGCCCGCTACCTCGGCATACGCGAGGGCGACGGCCTGGCCGGCTTCGTGATCCTGCAGGAATTCAACGAAGCCACGGTCCTGCTACGGCGCATCGCGGTCAGCATCGCGGAACGCGGCGTCGGCACGCGCCTGGTGCGGGGCGTCATGGATTGGGTGTTCGAGACCACGCCCGCGATCGCCATGAAGCTGGACGTGGCGCTGGGCAATCCGCGGGCGAAGCACGTCTACGAGCGCGAGGGCTTCCGCCAGTACGCCCAGGACGACACCCATTATTTCATGCAGGTCCCGCGCGAGCGGTGGCTGGAGCTGCGCGGCCGATGAGACCTTCCCTGATCGCCCTCTGCCTGGCGCTGGCGCCCGCGCCCGCCGCGGCGAAGACCGGCCCGTTCCAGCCCTGGATCGACGGGACCGCGGCGTCCGAGCCTCAGACCCAGACCCAGCGCTACGACCGCGACACCTACGTCATCCGCCAGTCCGTGAAGACCAACTTCGAGGCCCCGTTCCTCTACCTGCTGTTCGGCAAGGACCGCGCGCTGCTGCTCGACAGCGGCGCCGGCGGACTGAAGATCCGTCCGGCCGTCGACGGCGTCATAGACCAGTGGCTTGCAGAGCATCACCGCACGTCGATCCCGCTGGTCGTCGCCCACAGCCACGGCCACGGCGACCACCGGCAGGGCGACGCCGAGTTCACGGACCGCCCCGACACCACGGTCGTCGGCCTGACCGCGCCCGAAGTGGCCGCCTTCTTCAAGGTGACCGACTGGCCGAACCAGACCGTCGACTTCGACCTGGGCGGCCGGGTGCTGAAGATCGTCCCGACGCCCGGCCACCAGCCGGCGCACATCATGGTCTACGACCCGAAGACCCGACTGCTGCTGAGCGGCGACACGCTGTATCCCGGCCGCATCTATGTGCCGACCAACATGTTCGGCGACTTCAGGGCCAGCATCGACCGCGTGGCCGCCTTCGTCCGGACCCATCCGGTGAAGTGGATCCTGGGCGCCCACGTCGAGATGACGCGCACGCCCGGCAAGGACCTGCCCGACCTCGCGCGGACCCATCCGGACGAGCACGTCCTGGAACTGGCGCCGGCCGAGCTCACTGAGCTCCAGGCCGCCGTCCACGGGATGGGCGACACGGTCGTGCGCGACGTCCATCCGGACTTCATCGTCGTGCCGTCGCCGCCTCGCTAGAAGGCCAAGTCGACCCCGCCTCAGGCCGCCAAGCCGGCGCGCTGCACTCGACGCGTCGCCGGAAGGCCGCGCAGCCGTTCGCCCTCGCGCCGGACAGCCCCATCGAGGCAGTGGCAGGTGTCTTCCGCTCGCCCTCTTGTAGATGTGAAGACGAAGTAAACAGCTAACGATCGATTAAGAAATCGAGATATACGCCGGACATTTACCGAATACCAAACAATGTTGTGTCTAGATAGTAGCCCAACATGGCGGATGCCGAGGGCTATCATGAGACTATTCTATCTGTCAGCTGCTGTCGCTCCGCTTCTATTTGTCGCACCTGCATCCGCATTGGCTGAAAGCAGCGCGCCAACAACAGGACAGGCGGCTGTAAAGCCGGCGACGAGCGCGCCAGCCAACCGCGAAGAGGTCTTCTCCACGGGCGTCGCCAAGGGGCGCGACCGACTGGACAGCGCGACCTCGACAAGCGCGCTGCGTGAGAAGGACATCGAGGCCCTGGGCGCCCGATCGCTTGGCGACCTGCTTCGCAACCTGCCTGGGGTCCGGACCGAGTCGTCCACCGGCGACGGCAGTTCCGCCTACACGGTCCGCGGCCTCCCGCTGGCGTCCGGCGGGTCGAAGTACATGCAGCTCCAGGAGGACGGCCTGCCGGTCCTGGAGTTCGGCGACTTCTTCAACGGCGCGTCCGACATCTACATCCGCGCCGACCTCAATCTGTCGGCGGTCGAATCCATCCGCGGTGGCTCGTCTTCCACGTTCGCGTCGAACTCGCCGGCCGGCGTGATCAACCTGATCTCCAAGACGGGGGATGTGGGCGGGGGTACGGTCCAACTGACCACCGGGCTCGACTACGACACCAAGCGCGTGGACTTCGAATACGGCGCGCCCATCAGCGACACGTGGCGCTTCCACGTGGGCGGCTTCTACCGGGTTGGCGAAGGCCCTCGCCGGGTCGGCTTCAACGCCTTCAAGGGCGGCCAGTTCAAGTTCAACGTCACCAGGCAGTTTTCCAACGGCTACGTCCGGCTGTCCGGCAAATATCTGGACGACCGCTCGCCGCACTACCTGCCGGGGCCGGTGCGCATCACCGGCACGAACGACCACCCGGTCTACAGCAGCTTCAAGAACTACGACGTCCGCCGCGACTCGATGCTCTCGGGCTACCTGGGCAACCTCGTCACGCTCGACGCCGACAACAAGCCGGCCGAGCTTCCGGTCAGCGAGGGCATGAGCGCCCTGGTGAAATCGATCGGCCTAGAGTCGCAGTTCGAGGTCGGCGGCTGGACGATCACCCAGCGCGGCCGGTACTCGGACATCCAGGGCGGGACGACGCGCAACCTGGTCTCGGCCATCTATTCGGGCGGCGCGCTGCCGGCGTCGCTTGGCGGCGGAACGGGGACCTTCACCTATGCCACCGGCCCGCATGCAGGCCAGGTCATCACCAATCTCGGCGCCATCAACGGCAACGGCCTGATCGTCGCCACCTCGCTGAACCGGATCGAATCGCGCTCGCTGAACAACTTCATCAACGATCTGCGCGGCACGCGGGTCTACGAGATCGGCAAGGGCGAGCTGACGGTGACGGGCGGCGTCTACAAGTCGCTGCAGGATTACACCAGCGACTGGCTCTACAGTAATCACCTCCAGGATGTGGCGGACGACGGCATGTCGGCGCTGATCAACTACACCAACGCCGCCGGCGTCCCGCAGACCCAGGGCGGCTATCTGGGGTTCAACCGCTCGGGCAATACGGCCTTCTTCCGGCGGAGCTACGACGTCCGGTACAACATCACCGCGCCCTACGGGTCGCTCAACTATCGCCTCGGCAAGGTCGCGATCGGAGGCAGCATCCGCTACGATTCAGGCCGGGTGCGTGGCCAACTGTTCGGGGCCGACCTGGGCGACGGCCGCATCGGCATCAAGTCTGTCGACTTCAACGGCAACGGCGTCATCTCGGTCGCGGAGTCGAAGACTGCCTTCACGCCGTTCGACCGTCCGGCGCCGGTCGACTACAACTACGGCTACCTGAGCTATTCGGTGGGCGTGAACTACCGGGTCGCCGAGCCGTTCGCGCTCTTCGCGCGCTATAGCCGCGGCGCGCGGGCGGGGGCCGACAAGCTGCTGTTCTCGAACAAGGTCAGCACGGTCGACGGAAGCCTAGTCAACAAGGCCGACGGCTACGACATCGTCAAGCAGTTCGAAGGCGGCTTCAAATACCGCACCTCCGCCTTCAGCGTGAACGTCACCGGCTTCAGCGCCGACACCGAAGACACCAACGTGCAGGCGGGCGCCATCACGACGGACCGAACCTACACGGCGTATGGCGTGGAGGCCGAGGGGACCTATCGGCGGGGTCCGTTCAGCCTGCGGGGCGGCGTGACCTATACCCATGCCAAGCTCGTCAACGACAAGCTCAACCCCGCCGTCGCCGGCAAGGTCCCCCGCCGGCAACCGGACTTCATCTTCCAGGCGACGCCGCAGTTCGAGATCCGCCAGGTGACCGTCGGCGCCAATATCGTCGGCGCCACCGACAGCTGGGTGCAGGACAACAACCTCATGAAGATGCCGGGCTACACGCTCGTCGGCGCGTTCGCTCAGTACCGCCCGACGGAGCGCCTGCAGCTCATGCTCAATGTGGACAACCTGTTCGACAAGGTCGCTTTCATCGAGATCACCACGCCGTCGGTTCCCGCCAACGGGATCGGCATCGGGCGGGCCGCCAACGGCCGCACGATCTCCATGTCGGCGCGCCTGGACTTCTGATCGGTCGAGGGGCTGGCGGCCAACCGCGCCGCCAGCCTCCTCCACGGCCGCCCCTAGTCCGCCGCCTTCCAGACGCCGTCTTGCTTGGCCGCGGTCGCGTAGGCCCCGCCGCCCAGGATGACCACCGCGGTCTCGCGGCGGATCACCACGCGCTTGGCGGCCTTCAGCTGGGCGACCATCTTCGGGAAATCCTTGGCGGCCATCTTGCGGAACTCCGGCGGCATCTCGCTCAGCCGCGCGGCGGACTGCGGGGTCGAGAGCGCCGCCGCGGCGGCCATGTCGCCCTTCGAGATCGCCTCGGCCCGCGCCAGGATCGCCTTGACCGGCTCGGACGCCGCGGCGGCGGCCCCCTTCAGGTCGGCCTCCACGGGATTGGTGAAGACCGGCGCGCTGAACTTCGCCTGCGCCTTCTCACTGGCGTCGGGCTTGAGCTCGCCCGTGACCCGCGTCGGGCCGACCTCCAGCCGCGCCCACAGCCCCTCCGAACTGGTCAGGGTGACGTTGGTCAAGGAATAGCCCGGCTCGGGCGGAGCCAGCACGGTCATGACCATCGCGTCGCGTTTGCCGGGGTCAAAGGTGAGCAGGACGCCGTGCGCCTTGCCGGCCTTCGCGAGGTACCACACCGGCGGAAACGCCACGCCGTACAGCACCGAGGGCGGCAGGTCCTCCTGGGTCAGCAACACCCGCATCTCGCGCGGCGTGTCCAGCAGGCCCTCGGTGTTGTCGAGCTCCAGCGCCACGGCGTGGGAGAACGCGATGTCGGCCTCGGCGTCCTTGTAGCGCCCCGACGCCACGCCCGGATCGATGGCGAAGGCGGGGCCGGCGGCGAGCGCGGCCGCGGCGGCCAGGAGCGCCCGCCGGTCCATCACGCCGGCGCCTTCTGCGGCATGCCGGCCTGGGCGGCCGGCCGCGCGCGCATGGCCTCGGCCCAGCGGCCGACGTGCGTCAGCTCCTCCGGCAGGCGGAACTTGATCATCCGGCCGAAGTCGATGCCGATGAAGGCCACGATGTCGGCGATGGTCAGGCGCTCGCCCGCCAGCCACGCGCTCTCGCCCAGCCGCCGATCCAGCACCTTCAGCGCCCGCGTCGCCCCCTGCAGATTGTGCTCGCCGATCACCGGGACCTGCTGCTCCAGCGCACCCATGGCCGGGTGGGTGTGGCGCACGCCGATCATCAGGGGCGTGGCGACCATCATCTCGGCCCGGCGCAGCCACATCTCGATCACCGCGGCCTCCTCTGGCGTGCGGCCGAACAGGTTGGGCTCCGGATAGCGGCTCTCGAGGTAGCGGCAGATGGCGACGCTCTCGGTCACGCACGTGCCATCGTCCATCTCCAGCATGGGGACGTTGGCGAGGCCGGCCTTGGCCAGGTAGTCCGGCGTCTTGTGCTGGCCTTCCATGAGGTTGAGCGTGATCACCTCAATGTCGGTGATCCCCTTCTCGGCCATGAACCAGCGCACCCGGCGCGGATTGGGCGCGAGCGGAGTGTCGTAGATCTTCATGGGCTCCCTCCTGGTTTTGCCGCGAAGCTAGCCCCCATCCCCTGCCGTCAGGCAAGCGCGCAGGCTGGACACGAACCCCCGGCGCCGCCTACCACGCGTTGAGTTCGATTGAGGGCGCACGCGGCATGGCGAGTTTGGCAGGAGCGGTCCGCCGGGGCCGGCGGTTCGTCAACGGTCTGCGCGCCCGGTTCGCCCCCGTGAGCCAGGCCGACCTGAAGGCGGTCAACGTCCGCTTCGTCGACATCCTCAAGGGCCAGATGCCCCACGACCAGGCCATGGAACTGGCCATCGGCGGCGGCTTCGAGCTGATCGGCCCGATCGAGGTGGCCCTGCTGCGCCACTACGGCCTGCCGCAGGACGGCTACCTCGTGGACGTGGGCTGCGGGTCCGGCCGCCTGGCCAAGCCGCTGTCGGCCTGGCTGAAGGGCCGCTACCTGGGCATCGACCTCGTCCCGGCGCTGGTGGCCCATGCGAAGAAGGTGGCCGCGCGACCCGACTGGCGCTTCCAGGTCATCGACCACATCGGCATCCCCGAGCAGGACGGCCAGGCGGACATGGCCTGCTTCTTCTCGGTGCTGACCCACCTGACCCACGAGCAGAGCTACTGGTACCTGGAGGAGGCCAAACGCGTCCTGAAGCCGGGCGGCCGCATCGTCTTCTCGTTCCTGGAGTTCCGCGAGCCGGTGCACCTGAAGGTGTTCCTGGACACGGTCGACGCCGCGAAGCGCAAGGTCGAGATGCCGATGAACACCTTCATCGACCGCGAGGCCATCGGCTACTGGGCCCAGGCGCTGGGCCTGGAGGTGGTCGAGATCCGCGACGGCGCGGACGCGGTCGTGCCGGAGGGCAACCTCGGCCAGTCGCTCTGCGTGCTGCGGAAGCCCGGCTAGGGGTCACGCGGCAAAGTTCGCTTTCGCGCTGGCCGCCGTATGTCGGCCATCGACCCATGGCTGACATCGGGCGGGTCGGCTTGGCGGGCTCATGGCGGGCCGAGCCTGCAAGGTCTCCGATAATTTGACCTCATGAGTGCGCCCCGGTCCGCGGACGCCGACCATACCTGCGTATGATTCCAGCAGGCTTCGCGGCGTGCGAAGGCCACGGCATGACCGCCGCCGACCCGTTGATCTCCATCGTCGAGGATGACGAGTCCCTGCGCCAGGCGCTGATCGGGCTGGTGCGTTCGCTGGGCTATCGCGTGGCGGGCTATCCGAACGCCGAGGACTTCCTGGCCGCCGACGCGCGCGAGCGGTCGGACTGCGTGGTCACCGACATCCAGATGCCGGGCCTGTCGGGCATCGAGCTGAAGGAGCGGCTGACGGCCGAGGGGGTCGGGACGCCGGTGATCATGGTCACAGCCCGGGCCGAGCCGGCGCTGAAGGACCGGGCGCTGGCCAGCGGCGCGTTCTGCTTCCTGAAGAAGCCGTTCGAGGTCGACGCCCTGATCGAATGCCTTGAACGCGCGCTCGCCGCATGACGCGCGGCTGTTCATCCCGCGTGCGGCGCGGCTAGTCTTCCATGAGGCGCGGGGGCGAACGGCAGGGGCAGATGGGCGGCGAGGAGCTGGGCGACCTTTTCGACCTCGTCCACGACAGCATCTTCGTGCGCGACCTGGACGGCCGGGTGCTGGCCTGGAACGCGGCCTCGGCCGAGCTCTATGGCTGGGACGCGGACGCGGCGCGGACGCAGCCGGCGCACGAGCTCCTGACCACCCGCCACGCCGATCCCCTGCCCGACCTGGAGGCCCGCCTGCTGGCCGACGGGCGCTGGGACGGCGAGCTGATGCGCCGCGCCGCCGACGGCCGGGAGCTGGTGATCGAGGCGCGCTGGTCGCTGCAGCGCGACGCGCGTGGGCAGCCCACCGCCATCGTCGAGACCGGGCGCGACATCACCGCCCGCCGCGCGACCGAGGACGCGCTGCGCAAGAGCGAGCGGCGCTACCGCAACCTGTTCGGGGCCATGGCGGTCTCGTACTGGGACCTCGACTTCTTTGCGGTGGGCCAGATGCTGTGGCAACTCCGCGCCGACGGCGTCACCGACTTCGCGACCTATCTGGCGGCGCATCCGGAGGTCTCGCGCGAGATGATGCGGGTCACCCGCGTGATCGACGTCAACGAGGAGACCTGCGCGCTCTACCGCGCCGACAAGGCGGCGCTGGTGGCCGGCGACGTCGAGCGGTTCTGGCCCGAGGCCAGCACGCATGTGTATTCCGCCTCGGTTGTGGCCGCGGTCTCCCGCGCGCCCAGCTTCTCGGCCGAGACGCGCCTTCGCCGGTGGGACGGCGCCGAGTTCGACGCCCTGTTCACCGCCTGCTTTCCGCGCGAGAGCGTCGGCGCGGGCTCGCTGCTGATCGGCGTCATCGACCTGACCGAGCGCAACCAGGCCCAGGCGGCGCTGCACGCCCTGCAGGCCGAGTTCGCGCATGCGGCGCGGGTCTCGATGCTGGGCGAACTGACGGCCTCCATCGCCCACGAGGTGAACCAGCCGCTGGCGGCGATCTCGACCAACGCCTCGGCCGGCAAGCGCTGGCTCAGCCGCGCCGAGCCAGACCTGGACGAGTTGCGTGGCATCAACGACCGCATCGTGGCCGACGCCCAGCGGGCCGCCGCCATCATCGCCCGCGTCCGCGGCATGGCCGAGCGCCGCGCGCCCGAGGTGGGTCCGATCGCGATCAACCCGGTGATCGAGGAGGCCCTGGGCTTCCTGCGCCACGAGCTGCAGGGCAAGGGTGTGACGGTGAGCCTCTCGCTCGCCCCCGACCTGCCGCCGGTCACCGCCGACCGGACCCAGCTGCAGCAGGTGCTGGTGAACCTGGCGGTCAATGCGATCCAGGCGATGGTCAACGCCGGCGCTGAGACGCGGACGCTGGCCCTGCGCAGCGAGGCAGCGGACGGCGGCGGCGTGCGGGTGTCGGTCAGCGACAGCGGGCCGGGCATCCCGGACGAGAACCTGCCGCGCCTGTTCCAGAGCTTCTTCACCACTAAGGACGGTGGGATGGGCATGGGCCTGCCGATCTGCCGCTCGATCCTGGAGAGCCACGGCGGGACCATCGAGGCGCGGAACGGCCCGGACGGCGGCGCCTCGTTCCTGTTCACCTTGCCTGCGGCAGAGGTCTGACCGCCCGCGCTAACGGCGTCATACCAACGTATGCGGCCGCACACCGCACGTTGAATTGAGACCGTCACGCGCCGGGCGCATGGTGCGGCAACACCTGCAGAGGAGCCCCCCACCATGCCTTTCGTCAAAGCCAAGGACGGCGCTGAAATCTTCTACAAGGACTGGGGTTCCGGTCAGCCCATCGTGTTCAGCCACGGCTGGCCGCTGAGCGCGGACGACTGGGACGCGCAGATGATGTTCTTCGCGAACAACGGCTACCGGGCCATTGCCCATGATCGCCGGGGCCACGGCCGCTCGACCCAGACCTGGGACGGCAACGAGATGGATACCTACGCCGACGACCTGCGGGCGCTGGTGCTGGCGCTGGACCTGAAGGACGCGATCCACGTCGGCCACTCCACGGGCGGCGGCGAAGTCGCCCGCTACCTGGGCCGCCACGGGACCGACCGCGCCGCCGCCGGCGTGCTGATCGGCGCCGTGCCGCCGGTGATGGTCAAGAAGGAAAGCAATCCCGAAGGCCTGCCGATCGAGGTCTTCGACGGCTTCCGCGCGGGCCTGATCGCCGACCGGGCCCAACAGTTCATCGACGTGCCGACCGGCCCGTTCTACGGGTTCAACCGGCCGGGCGCGAAGGTGAGCGAGGGGCTGATCCGCAAATGGTGGCTGCAGGGGATGATGGGCGGCGTGAAGGCCCACTACGACTGCATCAAGGCCTTCTCGGAAACCGACTTCACCGAGGACCTGAAGAAGATCGACGTGCCGGTGTTCCTGATGCACGGCGACGACGACCAGATCGTGCCGATCGCTGACTCCGCGCTGAAGGGGATCAAGCTCCTCCAGAAGGGCACGCTCAAGGTCTATCCCGGCCTGCCGCACGGCATGGCCTCGACGCACGCCGACATCATCAACAACGACCTCCTCGCCTGGCTGAAGGGCGAGCTGAAGGACGCGACCAGCCAGTCCGCGGCGGCCCTCGAACCCGCCTGATCTCCCCCTCCCACAGGATTGGCTTCCAGGCGCCGCCGTTTCCCTTGAACGGCGGCGCCGTCTTGCGTGCTAGAGGCTGGCGCATGCCTGAACCCATCCGAATCCTCGGCGTCGCCGGCAGCCTGCGCCGCGGCTCGCTCAACCGCGCCCTGCTGCGCGCCGCCTCCGAGGTCGCCCCTGACGGCGTGACCATCGAGGCCTTCGATCTCGCCGTCGTGCCGCTCTACAACGGCGACGTCGAAGCCGCCGGCGATCCCGAGGGCGTCGCCGCCTTCAAGGCCGCCATCCGCGAGGCCGACGGCGTGCTGTTCGTCTGCCCCGAGTACAACCATGGCGTCCCGGGCGTGATGAAGAACGCGGTCGACTGGGCCTCGCGCCCGCCGGGCGGCGCGGCGCTGGGCGGCAAGCCGGTGGGGATCATCGGCGCCTCGCCCGGCCAGACCGGCAGCGCGCGGGGCCAGAGCCAGCTTCGCCAGGCGTTCGAGTTCACCAACTCGTACTGCATGCCCCAGCCCGAGATCCTGGTGTTCCGGGCGCACGAGAAGTTCGACGCCGAGGGCCGGCTGATCGACGAGCAGACCCGGAAATACCTCGGCCGCTATGTGGCCGCGCTGGCGGGCTGGATCGACCACTTCCGCGACGCCTGACCGACAGGGGCTGACGAACCCTCAAAAGGCCGCGATTGTGGCGCTTCCGACACCTCCTCGCCGCTTTGCGGGGAGAGACCGGCGTGGCGCCTTGGACGGGACAGCATGCGTATCAGGACCTGGATCGGCCTGCTCGGAGTGACCCTGGCGCTCGGCGCGTGCACGGGCGGTCCGCGCGGCGGCCCACCGCCCGGCTTCGGCGACGACGAGGACGGGCCGCACGAGCGCGGCGAGGGACCGCCGCGGCCGCGCGCCCAGCTCTTCATCAGCCCGTCCGGCCAGCCGTTCCGCGCGCCGGGTGGCCAGCCCTATCCGGTGGCCGCATGGTTCGCCCAGGCCGACGCCAATCACGACGGCAAGATCACGCGCGACGAGTTCCGCGCCGACGCCGACGCGTTCTTCAAGGTGCGGGACGCCAACGGCGACGGCCAGATCAGCATGCCCGAGGTCACCCGCTGGGAAGAGGAACTGGTCCCCGAGGTCAGCCGCGTGGGCGCAGGCATGATGGGTGGCGGCGGACGCGGCGGGGCCCGCGGCGCGGCGGGCCGCAACGAGCTCAACACGCGCCTGCAGGGCGCGGCGGCCTACAGCCTGATCAACGAGCCGCACCCGATCCGGGGCGCGGACTCGGACTTTTCCTTCAGCGTCAGCCGCGCCGAATGGCGGGCGGCCAGCGACCGGCGCTTCGCACTCCTGGATCCGGATGGGGACGGCGCGATCCTCCTTGCAGATCTGCGCCCGACGCCGGTCCAGGCGATGGGCGGCGGCGGTCAGCGCATGGACCGCCGTCCGCCCGTCGGCATCTTGAACCGCGAGCGCTAGAGCCCGTCCCGATTGGCTTTTGAACCCTTCTTGTCCGGTCATGTCGAACATGACCCGGGAAGGCCTCTAGGGCTCGAAACCCCGCTCGCGGTAGTCGAACCAGGCGAAGTCGGCCGGATGGGCCGCGCCCGAGGTGTCCTGGCACGCCATGCCCACGAAGGCGCCGGTGAAGTTTGGCGTACCGGGCGCGGCGGCCTCGTCGGACAGGATCGAGGCGTCGAACACCTGCGGCAGGCGGGTCCAGGGCTCCTGCCCCTCCAGCCGGTACGAGAAGCGCAGGCGCTCGTAGTCGACGTCGACCCGCAGCTCGATCGGCCCGGGGCCGATGGGGATCGGCGCGGTGAAGGCGTCGGCCTGGGGACTGTCGGGCAGCGCGGACATCACCTGCAGGCAGCGGCCCAGCGCGGCGTCATGGGTGACCATCAGGTAGTGGAACTTGGCGCCACTGTAATAGCAGGCGAGGCCCGCCGCCTGCTGGAAGTGCTGCGGCTCGAAGTCCATCCGGGTGGCGGCGGTGTAGCAGAAGGCCTGCTGGCGGCGGGCGACTAGCGCCTGGCGGAACAGGCTGCCCAGGCTCTCGCGGCCGATCAGGCGCAGCCAGCCGGGGCGCTCGGCGAGGCTGAATATCTCGTCCGGCCAGGGCGTTCGCAGCCACTGGAAGTCGATGGGCAATTCGGGGCCGCGGAAAGTCGCGCGCTCGGGCGTCGGCGGCCAGGGATGCGACGGCAGATCGGGCGGCTCGACCGCGAGCTCGGGCGTGCCGCGACCGTCCAGCGTGCGTGGCCAACCGTCGTCGCCCCAGACGAGTTTCTGGATCGCCGTCTCGCGGCCCAGCACGCAGCGGCCGCGGTTCGGCAGCGGGCGGCCGCAGAGGTAGACCATCCAGGTCTCGCCGCCCTGCGTCTCCACGAGGTCGGCGTGGCCGGCGCGCTGCAGCGGGGCGTCGGGACGGTCGCGGCTGGTGAGGATCTGGCGGTCGGGGTGCAGCTCGTACGGCCCCCACAGGTCCCGGGACCTGGCGACGGTGACGGCGTGACCGAAGCCCGTGCCGCCTTCGGCGGTGACCAGGATATACCACCCGTTGCGGCGGTAGAGGTGGGGAGCCTCGGTGAGGCCGAGTTCCGTGCCCGCGAAGATCACCCGGCGCTCGCCGACCAGGCGGCGCTCGGCGGGCGAATATTCCTGGCAGACGATGCCGGCGAAGCGGTTGCGGCCCGGGCGGTGGTCCCAGAGCATGTTGACCAGATACTTGCGGCCGTCGGCGTCGTGGAACAGCGACGGGTCGAAGCCGCTGGAATTCAGATAGACCGGATCGGACCAGTCGCCGTCGATGGTCGGCGATGTGACCAGGTAGTTGTGGAAGTCGCGCAGCGAGGCGCCCGAGGCGCCGCCCACCGTGGTGCGGCCATAGCGCTTCACATCGGTGTAGATCAGGTGGAAAAGCCCGTCGGCGTAGGTCAGGCACGGGGCCCAGACGCCGCCGGAGTCCGGATCGCCGCGCATGTCGAGCTGGCTGGGCCGGTTCAGCGGCCGGGCAACCAGGCGCCAGTTCACCAGGTCGCGGCTGTGGTGGATCTGGACGCCGGGGAACCACTCGAAGGTCGAGGTGGCGATGTAGTAGTCGTCGCCGGCGCGGACGATGGACGGGTCGGGATTGAAGCCCCGCAGGATCGGGTTCTCGATCATGGCCGGGGGTCCTTCACCAGGGTCCAGAGGACGACGGCGCCGATCAGGTCCAGCAGCCCGAGCGCGATGAAGAACGGGTCGTAGCCGACGGTGGCGACCAGCCCGCCGATGGCCAGCGAGAAGATGAGGACGCCCAGGTTGCCGCACGTACCGGCCAGGCCCGCGACGGTGGCGACCTCGCTGCGCTTGAAGAGGTCGGATGCCATGGTGATCACGGTCACCGACAGGGTCTGGTGCGCAAAGCCGCCCAGGCAAAGCAGCGCGATCGCGGCGTAGGGGCTCTCAACCCTGCCGACGAACATCATGCCGGTCATCATCAGCGCGCCCAGGGTGAACGCGCCGCGCCGGGCGTTGATCAGGCTGACGCCGCGCCGCTGGAGGAACAGCGCCACGGCCGGGCCGAACAGGCAGCCCACGTCGGCCGCGAGGAACGGCAGCCAGGCGAAGAGCGCAATCTGCTTCAGGTCGAAGCCGCGGGTCTGGACCAGGTAGAGCGGAATCCAGAACGACAGCGTGCCCCAGGTGGGATCGGCCAGCAGGCGCGGGATCGCGATACCCCAGAGGTCGCGCCGGCGCAGCAGGGCGAGGATCGAGGGGCGGCCGCCGGCGTCGGCGGCGAGATCCATTTCCTGCCCGGCTTCGATCATGGCGCGCTCCTCGGGCGAGAGACGCGGATGGCGCTCGGGCGGGTGGAAGCCGCGCAGCCAGACGGCGGTCCAGACGAGCCCGAGGCCACCGGTGATCAGGAAGGCCGCCCGCCAGTCGTAGGCCAGGATCGCCCAGGCCACGAGCGGCGGGGCCAGCATGGTCCCGACCGAGGCGCCGATGTTGTAGAGCCCGCCGGCGAAGCCCCGCTCGCGCGCCGGGAACCAGGTGGCGACCACCTTCATCCCCGCCGGATTGGCCGATCCCTCCGCGAAGCCCAGGAGCGCGCGAAGGGTCGCGAAGGCGGGCCAGCTGTTCGCGAAGCCGTGCGCCATGGAGATCACCGACCAGGCGCCGGCGAACAGGGCCAGGCCGTACTTGAGCCCTACGCTGTCCAGCACGTAGCCGACGACGGGCTGCAGGATGATGCCGCCCTGGAAGGCCGCGGTGATCCAGCCGTACTGCTGCTCGCTGATGTGGAGCTCGGTCAGCAGCGTGGGCGCGGCCACGCCCATCACCGCACGGGTCAGGTAGTTGAGCATCGCGCCCAGCATCACCAGGCCGACGATCCACCAGCGCAGGGCCCGGATCGTTTTCATGGCGTGGGCGGCGGGCGGGTCGTCAGCCGGTCATGTCCTCCAGCTCCTTGCCGCGGGTCTCGTGGACCATGGCGCGGACGAAGAAGAAGGAGACGAGCGCGCTGAGGGCATAGAAGCCGTAGGTGGGGACGAGGCCCACGCCGGCGGCCAGGGCCGGGAAGCTGACCGAGATGGCGAAGTTGGCGGTCCACTGGGCGAAGCCGGCGACGGCCAGGCCCGAGCCGCGGATCTGGTTCGGGAACATCTCGCCCAGCATCACCCACATGACCGGGCCCCAGCTGAGGTTGAAGAAGACGACATAGGCGTTGGCGGCGATCAGGGCCGCGAGACCGGGCGTGTCGCCGAGGTGCAGGGCGCCGTCGACCATTGAAGCGGTGGAGAACGCCCAGGCCATGACCGCCAGCGTCACCGCCATGCCGGCCGAGCCGATGAGCAGCAGGGGCTTCCTGCCGATGCGGTCGATCAGCCCGATGGTGGTCAGGCAGGCCAGGATCGAGAGCGCGCCCGACAGGATGTTGATCTTCAGCGCGTCGTCCTCGGAGAAGCCCACCGACTGCCAGAGGACCGCACCGTAGTAGAAGACGATGTTGATGCCGACGAACTGCTGGAAGACGGCCAGGCCGATCCCGGTCCAGACGATCGGTCGGATCTTGCCGGTGGCCTTGTCGACCAGATCGCGCAGAGTCGGGCGGTGGTGGTCCGCGGCCAGGCTGTCGCGAATCTCCGCCACTTTGCGCTCGCCCTCGGCGGCGCCGAACAGGCGGGTGAGCACGCCCAGCGCCTGGCCCTCGCGACCCTTGGCCACCAGGTAGCGCGGGCTCTCGGGGATCAGCGTGAGCGTGGTCAGGAAGACACCGGCCGGGATCACCTGCATCCAGAACATCCAGCGCCAGGCCGGATAGCCCATCCAGAACTCGGCGGTGGAGCCGCCGGCGGTGGCGGCCAGGACGTAGTTGGCCACGAAGGCGCCCGTCAGGCCGGTGATGATCATGATCTGCTGGACGCTGGAGAGGCGGCCGCGGATCGAGGCGGGCGTCACCTCCGAGATGTAGACCGGCGAGAGCACGCTGGCCGCGCCGACGCCCAGGCCGCCGATGAAGCGGGCGATCACGAACATCAGCGAGCTGTCGGCGGCGCCGGTGCCCAGCGCGCTGGCGATGAACAGCGAGGCGGCGATCATCATCACCGTGCGCCGCCCGATCAGGTCGGCCAGCCGCCCCGCGAGGAAAGCGCCGGCCGCGCAGCCCAGCAGGATCGCGCCGACGTTGAAGCCCGTGCCCAGCTTGGACAGCGCGAAGGTGTGCTCCAGCCCCTCCTGGGTGCCGTTGATGACCCCGCTGTCATAGCCGAACATGAAGCCGCCGATGGTGGCCACGGCCACGATCGCGGCGATGAAGGCCATGTTCACCCGGGCGGCCTCCCGGGTTCCGGCTACGGTTGCAGTCACGCGTTTCGCCCTCGTGTTTCCTCGCGCGCGGCTCTTGGGCCGCCTACGCACACCTTTGATGATAGCGCTATCATCGGTCAAGCCAAATGGTTTGACCAACAACCTCGGCTGCAGCGGAGACTAGCGGGGAAATGCGGGGCGTCACCCCCTTGCGCATGGTCTCCGCGGTGGTCGGAATGCCGTGTCGCCGCGCCCTGCGACGCTGTCTCGCGGGGGTGGACAGGGTCGAACGGCCGCCCGCGGCTTGCGCCGGACGGTGGAAAACCCCACAATGGCAAGATCAAATCTCGCTTTGGCTTGCCTGCTGCGTCCGGTGATCTGCGAATCCACCTTGGGTGCGGCCGCTCGACCTCTCCGAAAATTTGACCTCCCGCCGGCTATTCGGCGCGAGACATGATTCTGAGCGGCGACAAGCCGCCGAGCCACGGGCCGCCACCTCGGCCCGTCTCGGCATGCCCGAACGAAGGAGCGCTGAATGGCGAAGGAAGAACTGATCGAATTCGAAGGCGAGATCGCCGAACTGCTGCCCGAGGGCCGGTTCCGCGTGAAGCTGGAGAACAATCACGAAGTGCTGGCCTACACCGCCGGCAAGATGCGCAAGCACCGCATCCGCTCGATGGTGGGCGACCGCGTCACCGTCGAGATGACCCCCTACGACATGGACCGCGCGCGGATCATCTTCCGCCATCGCGACACCGGCCCGCGCGTGGGCGGCGGCGGCGGCCCGCCGAAGCGCCCGTTCCACAAGCGCTAGATCGGCCTCAGTGGTTGTGGCGGGGAGTCTTCGCCGCCACGCCGCGATACTTCACCGCCATCTCCAGCACGGCGCCCTCGGCCAGTTGGCCGGTCTTCTCGCGATAGAGCTCCTCCCACGGGGTGTGGCTCTTCGGGATCGGCGGCAGCGCCTCGGCCTTGCGGCGCGCGACCTCCACATCGTCCACCAGCGCGTCGCAGCGGCCGGCGTTCAGGTCGATACGGACCGTGTCGCCCGTGCGCAACCACGCCAGGCCGCCCCCCGCCGCGCTCTCGGGCGAGGCGTTGAGGATCGAGGGGCTGTCGGACGTGCCCGATTGGCGACCGTCGCCCAGGGTCGGCAGGCTGGTGATCCCGCGCTGGATCAGGGCGTCCGGCGGCTGCATGTTCACCACCTCGGCCGAGCCAGGCCAGCCCAGCGGACCTGAACCCCGGATCACCAGGATGCACCGCTCGTCGATGGCGAGCGCCGGGTCGTTGATTCGGTGGTGGTAGTCGTCCGAGCCGTCGAAGACGATGGCGCGGGCCTCGAAGGTCCCTTCCTGTCCCGGTTCGCTCAGATAGCGGGCGCGGAACTCCTCGGAGATCACCGAGGTCTTCATGATCGCGAAGTCGAACAGATTGCCCTTCAGCACCACGAAGCCGGCGCGGTCGCGCAGCGGCGCGGCGTAGGGGAAGATCACCTCGCGGTCGTGGCTCTCGCAGCCCTGGACATTCTCGGCGACGGTGCGGCCGGTGACGGTCAGGCAATCGCCCGCCAGCTCGCCCGCCCGCAGCAGTTCCCACAGCACCGCCGGCACGCCGCCCGCGCGGTGGAAGCGCTCGCCCAGGTACTTGCCGGCCGGCTGCATATTGACCAGCAGCGGCACGTCCAGGCCGTGGACGCTCCAGTCGTCGGGGAACAGCTCGACGCCGGCGTGACGGGCCATGGCCACGATGTGCGGCTGGGCGTTGGACGAGCCGCCGATGGCGCTGACCGTCTTGATGGCGTTCAGGAAAGCCGGCCGGTCCAGGATCTTCGACGGCCGCAGGTCTTCGTAGGCCATCTCCACGATGCGCCTGCCGGTCTCGTAGGCGATCTGGCCCCGCTCGCGATACGGCGCCGGGATCGCCGCGCAGCCCGGCAGCGACAGGCCCAACGCCTCCGCGACCGCGTTCATGGTCGAGGCCGTGCCCATGGTGTTGCAGTGGCCGGCCGAGGGGGCTGAGGCCGTCGCGCGGCGCAGGAACTCGGCCTCGTCGATCTCGCCGGCCGCCAGCTTGCGACGCGAGCGCCAGATCACCGTGCCCGACCCCACCAGCTCGCCCTCGTGCCAGCCGTCCAGCATGGGGCCGCCCGAGAGCACGATGGCCGGGATGTCGACGGTGGACGCGGCCATGATCCCGCTGGGCGTGGTCTTGTCGCAGCCGGTGGTGAGCACCACCGCGTCGATAGGATAGCCGTAGAGCGTCTCCACCAGACCCAGGTAGGCGAGGTTGCGGTCCAGGGCCGCGGTAGGCCGGCGGCAGTTCTCGAAGATCGGATGGACCGGGAACTCGATGGGCACGCCGCCCGCGTCGCGGATGCCGTCGCGAACGCGCTTAGCCAGCTCCACGTGGATGCGGTTGCAGGGGCTGAGGTCGCTGCCGGTCTGGGCGATGCCGATGATCGGGCGGCCCGACTGCAGCTCTTCCGGCGTGATGCCGTAGTTCATGAACCGCTCGAGGTAGAGGGCGGTCATGTCGGAGCGGGCGGGGTCGGCGAACCAGTCGCGCGAACGGAACGGGCGCGCGGGCGTGCGGTCAGGCATGCCGGACATCGTGCTGCGGCTGGCCCGGCGTGTCGACGGTGAACCGGAACAGGCCGCCGGCCAGCGGCTGGGCCTCGCGCTCGGCGGGCGACAGGCCCTTCCATGCGGTGGTGGCGTAGACGGTCTTCAGGTCCGGGCCGGCGAAGGCGATCTTGGTGACGTTGGCGACGGGCAGTCTCACGAACCCGATCTGCTCGCCCTTCGGCGAATAGCGGCGCGCGCCCCAGCCGGCGAAGAGGCCGGTCCAGACGCAACCCTCGGCGTCCACCGCCGGGCCGTCCGGATAGCCGGCGCCATCCTCGATGGTCGCGAACACCCGCTTGTTGGAGAGGCCGCCGTCGGCCGCGAGGTCGAAGGCGTACAGCACCTTCTTGAGCGTATCGGTGTGGTAGAGCGTCCTGCCGTCCGGGCTGACGGCCGGGCCGTTGGTGATGCAGTAGCCGTCGTCCATGCGGCGCATGCCCTGGGCGTCCAGGCGGTAGAGCGCGCCGGTCAGGTCGGTCTCTGCGTCGTGCATCGAGCCGAACCAGAGGCGCCCCTTGGCGTCGACGAAGCCGTCGTTGAGGCGATTCCCGAGGCCGGCCTCCTCCACGGCGGTTATCAGGTCGAAGCGGCCGGTCTTCGGATCGAAGCGGTGCAGGCCGGTCTTCAGCCCCGCGATCCAACCGCCATCGGTAGTGGGCGCGATGAACCCCGGCTGGGCGGGCGCGGCCCAGCTGAACGCCGCGCCGCTCGCGGGCTCGTAGCGGTGGATGCGCAGGCCCTTGATGTCGACGAACCAGACGGCCTGGTCCGCCGCGCGCCAGACCGGCCCCTCGCCCAGCTCGCAGGCGCAGCGCAGGACGCATTCCGGCGTGGTCGCGCTCATCGCCAGCCCGCGTCGATCCAGTACTCGTGGCCGGTGCAGAAGCGGGCGTCGTCCGAGGCCAGGAACAGGACCAGGGCGGCGACGTCGCGCGGCTCGATGCGACCCTTCAGGCACTGCTGGGCCACGATTTCGGCCTCGCCTTCCGGGGTGTACCATTTCATCTGGCGCGGGGTGCGGACGTTGCCGGGCGCGATGCAGGTGACGCGGATGCCCGACGGGCCCAGCTCGCGGGCCAGGGCGCGGGTCATCCCCTCGATGCCGGCCTTGGCGGTCTCGTAGAGCACGAGGTCGGGCAGGCCCAGGTGCCAGGAGATCGAGCCGAAATTGATGATCGCCCCGCCGCCCTTGGTCTTCATCCCCTCGACCACCGCCTGGGCGCAGAACACCATGTGGCGCAGGTTCACCGCGATCCGGTCGTCGAAATAGGCGGGCGTGACGTCGGCGAGGGTGTGGCGGTCGTCGTTGCCGGCGTTGTTCACCAGCACGTCCACCGGGCCCAGCGCCTTGAAGAAGGCGGCGATGGCGTCGGCGTCGCGCAGGTCCAGGGTGTGGAAGGCGGGCGGCGTCTTGGCCTCGGCCAGACTGGCGACCAGCGCGCGGGACTCGGCCTCCAGCACGTCGACGAAGTGGACCTCGGCCCCCTGCCCCACGAAGGCCTCGACCAGGCCCGCGCCGATGCCTGAGCCGCCGCCGGTGACGACGACGCGCTTGCCCTCCAGGCTGGGATAGACGGCGCCCTTCGGCGTCACGGACACGTTCACGCCCATGAGTAGGCCGTCTTGGTCTGGGTGTAGAATTCGACCGCCGAGAAGCCCTGTTCACGGGCGCCGTAGCTGGACTTCTTCGAGCCGCCGAACGGCACGTGGTAGTCGACGCCCGCGGTGGGCAGGTTGACCATCACCATCCCGGCGCGCACCCGGCGCTGGAAGTCGCGAGCGTACTTCAAAGAGGTCGTGACGACGCCGGCCGAGAGGCCGAAGTCGCCGCCGTTCGCCACGGCCAGGGCCTCGTCGTAGTCCTTCACGCGCACCGTCGAGGCGACAGGGCCGAAGACCTCCTCGTTGTTGATCCGCATGGCGGGGTCGGTGTCGGCGATCAGGGTCGGCTGCACGTACCAGCCGGGGTTGTCGAGCTTCAGCCGGCCGCCGCCGGTGACGATGCGGCCGCCCTCGGACTTGGCGATGTCGATATAGCGGTAGCTGGTCTCCATCTGGGCCTCGCTGACCGCCGGGCCCATCTGGGTCTCGGGCGCGAGCGCATCGCCCACCCGCAGGGCGGCGACCTTCTCCGCCAGGGCGGCTACGAAGCGGTCGTGGATCGCATCAGTGACGATGATGCGGCTGGAGGCCGTGCAGCGCTGGCCGGTGGCGAAGAACGAGCCGTCGAGGGCCACCATCACCGCGCGGTCCAGGTCGGCGTCGTCCAGGATCACCAGCGGGTTCTTGCCGCCCATCTCGAGCTGGACGCGCGCCTGCCGCTTCATGGCGGCCTCGGCGACCGTCGCGCCCACGCCCTGGGAGCCGGTGAAGGAGACGCCGTCGACGCCCGGATGGTCGACCAGTTTCGCGCCCATCGCGCCCGGGCCGAAGATCATGTTGAAGACCCCGGTCGGCGCGCCGCACTCCCATATGATCTCGGCCAAGGCGGCGGCCGTCGCCGGAGTGGGACCGGCGGGCTTCAGGACCACGGTGTTGCCGAAGGCGAGCGCCGGGGCGGTCTTCCAGGCCGGGATGGCGATCGGGAAATTCCAGGGGGTGATCAGGCCGAAGACGCCGACCGCCTGGCGATAGGTCTGGATCTCCACGCCGGGGCGCACCGAGTCCAGGTTCTGGCCGTGGCGGCGCAGGGCCTCGCCGGCGAAATACTTGAAGATGCGGCCGGCGCGGACCGTCTCGCCGATGCCCTCGGGCAGGGTCTTGCCCTCCTCGCGCGACAGCAGCCGGCCGAGCTCCTCGCGGCGCTTCAGGATCGTGTCGCCCACCTTGTCCAGCAGGTCGGAGCGGACCTCCGGAGAGGCCTCGGACCAGGCGGGGAACGCGCCCTGCGCGGCCGAGACGGCGGCGTCCACCTCGGCCTCGCCGCCGCGCGGCACGTGGGCCACGACGTCGGTGGTGTTGGAGGGGTTCGTACTGTCCCCGGCCGCCTGGGCGCGTACGCGCTCGCCGCCGATGTACTGGGGTAAGGTCTCGGTCATTGCGCCGCCTGGGGGAGGAGAAGGCCGCGTCCGGCGAGGTTTCGCATCAGGTCGCCAACGCCGAACGTCCAGGGCGCTGCGGACTTCGAGGTCGTCACCTCGTTCTCCAGCACGCCCAGGCGCGGGCTCGACACCCGCACCACGTCGCCGACCTTGTGGGTGAAACCCTGCCCGGCCACGTCGCGGTCCTGGGTGGGGGCGAACAGCGTGCCGAGGAACAGGGCGAAGCCGTCGGGATACTGGTGCTCGGAGAGCGCCTGGCGGACCAGTTCCAGCGGGTCGCGGCTGATCTGGTCCATCGAGCTGTGGCCTTCGAGCCGGTAGTTGTCGCGCCCCTCGATCACCAGGTCGATGCGGGCATTGCGCACGTCGTCGATGGTGAAATCCCGGTCGAAGATCCGGATGAACGGCCCCAGCGCGCAGGAGGCGTTGTTGTCCTTGGCCTTGCCCAGCAGCAGCGCCGAGCGGCCCTCGAAGTCGCGCAGGTTCACGTCGTTGCCCAGCGTGGCGCCGACCGCCTTGCCATGGCGGTCGCAGACCAGGACCACCTCGGGCTCGGGGTTGTTCCAGGCGGAGTCCGAGCGGATGCCCACCTGGGCGCCGTGGCCGACGGCCGAGAGCACCGGAGCCTTGGTGAAGATCTCGGCGTCGGGGCCGATGGCGACCTCCAGGTACTGCGACCAGAGGCCGTCGGCGATCAGGGCGGCCTTGAGCTTCGCCGCCGCGTCGCTGCCGGGGACCACCGAGCGGATGTCGGCGCCGACGCGGTCGCGGAGGTCGGCGCGGATCGCCTCGGCCTTGGCCGCGTCGCCGCGGGCCCGCTCCTCGATCACCCGCTCGACCGCCGAAACGGCGAAGGTGACGCCGGCCGCCTTCACGCATTGCAGGTCGACCGGCGCCAGCAGGTGCTGGGCGATGAAGTCGAAGTGTTCGATCGGACCCAGGTCGCGGCCCAGGACGGCGGAGACGTCGAAGTTCAGCAGGTCCGAAACCGTCACCGCGGCGGACGACACATCCAGCAGCCGGCCGTTTCGGCAGACGACCGGCGTCGGCCCGGCCGCGGTCTGGATACGGCCTACGAGGAGAGCGGTCTGCCAGTCGCCCGGTAGGAAGGCGTGCGGCAGAAAGGCTTCCGGCCGCGACGCGGCTCCGCCCATGGTCAGACCTCCCTATTTTTGGTAGCGCTATCAATCCGTGACCCGGCATGTCAAGCTGGCTTTCGGCGAACGGCCGCACCAAGAGCCGGACTGTCTAGGTGAGGAAGGACGTGCTGGGCGACGTGATCTTACCAGTCGTACGGCGCCTGGCCGCCGGGATGCTGCTGGCGGCGGCGATCTCGCTTCCGGCGGCGGCGGCGGACCGCGCCTGGGTCGGCGCCTGGGTCGGCGCCTGGGCGGCGTCGCAGCAGGTCCCGGAGCCGCGCAACGCCCTGCCCGCCGAGGCCATGGCCGACGCGACGCTGCGCCAGGTCGTGCGGGTGACCGCCGGCGGGCCGCGGGTGCGCGTGCGGTTGTCGAACGCCTTCGGGACCGCGCCGCTGACGTTCTCCGAGGTGGCGGTGGCGCGGGCGGTGCGGCCGGGCTCGGCGGTGGTGACCGACAGTCGCGCGGTGACGTTCGGCGGCCGCGCCGAGGTGACCGTGCCGGCGGGCGCGGATTACGTCTCGGACCCGGTCGACTTCCCGGTGAAGGCCCTGGAGAGCCTGGCGATCAGCTTCCACCTGCCCCAGGCGCCGGCGCAGCAGACCGGCCATCCGGGCTCGCGGACCACCACGTTCTTCGCCAAGGGCCGCCATGTGGCCGACGCCGACCTGCCGGGCGCGGGCCACACGGTGCGCTGGTATCAGGTCTCGGGCGTCGACGTGCCGGCGGGCGCGCAGACCGCGGCCATCGTCGCGTTCGGCGATTCAATCACCGACGGCTTCGGCGTGGGGCCGGACCGGAGCGAGCGGTGGCCCGACGTCCTGGCCGAGCGGCTGCAGGCCGACCCGAGGCTGCGGCGCCTGTCGGTGCTGAACCACGGGATCGGCGGCAACCGGCTGCTGAAGGACGAGCTGGGCCCGAACGGGCTGGCGCGGTTCGAACGCGACGTGCTGGCCCAGACGGGCGTGCGCTATGTGATCGTCCTGGAGGGCGTGAACGACCTGGGGACCTCCGTGAAGGACGGGCCGATGACGCCGGAGACGCACGCGCGGCTGGTGGCCGACATGATCGGCGCCTATCGCCAGATGGTCGCGCGGGCGCGGGCCAGGGGGATAAAGGTGATCGGCGCGACGATCCTGCCGTTCGTGGGCTGCTTCTACGAGCCGTCCGCGGCGCACGAGGCCGACCGCCAGGCGCTGAACGCCTGGATCCGCACGCCGGGCAACTTCGACGCGGTGATCGACTTCGACGCCCTGATGCGAGACCCGGCGCGGCCGGACCGGATGCGCCCCGACCTGGACTCCGGCGACCACCTGCACCCCTCCATCGCCGGCTATCGGGCGATGGCTGAGGCCGTGCCGCTGTCGCTGTTCAAGCCGTGAGGGCGCTTCTGGCCGCGTTCCTGCTGGCCCTGGCGACGCCGGCCGCGGCGCAGGACATCGCCGTCACCTTCGACGACCTGCCGGCGCACGCGGGCCTGCCGCCGGGCGCGACGCGCGTGGGCGTGGCGGAGGACCTGTTGGCGGCGCTGAAGGCGGCGGACGTCCGCTCGGCGACAGGCTTCGTCAACGGCGTCCAGCTGCAGCGCGAGCCCCGGTCGACGCCCGTGCTCGCCATGTGGCGCGCGGCGGGCCATCCGCTGGGCAACCACACCTGGAGCCACGTCAGCCTGAACCAGGTCGGCCCGGCGGCCTTCGAGGCCGAGGTCGCGCGCAACGAGGACGTGCTGAAGGGCCAGGCCAGGTGGCTGCGCTTCCCCTACCTGCACGAAGGCGCGACGGCCGAGGCGCGGGCGGAGGTGCGGCGCTATCTCCACGAGCGGGGCTACCGGATCGCGAGCGTGACACTGAGCTTCGACGACTGGGCGTTCAACGATCCCTACGCCCGCTGCGTGGCGAAGGGCGACGCCGCCGCGATCGCCGCGCTGGAGGAGGCGTACATGGACTGGGCGCGGCTCAGCCTGGCGCGCAGCCGCGGGCTGGCGAAGCAGCTCTACGGCGGCGACATCCCCTTTGTGCTGCTGCTGCACGCGGGCGCCTTCGACGCGCGGATGCTGCCGCGGCTGCTGGCCTTCTACCGGGCCGAGGGCCTGGGCTTCACCGGCCTCGAGGCGGCCGAGCGGCATCCGTTCTACCGCGCCGACCGTGAGGCCGCGCCATCCGACGCGCCGCTGACCCTGGAGGCCGCGGCCGAGCGGCGCGGCCTCGCCGTGGCGCCGCGCCCCTGGGACCCGGCCACCTTGACGGATGTCTGCCGCTAGCGCTTCGGCCGGTCGATGGCGGCGCGGCCGTACGACGGGCCGATCCGGCCGTCGCGGGCGAAGTCGCGCATCATGGCGAAGTAGCCAACCGGGAAGCGCGTGGAGACCCGCTCGCCCTTCTCGTCCAGCTCGTACTCGGTCATGCCGTGCTCGGCGCCGGGATAGAGCGCGAGCGTGATCGGCTTGCCGTCGGCGATCAGTCCGCGCAGGCGGCGGCTGGTCTCCGCGCTCGGCGCCTCGAAATCGTCCTCGCCCAGCACCCAGAGTTGCGGCGTGGTCGAGGCGCGCAGGGTCGGCATGGGGTCGTAGCGCCACGGCGTGCCCCAGTCGTAATCCTTGGCCATGGCTTTGAGCTCGGCCTCGCTGTGCGGCAGCACCAGCCACGTGAAGTTGCCGTGCAGGTCCTTGTACCAGGGCTCGTCGCGGTACCTGGCGCGCAGTTCCTCGAAGCGCGGGAAGCCGTCCTTGAAGCCGCTGGAGATCACGGTCTCGGCGGCGTCCGCCATTTGCAGGGCCTTGGCGATGTCCTCCGGCTTGTGGCCCTTGGTGCGCATCTCCAGCTCGACCTGCTGCTGGTCCTCGTCGATCACCGAGACGGCGAGACCGAAGCTTATGATGGCGAAGTCGACCGGCGCACGGGCCGCGGCGATCGGGACCACCCAGCCGCCCTGGCTGCCACCCTGGTAGCCGACGCGACCGGCGCGCGGGCCGGCCAGGCGGCGGGCCTCGCGCATGGCGGCGACGGCGTCGTCGGCCAGCAGGTCGAAGTCCTGGCTGTACTTGCCGCCCGAGCCGCCGGTGCCGCGCTTGTCGTAGACGAACACGCCGACGCCCTGGGCCGGCAGGATGCGCTGGAGCGCGTAGGCCTCGCGGGCCGCGTCACGCTCGGCGCCGTGCACTAGCACCACGATCGGCACGGGCCCGCGGCCTTCCGGCAGGACGAGACGGCCGGCCAGGTCGACGCCGCGGCCGGCGAAAGTGGTCTCAGTGACGGCGAACGGGATGCGCTTGCCGACCGCGCCGGCAAAGCGGATGCGGCCGCTGTCGCAGTCGGGCATGTCGACCAGCACGCCGTCCGGCCGATCCGTCCAGCCATAGGTGCTGGCCCAGCGGCCGTCGGGGCCAGGCTTCAGGCGGCCGGTCATGCCGTCGAACATCCGCCAGCGCAGGGCGCCCTTCCCCGCCGGCGCAAGGTCGACCACGCGGCCGTCGGCCAGGCGATAGGCGCCGACGTGGCAGGTCGCCGGATCGTCGTCGGCCGCCGCGGCCCGGGGTAGGACGAGGGTGGCGCAGGCCGCGAGGGCGAGCAGGGGGAACGAGCGCATGGGCGCCAACACACGGCGTCCGCGGCCCGGGGGCAACTTAACTCGCGGTAAGCCGGCCTACCGCCGCGGCGGGCCGTCCGACTGGCGATGGATCAGGGTGAACTCCTGCAGCGCGTGCGGGTGCTGGGCCTTCTCGCCGGCGCGGCGGCTGCGAATCTCGTCGGCCAGCAGGGTCACCGCCTGGCGCGACATGTCGGCGATGGGCTGGCGGATGGTGGTGAGCTCGGGCCAGACCGTGGTGGCGAGCGCGCTGTCGTCGAAGCCCACGACGGTGAGGTCGCCGGGCACGTCCAGGCCGCGGCGATGGGCGACCGCGACGGCGGCGGCGGCCATGTCGTCGTTGCTGGCGAAGATGGCGGTGACCGCCGGGGCGACGGCCGCCAGTTTCTCGGCGGCCTCGAAGCCCGAGCGATAGGTGAAGTAGCCCTGTTGGACCAGGTCGTCCGGCGCCGGCAGGCCGGCCTCCGCCAGCGCGGCGAGATGGCCCTCGAGCCGCCGATGGCTGGCGGTCTGGTTGGGGTGGCCCTTGATGAAGCCGATGCGCTGGTGACCCAGGCCGATCAGGTGGCGGGTCATGGCCTGGGCGGCGGCGAAGTCGTCGATGCGCACGGCCGAGACATGGGCCGGCGGCTTGCCCGTGGCGACGGCGACGGCGGGCGTATTGGCGTCGGCAAGGGCCTTGATCACCGCGGCGTTGTCGCAGAGCGGGGGCGGCAGGATGATGCCGTCGACGCCTGCGGCCACCAGCCGGGTGGCGGCATCCTCGGCATGGTCGTCGTCGCACTTCTCGACGATGAGCTGGAGATTGCCGCGGCTGGTCTGGTCGAGGCTGCCGACCAGGAACTCGCTGAGGTAGGCGGCCGAGGGGTTGGAATAGAGCAGGCCGATCCGCACGAGGTCGGCGCCAGCCAGGCTGCGGGCGGCGGGATTCGGCGCGTAGTTCAGCTCGCGGATCGCGGCGTTCACCGCCTCGCGCGTGGAGTCGCGGACGTTCTTCTCGCCGTTGATCACGCGTGAGACCGTCATCGGCGAGACGCCGGCGAAGCGGGCCACGTCGTGGATCGTCAGCGAACTCTTCTGGCGACGCGCCGGCTTCGGCTCCAACCGCATTCTCCCTCTCGCATCCTAGGTCTGGCCTACCCGGCGAAGCTTCTCAAGCCCGCGTTCGGCGATGCCCCGAGACCCTCGCATTTTCATTGGTCTGACCTACGACGCCGTCGCGGTCAGACCGTATTGACAGGAAAGAACTGACCTAGTACCACTGTCAATGTGACCGCTATCATTACAGGGTAAGCAAGCGGTCCGACAGCTGTTCAAAGAAATGGCGCGGCCGGGACACCGGCCGCAGCGCTCGCGCGCAAATAACAACAAGTGCGTGCCCGGCACGCGCAAAGGGGACGGGAACTATGAATTCTTCCAGGAAGAAGATGACCACGCGTACCCGGGCGATGCTGCTGGGCGCGACCTGCCTTGCGACCTGCGCGGCGACGCAGGCCCAGGCGCAGACCGCCGCCGCCCCGGCCAAGGGCGGCGACGTGGAAGAGGTGATCGTCACCGGCTTCCGCAAGAGCCTGAACGAGTCGACGATCGCCAAGCGCGAGGCCACCGGCTTCCAGGACAGCATCTTCGCCGAGGACATCGGCAAGTTCCCGGACACCAACCTGGCGGAATCGCTGAACCGCATCCCTGGCGTGCAGCTGACGCGGGAGATCACAGGCGAAGGCCTGAACATCGCCATCCGCGGCCTGGGCACGAACTTCACCAAGGTCCTGCTGAACGGCAACCAGATCGCCGTCGCCTCGTCGGGCCGCACCGACAGCCAGAACCAGAACCGCGAGGTCGACCTCGACGTCTTCCCGACCGAACTGTTCAACCGCCTGGACGTGAACAAGACGCCGGTGGCCAGCATGCTGGAAGGCGGCGTCTCGGGCTCGGTGAACATGCGCAGCGCCCGGCCGTTCGACCACGAGGGCCGCCAGTTCACCTATTCGGTGCAGGGCGCCTACAACGAGAACTCGAAGAAGTGGAGCCCGCGCGGCTCGGTGATCGCCAGCGAGACCTGGGACACCGACATCGGCCAGTTCGGGGCCCTGGTGGGGGTGGCCGTCGCCCGCAACAAGGTGCTGACCCAGGGCTTCGAGACCATCGGTTGGACCAACGCCACAAACGTCACCTGCACGGGCTGCAACAGCAACGGCGGCAACGGTTTCAACTTCGCCACCACCGTGCCGGCCAACGCAGGCAACGGCCTGACGCCGGGGACGGTGATCGACAACGCCTTCCTGCAGGCGCGCAATCCGGGCACGACGCTGCAGCAGCTCTCCGACGGCCTGCTGCCGCGCCTGGGCCGGCCCTCGTACAGCTTCGGCCACCGCGACCGCGACGCCGCCCTGATCTCGCTCGAGTACCGCCCGTCCGAGACGCTGAACTTCTACTTCGACACCCTATTGGCCCAGGCCGAGCGCAAGTTCGAGCGCCTGGACGTCAACTGGGTGGTGCGGAACTCGAACTTCATGGTCCCGCTGAACGTGAAGGTGGACTCCAACAACGTCGTCACCGCCGGCACCTTCGCCAACTCGCAGTTCTTCCTTGAGTACCGGCCCTACAATGAGGACCTGAAGTTCTTCAACCTGAACCCCGGCTTCGGCTGGCAGGTGAACGACTGGATCCGCGTCGACGGCCAGCTCAACATGAGCAAGAGCGAGTTCCGCCGCGAAGCGCCGACCGTGCTGGTGAACACGCCGCTGAACACCGGCGTGACGGTGACTTACGACAACACCTCGGGCCCCTTCCCCTCGATCACCTCCAACGTCGACCTGAACAACCCGAACCTGGGCTGGGTGTGGGCCGGCGGCCGGGTGAACATCCAGAACGAGCGGCGCGTCACCAAGACCAAGGGCGCGCACCTCGACACCACCTTCGGCGACGAGACGCTGAACCTGCGGGTCGGCGGCGCCTACGACTGGGCGCGACGTTCGATCATCGCCCTCGACAACAGCCCGGCCTGGCAACAGGCGGTGTGCGGCGGCGGCGGCACGTTCTTCCCCGCCCCGGCCCCCCAGCCGGCCTGCGACGGCCGCGCGGGCTCGGCGGTGACCCAGGCGCAGCTCGCCTCGTTCCTGCGCCCCGGCCCGGGCGGCTTCATCAGCGTGGACTGGGACGGCTTCAAGAAGGCCACCAACTACGACGCCTTCAACGACGCCGCGCCGTTCTCGGCCGCCGCCGCCACGGCCGCCCGCTCGGGCATCATCAAGGAGGAGACGGTCGGGGCCTACGCCGAGTTCAACGGCGCGTCCGAGTTCCGCGACTTCACGCTGAAGTACAACGCCGGCGTCCGTTACATCTCGACCGAGCAGACGATCACCGGGCCGTTCACCCCGCCCGGCGCGCCGGCTCCAACGGGCTTCCAGTCGTTCGGCTCGCGCTACGACGCCTACCTGCCGTCGTTCAACGCCTCGCTGCAGATGCCGCACAACCTGCTGTTCCGGCTGTCGGCGTCGCGCACCCTGACCCGGCCCGACCCCAGCGCCATGCTGCCGGGCACCACCTTCACCGACCCCTCGGCCCAGGCCGCCAACCAGGGCAACCCCAACCTGACGCCGTTCAAGTCGAACAACTTCGACGCCGGCATCGAATGGTACACGGGTCAGGAAGGCTACATCGGCGCCGTCGGCTTCCAGAAGGAGGTCACCGGCTTCACGATCCAGGGCACCAACACCATCCCGTTCCGCCAGCTTGGCGTGCCGTTCGACGCCCTGACGGCCGCCCAGCAACTCGCCATCAACAACCGCGGCGGCCCGGATACGGCGACGGTGACCGTGACCCAGCAGGTCAACGCCGGCGGCGTGCTGACCATCCGCGGCTACGAGCTGAACTGGGTGCAGCCGCTGACCTTCGTGCTGGACGGCCTGGGCTTCACCGCCAACTACACGCGCATCTACCAGAGCGCTTCGGGCGCCGGCGCGCCGCCGGTGGCGATCGGCGTATCGCCCTACACCTACAACCTGACCGGCTACTACGAGAAAGGCCCCGCCTCGATCCGCCTGTCGTGGACCTACAACGACAAGCAGATCAGCTCGACGCCGAACCAGAACAGCGTGCCGGTGGCCCAGCTGCGCACCGACGCCCGCGGCCAGCTCGACCTGTCGGCCAGCTACTCGTTCGACTGGCTGCCGACCGAGCCGCGGGTCACGCTCGACATCATCAATATCACCGACGAGGAGCAGCGCCAGACGTTCGAATATCCGAACGCGGCCTTCACCTACTACAAGCCCGGCCGCGCCATCCTGGTGGGCATCCGCGGCCGGTTCTGAGGTCCTCCCGCTCTCTCCCTCGAGACGGGGTCCTGCCTGGGGCGGCGCGCGAGCGCCGCCCTTTTGTTTGCCGTTCGCAACCCCTTTGCCAGAACATGTTATCCGGCTAGCGTCACCGCGTGCAGGTCGTAAGGGCGCTTTCATGAAACCCATGCTGTTCATCGCAGGCGCCGTGTCGGCGCTGGCCGTTTCCCCCGCGCTGGCGCAGTACGAGCCGCCCAACCGGTTCGACGCCACCGCCCACGCCGCGGCCTATGGGACCGGCGGCGCGCCGAAGGCGATGCAGTGCTTCAACGGCCAGAAGATCAAGGCGGTCAGCCGCTCGGGCGAGCGCACGCTGCTGGTCCAGAACGGCGGCGGCGCGATCTACGAGGTCACGCTGAAGGGCCCCTGCGCCGCGGCCGACCGCGCGACGAAGATCTCGGCCATGTCCAGCCTGGGCGCCCCGATCTGCGCCGACGATACGGCCGTGCTTTTCGCCCGGACCGACGAGGGCCTGAAGCGCTGCAAGATCGCCGACGTACGCCGGCTGTCGTCGGGCGAACTGGCCGCGCTGTCACCGGCCCCGCGGCGCTAGTCGGGCTCAGTTCCCCGGCGCGTAGGGGAACTGGAGCGCCTGGTACCACTCCAGCGGATGCGGCGGCGGGGCGTACCCCGCCGGCAGCGGCCGTTTCGCGAAGGTCTGGAAGTAGGCGATGCAGGCGTCGCGCCACCACTGGGCCTCGCGCTCCTGGACGGCGAGATAGGCGCTGACCTCGGCATGGCGCTCGGGGTCGACATAGGGCGAGAGGCGGGCCCACGTGGCGCGCGTGGCCTTCACCTCGTCGACGCCCTTTGAGTAGCGGACGACCAACTCGTCCCAGAGGGTGCGGCCGGACTTGACGCGATAGTCCCAGGGGACGCGGTGGAACCAGAGCAGGAAACGCTCGTCCTGCGACAGCGCCTGGCCGGCCTGGGGCGCGTACTGGGCGACCGCGTTCGTGCCGGCAGCCATGCGATCGAAGCCGATCCCCTCGGGCGAGGCGCGATGGTAGTAGACCGCCGTCCAGTCCGCGCGCTCGCCGCCCGCGTCCCACGGCGCCGGGCCGTAGTGGTGGCTGTGGCCCATGATGTGGTGCAGGCCCAGCGGGGTCATGTAGTCCACCATCGTCTCGCGCGAGCCCAGCATCAGGTCGGTGGCCGGCTTCACGAAGGCAGGGGCGTTGGAGAAGGTCATCCGCAGCCATTCGTCGGCGATGGCCTTCGGCGAGAGCTCGGGGTTCCAGGCCAGGCGGCCGAAGGCGTACCAGTTGGCCTGGTCGAACTGCGAGCCCGACCAGTTGCGGTCCGCGCCGATGTTGGCGACCCCGGCCATGCCGGTGAGCGTCTGGCCCGTGGCCTCGCCGTCGACCACCTTGGCGACGGTGGTCCCCTGCCCCGCCCGCCAGGTGTCGGCCTGCAGCACCTCGGCCCAGAGCGGGCCCTGGTAGACGAGGTGGGTGGCGAAGCCGAGGTATTCCTTGGTGATCTGGAACTCCATCATCAGCGACGTCTTTGGCATGGCGCCGAACAGCGGGTGGAACGGCTCGCGCGGCTGGAAGTCCAGCGGGCCGTTCTTCACCTGGACGATGACGTTGGGCGCGAACTTGCCGTCCAGCGGCGTGAACTCGGAATAGGCCTGCTTGATCCGGTCTTCGGGCTGTTCGTGCGAGTAGACGAAGGCCCGCCACATCACGACGCCGCCGTGCGGGCCGACGGCCTGCGCCAGCATGTTGGCCCCGTCGGCGTGGGTGCGGCCGTAATCCTGCGGGCCCGGCTGGCCTTCGGAATTGGCCTTCACCAGGAAGCCGCCGAAGTCGGGGATGGTCCGGTAGATCTCGTCGGCCTTGGCCTTCCACCAGGCGCGGACGGCGGGGTCCAGCGGGTCGGCCGTCGGCAGGCCACCGATCTCCTTCGGCGCCGAGAAGCGGGCCGAGAGGTAGACCTTGATCCCGTAGGGCCGCAGCACGTCGGCCACCGCGGCGGCCTTGGCGACGTAGGGCGCGGTCAGGCTGTCGGCCTTGGCGTTGACGTTGTTGAGGACCGTGCCGTTGATGCCCAGCGAGGCGTTGGCGCGGGCGTAGTCGATGTAGCGGGGGTCCTTCACGTCGGGCAGCTTCCACCAGTCCCAGATCGACTGGCCCGCGTAGCCGCGCTCGACGGAGCGGTCGAGGTTGTCCCAGTGGTTGAGCAGGCGCAGCTTCACCTTCGGCGCGTCGGCGACATCGAGGCCGTCCAGCGGCTGGCGCGTCTGGACCCGGCGCAGGAAGGCGAAGGCGCCGTAGAGCACGCCGACGTCGGAGTTGGCGGCGATCACCGTCGTCGGCCGCCCGTCGATCGTGACGCTGCGGATGACGTAACCCTCCGCGCCCGCCGCCTGCAGCGGCAGCTTTAGCGCCGCGATCTGGGCCTGGGCCGACGTGCCCGCCAGCAGGGCCGTGCGGCCCGCCGGCGCGCCGCCGCGCAGGCCGGCGAGCCCACGCTCCAGCTCCGTCCGCGCCGCCGCCAGGGTCGGGCCGTCACCCAGCACCGTGACCCCGCCGACGGCCGCAACGCCCTCGACCGGCCGATAGCGGAGCCAGAGGTCGTAGCCGTCCTCGGCGCGCGCGGCGGGGGCCAGCGAGACCGCCGCGAGGGCTGCGAGCGCGAGGATCGGACGGCGCTTCATGGCGACTCCAATTGGTCCAAACACTGATCTTCTATTGGTCAGACCACATCGTTGACAACCTCCGAGTGGAGGCCTAGGCAGGCGGACGCAACGGAAAGGCCCGCATGCCCAGGATCACCGCCGCGCGGACGATCGTCACCTGTCCCGGTCGGAACTTCGTCACGCTCAAGATCGAGACGTCGGACGGGGCGCACGGGATCGGCGACGCCACGCTGAACGGCCGCGAGCTGGCGGTGAAGGCCTATCTGGACGAACACGTCATCCCCTGCCTGATCGGGCGCGAGGCGCACCAGATCGAGGACATCTGGCAATTCCTCTACCGCGGCGCCTACTGGCGGCGCGGGCCAGTGACCATGAGCGCCATCGCCGCGGTCGACATGGCGCTCTGGGACATCAAGGGCAAGCTAGCGGGCCTTCCGGTCTACCAGCTGCTGGGCGGCGCCTGCCGGACGGGCGTCATGGTCTACGGCCACGCCAACGGCGAGACCATCGAGGACACGATCGCGGCGGCGCGCGACTATCAGGCCGCCGGCTACAAGGCGATCCGGCTGCAGACCGGCGTGCCCGAGATGACCGGCACCTACGGCGTCTCGAAGGACAAGTTCTTCTACGAGCCGGCCGACGGCGACCTGCCCAACGAGACGGTGTGGTCGAGCGAGAAGTACATGCCGGTCGTGCCGGGGCTGTTCGCCGCGGCGCGCGAGGCGCTGGGCTGGGATGTCCACCTGCTGCACGACGTGCACCACCGGCTGAAGCCCATCGAGGCGGCGCGGCTGGGCAAGGACCTGGAGCCCTATCGCCCCTTCTGGATCGAGGACCCGACGCCGGCCGAGAACCAGGAGGCCTTCCGCCTGATCCGCCAGCACACCACGACGCCGCTGGCGGTGGGCGAGATCTTCAGCTCGATCTGGGACTGCAAGGACCTGATCCGGGAGCAGCTCATCGACTACGTCCGCGCCACCGTGGTTCACGCTGGCGGGATCACCCATCTGCGCCGGATCGCAGGCTTCGCCGACGTCTACGGCGTCCGCACCGGCTGCCACGGGGCGACCGACCTGTCGCCGGTGTCGATGGCCGCGGCGCTGCACGTCGACCTGTCGATCCCGAACTTCGGGGTGCAGGAGTACATGCGCCACACGCCTGAGACCGACGCGGTCTTCCCCCACGCCTACGGCTTCGAGGACGGCCTGCTGCATCCCGGCGAGGCGCCCGGCCTGGGCGTGGACATCGACGAGGACCTGGCCGCGACCTTCCCCTACCGCCGCGCCTATCTGCCCATAGCCCGGCTGCAGGACGGAACGATGCACGACTGGTGAGGCGGGAAGCTGACTCATGGTATCCAGTGACCGGCGCCCGGGCGGGCGCACAGCAGCCAAGCGTCAGGAGTCCATGGCCGTCAGCGGCAAGCTCTACCGTCGTCTCGCCGACAGCATCGCCGCCGAGATCGAGGCGGGGAAGTACAAGGTGGGCGAACGCCTGCCGACCGAGCGCGAACTGGCCGACCAGTTCGGCGTCAGCCGCCCCACCCTGCGCGAGGCGCTGATCGCGCTCGAGATGCTGGGCATGATCGAGGCCCGCCACGGCCTGGGCATCTACGTCACCCGCGCGCAGATGCCGATCACCGCCTCGGCCTACGACGTCGAGATCGGGGCCTTCGAGCTGATCGAGGCGCGCCGCCTGTTCGAAGGCGAGGCCGCCGCCCTGGCCGCCGCCACCATCGACGACGAAGCCATCGCCGAGCTGGAGCGCCTGCTGGGCCTGATGGCCGACGAGGACGAGCTGAAGGGCGAGGACGCCGACAAGGAGTTCCACCTGGTCATCGCGCGCGCCACCGGCAACGGCGCGATCATCGCCACGATCGAGAACATGTGGGAGCTGCGCAACCGTTCGCCGCTGGCCCGCAACATCCTGACCCGCGCCCGCGGCGCCGGGCTGCAGCCGCGCATCGTCGAACACCGCCGGGTGCTGGAGGCCCTGAAGGCCCACGACCCCGCCGAGGCCCGCCAGGCCATGCGCGACCATCTGGAACGCGTGATCGAGCACCTGCTGCACGCCACCGAGACCGAGGCGCTGGAAAGGGCCCAGCAGGAGAGCAAGGCCCGCCGCAGCCAGGTGGCCAAGCGCGTGGCGATCTAGGCGTCACCGGGCAGAGGCGCGGACCTCTTCGACCGTCCGCATCGGCGCCTGGAGGTGCGGATAGTGGCCCACGCCAGGCAGCAGCATGAGGTCTGCGCGGAGGCGGCTGGCGAGCTCGGCGCCCATCTCCTTCTTGATGTAGAGGTCGTCGATTCCCCAGACGATCTTCACCGGAGTCCGCAGCCTGTGCAGGTTGGCCTCGAACGCCTCCTGATCCTGCGTGAAGTGCGAGTAGTACTCGTAGAAGGCGTCGGCCGAGGTCATCGCGCCATGGTTCCAGCCCTGGGTCATGTCGGCCTTGAACGCCGCCGAGACGTCGTACTGCGCGGTCTCGGGTAACCCCCGCCGAAAGGCGTTGGCCAGGATCTCGTCGCGGTTGAGGTTCATCTGGGCGCGGACTTGGTCGGACGACGGCTTCGACTTCAGGGCCTGCAGGTTCGGGTACATGAAGGCGGGCCGGTCGAACGGCGCGAAGTCGCCCACGATGATCAGCCGCGCGATGTCCGGATCGTCCAGCGCCGCCAGCAGGGCCGGCAGGGCGCCGATGTCGGTCGCGTAGATGGTGAGCCTGGAGCGGTCGATCCCGGCCTTGTCGATATAGGCCTTCAGCACACGGGCGTAGTCCCTCGGCGCGTAGGCGAAGCGGTCGGGCGCGGGGCGCGAGGAGAGCCCAAAGCCCGGCCAGTCGAAGGCGTGGACCTCGAACTCGCCGGCCAGCGCCTGCGAGACGTCCTTCCAGGCGTAGAGGGTTTCGGGAAAGCCGTGCAGGAACAGGACCGTCCCCTTGGCGTGCGGGTTGCGCACCACCATGCGCCGAAGCGTGATGTCCTGGTCCGTCGCGATGTAGCCGATCTCGACGTTGGAGGTCGGCTCGGCGCGGGCGGGCGTCCCGGCGGCGCCCAGGGCGAGGGTGGCGGCCATCACGGCCGCCTTGGCGCGGTTCGACATACCTTGGTTCCTTTGTACGGGGCGCTCGCGGCCCTTCGGCCGGAAGCGATGTCCTGACTCTGCGCCGCCGCCGCCGAGGGCGGCAGCCGGCGAAGGCGAGAGCCAGCCTCTCGATTCTAGTGGTTGGCGTGCGCGGCGGCCGGGGCGGCCGGGGCGGCCGGCACGACGAAATCGACCGTGCGCCCCTCGATCACCCGGTGATCCGGCGTGGCGATCTCCAGCAGCACGCGGTGGCGGCCGGCCGGCAGGCCCGCGACGACCACCGCATCCGTGGCGCCGGCATCCGCCCAGTGCCAGGGCAGGTCGTCCACCGTCACGTGGAGATGCCCGGCGCGGGGCGACACCGCCGCCGCCGCGGGGCCGAAGATCGGCAGCACACGGAAGTTCTCCAGGCGGTACGGCACGATCGCGACGCCGCGGGCCAGCGCCTCGGGTTCGGGCGGGCTCACGTGGAGTTTCGGCGCCGCCTCGTTCGCGACGGGCAGGAAGACCGTGCGGGCGGTCTCCTGGGCGACGACGGGCGAACCCAAGGCGGTGAGCGCGGCGGCGATGGCGAGGGCCTTGAGCGGCGCGCCTCGATCGCGGCGCGAGATGACGGTGCTTGCAGACATGATTTCACTCCTCTTTTCCCGGCGGAAAGCCGCCGTTCGGTTGGGAGTGATGTGGCCGACGCCTGGAAACGCCGGTAGCCGCGGTCCGCGAGAACCAGCCTCTCGGACCCGCTAAGGGTCAGCCTTCGGCGAACCGGCTGGACGCCTCGCGCAGGCGCGGCGCGGTCCAGTCGATGAAGGCGCGGACCTTGAGGGGCAGCAGGCCCTGCCGCGGATAGACGAGATGGATGGGCCGTGGCGGGCCGTCGTACTCGGCAAGCACCCTCTGGAGCGCGCCCGAGCTGAACTCGTCCGTCAGCTGGTAGTCGAACAGCCGCGCGATGCCGAGGCCGCCGACCGCCGTGGCGTGGTTGCTCGCAGCTGTACTGACCGCGACCCTCGCCCGCGGCGCGCCGATGATGACTTCGCCGTCCGCCTGATAGGCCCAGAATGTCGACGGGTTGCCGAACAGGATGCCGTCGTGCTCGGCGAGGTCGCGGGGGTGGGCCGGGCGGCCCCGTCGTTCGAGATACTGCGGCGCCGCGCAGGTCAGCATGCGGTACTCGCCGGCCTTCACCGCGTAGAGCGCGCTGTCGGCCAGCGGCCCCAGGCGAACGGCGACATCCACCTGTTCGTCGACGAGGTTGACCATCCGATCGGTCGTCAGGAGCTTCACGGTGACGTCGGGATGCTCCGCCATGAAAGCCAGGACGACGGGCAGCACCTGACGCGTGCCGAATTCCACGGGCATCGTGACGGTCAGTTCCCCGCGCGGCGCCTGATACTCGCCGGAGGCGCGTCGCTCGGCCTCATCGAGATCGGCGATGATGCGCCGCGCCGCCTCGACGTAGTCGCGCCCGGCGTCGGTGAGCTGGATGTTGCGGCTGGTGCGGACGAGAAGGTTCGCGCCCAGGTGCTTCTCAAGCTCGGCGACCTTGCGGCTGACGCTGGGCAAAGGGACCCTCAGCCTGCGGCTGCCGGCCGACAGGCTGCCGGCGTCGACGACCGCTAGGATGACACGCATCGCGTCCAGACGATCCAATGGGCCCACCCGGCGAAAGGCAATGCAGCCAGGATAGGTCCTTTGCCGGCCGCGATACAGTTGCGCCGAGACGCGCCCTAGCCCGTCACCACGAACGACGCCGACTTCAGGTCCTGGCTGTTCGGGCCGGTCATGACCGTGAACTTGCCCGGCTCCACGACCCGCTTCATGTCGATGTTCCAGATGGCGAGGTCGGCGGGGGTGAGGTCGAAGCTCACGGTCCGCGCCTCGCCGGCGGCTAGCGTCACGCGGCGGAACTTCTTCAGCTCCTTCAGCGGGCGGGTGACCGAGGCGGCCTCGTCGCGCAGGTAGAGCTGGACCACCTCGTCGCCGGCGCGCTTGCCGGTGTTGGTCACCTGCACGTCGACGCGAACACCCTCCCCGGCCCCGATGGCGGCGCGGGCGGGCTTCGGCGCTCCAATGTCGAAGGTGGTGTACGAGAGGCCGTAGCCGAACGGGTAGAGCGGGGTCGTGTCGCCGAACAGGTAGCCGCGGCGGGCCGTCGGCTTGGCGTTGTAGAAGACCGGCAGCTGGCCCACGTCGCGGGCGATGGAGACCGGCAGCTTGCCGCCCGGATTGACCCGGCCGAACAGCACGTCGGCGACGGCGTTCCCAGTCTCCTGGCCGAGATACCAGCCCTCGATCAGGGCGTCGGCCTTCTCGGCCAGCAGGTTCACCGACAGGGGCCGGCCGTTGAGCAGCAGCACGACGGTGGGCTTGCCCAGCGCGAAGATCGCGCGGGCCAGGTCGTTCTGCTGGCCGATCAGGTCCAGGCTGTCGCGGTCGCCCAGGTGGTTGTCGGCCCAGGCCTCGCGGCTGGTCTGCTCGTTGTCGCCCAGGACCATGAGCACGACGTCGGCCTTCCTCGCCACCTCGACCGCCTCGGCGATCAGCCTGGCGTTCACGGCGGTGTCGACCAGCTTCACCTCGTCGGCGGCCCATACGCGGCTCTCGGTGATGCGAACCGCCTCGGCGTAGTCGATCTGGAATTTCCCGCCCTTGGCCTCGGCCTGCAGGGCCTCCAGCACGCTGACCACCTTGCGCGGAATGTCGCTGTAGCCGCCGATCGGCGTGTCGCGGGCGTGCGTGCCCAGGACGGCCAGGCGGCCCACCCTGCCGGCGTCGAGCGGCAGCAGGCCCTTGTCGTTCTTCAGCAGCACCATGGCGCGGCCGGCGGCCTCGCGGGCCAGGGCGATGGCGTCGGGCGCGGCGGTCAGCCTGTCGGCGTTCTTCGCGTCGCCATAGGGGGTCTCGAAGAACCCGCCCTCGAACTTCATCGTCAGGACGCGGCGCACCGCGGCGTCGATGTCGGCCTGCGGAACCTTGCCCGCCCGGACCAGCTCGGGCAGGCGGTTGTAGGCCTCGCCGTCGGGCAGCTCGACGTCGACGCCGGCGTGCATCGCCGCCACGGCCGCGTCCTCGGGCGTCTCGTACATCCGGTGGCGGGTGACCAGCTCGCGGATCGCGAAGTAGTCGCTCATCGTCGCGCCCTGGAAGCCCCACTCGCCGCGCAGCACGTCGTGCAGCAGCCAGCGGTTGGCATGGGACGGGACGCCGTCGATCTCGTTGTACGAGGGCATCACCGACCGCACGTTGGCCTCCTTCACCGCGCGCTCGAAGGGCGGGAAGAAGTTCTCGCGCAGGGTGCGTTCCGAGATCTGGGCCGGGCCGACGTTCGTGCCGCTCTCGGGCTGGCCGTGTCCGGTCATGTGTTTCAGCGTGACGAACACCTTGTCCTTCGCCAGCGGCAGCGCGCGGCCCTGGAAGCCGTGGATGGCGGCCAGGCCGATCTCGGCGCAGAGGTGCGGGTCCTCGCCATAGGTCTCCTCGATCCTGCCCCAGCGCGGGTCGCGGGCCACGTCGACCACGGGCGCCAGCGCGATGTTGGAGCCGCGCAGGCGCATCTCGCGGGCAGTCACGGCGAACACCTTCTCGACCAGCTCCGGGTCCCAGGTGGAGGCCAGTGCGATGGCCTGCGGGAAGCTGGTGGACTCGCGGGCGACGTAGCCGTGCAGCGCCTCGTCGTGCATCAGCATGGGGATGCCGAGGCGGGTCTTCTCCACGGCCCATTTCTGGGCGGCGTTGATGTAGCGCGCGGTCTCGGACGGCGTGCGGTTGATCGTGCCGGGCTCTGCGCCGGCGAAGGCGCCCGCCTTGGCGCCGCGTCGGTCCGACGGACGCGAGATCTGCCCCAGGCCGTTCGGGAAGGCCTTCGACGCCGCCTCGGGCGAGAACTCGGCCTCGGGGGTCTGGATCTGCTCCTTGTGCAGCCAGATGCCGACCATCTGGGCGACCTTCTCCTCTAGGGTCATGCGGCCCATCAGGTCGTCGACCCGCGCGGCGATGGGCGCGGCGGCGTCCTTGTAGAGCGGCTTGCCGGAGGCGGCGGCGCGGGCCAGGGGCGGCGCAGCCAGCGCGCCGGCGAGGACGGCGAGGCTCGCACCGAAGTGGCGGCGGGTCAGGCGGGTCATGTCAGTCTCCCTGGCCCGGCTTGCCGGGGCTGTAGGCGTAGAGGCCGAAGGTGGCGCCGACGAAGCCGCCGGCATGCTTCGTGGAAAGGAGGGTTCCGTCCTGGTCCGCGGCCAGCGTCGTCCAGCGCCCGGGCGCGAGGGCATAGGCGAAGTCGTATTTCGCCCCGCGGGCAATGATGCGCAGGTCGAGGGGGCGATCCGCCGGGACCGGCGCACTGGCCACGACGACGCCGTCGACCGGGTCCCGGGAGCCTGCGCGGCGCTCCAGCATCACCAACGTCCGGCCGTCGCGCCGGGTGAGCGTGAGGGCGTAGAAGGCGTCAGGGTTCTGCAACGCCACCAGCCCCGCCCGGTCGCCGTCGGCCGCTGGCGTGAACGTGACCCGCGTGGCCGCCTCGGCGTCCATGTGCTGTTGCCGGCGGGCGGCGTAGGCGGGATGCCCACGCCCGCCCAGCGGCTCGGCGCCGTCCAGGACCAGCGCGCCGCGCTCGAGCCGATACCAGGGGCCCCGCGGCGTGCGGATCGTCATCCATTCCGGGCCCAGCGCCCGACCGTCGAACTCCTCGCGTGTCGGCGCCGGGCGGGCGGGGGCGGACGGCAGGTCGGGCCTGCGGAGCGTCCGCGGGATCGCCTGGCCGGGCGGCAGGATCACCGGCCAGCCATCGGCCGTCCAACGCACCGGCAGTAGGAACGTCTCGCGGCCGGTGTTGTAGAAGTCGCTGGCGTACGGCTGGGTCGCCAGGAAACTGGCCCACCACTCGCCCTTGGCGGTTTCGACCAGCTGGGCGTGGCCGGCCGACGTGATAGGGTGCGGGCGGCCGGGCGGCAGGTCGCGCTGCGTCAGGATCGGATTGCCCGACCAGGGCTCGTACGGCCCGGTCACGCTGCGGCTACGCAGGACCACCTGGGAGTGGCCCTCGGACGTGCCGCCCTCTGCGCAGCTCAGATAGTACCAGTCGCCGCGCTTGAAGATGTGCGGCCCCTCGATCCAGATCGGCTTCCTCGAAAGGTCGACGCCGCCGTTCACCAGCACCTTGCGCGGGCCGATGGGCTTGCGGGCGGCGAGGTCGAATTCCTGGATCCAGATGGCCCGGTGGCCTTCGTAGAGCGGCGGCCCTTCCGGCGGCCCGTTGTTGAGGATCCAGGTCCGCCCCTCGTCGAAGACGAACGAAGGATCGATGCCGTCGATGTCCTTGAGCCAGATCGGGTCCGACCACGGACCGGCCGGGTCCTTCGCGGTGATCAGGTAGTTGCCGCCGCAATCGACGCAGGTGTTCAGGATGTAGAACGTGCCATCGCGGTGGCTGATGGTGGGCGCGAAGACCCCGCGGGAGAGACCCAGGCCGCCGAAGTCGAGCTGGCCCGGCCGGTCGATGGCGTTACCGACCTGCGTCCAGGTCACCAGGTCGCGGCTGTGGAAGACCGGCAGGCCCGGGAACCAGGCGAAGGTCGAGGTGACCAGGTAGTAGTCGTCGCCCACGCGGGTCAGGCTGGGATCCGGATAGAAGCCGCGCAGGATCGGGTTGCGGAACTCGCCCGGCGCGGGCGGCGCGGCCTCGGCGGGATCGCGACCGCGGTACTCGAACCAGTCGAAGCGCGCTTCGGTGGCGGCCGCGGGACCGCCCATAGCCAATGCAACGAGCACGGCCAGGGCCTGCCTTCGCTGCAACCGCGCCACGCGCCCTCCTCCCTGGTCTCAGGCGGTCTGGCGCCGCCGTGAGTAGAGGAAGTTGTGCCGGACGTGGTCAGACCAATCAAGAAAAATGTTAGCGCTCACATGAGCCGGAGGCGCATCCAGCCGGAGAGCGTTTCGCCGGGCGTCAGGACCTGTACGCCGTGCGCCCGTGGATCCGCCATGTTCAGCGCGTTTGGCGCGTGGCTGACCGGCTCGACGCAGGAGAAGTCCTGGTCGGGCGGGGCGAACAGATGGAGGCAGCCGAACACCGGCGAGGCGGTGAGCGACAGCGACGGCAGGCCAGGGCCGAGGTCGATGCCCGCCTCGCCGCTCCAGCCGGTATGGGCGTGGTCGAGCAGGCGGGTGGAGCGGACATGGGCGCCGGCGACCCAGGGCGACGTCGGGATGTGCTCCACCGGCAGCAGGTCGTCCGAGGCGAACCAGAGGCCGGTCGTCCGGGTCGTGAGGCGCGCGGTCGGGCTATGTGGGAAGTAGGGGTGCAGGCCCAGGCCGAAGGGGCCGGCGTTGCTGTCGAGGTTGGTGACGGAAAGCTCGACCGTCACGCCGTCGGCGCCGAGCCGGAAGGCCTGGGCCGCCCGATAACGCCAGGGCCACTCGGTGGCAGCCGGTTCGAAGGACAGGCTCGCTGCGTCCGGCGCCCTGCCCTCGACCGACCAGCGCCCGCGCCAGCCGTCGCCGTGCAGCGGGTGGGCCTGGCCGGCCATGTTGGGGCTGAGCTCCGCCGTGCGCCCGCCGAACGTGAAGCGGCCGTCCGCGATGCGGTTGGCGTAGGGGACCAGCGGGAAGCAGGCGGTCTCCAGTACGTCGGCCGCGCCGGCGGGCGTGGGCCGCAGGATGTCGCGGCCATCGTGGGTCAGCGACAGGATGGCCCCGCCCAGGTCGAGGTCGAAGGTCAGGCGCCAGCCCGCCGCCGCGAGGGTCTCGGCCGCCATGTCAGGGCGCGCGGCGCGCGGTCTCGGCGTCGACGCCTAGGTAGCGCAGCATCATCAGCGCCAGCTCGTCGTGCAGCTGGGGATCGTCGCCCGCCCAGGGGCCGGGGCCGTGCAGCATCGCCGAGATGATCTGGCCCTGCATGGCGCGCACGGCGAGCTGCGCCCGCTGCTGCAGCCGGGCGTCGACCGCCACGCCGCGGCTCTTCAGCAGCCTGACGATGAACTCGGCCTCTATGGCCTCGATCCTCCGCATGGGCGGCCAGACGTTCTGGCCTCGCAGGCTGAGCTCGAACAGTGCGCGGTAGTAGCCCTCGATGCCACGCATGGTGCGCGCGGTGTTGTGGGTGAAGCGCCGCAACACCTCCTCCAGCGGCTCGCGGGCGCGGGCGGGGTCGTCGAAGAAGGTGGCGATATTGGCCTCGGCGCGCACGGCCATGTCGGACTGCAGCGCCAGGAAGAACGCCTCCTTGTCCTCGAACCGCCGATAGAAGCTGCCCACCGAACACCCGGCCCGCTTGGCGATGTCGGTGATGTGGGTCTGCCAGAAGCCGTTGGCGGCGAAGGCGCGCTCGCCCGCCTTCAGCAGCCGGTCGCGCTGCTCGCGGCTGCGCGTCTGATAGGCCGGCCGCGTCCAGGTCTGGTCGGACTCCGCCGCATCCACAGGCTTGGCTTTCGGCATCCCGGTCTTCCGCTGCTCGCCCTGGTTTAGCCGCCTCGCGCCGGCTTTCCAATCGGGCCGACGGCGCACTATTGCGAATTAAGATTCCGGTTTATCGTCCGGCAAAAGTCAACGGAGGGAACGATGGCCGAGGCGCAGGATCGCGTGCTGCTGAAAGGCGCGCCAGGATCGCCCTACACCCGCAAGATGCTGGCGCTGCTGCGCTACCGCCGCATCCCTTACGGCGTGCTGCAGAGCTCGCACGAACCGGTCGCGGGCCTGCCGCAGGCCAAGGTGCCGCTCCTGCCGACGTTCTTCCTGCCAGGACCGGACGGCGAGCTGGCGGCGGTCACCGACTCCACGCCCATCCTGCGGCGGCTGGAGCGCGAGCACGCGGGCCGTTCGGCGCGGCCGGACCATCCGGCGCTGGCGATGATCGACGCCCTGCTGGAGGACTTCGCCGACGAGTGGCTGACCAAGGCCATGTTCCACTACCGGTGGGCCTACGACGCCGACGTCAAGAAGGCCGCCGACGTGCTGCCGGCCTACACCCGGGCGCAGTCGCCGGACGCCGTGCTGAAGGCGGCCGGCAAGGCGTTCGCCGAGCGACAGATCCCGCGCCTACGCTACGTGGGCTCCAACGCCGTGACCGGGCCGGTGATCGAGGCCAGCTACGTCCGCTACGTGGACCTGATGGAGGACCACCTGCGCACGCACCGCTTCCTGCTGGGCGCGCGGCCGGCGGCGGCCGATTTCGCGGCGTTCGGCCAGCTGACCCAGCTCGCCCACTTCGATCCGACGCCGATGGCGCTGACCCACGAACGGGCGCAGCGGCTCTCCGCCTGGGTCCTGCTGACCGAGGACCTGAGCGGGCTGGAGCCGTTGGACGCCGACTGGCTGGCCCCCGCCGCCCTGCCCGCGACGCTGAAGGCGATCCTGGGCGAGGCGGGACGCACCTATGCCCCGCTGCTGCTGGCCAACGCCAGGGCGATCCGCGACGGCGCCGAGGAGGTTCGGACCGAGATCGACGGCCAGCCGTGGACGATGCAGCCCTTCGGCTACCAGGCCAAATGCCTGGGTTGGCTGCGCGAGGAGTATGCCGCGCTGAGCGCCGCCGACCGGGCGCTGGTGGACGCCGCGCTCGCCGGCACCGGCTGCGAGGTGCTGTTCGCCGCCTGACCCCGCGCCCCTATCTTCCGGTCACGCGAGGGATTCGGAGGCGGGATGCGCGAGATCGTGGTGCTGACGTCGGACCAGACGGGACCGCTGGACGAGATCGGCCGGCGCGAGGTGACGGCGATCGCCGAGGCGCTGGCGCCGGCGGGCCTCGCGGTGCGGGCCCATGCGATGACCGAGCCGCTTCCGCCGGGCGCCGAGGCGCTGACCCTGCTGGTGTGGGGCTATCACCTGGACCCGGCGGCCTGGCTCGCGCGGGTCGACGGCTGGGAGGCGGCCGGCGTGCGGCTGCGCAACCCGGCGGCCGCGCTGCGCTGGAACACCGCCAAGACCTACCTCTGCGAGCTCGAACAGTCCGGCGCGCCGGTGATCCCGACCCTGGCGTTCGACGATCCGGCCGCTGCCGACCTCGACGCCGTGCGACGGCGTTTCGGGACCGATCTCCTGGTCGTGAAGCCGCAGATCGGCGCCTCGGCCCATGGGGCGAGGATCGTACGGCCGGGCGAGCCGGCAGGCCTCAGCGAGCCCGCCATCGTGCAGCCCTTCTATCCGTCGGTGCGGACCGAAGGCGAGCTGTCCCTGATGTTCTTCGCAGGCCGGTTCAGCCACGCCGTACGCAAGCGGCCGGGCGCGGGCGACTTCCGGGTGCAGGAGGAGCACGGCGGCTCCAGCGTCGCGACGGAGCCGCCGGGCGAGGCGATCCGCGCCGCCGAGCAGGTGCTGGAGGCCGCGCCGCCCGGCCTGACCTACGCCCGCGTCGACCTGCTGCCCGACGACGCAGGAAATCACCGGCTGATGGAGCTGGAGCTGATCGAGCCGCAGCTGTTCCTGGCCCACGCCCCCGACCGCGGCGCGGCCCTCGGCTACGCCCTGGCGGCGATGGCCTGAGCCTCAGTCGGCGGCGACGGCCTCGATCTCCACCAGCCAGGCCGGATCGTAGATTTCGCAGACGATCACGGTGAGCGCCGGCGAGCGGCCGGCCAGCACCTCGTGGCGCACCGTGTAGTTGGCCTCGCGCCAGCGGCGGTCGGCCAGGAAGGTGGTCACCTTCACCAGATTGTCGAGGGTCATGCCGGCGGCGGCCAACTGGCGCTCGATGTTGGCCCAGGCCAGCCGGCACTGGTCCTCGAACGCCGCGGGCGCTGCGCCGGCCGCATCGGTCGGCGTCTGTCCGCTGACGTAGAGCCAGCGCTTCGGCGCCTCGACCAGGCAGGCCTGGGAATAGGACCGCGCCTGGACCTCGAACGCCTTGTGCTTCATCGCCATCCCCTCACTCCGACGCCGGATGGCCGCGCCCTCGCAGGGCCTCGACGACATCCTTCACCCGCTCGCCGGCCTCGCGCGGCGCGACCAGCACCGCATCCGGCGTGGCGACCACCACGACGTCGCGCACGCCGACCACGGCGACCAGCGGGCCCTCGCTGCGCAGATACGACCCCTCCGCGTCCAGCGCCAGGACGTCGCCGACCAGCGCGTTGCCCGCTGCGTCGTGCGGCGCGGCGGCCCACAGCGACGGCCAGGTCCCGAGGTCGCTCCAGGCGAAGGCGGCGCGGACGACCGCGGCGCGGTCGGTCTTCTCCAGGACGGCGTGATCGAGGGAGATGGCGGGGGCGGCGGCGAAGGCGGCGGCGTCCAGGCGCAGGAAGTCCGCGTCGGCCACGGCGGCGTCCACCGCTTGCGACGTCGCGGCGAGCACTGCAGGCGCATGGGTCGCCAGCTCGTCCAGCAGGGCCCGGGCGGGCAGCAGGAACATCCCGCCGTTCCAGAGCGCACCGTCCGCGATCAGGCGGGCGGCCGTGGCGGCGTCGGGCTTCTCGACGAACCGCGCGACCTCGCCGTCGGCGCCGGGGAGAATGTAGCCGTAGCCCGTGGCCGGGTGGTCAGGCGCGACACCGAACAGCACCAGGCGGTCCGCGCCCACCTCCAGGCCCGCCTCGACCGCGGCCAGGAAGGCGGCCTCGTCGTCGATGTGGTGGTCGGCGGGCAGGACCAGCAGGACGGCGTCGGGATCGCGCGCCTGGGCGACCCGGGCGGCGGCGGCAATGGCCGGGCCGGTGCCGCGGGCGACGGGCTCAAGCAGGAGGGTCGCGTCCGCCACGCCGGCGGCGCGGAGCTGTTCGGCGACCTGGAAGCGATGATCGGCGTGGGCGACGACGATAGGCGGGGCGAACCGCGCGGCGTCGCGGACACGCGCGACGGTGGTCTGCAGCGCGCTCGCCCCGCCCGTCAGGGCCAGCAGCGGCTTGGGCCGGCTCGCACGGGACAGCGGCCAGAGCCGCGCTCCGGCCCCGCCGCTCAGCAGCACCGGGACGACCTTGCCCATCCGACCTCCGTGAGACGGCGCCGATCCTAGCCGGGGTTCGGCCGGCGCGTCAGCCAGGGGAACGTTTGGCCCGCCAGCGGGGCGGTTTTGGAAGCCGAATGCGCAAACCGGGGTTGGCCCTGCGAGAAGGGCATCCTTATGCGCGCCGAAACAGATAGATTGCGCGCATGAGCACGACCGACACCGCCCGCGCCCCTGCCGCCGTCCTGTTCGATGGCCTCCTGCCCCAGCCGCCGGACGCCGTCCTGGCCGTGAGCAAGATGTACCGCGAGGATCCGCGCGCGACGAAGATCGACGTCGGCGTCGGCGTCTACAAGGACGCCCAAGGGCGCACGCCGGTGTTTGCCGCCATGAAGGCGGCTGAGCGCAAGCTGCTGGAGACCCAGGACACCAAGACCTACCTCGGGCCCGAGGGCGACTTCGGCTATCTGGAGCGGCTGGCGCCCCTCGCCTTCGGGACGGGCGCCGCAGCGGCCGACCTGTTCGACGTGCAGACACCCGGCGGCACCGGCGCGCTGCGCCTGGCTGCCGAGCTGGCGAACTCGGGCAAGCCCGGCGCGAAGATCTGGCTCGGCCAGCCCTCGTGGCCGATCCACGCGCCGATCTTCGCCGAGGCGGGCCTGGAGGTGGCGAGCTTCCGCCACTTCGACCCCAAGACCCAGGCGCTGACCTTCGACGAGACGCTCTCGGCGCTGAAGGGCGCCTCCGCCGGCGACGTGGTCCTGCTGCACGGCGCCTGCCACAACCCGAGCGGCGCCGACCCCAGCGCCGAGCAGTGGCGCGAGCTCACGCGGGTGATCCTGGAGCGCGGCCTCGTGCCCCTGATCGACCTCGCCTACCAGGGCCTGGGCGCGGGCCTCGAAGAGGACGCGGCCGGCCTGCGGATCGTGCTGGAGGCCGTGGACAACGCCATGGTCGCCTATTCCTGCGACAAGAACTTCGGCCTCTACCGCGAGCGGACCGGCGCCCTCTTCGTGCGCGCCCGCGCCCATGCCGAGGTGGTGCGGACCAACATCCTGAAGATCGCCCGCTGCGCCTGGTCGATGCCGCCGGACCATGGCGCGGCCGCCGTGCGCCTGATCCTGGAGGACGCGGCCCTGACCGTCTCGTGGCGCGAGGAGCTGGAGGCCTGCCGCCTGCGCCTGCAGTCGATGCGCGAGGCCCTGGCCGACGCCGATCCGCGCTTCGAGCCGATCCGCGAGCAGAAGGGCATGTTCTCGATGCTGGCGCTGTCGCCGGCCCAAGTAGAGGCCATGCGGCGCGACCACGGCGTCTACATGACCGGCAACGGCCGCATCAACATCGCGGGCCTGACGACCGAGACCATCCCGGCCTTCGCCGCCGCCTACGACGCTGTCCTGCGCGACACGAAGGCGTAGTAGGCGAGGCCCAGCGCCAGCCAGCCGGCCAGCAGGGCGTAGGGCTTCCAGTCGGTCCCGAAGCCCAGGCTGGCGATGATCACCGCGGCCACCATGCCCAGCGCCGACAGCGCCTTCACCATCGGCTGGCTGAAGCGCAGGCGCGCCTGGGCGTGGACCTCGGGATGCTTGTCGGCGACCACATAGGCCGCCAGGCATGAGCCAAGGTACTTCATCATCGTCGGGATATTCACCGCCAGCAGCAGGAACAGCAGGCTGGACGGCAGGAAGAGGCCCAGGCAGCAGGCGACGAAGGCCACGATGGTGGCGACATGCGGCGTGCCGAACTTCGGATGGATGCGCGCCAGCGGCGCCGGCAGCACGCCGGCCTTGCCCATGGCATAGAGGAAGCGGGCGAAGACCAGGAACACCGCGTTCATGGACTTCAGCAACGCCAGCACCGCGGCCGTGACGATCACCGGCAGGGCGGCGGGGCCCAGCACCTTCTCGGCGGCGGTCAGCAGCGGGGCGTCACTGGCGGCCAGGGCGTCAGCGCCGACCAGGCTCAGCGCCGTGAACGCGATGGCGAGATAGACCACCACCGTCAGCACCAGAGCCAGCGCCAGCCCCAGCGGCACGACGCGCTTCGGGTCGGCCACCTCCTCGCCCACCTCGGTCGTCGTCTCGATGCCGAGGAAGAGCTGGATCATCAGCGGCAGCGCCGCGACGATCGGAACCCAACCGGCGCTGAGCGACTGGCTGATGAGCTGGGGCTTGAGCTGTGGCGCACCGGCGGCCACGAAGACCGCGAACACGGCCAGCAAAGCCAGCATCATGATCGTCTGCGCCCGCGCGGCGATGGCGACGCCCAGGTAGTTCAGCACGAAGACCGCCAGGAACAGGCCGAACATCACCGGCTTGGCCGGCACGGCGATCACCTTGCCCAGGTAGTTCACCAGCACCGTGCCCAGCACGATCATCACCACCGCGTTGGACAGGATGCGCAGCCAGACGATGCCGAAGGCGATGATCGGGTGGGTGAACTGGCGCTGCCACTCGAACGAGGCTGCGGTCTTGGGCACGGCCGAGGCCATGTAGGCGTAGACCAGGCCGAACAGAACCATGGGCAGGGCCGCGATCACGCAGGCCACCAGGATGCCCTCGTGGCCCACCTGGGCCGCCGGACCCAGCACCGAGAAGATCGAGGCGCCGATGGCGGTGCCCGCCCCCAGCATCACCAGGTCGATGAGGCGGACGCCGTGGCGGAGCTGGTCGGTCATTCGGGTCCCGTCAGAAGCGGCAGGCGGTTTCGGGCGTCTTCGGATCGCGCGCCCAGCGATAGCCCTCGGTCGGCGCGCCGCGCGGCAGGTAGCTCACCGTCGTCGTGGACTCGGCCCGGCGCAAGGTCAGCTTGAGCGGCAGGGCCTCGTCCTTGCGCACGGCGTTGATGTCGCCCGCCTCGACGATGACGTCGCCGTTGCGAACGCCAGCCTTCTCGGCCTCGGAGCCCGGCTCCAGGTCGCGGACCGTGCGGTCGTCGTTGAGCGAGCTGCGGGCGAAACCGAGCTGGAACGGACGGACCGGGTGCTTCTCGACCACCAGGCAAGGGCCATAGAGGTTCGCCGGCGGGACGAGCAGGCCGCCGCCGGTCATGAACGCGTAGCCGGCCTTGGCCTTCTCAGGCCCGATCTCCTTGCCGACCAGTTCCAGCCAGGCCGGGATGCCGTACGGCTGGTTCGCCTCCTGGCGGCGGCGGATCTCCTTGGCGATGTCGTCCAGGCTGCGCTTGCCGCCGGTGGCCTCGCGGATCTGGGCGTCGGTCTGCTGCAGGTAGAGCCAGCCGCGGCCGTAGGGCACGGTCTGGGCGACGGGGTCGGTCCAGAACCTCTTGGCGGCCTCGGGGCTGGTCGCGCGGACGTAGGGGTTCGAATAGTAGGCGTCGGCACGCTCGTTGAACGTCTCGACTAGGCGTTCGGTGGTGATCGCCTTGGCGCGCCACGACAGGACGGTCGAGTAGTACTCGGCCATGCCTTCCGAGTACCAGGCGGTGTCGCCGTGGTCGCCCTGCATGGCCGGCCAAGTGTGGGCCATCTCGTGGGCCAGGAGGCCCTGCAGGCTGTCGACCGTGGGCTTGGCCGGCGCGTGGTAGCCGAACATGAACGACCGGGCCAAGCCGGTGCCGCCGGCGCCCAGGTAGGGGTTCTGGCGCACGAACACGCGGTAGCTGCCGCGGGTCTCGCCGAAGAACTGGGCCATGCTGCCGTAGAGCGCCTTCATCTTCGCGCCGAGTTCGGCGGCGTCGAAGGGCGTGTCGGACAGCCAGTAGAAGTCGAAGTCCGGGTCGGCCTTGGCCGGATACGATTTCAGGGGCCCGACGTAGTAGTAGCTGAACTGCAGCGTCTCGGACGGGATCACGGCGTCGACCGTCCCCTCGCCCAGCGACCAGATCCCGCGCGAGCCCTTGGCGACGCCCGAGAGGTCCCAGCTCAGGCGGGCCTTCCAGGGCCCTTGCTTCACCGGCGCGGCGAAGAAGCCGTTGCCCGAGCCCGCGAAGCCGCCGTTCTCCTCGCGCAGGTCGAAGAGCGGGCCGTTGTTGGTGGCGGCGGTGACCTTGCGGGGCGGCGCCTTGTAGCTAACCACCACGTCGCCGACGGTCGCGCGGCCCACCAGCCAGCGGCGGTAGACGCCCTGCGGCGTCGCCGGCTCCTCCGCCTTGGTGAGCGGGATCGGGCCCTGGTCGTCACGCGCTTCCACGGCGTCGTCGGGCCAGGCCGGCGTCGGGATGCCCACCAGCTTCAGCGGCATGCGCACCAGCGGGTCGCCCGCCTTCAGCGCCGGCGCCTGCAGGGTCATCCTCACGCCCATGTAGCTGTCCGCGCCGCCGGTGGCGTGCGGGCTGAGGACGATGTCCAGCTTCTGCGGCTCGGCCGCGGCGGCGACCTGGGCCAGGGCGAGGCAGACGACGGCGGCGCCTAGCAGGGCCGCGGCGGCGGTGAGGGCGATCTTGCGGACGGTCATCAGCGCGGCGCCGTCACGGGCGGCGGGGCCGCGAACGGCTTGATCGCCAGGTGCTCGTAGATCTCGGCCGGGTAGTACGCGACCCCGCCCACCATGGTCATGCGGTTCCTGCGCAGGGCCGAGATGTCGGCGACCGGATCGCCGTCCACCAGGATGAAGTCGGCCAGCTTGCCGCGCTCGATCGTGCCGAGCTGGCTGTCGCGCTTGAAGTAGCGCTCGGCGCCCAGGGTCGAGAGGTAGAGCGCCTTGCCCGACGGGATGCCGGCGGCCACATAGACCTCCATCTCGCGCAGGTTCGAGAAGCCGGCGCCGTCGTCCGTCCCGGGCAGCAGCTGGACGCCGTTGTCGTCGAGCATCTTCAGGACCTCGAGCACCTTCCTGAAGCCCGCTTGGTAGTCGGCGTCGTCCTGCGGCGTCTTGATTGTCACGAAACTACGCTTGCGGTAGCGCTGGTAGCCGATCGGCACGTGGCTGAGGTAGGGCGCGTCGCCGGCCTGCACCTCGCCCGAGCGCGACAGCATCAGGCGCTCCAGGATCATCGCGGTGGTGTCCAGCGCGATGTGCTTCTCCTTCATCAGGGCCACGGTCTTCTGGACGCGCGCCGAGTTGAGGTCGAGGTCCTTGCCGCGCGCCATGCCGGTGAGGCGCAGCGGCGTGCGGGTGTCTTCCTTGGGGTCGAGGATCCAGCCCAGCATGAGCTGGTTGATGTGGGCGATGTCGTTGTAGCCGTCGCCGATCACCCGGTCCGGCGAGGAGAAGGCCGGCACATGGCCGGTGACGCCCATGCCCAGCTTGTGGGCCTCGGCCGCGACCGGGGCCACCCAGTCGGGATTGAAACTGTTGTAGATCTTGATCTGCCAATAGCCGTGGTCGGCGTACCAGTGGACGTCCTTCAGCGCGTCTTCCAGGCTGTCGGCGATGAAGCCGTTTCGGGCCGAGTACGGGCTGCGGCCTTCCAGGAAGCCGTTGCGGACGATGCGCGGCCCCGCCAGGCGGCCCGACTGCAGACCCTCCATCATCGCCAAGAGCTGTTCGTTGTCGTTGCCCTGGTCGCGCGTGGCGGTGACCCCGGCGGCTAGGTTGAACAGGTTGGACGACAGGCTGGTGTGCGAGTGCATGTCGTGCAGGCCGGGGACCAGCGTGCCGCCCTGCCCGTCGATCACCGTCTCACCTGCGGGCGCGGGGCCGCTCTCGTTCGCCCAGACGCCGGCGATGCGGTCGCCGTAGATCACCACCGTCGACGGTTCGCCGACTTTCATCGACACGGGATCGAAGATCCGGACGTTGCGGATACGGACGGGGCCGGAGAACCTGTGCGCGAGCTTCTTCTGCGCGGCCTCGGCCCGCGCCTGGCTGATCTCGCGGTTCATCTTCTGCAGGACCGGGATCTGGTCCTCGTAGCCCTCGCGGATCAGGCCGCCCGAGGCGAAGAGGTCGCCCTTGGCGTCGACCAGCACATAGTCCGGCGCGAGGTCGATGCCGGCCAGTTCGTAGACCGTGAGCGGGACGGCCTTCTTGCCCTCGCCCAGCGTGATCTTGCGGATCTCGGTGAGGCGCAGGCTGCCCGACGGCGCCACCGGCAGGGTGTGGTTCGGCGCCTTCAGGAGCGCCTTCACATAGACGCCCAGCATCCAGGGGCTGACGTCGTTGCCGATGTAGAGCAGCGGCTTGGCGGCGGGGATCTGGCCTTTGTCGGCCTGGCTGACCCACTCGGCCTGACCGGCCTTCCACGTGTAGTGCTCGTGGACCGGGCTGCCGAACAGGGACTCGCCCTCGATGTTCCAGCTCACCGGGAAACCGGCGGCGTCGGCGTCGATGGTCTCGCGCGCCTTGGGGCCGCGGCCGTTGTTCGAGATCGCGTAGTCGACCCTGGTGGTCTTGCCCTGCACGTCGGCGACCAGGTGGCCGACCTTCTCGCCGTTGGCGATGGCGGTGTAGCGGAAGGTCTCGGCGGAGGCCGCAGCGGACAGGCTGAGGGCCAGGAGCGCGCCCACGGCGGCGGTCTTGAACGGCATGAACGGAACCCCTCGACGATGGCATCATCGTACCTTTGGGGTCGGGATTTTCTATTCGAACTGGGGGCCGCGCTTCAGGACCGCGACAAGTTCAATGCAGGCCTGGGCTCGCGCCGACATAGCCTATGCCGCGCGTTTTCGGGGGCGATAGCAGAACGAAAAGAAAATCCGATGACGGCGCGCTAGCGTTTCCGCCTGGCCAGTTCTGGGGGCGTCCGATGACCGAGATCACCAAGCGTGCGCTGCTGGGCGCGGGCGGGCTTCTGACCCTGGCGGCCGGCGCCGCGCAGGCGGCGGAGAGCGCATCAGGCGGCCCGTTCGTCAGCAGGCACTCCGGCGTCTTCAACGGCCAGAAGGTCGACTATGTCGCCACGGTCGGCGAGACGGTGCTGACCGGCGCCGAGGGCCAGCCGACCATCCGCTTCGTCGGCGCCTCGTACGTGAAGGCTGGAGCCGATCCGAAGACGCGGCCCGTGCTGTTCGCCTTCAACGGCGGGCCCTCCAGCTCGTCGTCGACGCTGCACATGGTGGCCCTGGGCCCGAAGCGGATCGTGGTGGAACAGGATCCGAAGGCGCCCGGCGCGCCGCCGGCCATGGTCGACAACACCCTCACCGTCCTGGACGTGGCCGACATCGTCTTCATCGACCCCGCCGAGACCGGCTTCACCCGCATCCAGGCGGGCGGCAAGCGCGACTACTTCTATTCCATCGAGGGCGACAGCCAGTCGGTCTCGGACTTCGTGGTCGCCTGGATAAAAGCCAACGGCCGCGAGGCCTCGCCGAAGTATGTGCTGGGCGAGAGCTACGGCACCCAGCGCGCCGCCTTCATGGCCGGCCAGCTCGCCAAGGTCATGCCACTCGACGGCGTGTTCCTGTTCGGCCAGGCCGTGAACATGATCGAGACCAGCCAGCGCGCGAAGAACGTGATGGCCTACGCCACGAACCTGCCGGCGCTCACCGCCATCGCCGCCTATCACGGCAAGGCGCCCTACTGGAAAGGCAAGCCGATCGCCCAGGTGGTCGAGGAGTCATACGCGTTCGGCATGGGCGAATATCTGCAGGCGCTGCTGCAGGGCTACGACCTGCCGGCCGCCAAGCGGAGGGCGCTGGCCGACAAGCTGCAGGCGATGACCGGGATCAGCGCCGGCTACTACCTGGCCAACGACCTCGTCATCACCAAGATCGCCTTCGCCACAGAGCTGCTGAAGCCCGACGGCCAGATGATGGGCATCTATGACGCCCGCTACGTCGGCCCCCTGCCCCAGCCCGGCCAGCGCGCCGCCGACCCGTTCGGCAAGGCCCGCGGTTCCATCGAGCCGATGGTGCAGCAGCACCTGTCGCAGAACCTGGGCGTGACCTGGCCCATGAGCGACTATCGCTCCATCGCGCCGGGCTCGAACGCCTGGACCTGGGGCGGCACGCTTGGGCCGGGCGGCCCCTTCCTCGACTTCGACTATCCGGCGCGGATCGACGCGGCGTTCAAGGCCAACCCGAAGTTCCGCCTGATGATCGGCACCGGCGTCTTCGACCTGACCACCACCGCCGGCCCCGCCCGCTACATGGTCACCAAGAGCGACTGGCCGCGCGAGCGGATCTTCCAGCGGCTCTACTGGGGCGGCCACATGGCCTACACCCACATCCCCTCGCACAAGGCCTTCTGCGCGGACATCCGCGCCTGGGTCACGGGCGGAAAGCCCGGCCCGCAGACGCTGGAGGCGTAAGCGCGATGCGGACCGCTCTCGCCGCCGGGCTCGCGGGCCTGGCGCTCGCCGCCGCGACGCCGGCGCTGGCGCTGCCGGCCGCCGAAGCCCCGGCGATTACCCAGCATCGGATCACGGTCGGCGGCAAGGTGCTGGCCTACACCGCCGAGGTGGGCCGCCTCGCCATCCGCGACGCCGAGACCGGCGAGCCGCGCGGTTGGATGGGCTACATCGCCTACCGCGTCCCCTCGGCCAGACCGCGCCCGATCGCCTTCGTCTGGAACGGCGGCCCGGGCGCCAACTCGGCCACGCTGCACTTCGAGGTGGCGGGTCCCAAGCGCGGCGAGGCCGGCGGCCTGGTGGATAACCATGAGACCTGGCTGACCGCCGCCGACCTGGTGTTCGTCGATCCCATCGGCACGGGCTTCTCGCGGCCGACGAAGGCGGAGTACGCCGACGCTTTCTACGGCACCCTGGGCGATGTGGCCTCGGTGACCGAGTTCGTCCGGGCCTGGCGGCTGCAGCACGGGACCGAGGCCAATCCGCTCTACCTGATCGGGGAGAGCTGGGGCGCCGGCCGCGCGGCCAATGTGGGCTATGCGCTCTTGAAGCGCGGTGTTCCTGTCGCCGGACTGGGCCTGGTCTCCGGCGGCACGGGCCTGTCCCGGCTGGGCGAGGACGGGCCGGTCGGGCCGCTGAAAATCGTGGGCTTTGCGGCCACCGCCTTCGCGCTGGGCAAGCTCGCACCCGACGTCGGCGCGACCTCGGCGGCGGTCGAGGCGACGGCCGACAAATGGGCGCGCGAGACCTATGCGCCGGCGCTGGCCCGCCGCGACCAACTCTCGGACGCCGAGCGGGACGAGATCGCCGCCGGTCTCGCGCGCCTCACCGGCGTTCCGGCCGACAAGATCGACCGCAAGACGCTGGCCCTGACCCCGCGCCAGTTCCGAACCCTGCTGGTCCCCGGCAAGACGCTGAACACCTTCGACATGCGCATCACCGACGAGCCGAGGACCTCGTCGCGCGACGCCATCCTGGCCTACTTCCGCGGCGACCTCGGCTATCGCACCGACCTGCCCTACGTGGGCCTGGAGGCGCAGGACGACGGCTACCTGCCCGACGGCAAGCCGGTGCAGGGCGTCGGCGGGCGCTGGGACTACGCCACCGCCAAGGTCACGCCCGAGGAGCGCCAGGCGGCCATCGCAGAGGCGGTCCGCACCGGCGCCGGCCCGCCTGCGCTGGGGCCGCCGCTGCCGGCCACCGCAGAGGCCGTGGCGCTGAACCCGAAGCTGCGCGTGCTGGTGGCCTCGGGCCTCTACGACTCCCTGGCCAATTGCGCCGGCGCCGACGAGACGGCGCGGAACCTGCCCGCGCCGCTGAAGTCCGCCATGAGCTTCGAGTGCTATCCCGGCGGCCACATGATGTACCGCGACCAGCCCACCCGGCTGAAGTTCAGCCAGGACATCCGCAAGCTGGTGTCGGGCGGGCTGCCGTAGCGAACAGTTGCTCCCCGTTGGGGGAGCTGTCGGCGTAGCCGACTGAGGGG